>Ga0364880_10399_pt1 | contig 17272 bp, 13 predicted proteins | sample ExccelJu500001D3_5_FD_206927 | JGI IMG/M metagenome (GOLD analysis project Ga0364880, IMG submission 206927) | Enriched cells from Trout Bog Lake Hypolimnion, Wisconsin, USA - BchlTB.July30.5000.01.D3 | ecosystem: Environmental > Aquatic > Freshwater > Lake > Hypolimnion/Profundal zone | place... | reverse complement strand
TATTGGTGGTGAGTTTGGCGCCACCATGCAGGTGTTTTTCATGGCCACCTGAGCGTAATACCGCCCCCCAGCCACCGGGGCCGGGATTGCCTTTACAAGCGCCATCGGTATAAATAACGATGTGGTGAGCGTGTTGGGTATCGGACATATTTAATGGGTAGGAGTTGTCTTGGACTTTAGCTGATTTCGTTCAGCTGCTGGACTCAATTGCTGAATTGCAGGAATCATTTTGCTTTGAATTCTGCCAACCAGTCGCATTCCCGCCTGCCTTTTAATGGCTGAAATCAAAAATACAGCGCCAAAAATTGGCCACCAGCGATTACCCATCAGTTCTAAGAAATCCATCCGCGCCATACCGGACTTGCTTTGTAGGGGCCATTTATAGCAACCGAAGTGGCCGCGGTCTAAAGAGAAATTGAGTAACTGCAACCAGTCTTTAATCCGGAGCAGACTAATGAACTGGCCATCGCGGGGCAGGTAGGGGTTGCCAATTAAACGACTGAGGTATTGTCTGACCCCCCAAATACTGGCTGGATTAAATCCAGAAATGATCAGGCGTCCTTCGGGGCGCAGCACGCGCTCTACTTCACGAAGCACTTGATGAGGATCTGCAGCGAATTCGAGGACATGCGGAAGAATTAATAAATCAATACTTTCGCTTGCAAAAGGGAGATCATGATTTTCTCCTTCAATGATGTGCCATTGAGCTGAAGGAAAGCGTGGTTGAGTGTCATGACTGCCAATCAGTAAGGCATGCAGCGGCATGCGATTCTCTGCCAAGGTATTGATCTGGGGTAAGCCAATTTGTACTGCATGAAAACCAAAGACATCTGCAACGATTTGATCGAAACAGCGTTGCTCCCACTGCAGAACATACTTTCCAGGGGGAGATTCAAGCCATTTTTCCCACGAACTCCACGGTGGTGCGGGGGCTTGGGAAGGGAGTGTTAGGGTTGGTATCATCGCTTTATGGACAAGAATACTTTATTACAGGTTTGGCCCATCCCGGCTTTTGAGGATAACTATATTTGGTGTATCCATGACGGTCACTCTGCATTAGTGGTTGATCCGGGTGATGCTGCACCAGTCTTGAAGTATTTAACAGAAAAGCAATTGCACTTAACGGGCATTTTGATTACCCACCACCATGCTGATCATACTGGTGGCGTGTTGCAATTAATTGACGCCATGAAGCCGCATCCAATTCCGGTTTATGGTCCAGCGAGTATTGATATTTCAGGTAGAACTGAGGGACTTTTAGAAGGGGACAAGCTCGAGATTGCCCATCCCCGTTTGAGCCTCAAAGTCTTGGAAGTACCAGGACACACCTTAAGCCACATTGCTTACTTTGCCAACATGCAGGCTAACGTCCTTGAACCCATGCTCTTTTGTGGCGACACCTTATTCGCATCGGGTTGTGGCAGATTATTTGAGGGCACACCCACACAAATGAGTGAGTCACTCGCGAAGTTTGCAGCTCTACCAAAAAATACATTGGTCTACTGCACCCACGAGTACACCTTATCGAATATCCGTTTTGCATTGGCAGTAGAGCCCAACAATACCAATCTCATCGATTGGGCTGAGAGGGCAAAAGCCTTGCGAGCAAAAGACCTGCCCACTTTGCCCACGACGATTGGTCACGAGTTGCAGGTGAACCCCTTTATGCGTTGCAACCAAGCTGAAGTAGTTGCCTCAGCGATGGCAATCTCCGGTGAGACAAACTTACCCAGCCCAGCTCATGTCCTCGCCGTGATTCGAGCCTGGAAGGATCGGTTTTGATCCGTTGGCCTTATGCGGCAATCTTGATGGTTGCCGTTTTAAGCGGTTGCGCAACTGGTGACTGGTCATCAGATACGCCAACGAAAGGGAATACCAAGCTTTCCAAGGCCACGCGCGTCAATTTAAATAAGCAAAACGTCAGTAGTCTAGGCGCGCCTTCCGATAATTTATGGATTCGGATTCAGGATGGCTTTCAAATGGAGCCAGTGGACTCGCCACTCATTACTGAGCAAACCCTTTGGCTGAGTGCCCGACCAGATTATGTGCAGCGGTCCATGAAGCGTTCTTCACCATATCTGTTTTATATCGTTCAAGAAGTCAATGCCCGCAATATGCCAACCGAGTTGGCCTTGCTGCCCTTTGTAGAAAGTGCGTTTAATCCGCAAGCCAAGTCAGGCGCAAAGGCGATGGGGATCTGGCAGTTCATGCCGAAGACTGGTAAAGATTTTCAGCTGACGCAGAATGTCTTTCGGGATGAGCGTCGCGATGTGTTGCAATCAACTGATGCAGCACTCGATTACTTAAATCGTTTGCATACCCAATTCGGTAGCTGGGAACTGGCACTAGCAGCCTATAACTGGGGCGCCGGTAATATCCTCAAAGCTCAAAAAAGAAATCTGGCTGCCGGCTTGCCAACCGATTATTGGAGTCTGTCGATGCCGCTCGAGACTCGGGCATATGTTCCGAAGTTGATGGCATACCGTGCACTCGTTTTGGATCCTGCTGCCTTTGGAGTGAAGCTGCCGGAGTTAGAGAATCACCCATACTTTGTCGCAGTCGATGTGAACAATGACATTGATGTTTCACTGGCGGCGAAGTTGGCAGAGATGTCTCCCGAAGAATTTAAGACACTCAATCCTTCCTTTAATAAACCGGTTATCTTGAGTGCAGCTAATCAACAAATCTTGCTACCGTTTGGTCATGCTGAGTTGTATCAAGAGAATCTCAAAAAATATAACAAGCCACTATCGACTTGGACAGCGGTGAAGGTTGCGCAAACACAGAGCGCTGGAGCTACTGCGCAAAGTTTGGGCGTGGATTTAGCAACCCTGCGTGAGATTAATGGGATACCCAAGGGCATGCGAATCAAGGCGGGATCGACCGTCATCATTCCGAAGACTAGCCGCAGACCAGGAGATATTTCAGTGGCGCTGGCGGAGACCGCTAGCCTAAGCTTAGAGAAGCCACCGCCACCGCCCAAAAAGAGCAAAAAGAAGGGCGGCAGGGGTTCTGGCAAGAATGCTCAAGAGACCAAGACTGCCTCTAAGGGTAATTCCTCCTCCAATAATGCTGCATCTCAGCATAAATCCGCATCGACAGGACTTGCAAAATCTGCGAAAAAAGACTCTATTAAGACCTCTGGCAACTAATAGCAATTGAGTTTCTGGCTGGAGTGTCGGGAATTCTTTTTTATTGTTAGGTCAAACATGTCTTATAAAGCCCATCACGAACGCTCGATTCAAGATCCAGACGGTTTCTGGGGAGAGCAAGCTCAGTTAGTGCATTGGGAACAGCCCTACAAATCTGTCCTCAATTATTCAAACCCTCCCTTTGCGAAGTGGTTCGAAGGTGGCCTAACCAATCTTTGCTACAACGCAGTCGATCGTCACCTTAAAGACCGAGCCAATCAAACGGCTTTGGTGGCAGTGTCTACTGAAACCAATATCGAAAAAACTTATACCTATCAAGAGTTGTATGAGGAGGTCAATCGCATTGCTGCCATTCTGAAAGCCAATGGAGTGCAAAAAGGCGATCGGGTTCTGATTTATATGCCGATGATTGCAGAGGCTTGCTTTGCAATGCTTGCTTGTGTGCGCATCGGTGCGATTCACTCAGTCGTCTTTGGTGGTTTTGCATCACACAGTTTGGCTTCACGTATTGATGATGCCAAACCCAAAATGATTATTACGGCAGAAGCAGGGATGCGGGGCGGTAAAGCGGTGCCTTATAAACCTTTACTAGATGAAGCGATCACTTTAGCCACCTCAAAGCCTGAGAAGGTCCTAGTCGTTAACCGTGGCTTAGTGGATTACACCCCAATAGCAGGGCGAGACTTGGACTATGCCGCAGAGCGCCAAAAACATTTAAACGATATCGTGCCCGTCGAGTGGGTTGACTCTACTCATCCTTCATATATTTTGTATACCTCAGGAACCACTGGTAAGCCAAAAGGTGTGCAGCGCGATACCGGTGGGTACACCGTCGCCTTAGCGTCAACGATGAACCACATCTTTTGTGGCAAGCCTGGTGAGACGATGTTCTGTACCTCTGATATTGGTTGGGTAGTAGGGCATAGCTACATTATTTATGCGCCACTGATTCATGGCATGGCCACGATCTTGTATGAAGGCACACCTTTGCGTCCTGATGCTGGTATCTGGTGGCAGTTGGTGGAGAAATATAAAGTTTCTGTGATGTTCTCTGCGCCGACGGCAGTGCGTGTGCTCAAGAAACAAGATCCTGCATTCTTGAGTAAATATGATCTATCCAGTTTGCGCGCTTTGTTCTTGGCGGGAGAGCCTCTGGATGAACCTACTGCAAGCTGGATTCATGATGCGATTAAGAAACCGATTGTGGATAACTACTGGCAAACCGAGACCGGTTGGCCCATGTTGGCTATTCAGCGCGGTGTAGAAGTCATGCCCCATAAATTTGGCTCACCAGGCGTTCCCTCATTTGGCTATAACCTCAAGTTGCTCGATGATGCGACGAGTGCAGAATTGGGACCAGATCAAAAAGGGGTGATTGCAATCGAGGGGCCACTGCCTCCAGGCTGTATGCAAACGGTTTGGGGTGATGACAAACGCTTTGTGAGTACCTATTGGGAAACTATCCCAGGTAAAACGATTTACTCCACCTTCGACTGGGGTATCAAAGATAAAGATGGTTACTTCTTTATTCTGGGTCGTACGGATGATGTGATCAATGTGGCAGGACATCGTCTGGGTACACGTGAGATTGAAGAATCGCTCTCGAGCCATTCGAATATTTCTGAAGTGGCTGTCGTAGGAATTGAGGACAAACTCAAAGGTCAAGTTGCGATTGGTTTTGCCATTCCCAAAGATGCCTCCAATGTGGCGACGCTTGAAGCGGAGTTGATGAAGACGGTAGATAAGCAGTTGGGTGCGATTGCCCGTCCAGCAAGAGTCTATATCGTGACCGCGTTGCCCAAAACCCGTTCCGGCAAGATTGTGCGACGTGCGTTGCAAGCCGTTGCTGAGGGTCGGGATCCGGGAGATATCAGCACTATGGAAGATCAAACGGTCTTGGCACAAATCAAGCAAATTATTGAGCAAAATCCTAGCAAGTCATAGGCAAATCGCCCGCTAGCCTTGTGTTGATGGGAGTGGGCGCGGGGTTCTGCTTTGGGATGGCCGAGCTGGTATCATTGCAAGGTTCGAAACTCAATAATTACCCTAGCGCTTAAAGACACTCACCTCCCGCAAATACAGCCCTGGGGTAGTCTTTTTGGGGTGTTGAGCGTCGGATGGAGCAGGGACTGGAGATGGTTTGTCACCCTTGCTTCCTTCTTTTCCTCCCGCCGTGTTGGCTCTAGCCGACGGCACCTTATTTCCAGGTTTTAGCATTGGCGCTCCCGGCGAAACTGTCGGTGAAGTAGTTTTCAATACCGCGCTTACTGGCTATCAAGAAATCATCACTGACCCAAGCTATTCGCGTCAAATTGTTACGCTGACTTATCCGCATATTGGTAATGTGGGCGTCAATGCTCAAGACGCAGAGTCAACGCAAATTCATGCAGCGGGCTTAGTCATCAAAGATTTATCTAAGCGCGTCTCAAACTTCCGCTCTGAAGGCAGTCTGGAGGACTACCTCATTCAATCCAAAGTCCAAGGCATCTCGGGGATTGATACCCGTAAGCTCACCCGCATCTTGCGTGACAAGGGCGCCCAATCGGGGGCCATCGTCGCAGGCAAGTTGGGTGATGACATTCAAGTCTTAGGCCAAAAGGCTTTGCAATTAGCGCAATCCTTTCCGGGTATGTCTGGTTTAGATTTAGCAAAGGTAGTCACTACTAAAAAAGCGTACCCATGGCGTGAAGCTGAGTGGGAGCTGCATGGCCCGGATGGCAAGCCAGCTTATCGCCACTTAGATCAGACTAAGCCCCTGAAAAAAGTAGTGGCCTATGACTTCGGCGTGAAGTCCAATATTTTGCGCATGTTAGCTGAGCGGGGTTGCGACTTAACCGTTGTTCCTGCACAAACTACTGCAGCGGAAGTGTTTGCGATGAATCCCGATGGTGTGTTCTTCTCTAATGGCCCTGGCGATCCTGGCCCATGTGACTACGCTATCACTGCTGCTAAAGAAATCATTGAGAAGGGTGTGCCTACCTTTGGTATCTGCCTAGGACATCAAATCATGGGATTGGCTGCAGGTGCGAAGACCCTGAAGATGAAATTTGGCCACCATGGTGCTAACCATCCCGTTAAAGATTTGGATAGTGGACGCGTTGCGATTACTTCCCAGAACCACGGCTTTGCAGTCGATCCCAACACCTTGCCCGATACCGTGCGCGTGACACACATTTCTTTATTTGATGGTTCGTTGCAGGGTCTTGCTTGGAAAAATAAACCTGCTTTGTGTTTCCAGGGTCATCCAGAGGCTTCGCCAGGCCCGCATGACATTGCGTATTTATTCGATCGATTTGTGGAGCTCATGAATGCTAGCAACAAAGGAGGCAAATAATGCCTAAGCGTAGCGACATTAAGAGCATTTTGATTATTGGTGCTGGCCCGATTGTGATTGGCCAGGCTTGTGAATTTGACTACTCAGGAGCGCAGGCATGCAAAGCATTGCGTGACGAAGGCTTCAAAGTCATTTTGGTTAACAGTAATCCTGCGACCATCATGACCGATCCTGAGATGGCTGATGTAACGTACATCGAGCCGATCACCTGGGAAGTGGTAGAGCGGATCATCGCTACTGAAAAACCTGATGCCATTCTTCCAACGATGGGTGGTCAAACAGCATTGAACTGCGCTCTAGATCTGCATCGCCATGGTGTGCTTAAAAAGTATGGCTGCGAGTTGATTGGCGCTTCTCCTGAAGCGATTGATAAAGCAGAAGACCGTCAGAAATTTAAAGATGCAATGACCAAAATTGGTTTGGGCTCAGCGAAGTCGGGGATTGCCCATTCTTTGGATGAGGCTCATGCCGTTCAGCAGCGCATTCAGCAAGAAACTGGTAGCTCTGGATTTCCAGTAGTTATTCGTCCATCTTTTACGATGGGTGGTTCGGGTGGTGGTATTGCCTACAACCGTGAAGAGTTTGAAGAAATCTGCAAACGCGGTCTAGATCTTTCGCCAACCCATGAGCTTTTGATTGAAGAGTCACTCTTGGGCTGGAAAGAGTTTGAGATGGAAGTAGTGCGGGATCGTGCAGATAACTGCATTATCGTTTGCTCAATCGAAAACTTAGATCCTATGGGTGTTCATACAGGTGACTCGATTACAGTCGCGCCTGCGCAAACCTTGACTGATAAAGAATATCAACTGATGCGGAATGCATCGATTGCGGTCTTGCGTGAGATCGGTGTCGATACTGGTGGTTCAAATGTCCAGTTCTCCATTAACCCAGTGGATGGGCGCATGATTGTGATTGAGATGAACCCTCGGGTATCGCGTTCATCGGCTTTGGCTTCTAAAGCGACGGGTTTCCCAATTGCAAAGATTGCTGCCAAGTTAGCAGTAGGGTACACCTTGGATGAGCTTAAGAATGACATCACAGGCGGTGCAACACCAGCATCCTTTGAGCCATCAATCGATTATGTTGTTACGAAGATTCCGCGCTTTGCTTTTGAGAAGTTCCCCCAAGCAGATTCACGTTTAACCACTCAGATGAAATCTGTTGGTGAGGTCATGGCAATTGGCCGCACCTTCCAAGAGTCCTTCCAAAAAGCCCTGCGGGGTTTGGAAGTCGGTGTAGACGGCTTAGATGAAGTGTCTTCCGATTTAGACGACATCATTCAAGAGATTGGTGAGCCTGGTCCTGATCGCATTTGGTACTTAGCGGATGCCTTCCGGATGGGTATGGGCTTAGATGAGATCTATGCCGAAACTAAAGTGGATCCTTGGTTCCTTGAGCAAATTGAAGAGCTCATCACGATTGAGACAGAGCTCAAGCAACGCAAGATCGATAGCTTGTCTGCAGCAGAGCTGCGTTTTGTAAAGCAGAAGGGGTTCTCGGACCGCAGGCTTGCCAAATTACTCGGCGTCGACGCGTCATCCGTCCGCTCGGCACGCCATCGTCTCAAAGTTACGCCTGTTTATAAGCGGGTAGATACTTGCGCAGCAGAATTTGCTACCAACACAGCTTATATGTACTCCACCTACGAAGCCGAACATGGTGAGTGCGAGTCCAATCCCACCAATCGCGACAAGATCATGGTGCTTGGTGGCGGACCTAATCGTATCGGCCAAGGCATTGAGTTTGATTACTGCTGCGTGCATGCTGCACTAGCAATGCGCGATGATGGTTATGAAACCATTATGGTGAACTGCAATCCCGAGACGGTTTCTACCGACTACGACACTTCCGATCGTCTGTACTTTGAGCCATTGACGCTTGAAGATGTTTTAGAGATTGTTGCTAAAGAGAAGCCTAAGGGCGTCATCGTTCAATACGGTGGTCAAACTCCACTGAAGCTAGCATTAGATCTTGAGAAGAATGGTGTCCCGATTATTGGTACTTCACCAGACATGATTGATGCTGCAGAAGACCGTGAGCGCTTCCAAAAACTCTTGCAAGATCTCGGCCTACGTCAACCACCGAACCGCACTGCACGTGCTGAGGATGAGGCTCTCAAACTCGCTGAAGAGATTGGCTATCCATTGGTAGTTCGTCCATCCTATGTCTTGGGTGGCCGTGCTATGGAGATCGTGCACGATGGTAGAGATCTCGAGCGTTATATGCGTGAGGCAGTCAAAGTGTCCAATGACTCTCCCGTCCTGTTAGATCGCTTCTTAAATGACGCGATCGAGTGTGACGTGGATTGCATTAGCGATGGCAAGCAGGTATTTATTGGTGGAGTAATGGAGCATATTGAGCAGGCTGGTGTGCACTCAGGTGATTCTGCTTGTTCGTTACCACCATATTCTCTATCAGATGAAACCGTCTCTGAGATCAAGCGTCAAACTGCGGCAATGGCTAAAGGGCTCAATGTGGTTGGTTTGATGAACGTGCAGTTTGCGATTCAGAACGTAGACGGCAAAGATGTCATTTACGTTCTTGAGGTCAATCCTCGGGCATCCCGTACCGTTCCCTTTGTTTCTAAAGCAACTGGCTTACAGCTTGCGAAGATTGCAGCGCGCTGTATGGTTGGTCAAAGCTTGGAGCAGCAGGGTATTTTGGCAGAAGTGAAGCCCCCATATTTTTCAGTGAAAGAAGCGGTCTTCCCATTTAACAAATTCCCAGGCATTGATCCTATCTTGGGACCAGAGATGCGCTCCACAGGTGAAGTGATGGGGGTTGGCAAAACTTTCGGTGAAGCACTCTTTAAATCCCAATTAGGTGCTGGCACTAAATTGCCGAAGACAGGTACAGTCGCTTTGACAGTAAAAGATAGCGATAAAGCCAAAGCAGTAGAAGTGGCCAAGCTTTTGCATCAACTGGGCTTTCCAATGGTGGCCACCAAGGGTACTGCAGCAGCGATTGAGGCTGCGGGTTTACCGGTTCGGGTTGTGAACAAAGTCAAAGATGGTCGTCCTCACATTGTTGACTTGATTAAGAATGGGGAAATTTCTCTGGTATTTACCACCGTAGATGAAACCCGTGCTGCAATTGCGGATTCTCGCTCGATTCGAACGAGCGCTCAAGCTCAAGGTATCACTTACTACACCACCATCAGCGCAGCTCGTGCAGTAATGGATGGCCTACTCGCGTCGCAACATGGTGGAAACGAGTCGCTTGAGGTGTATTCCTTACAGAATTTACATCTCGTACTGAATTAATCTAAAATCAGACCTTGCGCGATTTGCGCAAGGTAATCGATTCTTATTTAGGTTAGCGGTATGAGCACAATTCCCATCACTAAACGCGGTGCCGAACTTCTCAAGGAAGAGTTGCATCGCCTCAAGCACGTCGAACGTCCTTCAGTGATCAATGCGATCTCTGAAGCGCGCGCTCAGGGTGATCTTTCTGAAAACGCTGAGTATGATGCTGCCAAAGAAAAGCAAGGTTTCATCGAGGGGCGGATTCAGGAGCTCGAGAGCAAACTATCTGCCGCACAAGTCATTGACCCCGCTTCATTGGATATCACTGGTCGGGTTGTCTTTGGTGCGACTGTTGACCTAGAAGACCTTGAAGATGGCACCAAGTTCACCTATCAAATTGTTGGTGATGACGAAGCGGATATTGCAAGCAACTTGATCTCTATTAGCTCACCCATTGCTCGTGCATTGATCAGCAAAGAAGAGGGTGATGTGGTTAAGGTTCAAGCTCCTGGCGGTAATCGGGAAGTAGAAATCTTAGCGGTTCGTTATATTTAAGAGCTCAGTGTCGCAGTCTAGAGCGCCTACTTTCTTCAATCTTATCGCTGGCCTCTGGGTTGGTAGCATGTTGGCTGCTGGCTATCTCGTAGCACCAGCATTGTTCTCAATTCTCACTGATCATCAGGTTGCCGGCATGATTGCTGGGGACATTTTCAGAATCGAAGCCTATTTGAGTTTTGTTGTGTGCTTAGTGCTGTTGGTGATGGCCAATCATTTCGTCAATCACGGGCAATTGCAATACAAGTTGATTCGCTGGCTGTTATTAGCAATGTTGATTTGTGCTCTGATTGGGAGCGTTATCTTAATGCCCTGGATGAGTGCCTTAAGAGATCAGGCCCTATTGAATGGCATGCCTGTCATGCAGTCGCCTTCAGCTAGTCTATTTAGCCACCTTCATGGCGTTTCGAGCGTCGTGTATCTCATTCAAAGTCTATTGGGAATTAAGCTTGTTTGGGAATCCGCAAAAAGCTCGCATCAGATTTGAGGGCTCAGACTCAACCCAACAGCTTCTTTTTCGTACTACTCATTCTGGCTTTGCGTTTCTTAATTGGGGCAGGCGCTGCAGTTGCCTTGCGATAACCTGGTGATGACCAACCAATTTTCGATTCTGCTGCTTCAGAGCGCAAGACTCTCTTTTTCGGTGTCTTACTGGCAGTCTTGACAGCAGCTGCACGTGTGAACGGAGATTTGCTAGCGCTCGAGCGACGGTCTGATCTCTCTGATGTACTGGTACGTTTACCGGCAGTCGATTTACGAGGTGCCTGCAAGGTCTTTTTGGTTTGCTTGCTGGAGCGACCCAGGTGCAAGAGATGTTCGTCGAGCTCTTGTTTAGGTTTCCAGAGCACAAAGAGTTTGCCAATGTGTTGAACAGGAGCGGCATCTAATTGATCGCAGAGAGTTTCATACATGGCGATTCGTGCTTCACGATCGTCGCCCAAGACACGCACTTTAATCAAGCCATGGCTTGCAATGGCTAGTTTGGCTTCTTTAATGACAGCAGGACTAAGGCCCGTGTTACCAATCATGACGACAGGACTCAGACTGTGGGCTTGAGCCTTCAGGGCTTTACGTTGGGCGGGGGTAAGGGTAAGGGCGGTCATGTGTTGATGATAGAGCATGCAGCGCTGAATTCAGCGGAGATGAGCTTATTTGAGAGCAATTTGTTCAGATTCTTTGCCTTGTGCTCGAGAAACAAGGAAAATACCCCTTGAAAGTGGACAAGCTGTGGCAAAAAATAAATTTAATAAAAGTTGGTTGCAAGATCATTTAACGGATCCGTATGTGAAGATGGCCCAAAAAGAGGGTTATCGCGCACGTGCGGTTTACAAGCTCTCTGAGATTGATGAGCAAGATCACCTGATCAAAGCCGGCATGACTATTGTCGACCTTGGTAGCGCACCGGGTAGCTGGTCGCAGTACGCCCGCAATCGTTTGACTGAATTAGGTAAGAGCAATCCCGCGATCGAATCTGGCAAGCCTGACGGCAGAATTATTGCTATCGACTTATTGCCCATGGAAGATATTGCTGACGTCAGTTTTATCCAGGGAGATTTTCGGGAGGATGAAGGCCTCAAAGCCCTAGAGGCTTTGTTGCCCGCCGCAGATCAGGGTAGGGTCGATTTAGTGCTCTCCGATATGGCGCCCAACCTTTCTGGGGTTGGAGTTGCTGACTCAGCTCGCATGGCCTTCTTGGCAGAAATTGCCTTGGAGTTTGCCGTTAATCACCTCAAGCCTGATGGGGCTTTGCTGATTAAGTGCTTTCATGGCAGTGGTTACAGCCAGATTGTCGAAACCTTCAAAAAAGTCTTTAAAACCGTGTCCCCCCGTAAGCCCAAAGCCTCGCGGGATCGTTCCTCTGAAACCTTTCTGCTGGGGCGGACGCTGAAGACTCCTAAATAAGGCAATAACCCCCCGATTTACATGGGTTTATTAAATAAATCCGCTCCAAGACCTTGAAAAAGCCTAGTAGTAGAATCAAATACTTAGGTATCAGCAATGCAATTACTCCCGGATTAATCCGGCAAAGGCCTCGTTTTGAATAGCAATATGTTCCAAAAAGTGGGTATCTGGCTCGTTGTGGGCCTCGTCCTATTTACGGTCTTCAAGCAATTTGATAAGCCCAAAGATCAGCCGCAAGTGACTTACTCGCAATTTATGGAAGATTCCAAAGCGGGCAAGATTAAACGCGTCGATGTACAGGGCCGCACATTACAAGTTACGCCAAACGAGGGCGCCAAGTATTCGATCATTTCTCCTGGCGACATTTGGATGGTGGGCGACTTAATGAAGTACGGCGTTCAAGTCACTGGTAAGGCAGATGATGAACCCAATATGTTCGTTTCTGCTTTGTACTATCTTGGACCAACCTTATTGATTATTGGTTTCTGGTTTTTCATGATGCGTCAGATGCAGGGCGGCGGTAAGGGCGGTGCATTTTCTTTCGGTAAATCTAAAGCCCGCCTCATTGATCAAAATAGTAATACCGTAACCTTTGCTGATGTAGCGGGTTGCGATGAAGCCAAAGAAGAAGTCTTTGAATTAGTCGACTTCTTAAAAGATCCACAGAAGTTTCAGAAGCTGGGCGGTCGTATTCCGCATGGTGTATTACTCGTAGGCCCACCTGGAACCGGTAAAACCCTGTTGGCGCGGGCTATTGCCGGCGAAGCCAAGGTACCGTTCTTCTCGATCTCGGGCTCTGACTTTGTCGAGATGTTTGTGGGTGTTGGTGCATCCCGCGTGCGCGACATGTTTGAGAACGCTAAGAAAAATTCTCCTTGCATCATCTTTATTGACGAGATTGATGCGGTAGGCCGTCATCGTGGCGCTGGTATGGGCGGCGGTAACGATGAGCGCGAACAAACGCTGAACCAAATGCTAGTCGAGATGGACGGCTTTGAAAGTAATAGTGGTGTGATCGTTGTTGCTGCGACTAACCGTTCTGATGTTCTTGATCGCGCTTTACTGCGCCCAGGTCGCTTTGACCGTCAAGTCCATGTAGGCTTGCCTGACATTCGGGGTCGCGAACAAATCTTACAAGTGCATATGCGTAAGGTGCCAATTGATCCCGATGTGAATGCTGCTGTATTAGCACGCGGCACACCTGGATTCTCCGGCGCTGATTTAGCAAACTTAGTGAACGAAGCTGCTTTGTTTGCTGCGCGTCGTAATAAGCGCGCAGTTGATATGAAAGATTTTGAAGATGCTAAGGACAAGATCTATATGGGTCCTGAGCGCAAGTCTGCGGTGATGCGCGAAGAAGAGCGCCGTAACACTGCGTATCACGAGTCTGGTCATGCTGTCGTTGCTAAGGTATTGCCTAAAGCAGACCCTGTTCATAAGGTAACCATCATGCCGCGCGGTATGGCATTGGGCGTGACTTGGCAGTTGCCAGAGTTTGACCGTGTCAACCTCTACAAAGATCGCATGTTGGAAGAGTTGGCCATTTTGTTTGGCGGCCGCGCTGCCGAAGAAATCTTCTTGCATTCAATGAGTACTGGTGCATCGAATGACTTTGAGCGTGCTACCAAAATGGCGCGCGATATGGTGACCCGCTTTGGTATGAGTGATAGCTTGGGTACCATGGTTTATGTCGATACCGAGTCTGAAAGTATTTTTGGCCGCACCAGTTCCAAAACAGTTTCTGAACTCACTCAGCAAAAGGTCGATGCCGAGATTAGAGCCTTGATTGATAGTCAATACGCTTTGGCACGTTCGATCCTGGAGCAGAATCGCGATAAGGTTGAAGCCATGGTCGCTGCTTTGCTTGAATGGGAAACCTTAGACGCTGATCAGATTACCGACATCATGGAAGGTCGCCCACCTCGGACACCTAAGCCACCCCCCGTAACAACCGTCTTTGGTAATTCAGCTGGAACAACTACAGCAGTAGTAGAAAGTTCGCCTTCTACTGCTTTTGGTAATGGACCAGCATCGGGAAGTGCGCCAGCAACCGCTTAATTCAGAGCAAGTAGTACAGCCCGCAACTTGGCGTTGCGGGCGTTTTCTTTTTGAGCCTCGCAAACGCCCATTAGTGATGGGTATTCTGAATACAACTCCAGATTCCTTTTCGGATGGGGGCCAGTATCAATCAGCCAAAGCGGCTTTAGCCCATGCAGAGCGGATGATCGAAAGTGGAGTTGACATCATCGACATTGGTGGTGAATCTACCAGACCTGGCGCTGAACCGGTTTCATTACAAGAAGAACTCGATCGCGTGATGCCAGTGATTGAGTCACTAGTGGATTGCGGAGTTGCGTTGTCTATCGATACTTATAAGTCTGAGACCATGAAGGCCGCCCTTAATGCTGGCATCGATTGTGTAAATGATATTTGGGGGCTACGCCAAGCTGGCGCTGCTCAAGTTGTTAGTGATCATCCAGAGTGTGGGATGGTCTTAATGCATATGCAACGCGATCCACAAACCATGCAATTTGATCCTCACTATGAGGACGTGATTGCGCAAGTGAGCGACTTCTTGGTAGAGAGGGCAAATGCCTTAACTAAGCTAGGTATAACACTAGATCGAATTGCACTCGATCCCGGTTTCGGCTTCGGTAAAAGTCTGGAGCACAACCTCACCATGCTTTCTCAATTTGAGCGCTTTACCCAATTAGACTTTCCAGTGCTTGCAGGAATCTCTCGTAAGTCGATGCTAGGTAAGCTCACTGGGCGCGATACAGATGATCGATTAGCAGCCAGTATTGCCGCTGTCATCATGGCAGCAGATCGTGGTGCTCGTATCGTTAGAGTGCACGATGTAGCAGAGACAATTGACGCTCTCAAGCTTTGGGAAGCAGTCTTATAATTCAGTCTATGAAAAAACAATACTTTGGCACGGATGGTATTCGCGGGGAGGTAGGACAATTTCCGATTCTTCCGGATTTCATGACGCGCCTAGGCTATGCCGCAGGAATTGTTTTGACAAGTCAGGCCAAAGCGGGTGAGCGTTGCAAGGTTCTGATTGGTAAAGATACTCGCGTATCCGGCTACTTATTGGAGTCTGCACTAGAGGCGGGTTTTGTAGCTGCTGGTGTTGATGTGATTTTATGCGGCCCAATGCCAACCCCTGGCGTGGCTTATCTCACTAAAGCATTGCGATTATCTGCAGGAGTCGTGATTTCTGCATCGCATAATTTGTATCAAGATAATGGCGTGAAATTTTTCTCAGCGCAGGGCGATAAGTTGTCAGACGATTTTGAGTTTGCAATTGAAGCAGAGTTAAATAAGCCCTTAGGTTGTGTGAACTCAGAACACTTAGGCAAGGTTTCGCGTTTAGATGCTGCGACTGGACGCTATATTGAATTTTGTAAATCTACTTTCCCTGACAATCTCAATTTACGAGGTATGAAGGTGGTAGTCGATTGCGCTCATGGCGCGGCTTACCAGATTGCCCCAAATGTATTTCGTGAGCTTGGGGCAGACGTTATCGCAATTGGTGTTGAGCCCAACGGGCGCAACATTAATGATCATTGCGGTGCAACTGCACCTGCGGCCCTAATTGCCAAGGTGAAAGAGGTGGGAGCGGACATTGGCATTGCCTTGGATGGCGATGCTGATCGCTTACAAATGGTGGATAAAACAGGTCGCCTCTTTAATGGGGATGAGTTGCTCTATGTATTGGCAAATGATCGCTTGCAACGCGGTATCGCCCTTGGCGGTGTTGTGGGAACTCTCATGACAAACCTCGCGGTGGAAAATGCCATCAAAGCATTGGGCGTTCAGTTTGAGCGATCCGCCGTAGGCGATCGTTATGTATTGGAATTACTCAAGCAAAAATCATGGATTTTGGGTGGCGAGGGCTCGGGACATCTCCTGTGCCTAGATCAGCACACCACCGGAGACGGTACAATTGCGGCTCTGCAGGTCTTGGCAGCGATGAGTCAGCAAAAGCAAAGTCTTGCGCAACTGCTCGATTCGGTGAAGATTTACCCCCAAGTCTTGCTCAACATCAAAATTCAGCCTACCTATGACTGGAAGCTTGATGAGAAGCTCAAAGCCCAAATTGCCCAAGTTGAGGCTAATCTGCAGAATACGGGTAGGGTTTTGATTCGCCCATCCGGTACCGAACCTCTACTGAGAGTGATGGTTGAGGCTCAGGATGAGGCCGTTGCTCTCAAGAGTGCAAAAAGTATCGCTGATTTAGTCCCAACTGCCTAAAACTGCATTTTGAGGCCCTAAAATCAAGATTTAGGCCTTATTTATGACGTAATGTCATAAAACAGTCATACGTAAATCGTATCGTCCATGTGTTGTTATCTCTCGATTTCTCTACAAGGACGTTCTCAAATGAAACTCTCTTTTAAGCAGGCTTTAGTTGCTGGCGCTGTAGCACTATCCGTGTCAACTGGTGCAATGGCCGTAGAAATGACCGGTGCTGGTTCCTCTTTCATTTACCCAGTGCTCTCTAAATGGGCTGAAGCTTACAAAGCCAAAACTGGCAATAGCTTGAACTATCAATCGATTGGTTCTGGCGGTGGTATCAAACAAATTAAGGCAAAGACCGTTGACTTTGGTGCGACTGACGCTCCAATGAGCTTTGACGAATTACAGTCTGGTGGCATGGTTCAGTTTCCAGCCATCATTGGTGGTGTAGTGCCTGTTGTCAATATCGATGGCATCAAGCCAGGTCAATTGAAATTATCAAGCGACGTTCTCTCTGACATTTTCCAAGGTACATTGACCAACTGGAATGACAAGCGTATCGCTTTGTTGAACCCAGGCGTTCAGATTCCTGCTGGCGATATCACCGTTGTAACCCGTGCTGATGGTTCAGGTACAACTGCAATCTTCACTAACTACCTCTCTAAAGTAAATAAGAGCTGGAAAGATAACGTAGGCTTTGGCTCTGCTGTTAAATGGCCAGCGGCTTCTACAGTGAGCGGTAAGGGTAACGAAGGTGTTGCTGCTAACGTAAGCCGTATCAAGAACTCGATCGGTTATGTTGAATTTGCTTACGCTAAGAAAAACAACATGAGCTACACCCA
>Ga0364880_10397_pt1 | contig 17296 bp, 5 predicted proteins | sample ExccelJu500001D3_5_FD_206927 | JGI IMG/M metagenome (GOLD analysis project Ga0364880, IMG submission 206927) | Enriched cells from Trout Bog Lake Hypolimnion, Wisconsin, USA - BchlTB.July30.5000.01.D3 | ecosystem: Environmental > Aquatic > Freshwater > Lake > Hypolimnion/Profundal zone | place... | reverse complement strand
TTAAGGAGATGGGGAGGTTGGGGTAGGGGGGAATATGTTTCATGAATTTATGGTTTCAACCAAACCATTTTGAACTGCATAAATGATCAGGCCAGTCCTGCTGCTGACATTTAGTTTTTCAAAAAGCTGATCCCTGTAAGTATCAATTGTACGGGGGCTAATCTGCATCTTTTCTGCGATAGTTTTATAAGGTAAATCCATAGTACAGAATTTTAGAAATTCTTTTTGCTTATATGTAAGATGTATCTGATTTTTAGTTCTGAAATAATAATTTTTTAAAGTTAAAAAAGTATGGGGAGTATGCCCATCAAATAAAAAGTAATGCCCTTCCAAAACTGCGTTGAAAGCATTCAATAATATAGGAGGTTCAATATTTTTAGTTAAATAACCTTTAGCTCCGGAGTGGAACATTTCAGTAATTACAGATTCATGAGTTGATTGAGAAAGGGCAATCAGTTTTATTGCAGGATAATTTTTTGAAATTTCCAATGCCAGCTCATTACCCCCCATAACGGGCATTTGAATGTCAGAAAGAATAATATCGGGTTTCCGGTCAGTTTTTTCTAATTGAGCCAATAATTCTTTACCATTTTCAGCTTCTATAGAAACAGGTACTTTACAAACATTGCTAATAAAGTGAGCAAATGCTTTTCTGAAAATGGTGTGGTCGTCCACCAGGGCAATCGTGATCATATAATTCAATAATTAAGGTTCAAGCAAACATGATTATATGATTCCTGTCACTATACTAAACGAATGGCAAAGCCGAAAATATGTAAATAAGTTCAATGGTAATAAAATACATACAAATTTTTTAGTTCAAAAAAATAGGTGTTTTCACCGATAAATGCGTATTCCGTTTACTTCTAAGTTTACATCTTGATTTTATGAACCTTTTAAACGACCGCTATCCGCTTTTCTGAGGCAACTTGCTTATGAAAATTATTCTGTTTCATTTTTTACGGATGATTCTTACTATCATAGCTTGTATTATTACAATGTTAATTACAATGCAAGTTAACGGTCAGGATAGTACTTCACAATCCCGTTTTGCAGCTGACCAGATGGGTGACCGTTTTTTTAACAGCCTTACCAAAAAATATAATAGTATCGGGAATGCCATTGAAAAGAAAACAGTAAAGCTGTTGATGAGGCTGCAGAAAAAGGAACAAAAAATGAAAAGTCAGTTAAGTAAAGAAGATAGCCTGAAAGCTGCACAATTATTTAATGGAACAGAGGCTAAATACCAGCAATTACAAAATAATATTCAAAACCCGGCATCCACGATCGGTTCCGCAGTAAACCCCTTACGTGAATATATACCCGGATTGGACAGTATGCAAACAGCATTAAAGTTTTTGCAGCAAAACAGCAGTAATTTATCACCAGCTGGAATACAACAATTACAGTCGCTTAATGCTGATATGCGGTTATTGCAGGGAAACATGCAGAGTTCCACTGATATTCAGGCTTATCTTAAGCAAAGAGAACAATTACTGGAACAGGAGCTACAGCAATTTGGTTTTACCAGGGAAATACAAAGCATTAAAAAGGAAATTTATTATTACCAGCAGCAAATGACTGCCTATAAGAATATGCTGAATGATCCTGTTAAAATGGAAAGATTGGTATTAACTGAACTGAATACGGTACCGGCTTTTCAGACTTTCATGCAAAAAAACAGTTATTTAAGCAGCTTATTTGCGATACCTCCGGATTACTCGGATACCAGTGTTTCACTTGCCGGCCTTCAAACCCGAGCGCAGGTTCAGCAACTCATTACACAGCAGCTAGGGTCAATGCCAGCTGTGAGTGGTGGTAATGCAGCAAGTAGTGCTACCCAAATGTTGCAGCAGGGACTTCAGCAGGCACAGCAACAAAGTTCCACCCTTCAGAATAGTGTAAATCAATTTGCTAATGGTGGTAACAGCAGTATGATTATGCCGGATTTTAAACCGAATTCACAGAAAACGAAAACCTTTTTAAAAAGAATAAAGCTGGGTTGGAATATGCAAAGTGTTGCGGGTATTGCCCCCAACCCCAATACCTGTGTTTTTGGTTTACAGGCGGGTTATAAGTTTTCAGATACTAAGGAATTTGGCGTTGGTGCCAGTTATATAATGGGTACCGGTTATGGGATACAGGATATACAGCTTACAAATCAGGGGGTTGGTATTAGAAGTTATTTAGATATAAAAGCAAAGAAGAGTTTCTGGATAACCGGCGGCTTTGAATACAACTATATGCAGGCATTTGCACGATACAGTTCAATACCCGGTTTTCAGTTCTGGCAAAAAAGTGCTTTACTGGGTGTAACTAAAAAATATAAGCTGGCCAAAAAGGAAGGCAATTTTCAGTTGTTGTATGATTTTCTGGCAGATCAGGAAATACCAAGGGGGCGATCACTGATATTCAGGATGGGGTATAGTTTTTAGTGATTAACTATAAAATATATTGAAATATACATAATATGCAAAAGAGGATACAATTTTACAGGTGTTATTTACTGATTGCTTTCTTAGGTTTTCAAATGCAATCTGAGGCTCAGACCTTGTCCAGGACAATGGGCCAGGTAAATATTGCATCGCCCAATGCCGCTTCATTGGGAAAGTTTGGGGATATACCTGTCAGTTACCATACTGGTATTCCCAGTATTAATATACCTATATATACAGTTAAATCAGGCCCATTGGAATTACCTGTAGGTTTAAGCTATCATGCATCCGGTTTAAAGGTTCAAGAACAGGCCAGTTGGGTAGGTGCAGGCTGGGCTTTGAATGCAGGAGGGGTGATTACCCATTCAGTAATTGGTGTTTCTGATGACCGGGGTTTTAGTACTTCCAATACCTTAAAAGGGCATTTTAGCGATTATGGATATAATAGTTATTTGTTTGGAGCAGGCCCTTCTTCCTGTACGCCTGCAGGAGGTAATGGTCCATTGATTTGCCCGGTAGGGACCAATTACCCTCCACAGGATGCATACTTACAATCCGGTGTTTTTGACGGGGAGCCCGATTTATATTTTTTCAATTTTAATGGATATTCCGGTAAGTTTTATTTTAATGATGATCGCACACCAGTGATGATGCCTGAACAGGACCTTCAGATAACTCCGATTTATCCTGGTACCGATTGGAGGGGCATTATTGGTTTTATAATCACCACACCAGATGGTACCCAATATTATTTTGGTCAGAATCAAAATGGAGATGGTAATCCGGATGCCATAGAACTGACTTATAATATAACCACACAAAATAGTTCTTATACAGGGCAGGGTGCAACTTCTTCCTGGTTTTTAAATAGAATAGTATCAGCAGACAAACAATTTACCATTACCCTTAGTTATCAGGTAGAAAACTACAGTTATTTTACTTTATCCATGTATCCGATACCGGCATCACGTAACCCGAATATTTTTGCATATAACAGTGAGTATGACCTGGATAAAAATTTCATCAGCGGAGTAAGGCTTACCAAAATAAACTTTGTTAACGGTGAAATAGATTTTAACCCTGGTAGTTTACGTCAGGATATGGGTTATGGAAATAATAACACCACCCTGAATGATATTCCAAATACGGATACTGTGCTTGGCGCCAGAACATTGGGGTCTATTTCTATTAAATCAGGAAATTATTGTAAAAAGGACAGTTTTTATTATAGCTATTTTTATGATAGTAATCCATTAACGGGTATTTTATTTACCACTACATTCCCAAATTTAAATTTACAAACAGATCAGTACCGTCTCAGGTTAGACAGTATTGCAGAAAGCAGTTGTGATAATACTGTACAGGTACCTCCATATAAATTTGTTTATAATTCCGGAGTAGTACCCCGAAAACTAAGTTTTGGAGTTGATCATTGGGGTTTTTACAATGGGATTAACTCGAACACAGAATTAATACCTACGTATACAGTAATACCACCATTGGGATCTCAAGGACAGGCTACTTCCAATGATACAATAGTTGCTGGAGCCGATAGAGATTCACACTGGCCGGCATGTTTAGGTGGAACGATTCAGAAGGTAACCTATCCTACAGGGGGGAGCAGTCAATTTAATTTTGAAGCTAATGGTGTTTATGCACAAACCAGTTCTTATATAAACGCCACACTGGTAAATATGTTATATGGATTATATGGACAGGCCGCAGATACGGTAAGGTCTAATTTCACGGTTGATACCAGTACAAGTTCCGTTACAATGGTAATTACCAGTACATCCAACTACTCTGCCACTTTTACCATTTATGATGTAAATAATAATACTGTATTCAGTACCAATATGAGCAACTGGAATGGTACAGGAACGAATGTTACATTTAAGGAAACCATCAGCCTTTCACCAGGAGCCTATCATGCTGTACTTAGCCCTTATTCAATAACCAATCTTACAGGAGGGGTACAAGCTATTTTAACACAATATCAAAATGTAAAATCCCTGACAACATTACAGGTAGGTGGGGTTCGTATACAAAGTATAGTGAACAATGACGGTATAAACCCTGCAAATACCACCACCTCATACGGGTATAATTATAATAATAACCCCTATGGGAAATCTTCAGGAATCTTATTCAGCCAGCCGATCTATGTTTCCGCCATCCGTAATGATGTTTGGGGTATTGTGAATGGAGCCATGTGCAGCCCATATGGATGTTTAACCTGTTTTGGTTCCAATGTTTCTTATTACCAGTCGCCCAGCAGCATCCGACCAATGGCCAGTAGCATGGGTAACCATATTGGATACGGGCAGGTATATGTTACCCAAAGTGGAAATGGGTCTACCTTATATAAATATTACAGCACCAATGGAGCGATCACAGATTCCAGTATTGCTCCTGTACAGGATGTATGTGTACGAAGTATAAACCTGGGCTGCAACCTGAGCATACCCAATTCACCTGCACCACCCTTACCGTTTGACCCTATACGGGGAGAGCTGGCTTACCAGGCTAGTTATAATCAGAACGGGCAGATACTGAAAAGTGAGACTTATTTGCCACAATACCAGTTTGATTCATTACTAACACCTGGTATTATTTCAAAGTTTTTTGTTACCGGATATATGGCGTCAAACGCTAATCCTTTTTCTTTTGGCCCCGAATATGTAATAGATGGACTGTTGCTTCAAAGTTTACCAAATGGTAACCCCAACAATAATGCAGTACCCATAGGAGTTACCACTTTTACAGAATATAATCTGCAGTCCGCTAAAAAAATAAGGGACAGTGTGATCAGTCTTATTTATGATTTGAATACAGGTAATGCCATTACTGAAATCAATGCCACTTATTATGGCAGTTTATACCATAATAGCCCTACACAAAAAATATCTTATTCTTCCAAAGGTGAATTGTTAATCACCAATATCAAAAGTGCTTTTGATTTCAGAATCAGTAATTTCAGTGCAGTAGATTCACTGGTGGTTTTATATAATGCCATTAAAAATGATAGCCTGTACCTTAATAATGCCATCAATGCATTACCGTCTACTTTATTACCCAGTGACCCCAATTATTATTGGCAACGATTAAATATTTTTACGAATTTCCGGTATACAAAGGCAGTAGCCAGGCAAAACTATATTGCCTACCGGCTCAGGAATTTTACAGGATCCGGTAATATATACAGTTCTGCACATACTGTTGCAGAGTCAGGTGCAGATACCTTATTAAAACCAATTCTGGTTTTGCAGGATAATTTCATCAATAGCCCTATTGAAGAAACGCTGTGGAGAAATAATAAACTAACTGGTGCTGTTTATACTGGCTATGGATTTGTAACCAGCCCGGCAGGTTTTGCCTATCCGGTGAAACAACAAAAGATTAACCTTTTTAACCCTTCTTATAACTTCAGTCCAGCTATAGTTTCAGGAAGCAGTATCTTCAAGGACATCCGCTATCAGGATGAATCCTATTTCAGTTATACAGCAGGTAATTTAACCGGCGTAACCAATAGAGATGGAGTTGTTACCAGTTATTTATGGGGTTATGGCAACCAGTACCCGGTAGCAAAAATAACAGGTGCCAATTATTCTACTGCCATTAGTTATGTAACTCCTTCTGTTTTGCAAAGCCCGGGATCAGATGCATCATTGAGGGCACAATTGGCCAATATACCTCTGAACCTGCCTTCTGCTTTTGTAACCTATTATACCTATCAGCCATTAGTAGGTATGACCAGCCAGACCAACCCTAACGGACGAACATCCTATTATCAGTATGATTCACTGGGAAGGCTGCAGTTAGTGCAGGACCAGGACCTGAATATCATTAAGACCTACAAATACAACTATAAAAGATAAGCAATAGTCTGAAAATAATTATCATACCACAATTGGAATTACAATGAAGAAGTTATTGTTCAATACGAAAAGAAAACTGTATCGATTCTCACTTTCAGTTTTTATTTTAACAGGATTATATTCATCATTACCAGGGCAGGTAACTATTAAGGGCCCAGGCTGTATGATACCCGGCACTGTATGCCATTATGTTATTACCGGAAAATGGGATCATACTGCCACCATGCAGGCTTGTATCAGCGGGGGCAATTTTAATGATGGAAGTACCTGTACACCTTCCGGTAAAATTATTAATTCCCTTCTTGTTATTTGGAATACCAATGGATCCGGAACCTTAAATGTTAGTTCTTCAAATGGCAATGCTTCATTAACTGTAACAGCCACACAGGTGTTAAGCGGAGGAAGTATCGTTACAGGTGAAAAAACACAGACTTATAGCAGAAATGTTCATCAATATTATTTTCATTGCAGCAATCCATCTGGCGGTTCCTGTAAGCCATCCTATTCCTATCAATGGCAGCAGTCTATTGATATGCTTCAATGGACAGACATTACAGGTGCAACCAAGTCTAATTTGACATACAATGACAGTATCCAGTTCAATACCTATTTCAGGAGAAAAGTTACTGATAAGAATTCAAGTTCAGTGGCTTATTCAGATATAGCAGGGCTAAGTATCATCATACCTGTGATGCCAGGCGACAGTTTATTCAATGCTGTCATTAATACAATTCAACCATTTAAGGAATATTCAAAAAATGTTGTGGAAAATAGTGAATGTTTTAAAAATGAGTATGTGCATTCAGAATTAGTTTTTATAAGAAAATCCAGAATTAAAATATTCAATATAAATATATTGTAATGAAGCATCCTTCTTTTAAAAAAGGCATTAAAAAGGTAATATTTTTTTTATTTTTTCTTCTTTTCCTGACAGGAATTGAAAGCCTGAATGCACAACTGAAACTGAGCGGATCCACCACTGTAACTAAGGGCTCTACCTGTAGTTATGTGCCCCAATATAATGGTTCCAGTACTTATACTTATTCCAGCGGATATAATTATTCAATTGCTGGTGGAGTTGTAGCGGGAACCAATAATACTTCTAAAAGTGCAACAGGTAGCAGTGTATTGTATAACGCTACTATAAATATAACATGGCAAAATTCTGGAAGTATAACATTTACTTGTAGCCTTGGAATGGTTACTTTATATGTATCTGTAAGTAATCCGGTTCAATCCGGGAGTATATCTCCGTCAAGCCAAACTATTAATTGTAATGCTACTGCATCCACAATCAGCTGCACAGCAGCAACTGGAGGTGCCAGTAACCCTTCTTACAGTTACCAATGGCAAAGTGCCCCTGATAATGCCACCTGGTCTAATATAAGCGGGGCCACTTCATTAAGTTATTATCCTGGTTCTTTAGGATCTACAACTTATTATCGGTTAATGGTTACAGAAACTGTATCTGGAACAGTTGCTTATTCAGGGTCTTCAATGGTAGTAGTCAATCCGCCAGCTGCGCCCTCTGCCCCCAGTATTTCCAGTACTATCAGTGGCAATTTGTTATGTAACGGAGCCGGTGGTACTTTAACAGCCAGTGGTGGCAATGGGTCTTATATATGGAGTACCGGAGCTACCGGCAGTACTTTAACTGTAACCAGCGGAGGTAGTTATTATGCATACAGCCCCGCAAACAGCAATTCCTGCGGTACCAGTGCAACCAGTGGTAATTCCAATACGATTGCTGTCACCACAGGAGCCAGTCCGTCAACCCCTGTAATCAATACCGGGTCCTCCCTTCAATTATGTAATGGAGCTTCCTCCACCTTATCCATAGTAACCGGCGGGTCAAGTCCATTTACATGGTATAATGGCAGTACCCAGATAGGTACCGGAAGCAGTATGACCATCAGTACTGCTGGTACTTATACTGTTAGTTCCACCAATAATTGCGGAACAACATCCAGCAGTGTAATTACTGCAACTACGGCAACTACACCTGCTGCGCCAGCTGCACCCAGTTTGAGCAGCAGTAATGGAACTTTACTTTGTAACGGAGCCTCTACATTAATAACAGCCAGTGGCGGCAACGGATCTTATGTATGGCAGGATGCCAGTACAGGTACAACAAAAAATATAACCGCAGGCGGTAATTATTATGTGTACAGTCCGGGTAACAGCAATTCCTGCGGTACCAGTGCATCCAGTGGCAATTCAAATACCGTTACTATTTCTACATTATCCACTCCCGGGGCACCTGCTGCCCCCAGTGTAAGCAGCAGTAACGGAACCTTGTTATGCAATGGTGCTTCCACCACCTTGACAGCCAGTGGTGGCAATGGATCTTATATATGGCAGGATGCCAGCACAGGTTCAAGCAAAAATATAACCGCAGGCGGTAATTATTATGCATACAGCCCGGGTAACAGTAATTCCTGCGGAACCAGTGCAGCCAGCGGCAATTCCAATACAGTTACCCTATCCACCTTATCTACACCGGCAGCACCTGCTGCACCCATTATTACCAGCAGCAATGGAACCTTGTTATGTAATGGTGCTTCCACCACTTTAACAGCCAGCGGGGGCAATGGGTCTTATGTTTGGAGTACGGGAGCCACCGGCAGTTCTATTACGGTAAGCAGTGCAGGTAATTATTATGCCTATTGTACCGGTAATTCGAATTCCTGCGGAACCAGTGCAGTCAGTGCCAACAGCAATACTATTTCCATTAACCTTTCTTCCACACCTTCAGCACCTTCTATCATTGCAGGCAGTACCTTTTTGTGTAACGGAGCTTCGACAAACCTTACAGCCAGTGGTGGCAGTGGTTCCTATACCTGGAGCACGGGGCCTACAGGAAGCAGTATTTCAGTTACTGCAGCAGGAAATTATACAGCCACTTCCTCCAACAGTTGCGGTACTTCCGGTAACAGTAATACGGTAAGTATCAGTACATCAGCCACTCCGTCAGCACCTACCATCAGTGCAGGTAGTACTTTTTTGTGTAACGGAGCTTCTACAACCATTACAGCCAGTGGTGGCAGCGGCTCTTATACCTGGAGCACCGGAGCTACCAGCAGCAGTATTTCAGTTACAGCTGCAGGAAATTATACAGCCACTTCTTCCAATAGTTGTGGAACTTCCGGTAACAGTAATACGATAAGTATCAGCACTTCTGCCACCCCGACCGCACCAACTGTAAGTGCGGGTTCCACTTTATTGTGTAATGGAGCTTCCACTACGCTGACAGCCAGTGGCGGCAGTGGATCTTATACATGGAGTACCGGAGCCACCACCTCCAGCATAGGTGTAAGTACTGCCGGCAATTATACTGCCACTTCTTCCAACAGTTGCGGAACCTCCGGCAATAGCAATACCCTTGTAATCAATACTTCGGCAACACCATCGGCGCCTTCTATCAGTGCGGGTACCACCTTGTTATGCAATGGCAATTCCGTTACCATTAATGCATATGGTGGCAGTGGAGCGTATACATGGAGCACAGGAGCCACCGGCAGCAGTATTTCGGTTTCTGTAGCTGGTAGTTATACAGCCACATCCAATAACAGTTGCGGAACATCGGGCAGCAGTAATTCTATTACCTTAACCAGTTCCTCCACCCCGGTTGTGGCATCAATAACTGGTACAGCAAATGTTTGCACCGGATTTACCACCCAACTAAATGATGCTACAGGAGGAGGTAGCTGGAGCAGTAATAATACGGCTGTAACAACTGTAAGCAGTAACGGGCTGGTAACCGGCATCAGTGCAGGCACAGCAATGATTACCTATGCTGTTTCCAATTCCTGTGGCACCGGTTCTCAAAGTATAACTTTTACCGTTAATCCATTACCCATTGTATCAGGCATTACCGGAGCAGCCAGTGTTTGTGCAGGTTCCGTAATAAATTTAAGTGATGCAACCACTGGTGGTAGCTGGAGCAGCAATAATACCGGAATTGCCACAGTTAACAGTGGAGGGCAGGTAACAGGTGTAGCGGCAGGTACTGTAACTATTTCCTATACAGTAACAAATGGTTCCGGTTGTACTACTACTGTAAACTATTCAGTAACAGTTAACGCTTTACCCACTGTATCAGGTGTTACCGGAACAGCCAGTGTTTGTGCCGGATCTGCAATAAGTTTAAGTGATGCAACCACTGGTGGTAGCTGGAGCAGCAATAATACAGGAGTTGCCAACATAAACAGCAGTGGACAGGTTACCGGTATAGCAGCAGGAACTGCAACTATATTTTACAGTGTAACCAATGGTAATGGATGTAATACAACAGTAACCTATACAGAAACAGTGAATGCATTGCCCATAGTAGCAGCAATTACCGGAACAGCAACTGTATGTGCAGGCTCAACCACCCAACTCAGTGAAGCAACAACAGGCGGAACCTGGAGCAGCAGTAATACAAATATTGCATCTGTAAACAGCAGTGGACTGGTTTCTGGTATTGCAGCAGGAACTGCAACTATATCTTATAGTGTAACCAATGGAAATGGATGTAATACAACAGTAACATATGCAGTAACCGTTAATGCATTGCCTGCAGTAGCTGCTATTAGTGGAACAGCAGCTGTATGCGCAGGGGCAACCACCCAACTCAGTGATGCCACCACAGGTGGTAGCTGGAGCAGCAACAATACCGGCATAGCCAGTATCAATAGCAGTGGTTTGGTAAATGGAGTTTCTGCCGGAATTGCAACGATTTCCTATACAGTGACCAATGCATCAGGTTGTAATACAACGGTAACTTATACAGTAACCGTAAATGCACTACCTACAGTTGCAGCCATCAGTGGCACTTCGGGTATTTGTGCAGGTGCCAGTACAACCCTGAGTGATGCCACAACAGGCGGAACCTGGAACAGCAATAATACCGCTGTTGCCACTATCAACACAAGCGGCCTGGTGAACAGTGTTACAGTTGGAACTACCAATATATCTTATAATGTAACAAATGCATCCGGTTGTAGTACGACCGTTAATTATACTGAAACTGTGAATGCTTTACCAGCAGTAGCAGCCATTACAGGAACTTCAACATTATGTGCCGGTGCAACCATTCAGCTCAGCGATGCTACTACCGGAGGCAGCTGGAGTAGCATCAATACTGGAATTGCTACCGGGAACAGCAGTGGACTGGTGACAGGTGTGGCAGCTGGCAGTACAACCATTTCTTATACAGTAACCAATGCATCGAGTTGCAGTAAAACGGTAACTTATGCAGTAACGGTGAATGCATTACCCGCAGTTTCAGCTATCAGTGGAACAGCAGCTGTATGCACAGGGGCAATCACTCAGCTGAGTGATGCCACTACCGGAGGCAGCTGGAGCAGCAATAATACCAGTATTGCCACAATCAGCAGCAGTGGGCTGGTGACCGGTGTTGCTGCAGGCAGTGTTACGATCTCTTATACATTAACCAATGGTTCAGGTTGCAGTACAACGGTAACTTATGTGGTAACTGTAAATGCTTTACCCTCCGTAGCAGCGATTACCGGCAACACAACAGTATGCCCATCTGCCACCACACAGCTTGGCAATACAACAACAGGAGGAGTATGGACATCTTCCAATACTGGTATTGCAACCGTAAACAGCAGTACCGGCCTTGTAAGTGGAATCAGTTCTGGCACAGCTAGCATTACTTATACTGTAACCAATGGGTCTGGTTGTGTTCAATCAGTCAATACTATAATCACCGTATCTCCCGGTATACCAGCAGCACCGGTAGTTACAGCCATTACTTCTACGGCTATTTACAGCGGGCAAACAGTTATCCTAAATGCCAGCGGTGGTAGCGGAACTTTTATCTGGAGCAATGGAAAAACCGGTACTGCTGATACTGTTTCTGCTGCCGGAAATTATACTGCAACCTTGTCTAATAGTTGCGGTACATCTTCGAACAGTAATACTATTACAGTCAATATATATACAGCGTTGGCAGCAGGTACTATTGGTAAATCAACTGGTACAATAACTCCTGCCAGTTCCTGTAATAATGCAATTCCCCTTTTACAGCAACCCCCAATTGGAGGTAATGGCAGTTATACTTATCAATGGCAATATTCAATTGATAATAGTAACTGGAATAACCTTGCAGGAGCAACTTCCCAGAATTATACTGTAACACTTACCGGAAATAACGGATTCTATCGTTGTACGGTAAGTTGTATGGGGGTGAGTGCTTATACCAACAGCCTGTTTTTAACCACTCCATTAAATGGGGGCATTATCAGTTCCAGTGCTGCATCAATATCCGCTGGCGGTAACATTACGCTTACCAGTTTACAAAATGCCAGTGGAGATGTATGCAGCAGTTATAACTATCAGTGGCAAAGTTCTGCTGACCAGTATAACTGGGCCAATATCAGCAGTACTTCTGTAACCGGAATTATACAACCTGTATTTTTCAGGAGGCAGGTCATCTGCGGAACGGATATCGCTTATTCCAATACTATCAGGATTAAAATAAATAATACGGTGACAACAGTAAGCCCTGCCACCAGTACTGTAAATACCACTCAGACTACAGTAGCTATGCCCGGTTATTTCAGCAGTGTAAATGCCGGTAATATGAATTATATTCAAACCAAGGATATATTAAGGCCGGGTTTACCGGATACCACCAGTGCCAAAAATGATAGTATCCCTGCAGATGTGCATATTACCACTGCTTATATTGATGGACTGGGCAGGGGTATAGAAACAGTAGCCAGGCAATCCACACCGGGTTTACATGATATGGTCAGCACCAATTATTATGATGCTTTTGGAAGGGAACCTCAAAAATACCTTCCTTATACGGATAACGGTACCAGTGGAGGTTTCAGGGTAGATGCTGCCACCAAGCAGCCAGCATTTTATAATAATTATTTTAATAACGCAGAAGGTTATTATTACAGCAACACAGTCTTTGAAGCATCCCCTTTAAACAGGGCAATTAAAGCAACTGCACCCGGCAATAGCTGGACGGGTAATAATACAGGAACCCAATCTGTTGAAAGAAGCAATGATGTATATGATTCAGTTGTGATCTGGAATATTGGTTACGGAACGGATACACTGCCCTTTTATAGCTGTTATTACCAGCCGGGAACCTTATTTGTGCAGGAGACCACCGATGAAAACGGCAATAAAGTACTGGAATACAAAGACCTTGAAGGGCATGTAATTTTAAAGCGGGTAGAGGTATCTGATACGGTTTACAGCGGGCATAAGGGATGGGCCAATACCTATTATGTGTATGATGATTTTGGGGAGTTGAGAACTGTATTACCCCCCAAAGCTGTACAGCAATTACAGCAGAACATCTGGGCTTTTGAAGCACCGGTCTTAAGCGGATCTATTACTGCACAGGAACTTTGTTTCCATTACCAGTATGATTACAGAAGGCGGATGGCCACAAAAAAAGTACCCGGTGCCGGGGAAGTATGGATGGTATATGATTTCAGGGACAGGTTAGTGATGACACAGGACAGTGCTTTAAGGGCACAGGGCAAGTGGATGTATACCGGATATGATACATTAAACCGGCCTGTATTAACAGGATTATGGATCAACAGTAATAACCAAGCCTATCATCAGTCCAATGCAGCAGGATCCACCAATTACCCCAATCCTTCTTCCGGAACAGAATTATTAACACAGACCTATTATGATAATTACAATTGGGTAAATGGCAGCGGATCCGGACTCAGCAGCAGCATGAATACCACGTACACCGGCAATACCAGTTTGTTTTATGCAGCCAGTGATGCCAGTTTTCCTTATCCTAGAGCCATTACAGCAGTCAGCACCACATTGGGGATGGTAACGGGTACAAAACAAGAAATAGTGGGTACCGGCACATACCTGTATGGAATTCATTTTTATGATGACAGGGGCCGTGTAATACAAACACAAAGCAGTAATATCAGTGGCAGTATTGACACTTTGACCACCCAGTACAGTTTTGCCGGACAGCCACTGCGTATACTGGAAAACCATGGTAAGGGCGGGAGCCTACCCCAGCATTACAGTGTACTCACCAGTATGGTATATGATGCAGGCGGAAGGTTATTAACGGTAAATAAAAGTGTAAACGGAAGTGTAAACAAACAAATTACATCCAACAGTTATGATGAACTGGGCCATTTAAAAACCAAATACCTGGGCAGTAATGGCATTGGGCAACCCATGGATTCGTTAACCTACAGTTACAATATCCGGGGCTGGATGAACGGGATCAATAAAGGTTATGTCAATAACGGCATCCAGTACAGTAACCAGAACTGGTTTGGAATGGAACTGGATTATGACCAGGGATATAACCAGCCACAGCTGAATGGCAATATCAGTGGTATGAAATGGAGAAGCAGGGGCGGGGATATACAGCGCTCTTATGGCTACAGTTATGATAACCTGAACCGTTTAACCCGGGCAGACTATACTGAAAATAACGGTAGCAGCTGGGCAGTGCAAAACACCAATTTCAGTACCCGCAACCTGATTTATGATTTGAATGGGAATATTTTAAGCATGACCCAGTTTGGGCTTAAAATGACCACTAGCCAGATTATTGACAGCCTTACTTACGGCTATAATACCTTAAGCAATAAACTGCAGTATGTAACCGATGCCGCCAATGATACCACCAGTACCCTGGGAGATTTTAAAGAATACAATACCGGAACGGCACTTGATTATTTATATGATGGCAATGGCAATTTAACATTGGACAATAATAAAAGGATTACAGCCATCACCTATAATTACCTGAACCTGCCGACACAGATCAGTATTTACCATAAAGGCACGATCAGTTATACCTATGATGCCGGAGGCAATAAACTGAAAAAAGTAACGGTAGACAGCACGGTAACCCCCGTAAAGACCACTACCACCCTTTATTTAGGGGCTTTTAATTACCAGAATGATACCTTACAGTTTATAGGGCATGAAGAAGGAAGGGTAAGGACCAAAAACCCGAATAAGGCAGATACCCTGTATTATGATTATTTTGAAAAAGACCACTTGGGCAATACGAGGATTGTACTGACCGATCAGAGCCAGCACAGTGTATATGCAGCCACCATGGAATTAAAGAATGCAGCTACCGAGCAGGCTTTATTTGACAGTATTGCCACTACACGTTTTGCTGTACCGGCAGGTTTTGAACCTACTACAGGGGCAGATACCAGCAATCATTATGTATCCAGGTTAAACGGCAACAGTACAGTAAACCAGAAAATAGGGCCATCGATTGTATTAAAAGTAATGGATGGGGATACGTTAAGTGCCAGTACCTATGTATGGTATAATGCACCGGTACAGCAACCCTCCAGTGACCCGAGTTTACTGAATACCTTAGTGAATATATTTGCCACGGAAGCTACAACAGCAACCCTTAAAAATACAGTAGCCAATATATCGGCGGTTAATACAGCAGCACAGGCAGCACTGACCAGTTTATTAAACCAGCAGAATGGATATAACACATTGGCCCCGAAAGCGTTTTTAAACTGGGTATTAATGGATGACCAATTTAATTATGTAACAGGCGGAGTAAGCCAGGCACCCTTAATTACAGGAGGCCAAAATAAGCAGGTATTAGTAGCCAATATGCCAGCTACGGTTCAAAAAAATGGTTATCTTTATGTGTATGTGAGCAATGAAAGCCCACAGGATTTGTTCTTTGATAATTTAACGGTACAGCAGGGTACGGGCCCATTATCTGAGGAGACGCATTATTATCCGTTTGGGTTAACTATGGCAGGGATTAGTGATAAGGCGATGGGGAAACTAACTAACCGGTATAAATTCAATGGTGGTAATGAATTGCAAAAGCAGGAGTTTAGTGATGGAAGTGGGTTAGAAGTATATGATGCTATACATAGAATGTATGATCCTCAAATAGGTAGGTTTCATCAAATAGATGCGTTAGCGGATGTTTCCAATAACTATTCACCTTATAATTTTGCAAGTGATAACCCAATTTTAAGGAATGATCCATTAGGGTTAGAGGATACTGTTTATGGAAAAGCAAGTGTAACTGTTTATTCAACCCCTAAGCGAAATAAAGGAGGAACATGGTTGGGATACCCGGGTTATTCAAAGAAAGAGCAAGATAGGGATAGAGGTTTTCAGGACGTATATTACAATAGAAAAGTATCAGGTCAACCCCTAAACCAGCAAGGAGATCCAACACTTTATACCAGTAAATTAGTTGATTATAAAAGATGGGATTTAGCAGAAAAGCAATACCGGGCAATGCAGTCATGGGCAGCTGGGATTATTTTATGTGTTCCTGCTTTAACTGCTACACCTGCTTTATTTGGGCTGAGTACTGATTTATGGGGTGCTAAGGCTGTTGTAAGTTTAACATCTCAAGGGTTGATTAAAGGTTTTAAAAGAATTGACATTGCAGGCGTTGCAGCTGATGCATTTACTGCACCTGGTCTCAATGCTGTAATTAGTGGTACATTAAACATAACACCTTTCTCCGAACAGAAATTTACATTTGGTTGGAATAAAACAAGTTCTGAATTTCTGACAGATGCAGGGACAGGATTAGTTAGCGGATTAGCTGGAGATAATAGTTGGAAGCCAATTAGTGAACTTTTAAAAAATACATCCGAAAAATCATTTTTTTATATTTCTACTCAATTAGGTATTTCTACAGGATTTCAAGGTGCAGCAAAATTCATAAGTAATGAAAAATAGACAAAATAATTTTTTAATGATATTCTTTTTTGGGGCATTAGTTTTAATTGGAGCTATATATTCAATTATAAACAATAGACAATTAAAGAATGACGGTAAATATACTATTGCTAAGATTGAAAAAATAGAAGCCGGAGGTAAGGGATGTAATATAGTTGTTACTGTATCATTTGTTTATAATAAAAAAGAAAATTTACATTCAGCAGGGTGTTATAGTAAAAACGATTTGGGTGATGCCTATATTGGCAAAAGAGTATTTATAAA
>Ga0364880_10391_pt1 | contig 17479 bp, 14 predicted proteins | sample ExccelJu500001D3_5_FD_206927 | JGI IMG/M metagenome (GOLD analysis project Ga0364880, IMG submission 206927) | Enriched cells from Trout Bog Lake Hypolimnion, Wisconsin, USA - BchlTB.July30.5000.01.D3 | ecosystem: Environmental > Aquatic > Freshwater > Lake > Hypolimnion/Profundal zone | place... | reverse complement strand
TGAATCTCAGCCATTACGGCGCGATCCTGATCGTTCATGGGATTCGCGGCCAAGCCCTGCTTGAACTGACCCTTGTTGTGCACTTCGAGGTGGTTGGCATTGCCGATGACGGCCACCTCCGCATCCAGCTTCGCTTCTTCCCGCAGCGTCTGCGGCATCAGCACTCTTGCCTGGCTGTCCATATCCACTTCCTGGCCGTAGTAGCTGGTCAGGCTCAGGTACTTCTTAACAGCGGGATTCATGGAGCGCTTCACCAGGACCGCTTCCCACTTTTCCCATTCCTGCAAGGGCCAAACCTCGGCAAACTGCCCATCCTCGCTAGTGACATAAAACCGAGTTACATGCTGCGCATCCAGTTGATCTTTGAAGGCAGAGGGGAGCTTAAGCCGTCCCTTGTCATCGATCTTCGCCGGATGGTTTCCGCGAAACATTGCGGTGTCCTTTTGCTGGCCAGAGACGGATTTCGATCATTCCGTCGCGGCCGGTTTTACATCTACCTGGCGGTTGGAGCCCTTAGCCAGGCTGGTTCCCTGAGCTATTTACTCCACTCAGGAAGCGGTGCCAGTAAGAAATGGGAGTAAACTTGCTTTGGAGTTGCAGGTTTTGTTCCCCGAAACTCCACTGTGCTACAGAAAACTCCACTTCTGGTCGATAATACCCCGATTCCTGTCCAGCTGCCAAGAAAAATAAGATTAGGGGTAGGTGGGTGTTAACTAGTTTGGTTACTGCGGTGGACGGTCAGCCTGCTGTGTGGTAGGGAATAAAAAGCGAAACAATAGTTCTGCTGGTGAGAGTGGATGAATATCCCGCACCTTAGCAGAACGGTATCCCGATTCAGGCGCAACGGGCTCCCTGTTGAAATGCACACAGCGTTAGCCTGCCTTCTCGGTTGGAGGGCTATAGCAGCAGGTGTTGGGACGTGAGCGGCGTGAGCCGGTACCTGGGGACCATCCATATATATGGGTGTGGCTATCTCATTTTCGGTTTTAATCTTTTCTGCTTTCTCCGCTGCCGTTCTTTCTCCACTACCAGGTTGAGCAGGTAAAGAAACACTAGAGTGTTGATGGTGAGCAGGCTGGTGCGAATCCAGGTGACTTTGCGTATGATCTCAAAGATCTCCCAGGGCAGGAACGAGACCGTGATGGCAAGGACGAGATACTCGCCCCATGCTTTTTCAAGATAGAGTCCGACTGCCTCGATAATTCCAATCCCTGCATAGCAAAAGGCAGCGAGGCCGATACGGCGGAGCAGCGGCTCGTTCAACAGAGAAGCCCTGTCGAGCACGAAGTTGACGAAGCGTGACTCGGGGTCAAAGCGCAGATGGTCAGCCAGCGCGCCAAGCTCATCGCCCACGTCTTTGTGGAGCAACTGACGCGCGCCTACGCCGATGGCAAGGAACAGAAGCGCCTGTGCGAATTTGAAAGCCGCAATCAAGACCAGGCCCTTATCGTGATGCCATGGCACAGTGGATTGCGTTGGGGAGTCTTTCATACGTGAAATTGCATACCTACTCTTAAGTTAACCGATGAGGCCCAAGTAGAGGACGGAGTGGTCAGTCAGAAGGGTTTACGGGAGCGGTGTAGGCGGTTGGGGTTGCACTCGCGACATTATTTAGCAGTGACTTACCGTTGTTGTTTATGAAGATTGCGCTAGAATATGAAATCTCACGCACCCCAGTATCCCCTCTTACCGCGTGAAGAACGAGAGACGCTTTTAATACTTCAGCTCGAACCGAGCCCACCGCGTTGCACAGGAGTGGAAGAATGGAAGCGGAACAGAGAGAGATAGGGAAGGCCCTGGCGGAACAGCTACCGCCTCTCAGCCCAAATGCCGCGGCTGTAGAAGCAGATCGATGCCTTTACTGCTATGACGCGCCCTGTACTCATGCGTGCCCCACGCACATCGACATTCCACGGTTCATCAAGAAAATTGCGACGGGAAATTTGCGCGGCTCCGCGGAAACGATCTTTGAGGCGAATTTGCTCGGCGCTACGTGCGCGCGCGTGTGTCCCGTGCAGGAACTCTGCGAGGGCGCTTGCGTATTGGGAACAGACCACAAGCCGATTTCCATTGGTCGGCTGCAGCGTTTCGCCATGGACTATGCGCGCGAGACTCATACCTATCCAAAATTTGAAACGGCACCCACGGGCAAATCGATCGCGGTAATTGGCGCAGGGCCTGCGGGGCTTTCCTGTGCGGGCGAGCTGGCGAGGCGCGGGCACAATGTCACGTTGTTTGAAAAGCGCGAACTGCCAGGCGGGCTCTCGACGTATGGAATTATCGGTCTTCGCGAACCAGTTGAGGTTGCGCTGCAAGAGACGCGGATGATTGAAGGCCTTGGCGTGAGGATCAGGACTGGAGTGGAACTGGGCAAAAGCCTGACGCTCGATGTGCTGCAGAAGGAATTTGCTGCTGTAGTTTTGAGCGTTGGTTTGGGGCGGACACCCGGTCTGGGCATTGAGGGCGAAGAGGTGATTGTGGACGGGCTTGAATTTATTGAAGCCAGCAAGACCTCTTCGACGGTGGGGGTTGGCCGCAATGTGCTGGTGATTGGGGCGGGAAATACGGCAGTGGATTGCGCCACGATTGCGAAGCGATTGGGGGCCGAGCGGGTGACGATGGTGTATCGGCGCACGGATCGCGAGATGACCTGCTACGAACATGAGTATGATTTTGCGCGCAAGGAAGGGATCGAGTTCCGTTTTCTGACTCAGCCGTTGCGGGTGATTGCGAAGGACGGAGTAGCAACGGGGCTTGAGTGTCTGCGGGTGGAACTCGGCGTGGCGGACGCATCGGGGCGTCCTGCCCCAGTGCCTGTGGCTGGGTCGGAGTTTGTGCTGAACGCAGACCAGATTGTGAAGGCGGTGGGGCAGCAGAAGCCGGCATTGGCGGCGCAACTCGGTCTTGCCACGAAGAAGGGGTTCATTGCGGTGGACTCGAACTTCAAGACCAGTCTGGATTGCGTTTACGCGGCTGGGGATTGTATTCGTTCCACGGGCGCGGCATCGACGGTGATGGCCGTAGAGGATGGCAAGCTGGCGGCGCATGCGATTCATCAACAGTTGATGGCAGCAGCGGAGGTGAAGTAGGAATGGCAAATCTCAGTATCAACTTCGCTGGAATCAAATCGCCGAATCCATTCTGGTTGGCCTCGGCACCACCGACAAACTCCGGCGCGCAGATTCACAAGGCATTTGAGGCAGGCTGGGGCGGCGCGGTGTGGAAGACGATTGGCGCGCCGGTGTTGAATGTGTCGAATCGATACGGTGCGTGGGGATTCGGGCGGCATCGGATGTTGGCCATCAATAATGTGGAGTTGATTTCAGACAGGCCGATTGAAATTAACCTGCGCGAGATCGCGGAAGTGAAGAAGGCGTGGCCGGATCGCGCGGTGATTGTGTCGGCCATGGTGGAGTCAACGCCTGAGGCCTGGCACGAAGTAATCCGCCAGATTGAGGACACGGGCGCAGATGGGATCGAGTTGAACTATGGCTGTCCGCACGGGATGAGTGAACGCGGGATGGGCGCTGCTGTGGGACAGGTTCCCGAGTACTGCGAAAAGATTACGCGCTGGGTGATGGAGAAGGCGACGATCCCGGTGATTGTGAAGCTGACGCCAAACATCACCAATATTGTGCTGCCTGCGCGAGCGGGTGTTGCTGCAGGGGCGAACGCGCTTTCCCTCATCAATACAATCAACTCGATTGTTGGCGTGGATCTGGACACATTGGAGCTGACACCGAATATTGGCGGCAAGGGCGGGCATGGTGGATATGCCGGCCCAGCGGTGAAGCCGATTGCGTTGAACATGCTGGCTTCGCTGGGTACGGACCCGATTGTGTCCAAGTCCGGCTTGCCAATATCGGGCATGGGCGGGATTGCGACGTGGCAGGATGCGGCGCAGTTTCTGCTGCTGGGCGCGGGCAGTCTGCAGGTCTGCACAGCGGTGATGCATTATGGCTATCGCATTATTGAAGACCTGTGCGATGGTTTGTCGAACTGGATGGACGAAAAGGGCTTCAAGACAATCGATGAGGTTGTAGGGCGCAGTCTGCATCGCATTTCGGATTTCAAGAACTTCGATCTGTCTTTCAGAGCCGTGGCACGCATTGATGAGGATAAATGTATCAAGTGCAATCTTTGTTATGTGGCCTGTAATGACACAGCACACCAGTGCATTGATCTGGTTTCAAAAGAGGGAGCACTGGTTGCAGCTCAGAGCTACGATGTGCGGTCGAACGGGAAACGGGAAGCGGTGGAAACGCGTCCGCAACCGCGTGTACGCGAGGCCGACTGCGTTGGCTGCCGCCTGTGCTACAACGTTTGCCCAGTAGACGACTGCATTGACATGGTGGAGATTGATTCGGGTCGGGCATCTGTGACGTGGAGTGAACTATCCGAGACACAAACGGAAGTGACCGCGGACTGGGCGGCCATGAAGGCCTATCGAGCCAAGGCGGGAATCAACATTCATTGAAGCAGTATCGGCGCTGCTGATGGTGAAATGCCGAAGGAGAAAGACAAATGGGATTGCTGATCAGGGGTGGTGAAATTGTGACCGCGGAGACGCGCGCATTTGGCGATATTTTGATCGAAGGTGAAACCATAGCGGCGATCGGTCCGGAGCTGGCTGCGCCTGCGGGAACCGAGGTGATTGATGCAACCGGCAAGCTTATCTTTCCGGGCTTTATCGATCCCCATGTGCATATTCACCTGCCGTTTATGGCGACCTTTGCGAAGGACACTCATGCTACGGCGAGCAAGGCTGGACTGGTTGGCGGAACCACTACATTCATTGAGATGGTGTGCCCATCGCGCAATGAAGATGCGCTTGAAGGCTACAACACCTGGAAGCAGAAGGCGGAGGGCAACAGCGCGAGCGATTACGCCTTCCATATGACGGTTTCGCGCTGGGATGCAAGGACAGAGGCCCAACTGCGCGAGATTGTGGCGGATGGGACGGCATCGTTCAAGATATTTCTGTCCTACAAGAACTTCTTTGGCGTGACGGACGAGGAGATGTTTCAAACACTGAAGCTTGCGGCCGAACTGGGTGTGATAACAACGGCACATTGCGAGAACGCGGAGCTGGTGGGCCAACTGCAGCAACTGCTGCTGGCGCAGGGCAAGACGGGTGCGGAGTGGCACGAGCCGAGCAGGCCGGAGAGCGTAGAGGCTGAGGGGACGGGGAGGTTTGCGACGTTCCTTGAGCAGACAGGTGCGGCGGGGTACGTGGTGCATCTCTCCTGCGCTCCCGCACTGCGCGCGGCAGTGGAAGCAAAGCTGCGAGGGGTCAAGCTTTATGTGGAGTCCGTGGTTCCGCACTTTCTACTGGATAAGACTTATGCTGAACGTACTGGTGTGGAGGGCATGAAGTTCATCATGTCTCCACCGTTGAGGCATGAACGGAACCAGCCGGCACTTTGGCGAGCGCTGGAGGCGGGCATGATTGATACGGTGGCTACGGATCATTGCCCGTTTGATACGGAGCAGAAGCTGATGGGCGCGAAGGCTTTCACGCAAATTCCGAATGGGATTCCCGGAATTGAGGATCGCGTGAACCTGCTCTATACATATGGAGTAAAGCGGGGCGGACTCGACATACATCGGTTTGTGGATGCACTGAGTACGAAAGCGGCGAAGATCTTCGGGTTGTTTCCGCGCAAGGGAACCATCGCGGTGGGATCCGATGCGGACCTGGTGATTTACGATCCGGAATATCGTGGCGTGATTTCCGCGAAGACACAGTACACCGGCAATAACTACAACGGCTTTGAGGGTTTTGAGATTGACGGCCGGCCTTCTGTTGTAACTGTTCGCGGCAAGGTGCAGGTGCGCGAAGGAGAGTTTGTCGGCGATCCGAGCATTGGACGGATGTTGAAGCGCAAGCCGCAGTATGTGGCGCAGCAGGGAACGCGCGAGGTGGTCCATGCCGATTGATGCGCGTGGTGCGATTGATCTGCTGAAGGAACTGCGTACGCTGACTGCGGATGAGAATGGCGCGCAGAGGCTGGCGTGGAGTCCGGTGTGGATGAAGGCGCGCGCATGGTTTCTTACCAAGCTGAAACAGCTACCTGTGGAGCATCATTATGATGCGGCAGGGAATAGTTGGACTACGCTAAAAGGCGCTTCTGAGAAGACTCTGATTGTGGGCAGCCATCTGGACTCGGTTCCGAACGGCGGCTGGCTGGATGGAGCACTGGGCGTGATTGGCGGGTTTGCTGTGCTGAAGCGCATTGTCGAGGAGTACAACGGCAAGCCTCCCGTGACGGTGCGATTGGTGGACTGGGCGGATGAAGAAGGTGCGCGCTTTGGTCGGAGCTTGTTTGGATCGTCGGCATTTGCGGGTACACAGACGATTGAAGCGGATCGTGGGCGCACAGATGCGAATGGCAAGAGGCTGGAGGACGCGCTGGCAGATTGCGGCATCTCGATTGATGCGATAGGGAATGCGGAGATTGAACGGAAGCATGCAGCGGCTTATCTTGAACTTCACATTGAGCAAGGGCCAGTGCTTGAAAGCATGGGTCTGCCGCTTGGCGCAGTGCTGGGTACGAAAGGCGTGGAGCGGCACCTGATTACATTTCATGGGCAGGAGGCGCACTCAGGATCGACGCCGATGGTGGTGCGGCGGGATGCGCTGGCGGCGGCGGCGAAGTTGGCACTGGAGATTCGGCCCATAGCGATGAAGCACAAAGATGCGGTTTGCACCATGGGAAGCGTGAAGACGTTTCCTGGCATAGTGACAGCTGTGGTTGGACGGCGCGAGGCGACGCTGGATCAGCGCGACTTGAATGCGGATGTGCTGGCGGCAATGTTCAACGAAGCGCAGGAAAAGAGCAGGCAGTTTGCGCAAGAGGAAGGTTGCACGGTGGAGTGGTCTCGGATTTGGAACATTGCGCCGGAGCCGTTTCATCCAGAATTGGTGAGTTTTTGCGAAGAGGCAATCCGGCAGACAGTTGGCACATCACACCGTTTGCCATCTGGTCCTCTGCACGATGCGGCAGAGGTTTCGCGAGCGGGGATTCCTACAGCGATGTTATTTGTCCAATCGCTGAAGGGCATCAGTCACAATAAGATTGAAGATACGCGAGAAGAACATCTGGAACAGGCAGTGATCGCACTGGATCGGCTTGCGGCAAAGACGATGGTGTGGATCCAAGTGGAAAATTAGCGAGGAAGTTGTTACCAGCCGATGGCCCGATCCGTCGAGGAGCAAGGCGGATCTTGGTTTTCCCCGGGTGCGCTAGTTTGAATGGCACTTTATTTCTAATTGCCGGGCCGTAGATTTACTGTTGCGGGTTGGCATCAGAATTTGACGCAGTTCATGAGGAGATCGCAGGCATGACCGATAGTCCGGAACCTAAGAAGCTGACATCAGAACAAATTTCCGCGATTACGCGCGAGACCAACTTTGGCACATGGCGATTCCAGAAGGGCTGGAAGCCGATGCATGTGGCAGACGCAGAGGGGTGTTGGTTTACAGACGGAGCAGGGAAGAAGTATCTCGACTTCAGTTCGCAGTTGATGTGCGTGAACCTGGGGCATAAGAACCCTCGCGTCATCGAGTCCATTGCCGAACAGGCGCGCGCGCTGCCGTACATGGCACCGGGTTATGCAACGGAGGCTCGTGCGCGACTGAGCCAACAACTGCTTGAGGTGCTGCCCGAGGGATTGACGAAGTTCTTCTTTGCCACCAGCGGAACGGAAGCCAATGAGGCCGCATTCAAGATTGCCCGCATGTACACGGGCAAGACGAAGATCATCTCCCGCTATCGCTCATATCATGGGTCCACAACGGCATCCATTGCAGCGACGGGCGACCCGCGGCGGTGGGCGATGGAGCCGGGAGGCAAAAGCGCTGGGTTTATCTTTGCACCGGAGACGAACTGCTACGACTGCCCGATCAAGCACACCTATCCGACATGCAACATTGCGTGCGCTGAATACATCGAGCACATGATTCGAAATGAAAGCGATGTTGCGGCAATCATCCTGGAGCCCGTTGTGGGCACGAATGGGATTCTCGTTCCCCCGCCGGAGTACTTTCCGAAGCTGCGCGAGATATGCGACAAGTACGGCGTGCTGATGATTGCAGATGAAGTGATGGCAGGATGGGGCCGGACTGGAAAGTGGTTTGCTGTGGATCACTGGGGCGTGAAACCGGACATTCTTGTGACCGCGAAGGGGATCACGTCGGCCTATGTGCCGCTTGGCTTGTGTGCAGTTTCGACGAAGATTGCGGACTATTTTGAAGATCACTACTTTGCTCATGGGCATACGTATGAGGCACATCCAATGACGCTGGGGCCAGCCGTGGCCACCATCGAAGAGATGCAGCGGTTGAAACTGGTGGAGCGCGCAGCGGAGCTTGAACCTTATGTGCGCGCGAAGCTTGAAGAGCTGAAGGCGAAGCATCCGAGCGTGGGAGATGTACGCGGGATGGGGCTGTTCTTCGCGGTTGAACTAGTGAAGAATCGCAAGACGAAGCAGCTCTTCAATACGATGAGCGACAAGGTGGAAGGCAAGGTGTGCGTGGTGGATCAGATTGCGGGCAAGATGCTTGCGGATGGAGTTTCGATCCAGGCGTTTATCAGCCACTTTGTAATTGCGCCGCCGCTGATTGTGACTAAGGAAGAGCTGGATCGCGGCATTGCCGTACTGGATGAGCACCTGAGTATTGCGGATGCGCTGGTCGAAGCGTAGCGTAAGCTGAAGTTGCAGAATTGAGACAATTTGCGGCAAGAGGAGGCCGGGCCGTGCTCCACATGCCGCAGGATTCTGCTACACTTCTATGAGTGCGTTCGAGGGGAACTACGCGTCAGGCCGCGCCCTAATTGGTACGCTCAGCAGCAAAGTCGGGGAGTGGCTCAGCCTGGTAGAGCACCTGGTTCGGGACCAGGGGGTCGGAGGTTCGAATCCTCTCTCCCCGACCAATAAGTTCAATCAAATCATTTAATTAAGAAACTGCCAAGTTCCGGCCAAACCGGAACTTGGGTCCATTTGGGTCCAAAACCATTTCCACTGGTTCCGAAGAGCCTTTCGACGCCTTCCACTGCCTGCCTAGCATCGGCTGGAACCGAGTGAATGTATGTCCCGCGCGTGATCTCTGACGACGAGTGCCCAAGCAGCGCCTGGGTGGTGCCAATGGGAGCGCCTGTCGAGTCGAGAAAAGTTGCGTGAGCGTGCCGGAACCAGTGCCAATTTACTCCAGTCAATTTGAGTGCAAGGGCGGCTGGCTTGAGTTGCCTGTTCAGTAGATTGCGCCGACTGAGCGGGGAACCGTTTCGAGCTGAGAACACCAGAGTGGATGGAGTGGATTCGGTGCGCTTCGACGCTGCAAGAATCTCGACACTTAGCGAGCCGAGAGGGATGCGGCGTTTGCTCCGATTGGTATTCGGTTCATCAAAATGGCCTTCGTAGACCGTTTGATTTACCGATAGAAGCCCCTTCTCCAAATCAATGTCCTGCCAGCGAAGGGCCAGCAGTTCACCGACACGGAGCCCCGTCATCGCCAGCATGGACGCGATGGAGCGGGAGGGTTCAGCGAGCTTCTGAATTAGCTCGTTTACCGTCTCTATTTCAATCGGGGTCTTTTCTTCCACCAGGCCACGTCGCGGCAATCGAGTTCTCCGGACGGGGTTAGAGGCTAACAGTTCATCTCTCACCGCTGCTTCGAGAATCGAGCCGAACACGGTATGGTGCACGTCCGGGGTACGTACCCTGAGATGCCTTCTCGGACAACCCCTTCTTAACTTCTTCGCACAAGTTCTCGGAATAATTCCGCGCCATGGCAAGTCGAATATGATGCATTAATTTTGATTGGGACTTCGATTCCTTTGAAAGCCATTCATTTTCTTTCACAAAATAAATATATAAATCCAGGTCTTCGAGGGTAAGAGCATCTCGAAAATTCCGATAAAGTCTGTCCGTCTTTTCCACTTACCGGGCAGGCCACTGGGTATCTACTGCTAATCAAACAGATTCAATTCGGCGTGGTAAACTGCGCGTATGTCAGGAACTTCCCCTTCCAGGCAATTCCGTCGAACTTTTCTGGTGGGCGTACTTTGCCTTCTGGCGGTCTTGTTTGCCGTGGAAGCGAAGCTGGCGTGGTACAGCCCCGCGAACGGCCCGGACTACGATGTAAGGTCAGCAAAGGCTTATCCTGCCACCTCGCCCGAGGTTATCGCTCGCGGTGTATCAAATCTAAAATCCGAACTTCGCCTTATTTCATTTGTCCTCGTGGATGCAATTGCAGTAGCGTCCATGCCCCAGATGACTTATCTGCCGGGGCACAGCGTTGAAGCCGACTCCCATCCGCTTTCGCTATTAGCCTTTCCCAGCACCAATCTCTTCGTCCGACCTCCGCCTACCCTCTAGCACTGTGGAATGTTTTTATTCGCGCCTGCGTACCTTTCGCAGGTGAAGATTCCTGTTGCTCGCCACATTTCCAATGAGGGTGTCTTCTATGTCTCTGTATCTATCAGGCAGATGGTTGCGGTTTGCCATCTTGCTCGCATCAGGACCAGCACTTGCCGGTTGTCATGCAACCAAGTCGCCTAGTGAAATCAGTCTTCCTGCCGCTGCTGTATCGCGAGTTGGTTACGCTTCCCTTTCCAATCACCTTGAAGTTGCGGGAGAATTTCTGCCATTTCAGGAGGTGGAGATTCACGCCAAAGTTGCCGGATATATTCGGAAGATCTATGTGGACATAGGCGATCACGTGCACACCGGGCAGCTTCTGGCAGTACTTGATGTTCCGGAGATGACTGCGCAGGTTGAGGGGGCACAGGCCGGAGTACAGAGAAGCCAGGAAGAGATTCTTCGCGCGCACAGCGCGGTTGCGCGGGCTGAGGCAGATCACGCGGCACTCCATGCTGCAGCCCAGCGGCTGCAACAAGCTTCCGCAACTCGGCCAGGGTTGATTGCTCAGCAGGAACTAGACGATGCCCAGGCAAAAGACATGTCGTCGGGAGCCCAGGTTGAGGTGGCGAAGTCGGAGCTATCAGCGATGGAGCAGGCGCTGGGCGCAGCTCAGGCTGAGCATCGGCAATATGCCTCTCTCGCCGATTACTCGCACATCACTTCCCCCTTCGATGGCATTGTGACGTGGCGGTACGCAGATACAGGAGCGCTGCTGCAAGCAGGCACTTCCAATGCTGGATCCATGCCTGTGCTGAAGGTGGCGCAGGTAAATGTACTCCGCCTGCGGCTGCCTGTTCCCGAGGCGCTGGCGCAATACGTTCGGATTGGAGATGAGGCGAAGATTCACGTTCAGGCCAACGGACAGGAGCTTACCGGGAAGGTGGTTCGCACAACGGGCGAGCTGGATCTTTCAACTCGATCTTTGCAGGTAGAAATCGACGTGCCCAATGGCGATGGAAAGCTAGCTCCCGGAATGTATGCGGACGTGACGCTCGACATTGAGCGCAGCGCTGATGGATTGACGGTTCCCATAGAAGCCGTAGATCGAAGCTCGACCAGTCCCTTTGTACTTGTAGTCGATGACAAGAAGCGCATTGAGAAGCGAGCGGTCAAGCTGGGAATGGAGACACCTAATCTCATTGAGGTAGTGGAAGGCCTTCACGAAGGCGAGCGTGTGGTGGTAGCCAATCTGACGTCTTTTCATCCAGGTGAAGCGGTAGACGCCAGGGAAACTGCAGGCAGGTCCATCGCAACCAATGCCAGCAACGGAGAGAGATAGCCATGTCAAGATTCGCTATTCGCTATCCGTTTTTCATCATCATGTTGTGCTTGATGGTGGGCGTCGTGGGCTCGACAACCGTGGCGCGCATGCCCGTGGATCTATTTCCTGAGATCAAGATTCCGGTTGTGGTTGTGGCTACGTTTTACAACGGCATGCCGCCAGAACAGATTGAAGCCAACATTACGAATCCTTTCGAGCGCTTCTTCACATTGGGCAGCGGCATTGATCACATTGAATCGCGATCCCTGACGGGCGTGAGCTTGATACGAGTCTACTTTCAGCCTGGCACGGATGCTGATTCTGCTGTTACCTCGATCTCGAATTTGGCGATGGCACAATTGCGGCGACTTCCGCCGGGCACATTGCCTCCTGTCGTGCTCAAGTTCGATGCCTCGAGCCTGCCGGTTTGCCTGATTACTCTCAATGGCGAAGGGCTGAATGAAACTCAACTGCACGACCTGGGACAGTTCAACGTACGCAACCAGCTTGCGGGTGTTCCCGGAGCATCGGTTCCACAGCCCTTTGGTGGCAAGTACAGACAGATACAGATTTATGTGGACCCGCAAAAGCTGGAGGCCAATGAACTGAGCCCTATGGATGTGGTGCGCTCCGTGAACACGGCCAACGCCATTTTGCCTGCGGGTGATGTGCGCATCGGGCCGCGGGACTTCAACATATATACCAACTCGCAGTTTCCCACGACGGCAGAGATAGGCAGAATGCCGCTCAAGTCTGTGGGGAATGGGCAATTGATGGTGTCCGATGTCGGCGAAGTGAAGGATGATTCCGCGCTTCAAACCAACATTGTGCGCGTCAACGGGCAGTACTCCGTGTACCTGCCAATTCTTAAGCAAGGCGGCGGGAGCAACACCATCGCTGTTGTCGATGGTATCCGGGATGGGCTGAAACATCTGCTGGATGTTCCTAAATCTCTGGAGACGAGAGTCGTGTTCGACCAGTCCGACTTTGTTAAAACTGCCATTGCGAGCCTTGGCAGCGAGGGTGGCATCGGGCTGGTGCTTACAGCGCTGATGATTTTGATTTTTCTGGGGAGTGGGCGTGCGACGGTTGCTGTCATCCTGTCGATCCCGCTTTCGGTGTTAGCTGCATTCCTGGTTCTGAATCTGATGGGCGCGACTATCAACTCAATGGTGCTCGGGGGGCTGGCGCTTGCGTTTTCGCGGCTCATCGATAACTCCGTGGTGGTGTTGGAGAATATCTTTCTTCATCTTGAGATGGGTGAGTCCGCGGAAGTGGCAGCTGAAAAGGGCGGCGCGGAAGTAGCGCTTCCGGTGCTTGCCGCCACGTTTACGACAGCCATTGTTTTCTTTCCGGTGGTCTTTCTCTACGGCGTGAGCAAGTTTCTTTTCACCGCACTGGCGCTCGCTGTAGTTCTGTCGCTCTTCGCTTCTTACGTAGTAGCTTTCACAGTTGTCCCACTCTTCTGTGCACGTTTCATTCGCAATGCGCACAACGAAGCCGCACACCATGGTGGAGGTAACTGGTTCGCACGGTTTGTACGATGGTTCAATCGCCGTTACGACATATCCCTGTTGCACTACGATATCGCGGTGCGCAAGAGCCTGCTGAGGCCAGTTGCGACAGTAGTTGGCATATTGGGAATATTTCTGCTGAGTCTGGCGCTCTTCCCGCTGTTGGGGCGCTCCTTCTTTCCTCGCACTGATCCGGGGCAGTTTGTCATAAACATCAAGGCGCCAAGCGGCACACGGATTGAGGTCACAGATCGCTACATTGCGCAGGTAGAGGCCGATATTCGCAGTGTGCTTCCGGCCAAGGACCTGGGGATGATTGTATCGAACATTGGTATCACTCCAGACTTTTCAGCAATCTATACGAGCAACTCCGGGCAGCACACGGCGTTTGTTCAGGTGAGCCTGCAGAAGGGCCACAGCGCGAGCAGTTTTGCTTACATGGACCGGGTCCGTACAAAACTCAGCAGTGATTTGCCGGAGCTCTCTACCTACTTCCAAACAGGCGGGCTGGTCGATTCTGTTGTGAATCTTGGTCTTCCCGCACCCATCGATATCCAGGTTCAGGGAAGCAATATGAAAGAGGCCTATGCCACAGCGCAAACACTCGCCGCAGGCTTTCGCAAGCTGGACGGCGTACGCGACATCCTGATTCCACAGGATCTGGACTATCGCAAGCCTACTTGCTACCGCAAAAACGCATCCACAATCCCGCCATCCACCGGAACCACATGCCCTGTGGTACACCGCGCCCGCGGACTTGCCAGGTACAAAATTGCCTCCGCGCAATCTGCCGTCTCAATGATCTTGTGTGTCAACGTACGCTCGGCAAAAAATGTCCCCAGCCTATGCCGCAACTCTTCGTCACTGAACTGGTCCTGGAATGGAATCTTGAAGCGCGTCAGCGATGCCTGCAACTGGTCCCTCGGAAACATGGACGAACCACGAATGATCGTCGCCGGGCTGATTGCATTCACGCGAATATTCGGTGCCAACGCCACAGCCAGTTCCCGTACCAGATGCGAAAGTGCCGCCTTGCTCACGTCGTAGGCCTCGCTGCCCCCCTGTGCAATCACTGCGTTCCCTGAACTCGTAAACACGATATTGCCATGCAGCTTCTGGTCCTCAAAGATCCGTGCCGCTTCCGTTGCCAGCAGATAGTTTGCCGTCACGTTCACGTTGAGCGTATTCGCCCAGGCATCGTCCGGCACTGTTCCGTCAACCGCCGAGGGATAAACGGCTGCCGTATTCACCACAATATCGATGCCGCCAAACGCCGCCACCGCCGCGCTCAGCGCTGCCGCAATCGACTCACGACTCCGCGTATCCGTGCTAACGCTGATCGTGGACTCGGGTGAGATCACCGCGCCCAACTCTTCTGAAACCCGCTTCGCGCCTTCCAGGTTCAGATCTGCCACCACCACATGCGCGCCGCGCGCCGCTGCCAGCCGAGCCACCGCGCGCCCTATGCCGCTGGCGCCGCCAAACACCACCGCAACCCGCCTGCTCAACTGCTTCTCCGCAGGCTGACGACGCAGCTTGGCCTCTTCCAGCGCCCAGTACTCAATCCGGAACGCCTCGCGCGCCGGAAGCGCCACATAATTTGAAAACACCTTGAAGCTCTCCGCATCCATCTCCGGCGAGCATTGCGGAACCGTGCCCTTTACCTCGCCTTCCGCCAGCAGCGTTGCGCCTTCCATCACATGGATCGCGTTCGAATAAAACTCGCCCACAATCCGTGCCTCGGTCTTGTTCTTGCCAAAACTGAACATGCCCAGGCCAGGAATCAACACCACCGCCGGACTCGCATCCCGAATCGCAGGAGAGTCGCCGTCGGCAAAGGCGCTGTAATAGGTCCGGTACTGTTTGCGATACTCCACCAGCCCGTGCTCAATCTGCTGACGAAGCGCCGCCATCCCCTCCTCCGGTGCCCATGGCACAAACAGCGGACGAATCTTGGTGCGGATAAAGTGATCCGGGCAGCTCGTGCCCAGATACGCAAGGGCCTTCGCATGCACTGAGTTCACAAACTGCAGCACGTCCGGCGCGTCCGTGAAATTGGCAATATACCGCTTCTGTGCACTCACACGGCCGCGCAAAAATGGCGCAATCTCCACTGCCAGCTGTTTGCGATCCGCGCGCGCCGGCTGAGCCTCGCCGCCAAATCGCTCCACGCCCTTCTCTATCCCATGCCGCTCAATAAACTGCCCAATCTGATCGATGATCGTGATGGTGTTCCGGTAGCACTCGCGCGCCGTTTCGCCCCACGTAAACAGCCCATGCCCGCCCAGCACAATGCCGTCGCAGCCCGGATTCGCCGCCACTGCCGCGCGCATGGCCAGCCCCTGATCAAAGCCTGGCCGCTGCCACGGCATCCAGATCAGCTTGTGGCCAAACTCGCGGTTGAATTCATCCATCTTGGCCTTGCCATTAGCGGCCGCGGCCAGCGCAATACCCCAGTCCGGATGCAGATGGTCCACATGCTTGAACGGCAAAAATCCATGCATAGGCGTATCAATCGACGCAGCCACCGGATTCCCGCGGAACGCGCACAGCGGATAGAGAGCCACCATGTCGTCTTCGTAGTCCGCGCCCTTGTACACATGCTCAAGCGAAAGAAACTTCTGCTGATACAGCACCGCAAAGCCTGTACGCTTGATGCTTCCCAGATCGCCGCCCGAGCCCTTTACCCACAGCACTTCCACCTGCTCGCCATTCAGCGGATCGGTGTCCATTACCTTCACGCTGGTATTGCCGCCCGCAAAATTTGTAATACGCAAATCGGAGCCCAGCAGGTTGGAACGGTAGCGCAGCTGATCGGCCTCATCCAGCCCAGCGGCCACGTTTGAGTCCCAGCGGTCTTCAAGAAACTTCAGGGAAGCAGTAGAAGAATGTTCCATCATCATCAGTCAAGGAGCCTTATTTTGATCTTTCCATGTATGTTGCGTCTTCGGCACCATGAAGGCTCGCTCGTGGATTTACACAAGAAAACCAGCGCCCAATCACGCGAAAACATCTGAGGAAGAGTGTTGCCTGCCAGGGCAGTTCCCAGCTTCACAAGCTTGAAAACAACCAGCTGGCGCATCTTTCATCATACCGCCCCAAACATGGCAAAGTCCGATCCATTCATGGATATACGCCCCTCCGGACTCCGCCCGGCCTCGCCTGCAAATCCCACGTCAACATTCGCTCACCAACCACGTCTAAATCTTCAAGGGAGTGGTTGGCGCGCATCTGTTCGTCAATTTTGAAACTGATTGGGCCGCACAGCCAGCCAGATGCCTGCAAGCTTCCTCGTGCGGAATTGCCTGTTTTGAAACCTGTATCCCATTGCTGATCGCTGTGTTGCGTTTGCATCGCTTCCCGGCATTTCGAACCTGAGAACAGGCATATCATGAATCGTTGCCTCCGAAATTAGGCGATCGCCTGTGGCGGAACGCGCCGCGTATTAAATTTCTTACCGGAAAGAGCAACTTTCCCCTGGATTGGGGGTTGCCTCTGAAGAAAGGTCCAGGAATACCCTTTAATGACAAATCTGCGTTCCCTCCCTCTTAGCGTTCTCGCCAGCGCCCTGTTTTATGTCGCCCTGCTGTCCGGCACCGCACCATTGCCCGCCCAAAGCCCCGCCCCCGCTGTCCGCATCACCTCGGCCATCAATAGCGGCCAGTTGGTCACACTCAGGGGCAACACCCATCCGGCCGCGACTGCTCAAAACGACCAGGGACCGGTCAGCGCGGACTTCCCTCTGACCGACATGACGCTCGTCCTCAGTCGCTCCGCGGACCAGCAGGCCGCCTTTGACGCCTTTGTGGCCAGCCAGTATGACGCGCACTCGCCCAACTTCCATCAGTGGCTTACACCGGACGACATCGGCACCCGCTTCGGCCCCGCCGCGGCAGACATTGCCACCATCACCAACTGGCTCGCTGCCCAGGGATTCGCCGTCAAACAGGTCTCCCCAGACCGCATGAGTATCCGCTTCGGCGGCACTGCCAGCCAGGTCCAGACCTCCTTCCACACCCAGATTCACAACCTCTCCGTGAACGGCGTCGCCCACTTCGCCAACATGTCAGACCCGCAGATTCCAGCCGCGCTCTCCAGCGTTGTCGTCGGCATCAAGGCTCTCCACAACTTCATGCCACGCCCGCTTCACAAGCTCGGCAGCAAAGTGCAGTTCAGCCCCCAGACAGGCAACTGGCAGCGCATTGCAGACACCGCCATCTCCGGTTCTACGTCCTTCAACTCACCGGCAGTTGCCACCACTCAGGCCGCGATCTCCGGC
>Ga0364880_10390_pt1 | contig 17483 bp, 11 predicted proteins | sample ExccelJu500001D3_5_FD_206927 | JGI IMG/M metagenome (GOLD analysis project Ga0364880, IMG submission 206927) | Enriched cells from Trout Bog Lake Hypolimnion, Wisconsin, USA - BchlTB.July30.5000.01.D3 | ecosystem: Environmental > Aquatic > Freshwater > Lake > Hypolimnion/Profundal zone | place... | reverse complement strand
AGTGGTATTTGCGCGTAGGACCGTGCCAGGTAAATCACCACATACTGCTTGCGCAGGTTGAGCCGGCGGCGCATCAACTCCGGGGTTTCCTCGGGCGGAGCCTCGCCGTGGAGACGCCACAACTGCCATTGGCGCAGGGTGTAGCTGAGTAGAATGAACACCACCTGGGCCACGATCACGTTCTGGGAGCGCGACTGAAAATCACTCAAATCGTGGAAGCACTTCAGTTGGCGATGCCGTTCCTCAATCTTGGTGCGGTGCTGATAATCGGTTTGGGCTTGGGGCGGCTGGGGGTAAGCACGGGTCGTCATCAGCGCCCATTCCTGGCAGTGCCCATCGGCATAACGCTCGCGGATCAACAGCACGTTGATGGGTACCGGCAGGGCGCTCCAACTGGTAAAACCTTCCAGCCAACAGTACTCGTGTTGCGTCAGCACCTCGGCGGGGGCGGGGGCCGGCCGCCGTTGCGCCAGCGTGGCCTGGCGTTTGGCTTCGCGGCGAGCGATGAGCGGCGGCCGCCCCGGCACCGGGGGGGTGGCCGGTGGCGGGGCTACCGCCACTTTCTGCCAGGGCTCCCGCTCGCCCAGAGCCCAGGCATCAGTCCAAATGTCCATCTTGCGCTTCATGGGGATGAGCACGTCCACGCCCCACTCTTGCCGGCACCGGCCGAGATTTTGGCCGTCGATGAAACCCCGGTCCAGGATCAGCAGCTTCAGCACGCCTTTGCCTACGGCCTGGACGAAGCCCTCCACCAGGGGAGCGAGCACCGTGTCTTCATGGACCTTGCCCGACACGACCCGAAGCCCCGCGTAAACGTAATGCTCCCCGCGCAGGTGCAGCAAACTGACCAGCTTGTAACAGCGCTCCCGATGCGCCTTTTTGCGCTCCTCGGCATTGAGCTTGCCGTAGTCCGCCGGGTGGTTGTGCTCATCAAACCACATCACCACCGAACCCTCGTACTGCGGATTGTCCGGCACCAACAGATAGGTGGCGTCAGCCACGAAAATCCCGCGGGGATCGAAAAAGCCGTATTCCTGAAAGGCCGCTTGCACCGGTCCGTTGAACCACTGTTGCCAGCGCTCCCAGGAGACATCCTTGACCGCTTTGCGCAGGGTGTCGTCGTCGCAGGGCATCTTGCGGGGGTAGTGGTTCTTGTCGTTAAAGCCGCGGCATTGGATCCAAATCTGCTGGGTCTGCGCGTCCAGGTGCTTGCTGGCGAGGTCCGGCGGCAGGGCACTGAGCAGGCCACCACCCTGCACGACCCGCTCGAAGGCCGAATAGGAGTTCTCCAAATGCAGCTTCAGACTGAGGTTGGCGGCCAACTCAAACCAGAGCGGCACTTCCTCTTTCTTGCGCTCGGTGGGCATAGTCTCGGCCAGGCGCGCGAGGATCTTTTCCCGGAAGCACAGTTCGAAGAACTCTTTTTCGTCGGCCTCGCCGATAATCTCGATTTGGTCGAACTCCCCCTGGCTAAAGGCCTCCAGGACCTGCTGCTGATGGTGTTCGATAATCTCCAGGTTCATGATGGTTCCGGAGGCCAGGGGACCAGCCGGAGTTGAGCTAGTTGGTCGGCCAGCTCCAAGACCTGCGCGTGGCGTTTGGCCAAGAGTGCGCGGGCGCGATGGTAACGGCGGTATTCGGCGGTGAGTTGGCGCAGGCGGGAGCGCTCCTGGGCCGGCACCATAAAGGTGCGGGTGGCGCCGTCCTGGCTGCGGGTGATGACCCAGGCGGTGTGGAGTTGGCCACGAGCGCAGCGGCAGTTGGGTTTGCCACAGCGGCGTTTCTGCAAATAGAACGAGCCTGGGGTCAGGGGTTGATCGCGCAGGAGGTGGCGGAGGATGCGGCCGGCGGCGCCATGGGCGCGGCCGAGTTGCTGGCGGAGTTTGCTGAGGTCGTCGGTCATCTGCACGTTATATACTATATCGCGTGCAGATATGCAAGCAAAAAAACGCGAAAAAGTGAAAAACCCGAAAAAAGGGGTGTTGGGGTAGCAGCGACCGCAAAAACAACCGCCTGGAGCCGGTTTTGAAAGCCCTCCCCCACTGTCTGAGTTGCAGTTGGGCCGGTTTTTGCGCCGATTGAGAGGGGGGCTTCGGCAGACAGCGTCTGCACGCCTTGACAAAACCCGAATCAAACGGATCAATGCAGTGGAACGAAACCGGACTATGCGCAAGCTCTTGATAATAATGCTCGGGGTTTTACTGGCCACGCAGGCGGGTCAAGCCGCCTTACCCAGGCTGGTCATCGACGATGACGACTACGTCGAGCGAGTCGCCCAAGCGAGCGCCAGCCTGAAGTCGGATCAAAAACTAGTCTCATCGGGCGTCCTGCGCACCGAGGTCCAGACCAAGGGGTTTGCGCTCCGGCCGGTGCCCCTGAGCCAACATAAGCTAGAAGGGCCTGAGCTCTGCGATCGGTTGCGGGAAAGCACCCTCGCGGTGGGCACTTATTACAAGTGCCCGGATTGCGGGGAGTGGCATTTCAACGGCAGCGCCGGATTTGTGGTCGGCGAGGGGATTGTCTGCACCTGTTGTCATGTCGTCTTGGGGGAGGACGAGGGCGTCAAGGAGTCCTACCTGGTGGCGGCCGACGCCACCGGCCATGTCTATGCCGTCCGCTCGGTCCTGGCGGCGGACACTGCGTCGGATACTTGTTTTCTGAAGCTCCAGGACTGTGCCCTGAGGCCGTTGGCGCTACGCACCGAGGTTCGCGCCGGCGAGCGTGTGTATTGCCTAAGTCATCCCGGCGGCTATTACTTCATGTTCACCCAGGGGATGGTCGCCCGTTTGAATCAGCGGCCTAACGAGGTTTATGACGAGCACGGGCACACCAACGGGTTGTTGACCCGGCCTATTCTCTTCCTGAATGTGACCGCGGAGTTCGCTCCGGGTTCAAGCGGGGCGCCGGTGGTGGATGAGGCCGGGAATGTGGTCGGCCAGGTGGCCAGTATTGCCGACGCCGGCGAGCCACCCCTCGGTGACACGAACGCGCCGGCCTCGCCCAGTGTTCCGGTCCGGTTCTGCACCGCGACGGAGGAGATTCTTCGGCTGGCAGATCCCGCCCTCAAGGCATCACCGGGCCCCCCTCCAGAAAAGGCCGGACCCAAGAGCGCCACGCACCGGCCGGTGGGGACCTCGGGGCGCCACCGGATCTGCCCGCGACGGCGCGAAGACCTCTCCGAGGATAGGCAGAGGGGCTTGCATTCCAAACTGGTCGATCCCAGAGCGCAGTATTATCGCCGCCGCGCGATCGAACCGACTACAGTTATCTGAATTTGACAAGGCTTGCCCACGTCACACAGACTGTGCATCGCGATCTTAGTAAATCATGAAAACTGACTCGGTTGTGTTGGCGGTGGCCTGCCTTTTTGCGGCGGCTCCGATGGCGGCGTGGGCAGCGGCAGCTCCAGCGCCGCTGGTTTATGAAACGCCCAAGGAGTTCTTCGGGAGTGGAGACTTCGACGGGGATGGGCTGACGGACGTGGTCATCGTGGACAAAGAGACCGGGAAGTACCGGCTGGGGTACCAGCAGAAAGGCGGGGTGTTTCTGTGGGTTGATTGCCGTCCGACGGGGCTAAAGGCCGTCACCGGTTTCAGCATCGGCAAGCTGTTGGTTCCAAAGCTCGACGCCATGGTCTTTGCCGCAGCCGACGCGAACCAACTGGTGGTGGTGGACGCCCCCAGCCCGACGGCCTCGGGCAAACCGCTTACGGTTTCCTTTACCGCCGGGATAGGGCCGAGCACGGTAGTTTCACTGCCGATCGGCGGGGCCGGCGCCACGCCCCTGGCCGATCTGTTCGTCGCCAGCATTTATAACGCGCCGGAAGCCAACCTCGGGACGCTGCATCGGAATGACAAGGCGGAGTTCCCGAAACTGGCCGAGGTTGCGTTGTCGGGCACGGCCACCCACGCCAACCATCTGGTGCTTGCCCAAGGCCAACCGGAACTCCTCTGCCTGCTGGTTTCCAGCGACCAAGGGGATACGTTCCGGGTGGATGACCTTGGAACTGGCAATGGGGCGACTGTGGCAACGCTGAGCGGACTGCCAGCGGGAGCGGATTACACCGAGGGCAGTTTCAAGGGCGGACCATCCCGGGAGTTTCTTTTCTACAAGCCGGGTGACCACAGCCTGTTCCTCCGGCCCATGGAACGGGACGCTTCCGGTCATTATCAGTTTGGCTCCGGAACCACTTTCGACTTGGGTCAGCCGGTGCAACGGGTGGTCGCCCTGAACGAGCATGGCGAGAAACGGCTGTTTGTGATATTCGGCGAAGCGCAAAAGGCGGGGGTTTACAGTTTTGACGGCGAGAAAGCGCCCATGTTGGTCCAGTCGATCGAGGCGACCAATGACCAATTCACCTGCGCCGCCAGCCTCCCGGGCGGTTTCGTGGCTTTTCTGCAATTGACCGGTGGCAAATTTTCGAATCGGTATCAGACTTACGCCGCCACTACCTCCGGTTACACGCCGTCGCTCTTCGGCAGCTTGCCCTCCCTGGCCGACAACGACAACATCACGGTGCCGGACATTTCAGCGCGCATCAGCGCCAGCACGGCGGTCACGAAAGTCGACGACATGAAGCCCTGCACGAACACCATTCCGGGGACGCGCGTGAGCTTCGTCATGCTCCCCATTCCGCCGGGCGAGTTTGTGATGGGGAGTCCAGAGAGCGAGAAAGGCCGGAAGACGGATGAAGGGCCTCAGCACAAAGTCAAAATTGAGCCCTTTTGGATGGGCCAGTGCGAGGTGACTTGGAACGAATACGAACTGTTCATGTATCCCGATGAAGAGCGTCGTACCCGAGGCATGGTACCGACGGACGAGGCGGGAGATAAACTGGCCGACGCCGTGACGCACCCGTCCAAGCCTTATGTGGAAATGAGCTTCGGGATGGGCAAGGACGGTTTTCCCGCCATTAGCATGACCCAACACGCGGCGAACAAGTATTGCCAGTGGCTCAGCGCCAAGACCGGCCAGTTCTATCGCCTCCCCACTGAGGCCGAGTGGGAATACGCGTGCCGTGCGGGGACCACGACGGCCTATTTCTTTGGCGATGACCCGGCCCAACTCGGAGATTACGCCTGGTTTGAGCAGAATAGCGACTTCAAGTATCAAAAAGTCGGCCGCAAGAAAGCCAATCCCTGGGGCCTGCATGACATGTATGGCAACGTCGTGGAGTGGGTATTGGACCAGTATGATCCGGATTTTTACAAGAAATCCGCGGCGGAAGGAGGGGTGGTCGAACCGTGGAACAAGGCGGTGAAGCCCTATCCGCATTCGGTCCGCGGGGGGTCTTGGGACGATGAGGCCGCCGCCTGCCGGAGCGCCGCCCGGCGCGGCTCCGATCGTGCCTGGAAGGCGCAGGACCCGCAATTGCCCAAGAGTATCTGGTATTTCTCGGACGCCCAGTGGATCGGGTTCCGCCTGGTTCATCCGCTCAAGGTCCCCACCACCGAACAGATGCAGAAGTACTGGACGAGCGGCACGGAACGGGACTAACCTGAGTGCTCATAACGGTTTTTTTGCATGCGCGCCCGATGGCCATTTTTGAAGAATGGGGCGAAGCCGGAGTGCAGGTTTAGGCTTTCGCACCGGCGGACCCGGTGTGCGCTTGTCTTCCTTTCTTTCCATCACTAACCCAAACAAACAAACAACAAAGGCATCATGCAAGATCCAGCAAACGACCCACTGGCCGCGCTTTCTCGCCGGCACTTCTTGAAGACGTCAACCGTAGCGGCGGCTGCGGCCGTGAGTCTTCCCAGCATCCTTCACGCACAGACCAAGAAGCCGATTAACGCCGTCATCATCGGTCTAGGCGGCCGTGGCGGCGGGGCCGGCGGCAATTTCCTTGAGGCGGCCAAGACCATCGGCGTCGACGCCAAGATCGTGGCGGTCGCGGACATCTTTCCCGAAGCGGCCAATTCCGGTCGGAATAATTTCGGTGTGCCGGCGGACAAGTGTTTCAGCGGATTCGATGCTTACCAGAAGGCCCTCGCGGTTCCCGGCGTCAACTACGCTATCCTGGCCACGCCCCCAGGGTTCCGGGCGGTCCACTTCAAGGCCTGCGTCGAGGCGGGGAAGAATGTGTTCATGGAAAAACCGGTGGCTACCGACGGCCCAACCTGCCGGGTGATGTATGCCGCGGCGGAAGCCTCGAAGGCGAAAAACCTGAAAGTTGCGGCCGGCACCCAGCGCCGCCACCAAGCCAGCTACATCGAGACCATCAAACGCATCAAGGACGGGGCTATCGGGGACGTCGTGGCTCTGCGGGTGTATTGGGTCAACGGCGGACCGATCTGGCACCGCGGGGAACATGGGAGCACGGACCTCGAACGGCAGATCCGAAACTGGTATCATTACATCTGGCTGTCCGGCGACCATATCTGCGAGCAGCATGTCCATAACCTGGACGTGGCCAACTGGGTCATGGGCGGCCACCCCGCGAAATGCTGGGGCATGGGAGCCCGCCAGCAATTGGAGGGCAAGTCTGGCGAAATCTGGGACAACTTCGCCCTCGAGTACGAATATCCCGGCGGGGCGCACATGTTCGCCTATTGCGGCCAGGTCAAGCGCGACTGGTCTTCGGTCAGTGAAGCGGTACAGGGTACCAAAGGCACCTCCGATCCCGGCAATCGCATCCAGCCCACCGGCGGGGCGATGTGGCGCTTCCGGGATAAGGCGGTCGATCCCTATGTGCAGGAACATATCGACCTCATCAATGCGATCCAGAATGACACGGAACTCAACGAGGCTAAGCAGGTTACGGACAGCACGCTGACGGCAATCATGGGCCGTGAGGCCGCCTACAGCGGCGCGGGAGTGGAATGGGACGCCATTCTCAATTCGAAGTTCGCTTACGCCCCGGAGCAGATGTTCGAGGATTGCTCCAAGATGCAATGGGGCGCCTTCCGGACCTTGCAGCCGCCGATGCCGAGCCAGCACAATATCCTGAAGGATCCGCCGGTGGTGCCGGTGGCCAAGGCATAATCCGTTCGAGACGCAGTCTCCCCGAGCGCGCTCCGCCAGGTTTGGCGGAGCGCGTTTTGCTTGTGTCTCACCGCCGTGGCGATACAATGTGGGTATGATTACTCAACGGTGGCGGCCGATGGTCTTCTCGGGGATCGCGGTGCTCGTGGTTTGGGTGACCGCGATGGTGGGTTATTCCATAGCCAGGAATGCCCGCGTCACGGCCGAGAAGGTGAAAACCTACGCCGAATCGGTGGATCTCACCAAACTCTCCGGCGAGGCGCGCGCCAAGGCCCTGCGCCGGCTGGCGGATATGCTCAATGCCTTGTCCTTGGATGAACGGCGCAAGGCCCGATTGGATGGGATTTCCTGGCAATGGATGGACGCGATGACGGAGGAGGAAAAAGCGGCGTTTATCGAGGCTACCATGCCGACCGGGTTCAAGCAGATGTTGACCTCCTTCGAGCAATTGCCGGAGGACAAACGGCGGAAGACGATAGACGATGCCTTGCGGCATTTACGGGAGGCGCAGGTTAAGCTGCGCGGGGCGTCGGGGGATCCGAATCCCGGAACCAATGGCGCGCCGGTCTTGAGCGAAGAACTGCAGATGAAGATCCGGAAGATCGGCTTGCAGACATTCTACAGTCAGAGTTCGGCGCAGACCAAGGCGGAGATGGCACCGGTCCTCGAAGAGTTGCAGCGGGTCATGGAGAGCGGGCGGCCATTCAACGGGCGATGAACTTGCGCTGGGTGCCATACCGTTGGCGAGACCGCCCGGGGTTCACACTGATCGAATTACTGGTGGTCATTGCGGTCATCGGCGTGCTCGCGGCGATGTTGATGCCCGTCTTGGGGCGGGCCAAGGAATCCGGTCGCGCCACCGTCTGCTTGAGCAACCTGCACCAGATTGGGCTGGGGTTTCAGCTCTATGTCCAGGACAACAACAACAAACTCCCGGTCATGCGCGACATGCCGCTGACGGGCACGAATGATCTACCCACGCCTGACCTGGTGCTCTCGAACAATATCGGAAATGTCTCGGTCTTTTGCTGTCCGTCAGACACCTTTCCGGCCGGCCAAACGAAGCCCCGCCCGCAGGCCGGGGCCACCTATTTTGCCCAGACCGGGAGCAGCTACGCTTGGAACCCCTTCCTTAACGGTCAGGACGCCGATCGCTTGAACGTGCTGGGGATGGATTTTAACCCCCACGAAATCCCGTTGATGTACGACAAAGACAAATTCCATGCAGCCCGAGGGAAGAACAAGGAGTGTAATTTTCTTTATGCGGACGGCCATATCAAGAATCTGCTGGCGATTCCGGGAACGGCCAGCAGCACGAAATAACCCGCCCCCGTTCACCGGCCAACAACCACTTTGTGATCCAACTCAAGAACGTCTTTAAGGAATTCGGCGGGCGCATGGCCGTCGAGAACCTGAGCCTGCAAGTGCCCGCGGGTGAGATCTACGGCTTACTGGGGCACAATGGGGCCGGGAAAAGCACCGCTATCGGCATGATGCTCGGCCAAGTCTGGCCCACGGGGGGCGAAGTGCAAATCTGCGGATTTGAGGTGACCACCCGCCGACGGGAGGCGTTGGGCAAGGTGGGGGCCATTTTTGAGAGCCCGGCTTTCTACGACTACCTCAGCGGCCGCCGGAATCTCCAGATCCTGAGCACCTACACTGCTCCCACCACCGCGGCGAGGATCCAGGAGGTCATTGATTGGGTCAGGCTGGGCAACCGGGCTGATTCCAAGGTGCGGACTTACTCGCACGGGATGCGAGCGCGCTTGGCCCTGGCCCAGGCGCTCTTGCCAAAGCCCGAACTGCTCATCCTCGACGAACCCAGCGACGGGCTGGACCCCGAAGGCATCCACGAGATGCGGCAGACCATCCTGCGGTTGCACCGGGAGATGGGGCTCACGATCCTGCTCTCCTCGCATTTGCTCAATGAGGTCGAACAACTCTGCACCCGGATTGCGGTGTTGAACCAGGGACGGAAGGTCTTCGAGGGCACTCTGGCTGAGACGCGCCAGCGAGAGAAATGGGTTCGTGTCCGGGTTGGAGATTTCGGCTGGGCGGTTCAAGGCCTGAGCCAAAACGGACTGATCGCCCAACACCGCGACGGGGCGCTCATCCGGCTCGCTGACGGTGTCGGGACGGACAGCGTGGTCAGTTTCCTGGTGGGTCGGGGCATGGCGGTATTTGAGATCGCGCCCGAAGAGGAAACGCTCGAGGGCTTTTACCTGACCCTCATGGATCAACAGCGGCAAGACAGCTAACCACCCCATGTTTTACCAGTACCTTCGCAACGAGCTTTGGAAACTGTTCGGCAAGAAGCGGACCTACATTGGCTTTGGCGCCTTTCTGGTTGGGCAAAATGCCATGTTGCTCATGTTCCACTTCACGCATTGGCAGGAAGGCGTGGAAAAACTCCTCCAGGGCAACGGTTACATCCCCACCGAATACGTGTCGGCGCTTACCGTGGCGCTCATCATGCTGATCCCTCAGATCGTCATGTTGATGCCGCTTTACACCGCTCTGGTAGGCGGGGATCTGGTGGCCAAGGAGGCGGAAGACGGGACCCTGCGGATGATCCTCTGCCGGCCGATCTCGAGGTTCCAACTCCTGAGCGCAAAGTGGGCCGCTGGGGTGATCTTCTCCGCAATCCTGGTGCTCGTCCTGGGAGCAACGGCCCTGGGATTTGCCCGTTGCTGGTTCCCCTGGAAAGGGATGTTCGTTTTTGCGCCCGGAATGGTGTTTAACACGTTGAGCGCCAGTGAGGGCCTCAAACTCTATATCTATTGCCATCTGTTCCTGACGATGAATGCCAGCGTGATCCTGGGGCTCGCCTTCATGTTCTCGTGTTTTAATATGAAGCCGGCTGCGGCCACGATCCTGGCACTCACCTTCCTGTTCGTGAACCTGGTCATGGAGGGCATCCCCTTTTTCGAGCGATATCGGGAATGGTTGTTGACCCACCACTTTCAGGTCTGGTTGCTGGTCTTTTCGCAGCCAACACCCTGGGAGCGCGTGGCCGAGTCGCTCTGCGTGCTGTTTGCCTTTAGCCTGACTAGTTTTCTCGTCGGCGCCGCCGCCTTCCAGGCGCGCGACATCAAATCATGAACGCTAAACGCTATGCAAATGGACCGATTGACCATTAAGTCACAAGAAGCCATTCAAGAGGCACAGACCTTGGCTCGTGGCTTCGCTCACCAGGAGGTGGACGGTGAACACCTCATGCTGGCGATGATGGGACAGCCGGAGAGCCTGATCCCGGATTTGCTCGAGAAGGTGGGCGTTCCGGTCACGCGCCTTAAACCAGAAATTGAGCGCGAGTTGGCGCGCCGCCACAAAGTCGAGGGGATCAGCTCGACGGATCTCTTCCTGAGCACCAGCCTCAAGAAGACGCTCGACGCCGCGCTGGCGGAGGCGGGAAAACTCAAAGACGATTACGTCAGCACCGAGCATCTGCTGCTGGGCCTGCTCGATGAAGGGGGGACGGCCCTAAAGCGGCTCTTTCAGACTCATGGCCTGAAGCGCGACGTGGTCCTGCGGGCCCTGGCCGAATTGCGCGGCAACCAGCGCGTCACCGACCCCAACCCCGAGGGCAAATTTCAAGCGTTGGAGAAATACGGCCGGGATCTGACCGCGCTGGCACGTCAGGGGAAGATCGACCCGGTCATTGGGCGAGACGAGGAAATCCGGCGGGTGATGCAAGTGCTCACCCGGCGGACCAAGAACAACCCGGTGCTTATTGGTGAGCCGGGCGTGGGAAAAACGGCGATCGCCGAAGGCCTCGCCCGGCGGATTATCAGCGGGGACGTCCCAGAGACGCTCAAGAACAAGCGCTTGGTGGCGATGGACCTGGGGGCGATGATCGCCGGAGCCAAGTACCGCGGCGAGTTCGAGGATCGCCTCAAGGCCTTTCTCAAAGAGGTGGTGTCGAGCCAGGGGCAGGTCCTGTTGTTTATCGACGAACTGCACACCCTGGTCGGAGCCGGGGCGGCAGAGGGCGCGACCGATGCGGCGAACATCATGAAACCCCAGTTGGCGCGCGGCGAACTGCGCGCCATCGGCGCCACCACGCTCGACGAATATCGCAAACATATTGAAAAAGACCCGGCCCTCGAACGGCGCTTCCAACCGGTGTTGGTGTCCGAGCCCAGCGTCGAGGCCACCATCGCCATTCTGCGGGGCCTGAAGGAACGCTACGAGGTCCATCATGGCGTCCGCATCCAGGACGGCGCCCTGGTCTCCGCCGCAACGCTTTCCCATCGTTACATCAGCGACCGGTTCCTGCCCGATAAGGCGATCGACCTGATCGACGAGGCCGGATCACGGCTCCGGATGGAACTGGATTCCATGCCGACGGAGATCGACCAACTCGCACGACAAATCCAGCAGCTTGAGATCGAGCAAAACGCCTTGAAGAAAGAGACCGACGAGGGATCGCGCGAGCGGTTGCGGAAGCTGGAACGCGATCTGGCCAACCTGAAAGAGAAGACGACCGGGCTCAAGGCGCAATGGCAGAACGAAAAAGCGGCCATCAATGCGGTGAGCATCGTGAATGGCCAGATCGAGAAGGCGAAGCTGGAACTCGAGCAGGCCCAGCGCCGCAATGAATTGAAGACGGCGGCCGAAATCCAATACGGCCGCCTGCCCGACCTCCAAAAGAAGCTGGCCGCGGCGGAAAGAGCGCTACGGGAAAAGCCGACCGACCAGCGAATCCTTCACCAGGAGGTCACCGAGGAGGACATCGCGCGCGTCGTGGCCGCCTGGACGGGCATCCCGGTCTCCCGGATGTTGGAAGGCGAACGGCAGAAACTGGTCCGGATGGAAGAGCGCCTGGAACAGCGGATCGTCGGCCAGAAAGAGGCCATCCGGGCGGTGGCTAATGCGGTGCGCCGTTCCCGTAGCGGCCTGCAGGATCCCAACCGCCCCGTCGGGTCGTTCATCTTTTTGGGGCCGACTGGCGTGGGCAAGACCGAGACCGCGCGCGCCCTGGCGGAGTTCCTGTTTGATGACGAGAACGCCATCGTGCGCATCGACATGAGCGAGTACATGGAAAAGCACACCGTGTCCCGCCTCATCGGCGCCCCTCCGGGGTACGTGGGATACGAGGAGGGCGGCCAGCTCAGCGAGTCGGTCCGACGCCGCCCGTACAGCGTGGTGCTCTTCGATGAAATCGAGAAAGCCCATCACGACGTCTTCAACGTCCTGCTCCAAGTCCTCGACGACGGACGTCTCACGGACGGTCAAGGCCGGACCGTTGATTTCAAGAACACCATCATCATCATGACGAGCAATATCGGATCGCCCGTTATCCAGGAGTTCTTCAACGCCGGCAAACTGACCGCCAAGGACCAGGCGGAGATGGAGCGCCTGGTGCGCAGCGAACTCAAGGCCCATTTTCGCCCGGAGTTCCTGAACCGGGTCGACGACATCATCATCTACCAGAGCCTGGACGAAAAGCAGCTTGGGCTGATCGTGGAGATCCAGCTTCGCGGGTTGGAAAAACGGCTGGCCCAGCAGCAAATCACGCTGGAGGTGGACCGCGAGGCGCGGAAGCGGATCGCCAAAGAAGGCTACGACCCGCAATTTGGCGCACGGCCCCTCAAACGCACCATCCAGGACCTCCTCCTCGACCCGCTCGCCAATAAACTGCTCTCCGGCGAGGTCATCCCGGGAGACCACATCCGCGTCGACATACGGAACGGGCAACTGGTATTTGAAAAGCAGAGCTGACCTTCGGGTAATGGCTCACCCAGTGTCCGCGCCGGCCCCGCTCCCGTCGCCCCAAGGCGTGATTCAGGACTCTGCGGAATCTTGTGTTCCCAGTCTCTGGGTTATAAAGTAGCCCACAGTGAATGCGCCGCTCATGGCAATAGCTTGTCGTTTCGGTTGGTTTGGGGTGGTCCTGGTTTGCCTGATCTCCGGGGGCCATGCCTCCGCAGCCAACATCAACTGGCAGGCCCCGTCAACCGTCGGCCGAGATAGCGACGTGGCTACGAACGGATCTCTGGTCTATGCCTACGATCAGAGCAACGTTGGCGTTGTGGTCAACGGCGTCGTGTTCGCGGCGGCTGGCAGCCAATACGCGCTCGGCGGAGGGGACGTGACCTTTTTCGGGCTCAACGGGGGGGTGTATGACGGTTTCGGCCCCCCTGCCAGCAGCGGCTTCTCCGCCGGTTATAGCAACCTCCTCACCGGAGGCGCCTGGAGCGCAGCCGCCGGCAACGCCACCCTCACCCTGAACAACCTCACTCCCGGCCGCAGCTACCTGTTACAATGCTGGGTAGCGGATTATCGGAGCTACGGCCTTACGCGGGAGGAGTCCTTCTCTGGCCCCTCCCCACCAACGCTCGGCTTCAATCCCGGCCATTACGCCATAGGTTCCTTTACGGCTGATGCCGCCAGCCAGTCGTTCACCGTGGCTGCCAACGCCAGCGCGCAGATCAACGCCATCCAGGTCCGCGACATAACCACTGTCAAGGGGCCGTCCGCGGGCGGTTCGGCCAGTCCCTCCAACCTGGCCATCGGTCAAACCGCCCTGGTTACCGTTACGGTAACCAACGGTGCCAGCCCCATCATCACCAACGTATCCCTCGATGCCAGCCAACTTGGCGTGGGCACGCCGATCACCCTTAACGCTGCCGGTAGCAATGTCTTCACCAATACGCTGACGGTCGCACGAGGGACGGTTTATGGTAGCCAGATGCTCACCGCCACAGTGGTGGATGGGGGCGGCCAACCGGGGCAGGCCGAAATCCCCGTGTACCTGCTGACGCCTGCGCCGTACAAGGCCCCGGCTGCGGATCTGGAAACGTGGCGCTCCAATCGCTTTGGCATGTTCATCCATTGGGGGCCAGTCACTCTTACCGGACTCGAGCTCAGTTGGTCGCGCGCCAATTCCAATCCGCAATGCCCCAATAATGGTCCCACCCCGGTGGACGTGTATGACACCCTTTACACCCAGTTCAACCCGACCAATTTCAATGCGAGCAACTGGGTCGCGGTCGCCCAGGCGGCGGGCATGAAATACATGGTGCTCACCGCGAAACATTGCGACGCCTTCCTGCTTTGGAATTCCCGGGTCTCCGCGTACAACCTGATGAATAGCCCGGTTCACCGCGACGCCTGCGCGGAACTCGCCGCCGCCGCCCACGCCGCCGGCATGAAGCTCGGCTGGTATTTCTCGCCGTGCGACTGGAAAGATCCACGCTTCCGCACGGCGAACAACGGGGCGTTTGTCAAAAGCATGCAAGCGGAGCTGCGGGAACTGCTCTCCAACTACGGCAAGATCGACCTCCTTTGGTTCGATTGGGACGGGGGCACCAACTGCTACGATGTCACCAACACCTATGCGATGTGCCGGAGCCTGCAACCGGACATCCTCATCGATAACCGCCTGGATCTCAATGCCGACACCTCCGCGTTGAGCGTTGGGCCCTGGGCGGACTATTACACGCCGGAGCAATCCATCGGCGGTTTCAATAATCAGCAGCCCTGGGAGACCTGCATGACCCTCGGCACGCAATGGGCCTGGAAGCCCGACGATACCCTCAAGCCGCTCTCCCAATGCCTCAGCACCCTCCTGCTCTGTGCGGGGGGCGACGGCAACCTCCTCCTGGACCTCGGTCCGACCGCCACCGGCGAATTCGAGCAACGCTATAGCGATGAAATCGCCGGCCTGGGCGCCTGGCTTGCCCAGCACGGCGAGAGCGTTTACGGGACGCGCGGCGGCCCCTACCAACCGGCAAGTAACTTCGCCAGCACACGACGGGATGATTTCATTTACATCCACCTGCTCCCGCCGCAGACCTACGCAACCCTGCCCGCCCTGCCCACGAACATTCTCTCCGCCACCGTGCTCACCGGCGGCAGTGTCACGTTCACCCAAACTACTACCTCGGTGTTATTACAATTGTCCACTGACGCCCTAACCAACTCCGTGGCCACCGTCAAACTGACCCTCGCCGGCTCCGCCATGAATATCCCCGTGCTATCGTCCGGCCAGCTCTACGCCTCAGCCGTTACCAACCTCTGGCAGGCGCCTCGCCCAATCAACAACGGGTCCGAGGTCAGCACGCAAGGCACGCTCGTCATCGCCCGCCAGGCGACCGGCAGCGCTTCGGGTGGCAACGCCGACCAAACCGTCAATGGCGTGACTTTCCTGGGAAACGCAAATACGGAGAATGGAGTGACCTTCTCGGTGGCTGGCCAGACCGGTTACCACCCCACGACCTTTATTTCGACGAAAACTTTCTCCGGAACCAACGCCGTGGCCTACGCGGCCATGCTGGCCGGCGCTTGGTACGGCAGCACCGCGCCGGTCACCCTCGGGTTGGAAGGCTTGACCCTTGGCCACCAATACCTGATCCAGATTTGGGTGGCCGACTTCCGTCAACTTACCAACTCCCGGTCTGAAACCATCACGGGGACCAGCGGTTCCGATGTCAACCCACCGACCCTCTTGTACCTGACGGGTGATGGGGTGAACTCCGCCAGCGGCACCGGCCAGTATGTGATCGGCACCTTCACGGCGACGGGGCCCAACGTCACCTTTAATCTAACCGGCAACCAGAGCTCCCAACTCAATGCTTTCCAACTCCGTGATCTCACGCCCTCCGGCCGCCCCAACCTGACTTGCTCCAGCAGCGGGACGAACCTGACCCTCTCCTGGCCCCTCCCCTATCTCGGCTGGACGCTCCTCATGCAGACCAACCGGTTGCCGCAGGGGATCAGCACCAACGCGCAGGATTGGATGCGCCTGCTCGGCACCTCGGCCACGAATCACTTCACCATCCCTCCGACGGGCGGCAAGTCGATGGAGTATTACCGCCTGACCTACCCCTGAGCCAGGCGACGCAGGGCTGGTATAGCGAACAGGCAGTGGAGCCGGTTCATCCACTTGAAGCACCGGCTCTTTGGGTTTAGCGGGATCGGCATGGACGCCGTGGGGAAGAAGGACCTGCCGTGGTCGTGCCGCTATGCCTACGTGCGATTTCTGGTGTAGTTGAAGTTGGGGGAGTTGGAATACGGGGGCGGCAATACTGGGGAGGAAGCCGGCTATTGCGTGATGAAGTGAACGCTCGGGCGCAATGATTGCGTAGAGGCGCACCGTTCGGTGTCAAGGCTTTCAACCGGTGGATCATCCGTACCACAGCAGCGCGCACGCGTTAACAAGAAAAAGGGTCACGGAAACCCCGGCATAGATACGGTTGCGAACATCTCCTCGCCGCAATCCAGACAAGGCAAAGGGCAGGCTCACCCCCCAGACGGCGAAGAACCTAATCAACAAGTACCAGTAAGAACCTCCGAGGCTTGGAAAATGGACCAGTTCCACAAAGAACATGCATCCCAGGGCCCAGATCAATGAAAACCGCCCCTCGGGACGACCAACCTCCGTAGCTATGGCTACCATTCGACGACCGCCGACCGCCGCACCTGCGACCAGCAGCCCATCGAACCAGCCACAGACAAGCATTAAGAGACAGGCTGGCCCGTCTGGGAAGGATTTCGCCCAGTGCTCTCGGTCGCCTCGATTCAGCGAATGAGCGAACGCAGCGAAAGCGAGCATGTCAACAGCGAGTGCCACCCAGGTAAACACGACTGAAAAGCGCGTGACCCGGTCCGCACGGTAGCTGTGCCGAAAGGCGATCACTAGAATCGCCGCCAGCACAAGCCACTGGATTATTGCCAAAGTTCCAATCATTGACTCACGCATAGCGCATGAGGGCTGCCATACGATGGGATCCTTTTGTGGCCAATTCGATGGCGAAAAAACAGCGCTTTCCCAACCATCGTGGCAACTGAGACCAGCAAAACATGGGGGAACGCCTCTGCCCAGAATTCCCGATTCACAATCATCGCAACAATCATAGCAAACCAAACGAGGGACACCCCAAGGGCTGCTAGCTTGTGAATTGAAGACGAGCGTTTCATAGTCGCTCAACGACACGCATACCCTGGTATGCATCTTTCGGCCGGAACTACGTCCAAGTCAAGCTATTAAAACTCACACGAAACCTCAGGAATATCCCCCCTCAATCGAGGCTCGTTCAAGATTTCCGCGGTTCGGATATCGAACCAAGCCAATCCCCGCCTTCGCCGCGCGAGGGCGGCGCTTCCTCCTCCGCCAGAGCTACCGAGGACAAGACGGCGCGACACTCGGCGACTAGGGTCGCCGATTGCGCGGAACGGTCGGCGGATGTATCGGCGCCACGCGCGGGATGCGCGGCTGGAATGGTCGCTGCAGGGAACGTGGCGGAGCTCCGGCGCAAGGCCGGGGGCTGAGCGAAGCGATACCCCCGGATCTGCGGTCCCAATTTCGCGTCGACCCCGGAGGGGGCGACGAACTCAGGCATCCCGCCAGGGTGCCGTGGATCGTAACGCCGCCACCGAGGGTCTGCGTTATATTGCGACCCCCCGGGCAAAAGCTGGAGGGCGAGGCCCAGTACCAAAGGCAAAGCGCCCGGTTACTGGCGGCACTGCGAATTCGAAGAACAGCGGCTCAGGAC
>Ga0364880_10384_pt1 | contig 17641 bp, 9 predicted proteins | sample ExccelJu500001D3_5_FD_206927 | JGI IMG/M metagenome (GOLD analysis project Ga0364880, IMG submission 206927) | Enriched cells from Trout Bog Lake Hypolimnion, Wisconsin, USA - BchlTB.July30.5000.01.D3 | ecosystem: Environmental > Aquatic > Freshwater > Lake > Hypolimnion/Profundal zone | place... | reverse complement strand
AATTTATAACCTGTTTTCTTTCATGTAAAATTTTGAAAAAAGCTATTCCATCACCATCAAGCCCAAAGCAGGTACTGTCGTTAACAGAAGCTAATGACAGTACTTGTGAATTTATATTTATGGCGGAGTAATCTGAGTCAACACTATTATATAAGGATTCTGAAACCTGTAATAACATTTGTTGTTTATTGGTATGTATATTGCTCGGACGTATTTTTGTTTTTAAAGGGGAAAAGAAATTTTTCTCAATTTTGAATAAAGTGCCGTATTCGTTTCCAAAATAAATATCGTTGTACTTGTTCTGGGTAAGAAATGAAGACCTTTCCGATTCAACTGAAGGAATAGTATTGTTTGTAAATATTTTCATATTCATTCCGTCGTACCTTAGTATTCCACCATCTGTAGCTATCCACAAAAAATGAGTATTCTTATCAAAAGCGGCACTTTTTAGTCCGTTTAAGGGTAATCCGTTATCGGAATTGAAATGTTGAATATAATAATCAGGTTGTGCATTTAAACTATGGGGGGAAATGAAAATAAATATTGCTGAAATCAGCAATAATATTTCTCCCAACATAAAATAGTTGTGATTGCCTTTTATATATTTAATGAAGTTACGATTGAATTTCATTCATTTTATTTAGTCAGGAAGTTTCAAATGTAAAATAGTTAAACGAAAACATAAAGGTTAGTTCTAATAATTTACATTATACAATGTTGCTAAATCCAGTAAATCTTTTAAGGTGGATGTGGAGGTTTTATTGAAAATGATTTTTTTCATAGTAGATACAGAAGTCATTTTTAAGTTCAAAGTATCCGCTATTTCTTTTGTTGATTGCCCACGAAGAATATAAAAGAGTATTTCCATTTCTCTGGGAGATAGTTTACTAAAAGGGCTATCGGTATCGGTTTGTTTTTGTTTTGGAATGTATTCGTAATTATTAAAGAAAGTGTTTAACTTCTGACTAAAGCCTGCTTCGTCCAATGATTTTTCAATGTAGTGATTTATATTATATTTTTTCAATACCCTGCTGTATATTTTTTCGGGTTGCATAGAATAAACAAGAATTCTTAATGCGGGATAAAGTGCTATTATGTTGGGCATAATTTCTAATGAAGAGCCATCACTTAGTATGATATCGAGAATAAGGTGTGTAAAATTATTGCCATGCAACAGCTTCATAGCATTTGCACAACTATTAGCCTCCTCTATATCATGAAATTGTAAATGAGTTTTAATATATACCTTTAATCCGGTACGTATAATGGTGTGATCATCCACTAATAATATCTTATTCTGTTTAATCATTCTGCAAAATACAAGGAATGAAGTTAACCATTTCATAGTATTAATACTATGTTTTCAAGAATTTTATTTTATGGTCTGACAATTAGTTCACTTAATCAGATAAGTAAAAACATAGTATTAATTCTATGTCTGTTAAAAATAATTCCTTATATTATTGCAGCAAAATAATATAATTATATGTATCAGAAATGTATGTTTAATACTTCAAAGAATTATAGCAATATCAGTCGTATTGTTATTTTATTATGGATGTTTATTTTTGCAAATACAGTAAATGCACAATGGCATATTGTAGGTTCTGCGGGGTTCTCGGATGGTTCTATAAATTACCCTTCAATTGCATTTAATGGATCTACACCTTATGTAGTGTATAGTGATTTAACTCAAAAAAGTCCAATAGTTAAAAAATTTGATGGTACAAACTGGGTATCAGTGGGTAATCAGGGATTTGCTTTTAATGGAGTAAGTTACACTTCTTTAGCATTTAATGGTTCTACTCCTTATGTAGCGTATCAGGATTATGGCTCCGATTATGCCTATAAATCCTCAGTAAAAAAGTTTGATGGTGCCAACTGGATTGCAGTTGGAGATACGAGCTTTTCTGCCGGTGAAGCTGATAACATTTCACTTGTTATAAATAATTCTATACCGTATGTAGTGTATACAGATGCTTTTTTAAACGCTAAAATTACCGTTATGAAGTTTAATGGTAGTAATTGGGTTGCAGTTGGTAACCCTGGTTTTTCCGATAGTAGCGTAATGTCGCCTGCTCTGGCATTTAATGGTTCTACTCCTTATGTTTCATTTAGTGATGCAGCAAACAACAATAAAATTACCGTTATGAAGTTTAATGGCAGTAATTGGGTTACAGTGGGTAATGCAGGTTTTTCTGATAGCACAACTTATGCCACCTCTATTGCTATAAATGGATCAACACCTTATGTATCGTATCAGGATATAGCAAATGGTGGAAAAGCTACTGTAAAGAAATTTGATGGTACTAACTGGATAAATGTTGGTAATCCAGGGTTCTCTGCAGGAAACATGCGTTCGAATATTATTACATTTTATGGTTCCACTCCTTATGTATTATTTCAGGATAACTTTAATGGAGGTAAAACAACATTAATGGAATTTGATGGTACAAACTGGGTAACTGTTGGTAATGCAGGCTTTACAGGAACAACTTTAGGATTTTTGTCAATTGCATTTAATAGTAATGGATTTCCGTTTGTGGCTTTTAGTGATGGGGATAATAACCGAAAAATAACAGTATCTGAATTTGGATGTGATAATCCTGTAAAAATTACCCAACAGCCCGTTTCTACACCTTTTTGTGCAGGAGGTAATGCATTCTATTCAATTGGGGTTAGTGGTACAGGTGTTAGTTACGATTGGCAAACTACAGGGCTCTATGCACCTAATACATGGTATGACCATCCATCAGGAGGTTCCTGGGATTATGCATCAACATTTACTGATACAGTAAGACTCAATGATATATATACTACCTATAATCAGGTTAAATTCAGGTGTATTGTAACAGGAAGTTGTAATGCAGATACTTCTGTTCTTATTCTACCCAATATTTTATTACCTTCTTATTCTGTTCCTGATACAATTACTGCATGTGGAAGCTATTCCTGGAAGGGTGCCACTTACAACAATAGTGGAATTTATTATGATACAGTCGGGGCAAGTACAATTGGTTGCGATAGCATTGCTACCCTGGTATTAACTATAAAAAATCTTCCGCCTAAGCCTGTAATTGCAGCGAGTGGCCCATCGAACATTTGTAATAGTGGTACTGTAACTTTAAATGCTATTGATAGCATTCATGGAAAAACAACAAGGTTTGTTTCTAATGTTATTGATTTCAGCAGTCAGTATGGAAACTATCCTGGAGGGTATTCTGCAAATGATTTAACAGGTGCACCTAATGTATATCCTGTATATGGTGATAATGGTAATGCATGGGCTCCGGCAGGGGAAGATAATCAAAGAGAATATCTGGTTCTTGGCTTTAATAATCCGGCACCTGTTAATTATGTTGACGTTTATGAAACAAACAATCCCGGCACTATAGACACAGTGTATGTAAAAAATCCTAATACAGGCAATTTTGAGGTAGTTTATACTCATACGGCTGCGGCTACCGCACAGGTAGCAGATATATTGCATATTACTTTTCCAATGACCAAGTATAATGTATCTGAAATAAGGATTGCCATTAATGCTCCCGTAATACCTTCTACATGGGTAGAAATAGATGCAGTTGCCATTGGCAATACTGATAGTATTTATTTCCCATCCTTTAAATGGTCTAATGGTATTGATACAACTAGTTCTATAACCATACATACTATTGGAAAATATACTGTAACGGCTACACTAAACGGTTGTTCTATTAACAGTGATACAACAACTGTGATTAAAAATGATTCTGTAAAAATCACCCTTCAGCCTGTGTCATCCGTTGTTTGTTCCGGTGGTTCTGCCTTCTATTCAACAGGAGCTACAGGGTCAGGTTTAACTTATAACTGGCAAACTACAGGTATCAATAATAACAATTATTCAAGCCACCCAAATGGAGGGGCCTGGGATAATGCATCTACCTACACCGATACAGTAAGGCTTACAAATATTAGTTCAATATATAATCAGGTAAATATCAGGTGTATTATTACCGGTAACTGTAACACTGATACATCAGTTGTTATTACACCCAAAGTATCTTCACCTACTTATTCTACTGCAGAATCAGTGACTGCCTGTGGCAGTTATAAATGGAGGGGTAAAATATATAATACCACCGGACTTTATCAGGATACAACTGGTGTAAATTCGATTGGATGTGATAGTATAGCACTGTTAGATTTAACTATTAATTCATTACCGGTTAAACCTGTAATTAACGCAGCAGGCCCAACCAGTTTCTGCAGTAATAGTTCTGTAACATTAAATGCTGTTGACAGTGCTCATGGTAAATCAACAAGATATGTATCTAATGTTATAGGATTCAGCAGTGAATACGGTATAACTTTAGGTGGTTATTCTGCTAATGATCTTATTGGTGCACCTAATGTATATCCTGCTTATGGTGATAATGGTAATGCCTGGGCACCTGCCGGTGCTGATAATCAAAGAGAATATCTGGTACTGGGCTTTAACCATCCGGCTCCAATTAATTATGTGGATGTATATGAAACCTTCAATCCGGGTACTATTGATACTGTTTATGTAAAAAACCCAAATACCGGCAATTTTGATGTGATTTATACACATACAGCAGCCGCTACAGCACATGTTGCAGATATTTTACATATTACTTTTCCCAAGACATCTTACGATGTGTCTGAAATAAGGATTGCTATTAATGCACCGGAAATACCATCAAACTGGGTAGAAATAGACGCAGTTGCTATTGGTAATACCGATAGTGCGTATGTTAACAATACAGATACTATCCATGCAAGTATAAATCATTTTGTTTCAAACGTTCTGGCATTCAGCAGCCAGTGGGGAACTAATATCGGGGCAAATTCAGCCAGCGATTTAATTGGAGTCCCCAATGTATATCCGGCTTATGGTGATAGTGTTTATGCCTGGTCACCTGCCAGCGAAGATACTCAAAGAGAGTTTCTTGAGTTGGGTTTCAACAACCAAGAACCAATCAATTTTATTGATGTTTATGAAACTTTCAATCCGGGAAGTATTGATACTGTTTATGTAAAAAATCCCAATACCGGACAATTTGAAGTTGTTTACACACATACTCCTGCTGAAGCAACTGCTGTATCAGATATCTTACACATAACATTTCCGATGACAACTTATAATGTGTCGGAAATAAGGATTGCAATCAATGCCCCGGTAATACCAAAGAACTGGGTTGAAATAGATGCAGTATCTATTGGTAAAACAGATAGTATTTATACTACTACCTACAACTGGTCTCCCGGTGGATTATCAGGACAAACATTAACGGCTACTAATACCGGTAAATATACAGTAGCTATCACATCTTACGGATGTACATCTTCAAGCGATACAATAGTTGTTACCAGAAAGCCAAGTTCAACTTCTGTTACTTCTGTAACAGCATGTGGCAACTATTTATGGAATGGTAAAATTTATACAGCAAGTGGCACCTATACTGATACAACAACCAATTGGCTGGGTTGCGATAGTATTGCAACTTTGAAACTAATAATAAGTGCAGCACCTGTATACAGTATAACAGATACTGTAAGCTGTAGCAGTATTGTTATAAAGGGTATTTCATATTCTTCCAGTACTGTAGTTAAAGATACTCTTAAAAACAGTAATGGATGTGACAGTGTTTATTTAACAGTTAATATTACGATTAAAAATAGTTTCAGCGGGAATATTATTAGTCCAAATAAAATTTTAATTCCAAAAGATTCGGTAAGCCTTAATGGGACAAATAATGAGAATGGTTTATTTAATGGTAATTATTCATTTGGATGTTTGTCTGCAGGAGATTATGAAATGGTACAAGTATCCAAAAATAATGATATAACTAAAGCCAATGGAGTAACAGCACTTGATTTAGCATTGATTCAAAGTCATATATTACAAAAGACCTTACTGAATAATCCTTATAAGATTATTGCCGCTGATGTAAGCGGAGATGGTAAAATAACTACATTGGATCTGGTATATATTAAAAGACTGATACTGGGCATTGATACCACGTTTACCAATACTACTACAAATCAGAAAAGATTATGGGCATTTGTGGATAGTAGTTACAAGTTCGCAGATACTACTAATCCGTTTCCTTTCAGGGATAGTATAAGTTATACTACATTAAATGCAAATAAAATAAACCAGACATTTATTGGTTGTAAGCTGGGAGATGTAAACTGGGACTGGAATCCTGCTGTGGCGAGACCTTTCAACAATACTGCTAATGCAATAGTATTGAGCTATGATGCTATAAATACTTCCAATCAATCTACCGTTATTATTCCTGTAAAGGTTAAGAACTTTAAAGATATGTCAGGTATGCAGTTTACTATTAGTTTCGATGCCGGTAAGTTGCAATGGCAAGGATTAGGTAATAATCCATTGGGAATAGAAACAGGTACAAATCATGCTAATGAAGGCAGTGTAACATTCCTTTGGGTAGATCCTAAGAACGAAATAAAGACTTTAGAAGATGGTAGTGTAATTATGGAACTTGTATTTAAAACCATTAATTCATTAAACAATGAAACACTGGATTTAAATAGTTCTGTAACTGAAATTGCTGCTTACGATAAGGATTACAATTTACATGGTATAGTGATGAATTCTTCTTTGTTAAACAGTGGTGATATAGTGGCGGAAACCTGGACAGTATCACCCAATCCGATTACCGGAGGAGTAATAAATGTAAGAATGAATCTGAAAGCTAATAAGTCAATAGTACTTAGACTATCAGACAATTCAGGACGAGTTATATTGGTGAAAGAGGTTGAAGGAGTGAAGGGTAGTAATAGCTTTACTTTTAGTAGCCAGAATAAATTGAGTACAGGTACTTTTTATCTACAGGCAATAGGTGTAGAATGTGAGAAAGTAAAGAAGATCATGACTGGAAATTAAAGTTTAAATATTCCGATTATAAAATTGGATAAAAGCAAGACTCCCATAAGTATAAAAGCTTTTGGGAGTCTTGTTTTTTATATAAATATCCTAATGGTGTGATGACAACTACAGCAAGACCGTTATTTTATTGTCAGGATATAGTAAAGTGGTAAGTTAAGAACTGGCATATTGCATTATCTTCCTTTTAAATCATTGCTGTTTTCTGTATTTGTTCAATAGTGAAAATTCAAAATACATTTATCTCTTTTTTCAAAAATCAATTCAAAAACATAGTACTAATACTATGTTCGTTTCAAAAAATACCTTATATTATTGCAGCCAAATATTATAATTATATGTATTATAAATGCAGAATTAATTGTAGAAACAGTATCTACAAATTTAGTATTGCCGCTGTATCACTCCTGTTCTGGCTATTGGCAGCTAGTAATGTTTCAAATGCACAGTCCATCAGTTCCTTCTCCCCTTCCATGGGTTGTTTGGGGACTTCAGTTACCATTACGGGTATTGGATTTACGGGTGCTTCCTCCGTATTGTTTGGTGGTGGGCCAGCTACGTAGTTTACTGTCAATAACGACAATTCAATTACAGCAACGGTGGGCAAAGGTTTGAATGGCCCTATAAGTGTAGTGGTGGCAGGCGATACACTCAATAGTAGTCAGGCTTTTGTGATGGCTGCTTCTACAACGTTTAATATTTTTGCGTTTGAACCAGCCAGCGGAAATGTTATGGTGTACGATAATGCACATACACTTATTACTTCTGTAGCTACAGGTATGTCCGGCAATAGTGGTGCTAGTGTTGCATTGTTTATAAATAAGTATGGAAACAAACTATATATAGTGGGTGGTCCAACTACTTATACCATGGATGTATTCACTTATAAGTTAACCAAAACAAGTTTACCTACCGGAACCGATTTAGTGGAAAGTCCCGATGGTACGCAGCTTTGTTGCTGTCAGGGCTACGGTACTTTTTACATGAAAGTATTTGATGCAATTACGGATACACTCATTCATTCATTAAGTTTTGGGAATGCACCTAATTCTGGTGAAGTATGTTATAGCAAAGATGGCAGCAAAATTTATGTATCTTATGCTACTTCGGGAGGTGCCAATGATAATCTTGTACAAACTATTGATGCAAAAACATTTACTATAATAAAATCATTTTCTTCTAACTATTTTCTACCAACTACTCCTCTAGTAATGAGTCCTGATGGTAATTTAGTAAGTACTACCAGAACAGGAGTAGGTGTATGGACTTATAATATTGCCAAAAATTCGGAATCTGTAGTAGCTACCTCTAATACTCCAATTGCCATCTCCTATAGCAGTGATAGTAAAACTTTGTATTGTATAATTGGTTCTTCTGTAAAAATTTTAAATAAAACAACTACAAAATATAATGTAATTTCTATCAATGTGGCTAGCGGAAGTGTTCTGGCTACCAGTCCACAATTGGATCAGAGATTATCCAATATCTCCCTGTCGCCTGATGGTTCTGTTATTTATGTCAATTCATTTACAATTGCAAGAACCTATATGTTCAATTCAACAACATTAGACACCAGTAGTTTTCCTTCTGTAATTTCAGTGGCTTATCCAATATTGACAAGCAGCAATTTTGCAGGTAATATATATACACCCTGTACCCCTGTTATTACCAGCTTTACTCCTTTGCAGGCTTGTCCGGGTACTACAGTCAATATAATAGGTTATGCATTATCAGAAGCTACTGACATCAATATCGGGGGAGTACCTGTGGCTTCGTTTACCGTAAATTCCGATACCAGTATCACGGCTATTGCGGGGGCTAATGCAATTGGGGCAATAGGCATTACCACTGTTAGTGGAAGCACAACAAGTACCGATACCATTGCAAATGCTGCTACATCGGCTATCCTGACAGTATCTGCCTGTGGTAGCTATAACTGGCATGGCAATACCTATAATACAAGTGGTACTTATACTTTTGACAGTACCAATGCAGCAGGTTGCGATAGCTTGATAACATTGAACTTAACCATCAATCAACTTGTAAAGATTACCCAACAACCGGTTTCTACTCCTTTCTGTTCCGGAAGTAATATTTTTTATACATTAGGAGTTAGTGATACAAGTGTTACCTACAATTGGCAAACTACCGGTTTGTACGCTCCCAATACATGGTATGACCATCCTTCAGGAGGTTCATGGGATTATGCATCTACATTTACGGATACAGTAAGGCTTAATGGTATATATACTGCCTATAATCAGGTTAAATTCAGGTGTATTGTTTCCGGTACTTGTAATTCAGATACATCTATCTCTTTTAGCCCCAATATACTATCACTTTCCTACTCCACTCCGGATACAATAACTTCCTGCGACAGCTATAACTGGAAGAGTAACACTTATAATAATACCGGAACTTATTATGACACTGTAGGTTTGAACAGTTTAGGTTGCGATAGCATTGCAACACTGGTATTAACTATAAAGAATACTCCACCCAAGCCTGTCATTGCAGCATCCGGTCCTTTAAGTATTTGTGGTAGTGGATCTGTAACTTTAAATGCTATTGATTCTATTAATGGAAAAACAACAAGGTTTGTTTCTAATATTGTTGGGTTCAGCAGTCAATACGGTAATTATTTGGGCGGTTATTCGGCTATTGACCTTATAGGTGCACCCAACGTATATCCTGTTTATGCTGATAATGGTAATGCGTGGGCACCGGCAGGTGCTGATAATCAAAGAGAGTATCTGGATCTTGGTTTTGATAAACCGGCACCTGTCAGTTATGTGGATGTCTATGAAACGTTCAATCCCGGCACTATAGATACCGTTTATGTAAAGAACCCTAATACAGGCAATTTCGATGTGGTATATACCAATACTGCAGCCGCAACGGCACCTGTGGCAGATATTTTACATATTACTTTTCCAACGACTACTTATAATGTATCTGAAATCAGGATTGCTATTAATGCCCCTGTAATTCCTTCTACCTGGGTAGAAATAGACGCAGTTGCTATTGGCACAGGTAGCATTTATTCTCCATCCTTTAAATGGTCGGATGCTGCTGCCGACACAAGTAGTTCTATAACAGTAACCAATGCAGGAAAATATGCTGTTACTGCCACTTTAAACGGTTGTTCCCTTACCAGTGATAGTATAACTGTAAATAAATATGATTCTGTAAAAATTACCCGGCAACCCATTTCTACACCATATTGTTCCGCAGGTAATGCTGATTATACTATTGGTGCAACAGGAGATGGATTAACCTATAATTGGCAAACTACCGGCTTGTACGCTCCCAATACATGGTATGACCATCCTTCAGGAGGTTCATGGGATTATGCATCTACATTTACGGATACAGTAAGGCTTAATGGTATATATACTGCCTATAATCAGGTTAAATTCAGGTGTATTGTTTCCGGTACTTGTAATACAGTTACATCGGATATTATTATCCCAGATATAGTATCACCTTCCTACTCCACTCCGGATACAATAACTGCCTGCGACAGCTATAACTGGAAGGGTAACACTTATAATAATACCGGAACTTATTATGACACTGTTGGTTTAAACAGTAAAGGCTGCGATAGCATTGCAACACTGGTATTAACTATAAAGAATTCTCCACCCAAGCCAGTAATTGCAGCATCCGGTCCTTTAAGTATTTGTGGTAGTGGTTCTGTAACTTTAAATGCTATTGATTCGCTTCATGGAAAAACAACAAGGTTTGTTTCTACTATTGTAGGGTTCAGTAGTCAATACGGTAATTATTTGGGCGGTTATTCGGCTTCTGACCTTATAGGTGCACCCAATGTATATCCTGTATATGGTGATAATGGTAATGCCTGGGCACCGGCAGGTGCTGATAATCAAAGAGAGTATCTGGATCTTGGTTTTAATAATCCGGCACCTGTTAATTATGTGGATGTCTATGAAACGTTCAATCCCGGCACTATTGATACAGTTTATGTAAAGAACCCTAATACAGGCAATTTCGATGTGGTATATACAAATACTGCAGTTGCAACGGCATCTGTAGCAGATATTTTACATATTACTTTTCCTAAGACCGCTTACAACGTTTCTGAAATCAGGATTGCCATTAATGCACCTGTAATCCCTAATAACTGGGTAGAGATAGACGCAGTTGCTATTGGCAACATTGATAGCATTTATTCCCCATCCTTTAAATGGTCGGATGCTGCTGCCGACACAAGTAGTTCTATAACAGTAACCAATGCAGGAAAATATGCGGTTACTGCCACTTTGAACGGTTGCTCTGTAACCAGTGACAGTACAGTTTTTACAATAAAAGGTGGTACAGGTTCTAAGACAACAATTTCTACCTGTAATAGCTATTTATGGCATGGTACAAATTATACAACAAGTGGCACTTATACTTTCGATACTACCAATGCAGCAGGATGTGATAGTATAACGACTTTAAATCTAACAATTACTACTCCTGTTACTCCTGTAGTAAGTATAGCTGCCAACCCTTCCGGAAGCATAGTATCGGGTACTTCGGTAACCTTTACTGCTACACCAACCAATGGTGGTAATGCTCCTGTATATCAGTGGAAAAAGAATGGTGGAAATGTAGGCACCAACAGTTCTACTTATTCCGATGCTGGTATACTGAACAATGATGTGATTACCTGTGTAATAACCGCTGATAACACTTGTCAGTCATCTGCTACAGCAACCAGTAATAGCATAACAGAAACAGTAACTTCTGCAATAGCAAACTATACCTGGACAGGAGCTACTTCTACTGATTGGAATCTGGCTACCAACTGGTCGTACAATTTATTACCTACAACAGGTGTTACAGTTACCATACCATCTGCTCCATCCAATCAGCCATTATTAAGTATTGATGTAAGTGTGGGAGGAATAGTGTTGAATGGTTCTGTGGGTATCAACGGACATACCTTTACTATTACCGGAGCGGTAACAGGAACTGGTTTCATAAAAGGATCTAATACATCTTCTTTAACTATAAATTCTGTAAGTAACAGTACAGTCAACTTTGGCACTACCGGCACAGATAGTTTACTGGCAAACCTGACCAATAGCGGTTCAGGTATATTAACCTTAGGAACCGGACTGGGTATAACAGGTGTATTGAGTGTGACATCCGGAACATTCAGTACCGGTAATCATCTTACTTTGAAGAGTACATCTATAACCAATACCGCTGTGGTAGGAGTAGTATCTGGAACCATTACCGGAAAAGTAACAGTAGAAAGATATATACCACAGGGTAACCGTGCCTTCAGAGATTTAGGTGCTGAAGTGGCCAATTCAGGCACCATTTTAAATAACTGGCAGGAGGGAGGCAATAGCCCTGCAGGGTATGGTATATATATTACCGGAGTAAAAGGAACAGCACCGGGCGGAGTAGATGCTATAACCGGACTGGATAAAACACAAACAGGAAATCCTTCTCTATACATTTATGGATCAGGCAGCTGGCCTTCCGTTACCAATACCAGAACCAATAGTCTTGATCCGTTTATGGGTTACAGAGCATCCATAAGAGGGGACAGAACCTATAATATTTATGCACCTGATCCTGGTACTATGGTAAATGCTACTACATTGCGAGTTACGGGTAACCTGGTAACAGGTAATGTGGTATACAATACTACCAATGTAACGAGCAGTGTATATACTTCTACAGCTGCAAAACTGATATCAGGGTTAGATAACTACAGTTTTGTTGCCAATCCTTATGCTTGTCCTATTGACTGGGAAGCAGTGTATGGAAATACTGGTACTAATAATCTTACAGCAAGTTTCTGGTACTTCGATCCTACATTTATGTCAAACGGATATGCTACCTACGTAACCTACAATGCTGTTTCGCATGTGAACAGTAATCATCCTACTTCTAAACTGGACAGGTATATTCAACCGGGTATGGCCTTCTTTGTTCAGAACAGCAATAGCAGTAATCCTACCTTGTCGATCACTGAAAGCAATAAAGCGCCTAACAGCACTAAAACAGCTGTGTATGGAGTAAGTGCAGCACCAAACTATTTGCAGATTTCATTATGGAAAAATATTAATGGTGTAAAAACCAATATAGATGGAGCAGTTGCAGTGTTCAATAACAACTTTACTAAAGTGATTGGTGATAAGGATTCTAAGAAACTATTGAATGGAGGTGAGAACTTATTTATTACTCAATCTAATACAGACTTAAGTATTGCAGGTCTGCCAATGCCATCTGCCAATGACGATATTGTATTGAATCTTAAACAGGTGGTAGCTGGAACAAATTATCAGCTTCAGTTAGATGCCAGTCAGTATACAAATACCGGTATAGAAGCATTTATAAAAGATAAGTTGTTGAATACGGTAGTGCCTGCATCTGAAGGCATCGGCTTTACGCCAACCAAAGATGCATCTACCTATGAAGGAAGGTTCAGTATAGTATTCAAAGCAACAGATATAATAGCTGCAGGAAATGTTAAACAGATAGCTGTATATCCAAATCCTGTAACAGGCAATCTGTTTAATATAAAGATGGGTAGTCTGGATAAGGGTACTTACAAGGTAATAGTGGTAAATGCATTAGGTAAGGAAGTGTTGAATACTAACATTCAGCATTCCGCAGGAGCGTTGGTAGAAACTATTCATACCAGTACACTGACACCGGGATTATATACAGTCACCATTCAGGGTAAAACAACGGTTTGTCACACTGAAATGATTATAGGCAAATAAGGTATCAACAGCAGTAATAAATAAAAAAAATTGAAAACTACAATGAATAAAATAATCAAGACAGTATTGACCATAATGTTTACGCTGATAATAACCGGAGCAGTACATGCACAGTTTCCAAGTTCCAGTCCAGGTGGACCAGGATCAGGAATGCCAGGAACTCCCGGTGTACCTACTGATACAGGTGGAGTACCATTTGATGGAGGATTAAGTATAATATTGATTGCTGCGGGTGCGGGACTGGCAAAAAGAAGGAAGGTAAATGCAAGCCATTAGTTGTTAGCAAATACAAGAGTCCCTGAAGGAGTAGAATCTTTCAGGGACTTTTTATTTGAAATATCAGACACTTTAAACTGTATTTTGAATTGCGTTAGTTGCAGCAGGGAATATCCTTTCTGTGCCACACATAGCCTTTCGATAAACTCAAAGACCTATGTGTGGCGCAGAAAGATAGGAAAGGCTGCAACGGCCGGAGGCAACGCCCAAAAAAATAATGTGATAATGTGATGATTTGATAATGTGATAATGAATACAATTAATTACAAACAACGACCAATATCTTAATATCAAATCATCTGATTTGTATTCAATTCAAAATTCATAATTCATAATTCTCCTAATGATGCTTCAGCATAAAATGTACTGCAAGATAGCCTCCTACGGCTACAATGGTCAGAACCAAAATGGATATCACCATCCAGTTTATATCGAGTGGCCTGTTCTTTTTTAGTCGCTTCTTTTGTTGTTTGGTGAGGGAAGCCAGATGATGGTTTAAATCGCCCACAATATGGGGGAGGTTTTCTTTATTGTCCATAGCAGACAAACCTTCGGCAGCATCGCCAATAAAATCGGAAGAAGCCATGGCCTCTTCTACCCTACGGGCATCCTGGGGCGACAGCTTGCCTTCCAGATATTGCATCAGCAATTCATCGCTTATTGTATCGGGCAATATGTGTTTATGTTCGTCCATTATTTTCTCCCTTTCATTTTCTTATCCATCAATATCTTCAGGTTGCGCTTGCCATTCTGAATATAGCTTTTCACCTTCATCATCTCGTATCCTGTATCGCCCGCTATCTGCTGATAACTTTTATCGTGCAGGTAAAACAGATTAATACATACCTGTTGTTCTTCGCCCAGTTCCAGCAGACATTCCTTCAGCAAAACAATGTCTTTTTCCTTATGTAACAATGCGGCAATATCCAGATCTTCATGCGAGGAAATATCGGGCATTTCTTCCTTCAGAATTACCTTGCCTTTGGACCGTAACTGCATGAGACAATGATTCTTAGCCACCAGGTACACCCAGCTTTTAAAATAAGTGACCTTGTACTTTGCCAGCTCGGTAATAGCCTTCAGAAACACCTGCTGTACGGCATCCTTAGCCAGTGTTTCGTTCTTCAGATATTTCATACAGGTACCAAACAACAAAAGGGTATAACGCTCCAGCAAAGCCCCCAACCATTCGTTGTTGCCGGATTGATAATACTTGTTTAGCAATTCCTCATCGGTGATATCTGCAAATTTATCTTTCAATAGTCTCGTGGTAAGTTATAAGTAATAAGTTATATGTTTTAAGACAACAGCCAGTGTTTGATGAATAAAGATGCAGGTCATAGTAATAATCCATAAACTATATTATTGTCAGGTTATCCCTGTATTACAGCCCCCTCAGGAAGGCCTTCGCTAATCCTTTGTACTTACCCCTTTGAACTGATGAACCGTTTCCTTAAACAATACGTTGAAGGTAGTGAGTGTACCATAGCTTGCCGTAATATACTGTTGAATATCCACCTTCTCTTCGTCGGTCAATCCCTTGTGCGAATTGATTTTTTGTTCAACCAGTCTGAGCCTGTCGCGCAACATCACTATCTTATGAAAGAAGGTTTCGATAGGTATTTCCTTCGACTGCAAGTCGCTATCAAAAGGCTTCAGTATCGTACAGGTTGCCAGCAATAGTTTCCTTAATTCACGCATCTTGTTTCTTTATATTATTTTATTTTATTTTGGTTTTCATCCATTCCTGTCTTCCGAATCCCTTGATTATATGTGTCTGACTATGATAGGAAGAACGTACCAGCGGACCACTTTCTACATAATCAAATCCAAGCTGATAACCTATTTCTTTTAGTTCAGCAAACTCATCCGGATGCACAAAACGCAATACAGGCAAGTGTTTTGGAGTAGGTTGCAGATACTGTCCCAGTGTAAGTACATCGCAACCAACATTTACCAGATGAGCCATGGTAGCTATTACTTCTTCTTTCGATTCACCAATGCCCAGCATAAGACCCGTCTTGGTTCTCATGCCACCTTGCTTCAGTGTTTTCAATACCTCCAGACTTCTGTGATACTTTGCCTGTACACGCACCTTCTTGGTCATTCTTTCCACCGTCTCCATATTGTGACTAACCACTTCAGGAGCTGCTTCTATTATCCTGTTGATCTGTTCTGTTATTCCTCTGAAGTCAGGCACCAGTGTTTCCAGTGTAGTTTCTGGATTCAATGCTTTTACTGCCTTAATGGTATTGGCCCATATAACAGAACCTCCATCGGCTAATTCATCTCTGTCAACGCTTGTGATTACAGCATGCTTTACACGCATCAGGTTGATAGCTTCGGCTACCCGCTGAGGTTCATCCCAGTCTACAGCATCAGGGCGCCCTGTAGCTACTGCACAAAAGCCACAGCTACGGGTACAAACATTTCCCAATATCATAAAGGTTGCCGTGCCTTCGCCCCAGCATTCACCCATATTCGGACAGTTGCCGCTTTCGCAGATAGTATGTAGTTTATGATTATCTACCAGTCCCCTCACATGCCTGTAACTTTCCCCTAAAGGCAGTTTAACCCTTAGCCAGTCTGGTTTTTTGATTCTTGTAGTGGAAGGTATTTTATTAATTACTGGTAATTCTTGCATAATGTTTATTCCTTAAATAATAATGATCTTGTAAATAGCTTGCAAAGATTGGGAAATTACCGCAACTTTCTTCCTCCCAATACAATAGAGACATATGCATTGAAGTAGAAAAAGTCTTTTGTGTTATTGGCCATAATCTGCAATTTCTGTGTATAGCATTCAGCATTCAGTCCTACTTCCACTGCTGTAATAGCGGTATTGAAATGTTCCCAGTCGAATCTGACAGCAGTACGGGCAAATACGCCCGGAGTAAAACTTATTTTATTAAAACCAGAACCAAACGGAGCTCCTCCGTTGATTGTATTGGGATTTAAAAATAATGAATCGTACAGTGCCGATTGATTATATCTGATCTGAATTTCGTTGGTAGGATCATTAGGATCCACTACCATCAGACAATAAGGTTTCATCATTGCCAGGGTTCCACCGCCACCGTATATTGCCGATATAGCCACTCCGTTCTTATTGGCCTTTCCACCAATAGGTACCTGATTGCCTAATCCGAATTTGGCATAATAAAAATTATTAATCTTGCCATAAATGAATGAGTTTCCATAAGGCACACCACTTGGGTCATTGATAGTGCCGCTTTTTTCTTTATGGTCTTTTCTTTCGCCCAGTTCAAACCACCACAATTTGTTTTTATTAATTGTTTTGAACCTGGCATGTTCAAAAAACATTCCATAACCGTCTGTACTCAGTTTAATGCTGAATACATCCTGTTTATCAAATACTATAGAACCTTCTTCCTCCTTTTTAGCTACAGCATCCAGATACTTCTTTCTGGCTGCTCTTTCCTGTTTTTTTACCTCGCTTCTTGACTGTTGGGCACAAACAATAAATGGTGCTAAAACTATTAATATTAAAAGAAAACGTTGCTTCATTTTTTTGATTTACGTTTGTAAATTTATCGCAAAATACAAATTATGACATCAATTGTAGTTTACAAAGGAGATTTAAGAACAGAATTAACACATTTACAGAGTGGTAGCATTGTAGAAAACGATGCCCCAACCGATAATCATGGTAAGGGAGAACGCTTTTCACCAA
>Ga0364880_10380_pt1 | contig 17889 bp, 21 predicted proteins | sample ExccelJu500001D3_5_FD_206927 | JGI IMG/M metagenome (GOLD analysis project Ga0364880, IMG submission 206927) | Enriched cells from Trout Bog Lake Hypolimnion, Wisconsin, USA - BchlTB.July30.5000.01.D3 | ecosystem: Environmental > Aquatic > Freshwater > Lake > Hypolimnion/Profundal zone | place... | reverse complement strand
ATGCGGATCCGCCTACTCCCGCAACAACTGTGTCAACCGACCAGCCATCGAGTGGCCCCGACGTAGACGTAACCGTTCAACCTGCCGGCTCTGCCGCGAATCATCCCCACTCACTCCACGCCAAGCACAAGAAGCCGGTTCCCAAACCTGCTGAAGACGGGGCTCCTGCGACAGAACATAAGCCGCACGCGAATGTCATCCAACCGGATGAAGCTGGGAATCCCGATTCTTCGACGGCTGGCTAAGTCGATTCAGCCCAGGTTTTCCGTAGCCGATTGAGCTGCCCGATAGGCTTCCGACGAAGAGGCGAAGCCTGCGCCGTCGTTGTCGAGCACTTTTCCGTCGGAGTCGATCAAGCGATATCGTCGCGACGCAAACTTCCCTTCGTGCCAGCCACTGAGGTCTTCTACTTTGAAGCCCATCGCTTCAATCTTCGAGATCGTCGTGTGGCGCTGCACTTTTCGGCTGCTTTGCTGCCCCAAAAGCCGGCGGATCATGCGCGGTAATCTCACCCTGTGGAGGGTACACCTTCCGACGTCTAGAAGGAAGATTTCGCAGAAATACTTTACGTTAAATCTTGCTGACATCTTGCAGTTGTAGATCACGTCAGCGCGCGAGCCCCCCAAAGGGCTATAGTAAGACTATGTTCCCGGGCGCACAAGAATTCAAGAATAAGGTTTTGTGGATCTACAAGCCGGGAGGGACTGATGTGCAATTCACGGTCCTGAGGCCGGTTATCTACCTTAGGCCTGCTACAACGGAGCAACCGATCGTCGAGTGGAGAATCCAATTTACGATTCCTAAGGTCGACGAAGAGAAGTTCCAAGAGTTCCTCGCCGCGAACGAGCAGAAGTTTCGATTTGTATTCGAATCTCCTTGGGCTCAATACGAAGGCGAAGGAATTATCAAGACGGGCCCGAAGCCGTACATCGCGTTCCCATCCCATGCCGGTGGACTCACTCGCTTAAGCGATATCGCAGAGTCCGTACGAATGGAACGGGCAGCCGCGCGCGGACGATAGCGCATACGAGCGTTAAAGCGTTAAAGCGTTAGAGCGTTAGAGCGTTAGAGCGTTAGAGTCAAAGACTTACACCGAGTATGCTTGCGTTCTCGTGACCAGTCTCCTACCCTCGTCCTCCCTCGAACGCTATAACGCTAGACGCTTCTCCAACGCTTCTTTTGTCCTGCGCTTCAGCGCTACTGTAGTCGCCCTGTTCGCGCTTGCCTGCGTGGGCTCGGCAACGCCGATCAAGCACAATTACGACCTTAAGAATGTGCTTTGGAAGCTATCGCTTTCGATGGCGAAAGGAAGCATCGCTGGGGACGTCACAAACACGGTCGTCCTTGCCGAAAACAGCCCAACTATCCAACTTCACTGTTCGGAGTTGCACGTTTCCAAGGTCACGGTGAACGGAGTCAACGCCGCTTTCAACACCGATGACGACAAGCTGACGGTCACGCTGCCCAAGCCGGGCGTTGCCGGGCAAACGCTTAATGTCCGCGCGATTTATACAGGATCTCCGGTTAACGGCTTTTACTTTGTTCCCGCGTCCCGAGCGTATCCCGCCAAGACGGGAATGGTCTACACCCAAGGACAAGGCGAAGACAACCATTATTGGCTTCCGACCTACGACTATCCGGACGACAAAGCGACGAGCGAATGCTATGTGACGGTCCCCAAGACCTGGACCGCGATCTCAAACGGGAAACTCATCGGCGTCTCCTCGTCCGGCGACTCCAAGGTGTTTCACTGGAAGATGGATCAGCCCTATTCGACCTACCTCATCTCGCTGGTAGCGGGCGAATATGTCCAAGGCAAGGATAGTTGGCACGGCATTCCGGTCGACTTTTACGTGCCGCCGGGTCTGATGGCGCAAGGAAAGGCATCGTTCGGCGACACACCCAAGATGATCGACCTGTATTCGAAGATCACCGGCGTCGACTACCCCTATGCGAAGTTCGCCCAAGAGGTCGTCGCCGACTTCATGTACGGTGGGATGGAAAACGTCACCTGCGTCACCCAGACGATCCGGACCCTTCACGGGACCGGCACCGAACCGGTCAACGACTCCACCTATCTCGTAGCCCACGAACTCGCCCATCACTGGTTCGGCGATCTGATCACCTGTAGAACCTGGGAACACTCTTGGCTCAATGAAGGGTTTGCGACCACCTTGCCGGTGTTTTACAACCGGAGCATTCGCGGAAAAGACGCCTTCGACATGGATCGGTATAAGAACTTTGAGGGTGCGATCGATTCAATCGGCTCGCGAGGACGCAAGGATGTCGGCAGCGAAATCGGCACGGCTCCGACCGTCACGATTGGGTCTGCATACGATGGCGGCTGCTCACGAATCCTGATGCTAATGCACCGGTTGGGAGAGCCGGTCTTCTGGAAAGGTATCCACGCATTCCTTGAAACCTACAAGTTCAAGCCGGTGACGACCGATGAGTTCCTTGAGGTTATGAGCAAGTCTTCCGGAACAGACTTGAAACCATTCATGGGGCAGTGGTTCCATACTGCCGCAACTCCATCTCTTACTGCGACCGTGTCGGACGGCAATCTCGTGATCGACCAACTTCGACCGTACTACAACCTCGACCTACCGGTTTGGGTTCTCGACGGCCAGACGTGGGTCAAAAAGTCGATTCATATCGAGGGCGCCGAATCGAAGCTCAGGCTAGGCGATTTGGCGGCAAAGCCGTTACTCATCGACCCGGAAGTCTGGACGCCGATGGAGTTGCATTATGCGATGCCGATGACCGAACACGACGTCTACGAGCTTTACCGCCATGCTCCGAACGTGGCTCAAAAGGCGCGTATCGTCTCCGGGATGTTTGACGCCATCTCTACCCAGCAGCGGATCGCGATCGGTCATGGGGAGACGAACTTCGCTCTGCTCAACCTGATCGCCAATCGCGTCGGTCAGGATGGCGAGAGCTTCCTCCTTGAACTGACTCGAAACCCTGATGCCCGAATCGTCAATTCCGCCGTCGTCGCCCTCGGCCATTTGACGCAGGGGGAGAGTTCCGTCGCCCGATTGAAACAGATCGCGAATGGTCACCCGAACGAGGCCGTACGCGAGCACGCCACTCAAGCGTTACTGAACGGGACCAAGGACAGTGATCTCGCCCAGCACGCATGGAGCCTGAAGGCGTTCGACGACGGCTATCGGGTGATGGCGATCGAATGGTGGGGCGCCCACGCTCCCGACGCCGCCCGCGAAAAGTGCCTTGCGATTCTGAAGAACCCCGACAGCGAACCGCTAAGAGTAGCTGCCATCCGCGTTCTCGGCCAATTAAAGGAGAAAGCGGACGGCCAGGCCGTGTACCAAGCCCTGATCAAAGTTGCCCAAGAAACATCGTACGCAGCTCGCGGAGCCGCGATCAACGCACTCGCGCAGCTAGGCAACAAAGGCGCTATCCCGATCCTAAAACGGTTCATCACCCACGCCCCCGGCGGCATCCGAGGCGCCGCCGCGAATGCGGTTAGCCAACTTGAGAAGGCGTAGCGACCAATCTCCCTTTTCCCCCGATACGTTCGACGCCAGCTTAGGAGCTAGCAATCCGGGTCGTTGACTTCAAACGCCGAACCTACCAACCAACGGCGTCGACGTAACACGTTCCCGTCCACGTCGCGGACGTGGTGAATTGGACTCCTAACTGGTACAACGGCGTCTTCGCATTCGCGGGGACCGCTACGATGACGGTGTTCCACGCGCCTGCATTGAGTTGGGAGATCAGCTTCTGGGTGTATGTGTAGGTCCATCCGCCGAGGGCGCTTTGGAGCACGTAACAAGAGATGGACGCGATTTTGCTGCCGGCTGGGATCCAGACGTGGTATGTGACGGTTTTGCCGGCCGGGGTGGTCGGCGCCATGACCGAGGCGTTGGCCGTTCCCGCTGTTCCAGAGAAGTTGACGGCAAGAGACTTCGTCCCCGTGAAATGCTGTGTAGTAGAACTTGTCACCGAGGTGATCGGCTTGCCGCTGGCCGTCCAGGTCTGTACTCCTGACTCGAAGTCGTACTGCGCGCCGGTCGGCTGCGGGAGGAATACGTAGAGAGTAACGCTCTGCTTCGGATAGGTTGTGGTGAGCGAGTTGTTCGTTACCGTTCCGTTCCCGAGATAGGTGATGCTCTTCTGCGTCGCCGAATTCACTTGATAGACCATCACGACGCCGTTCGAGGTGAAACCGGCGAGGTTGATGGTGGCGGGCAGATTGCCGGTGGTCTTATTGATCACCATCACGGTGAGAGCGCTATCGTTGGTGCGTTGGGCGGCGAACGCGGACAGACTATCCGGATTCGGAGCGGTGCACGAGACGCTGGTCTCGCCGAAACCGTTCTTCAGGCCGTCGTAGTTCCGATACATCTTCATCGCCAAGTACGTCGGCGAGTTGGTAGCAGGCGTGCCCCATCGGCTTGCCATGTCGAGGCCCTCTCGGCCGAAGATCCCGAAAATGTCGGCCTGGGTCGTGGCGCCGTTCATATTGGCGTCGTCACCCCAGTTGTATTCGGTGATGCCGGTCATGAGGCCGGGGAAATACGTGGCGACCCAGCTCTTCATCCTCGGGATCAATTGAACCTTCGAGTTGATCCAGGAGGTATCGGTGTAATTCGGATCCCACAACGAGCGGGTGGAACGATTTCGGATCGTCTGCATCGCGGCCGAGTCGTCCGATCCGAACTCTCCCTGCTGGGGATAGTAGTGAAGGCTGAAGACGTTCAGAAGTTGCTTACCGGAAGTCTGCTTGTACTTGTACAGTTGCTGGAGGAACCACGGCATGTAATCCATGTTTCCGTTGGCGGTGCGATCGGGGAAAGGACCACCCCAGCCGTGAGTTGCGCCGTACTGCTGGTCGGCGCCGCTATAGAGGTAGCCGGTCCATCCCCACTCTTCGGGACCGACGATCACTGCGCCGGCGTCGACCGCGCGAATATTGGCGGCGTACCCCAAATAGTCCTTATAGATCTCGGACATCGTTGCGCCGGCAGGATGCACGTCTCGGTGAGTGGAGTGCCAGATGGACGGCTCGTTGTCCAAGATGTAGTAGTTCAGACCGCCGTTTGCGACCGTTCCCCACTTGGTGACGATGTGCTTGATCCAGGCGAGTTGGGTGGTTGCGTTGCTAACGACATTGGCATCAAGTGGGTTGTTGTTCGTGATGAATGGGTGCCCGTTCAAGCTGCTGATGCCGGTTCCGGCGTCTGGGTACCACTGATCCGACCCCGTCTGAGGTCCGTATTTCTGAAGTGAGAACGACCACAAATAGCTACGTTTGGTCCCAAGGTTGGCGACATACGGCAGCATCGGAATCGTCACCATCGGCTGGGCGCCAGCCAGCTTTGCGGTTTGGATAAAGGTATCGCCTCGTTCGCCTGCGACTGAACTCGTGTCGCCGATGCTCTCGAAATACCAATCCGATCCGCGATTGTCGGCGTTAAGAAGCCAGTTATAACGGCTCGAGTTGTTCCCACCGTACCGGACGAGCGGCGAGTTGAGATCCTGCATCTGGGCTTGGGTGATGTTCGATACACCGTAGACGTTTGGATTGATCGTATGGCGGCTGTTTTGCGCATTGATCGAAATGACCGTCTGCCCAAATGCACTCCCAGCGAAACACACCCCCGCTGCAACTAAACCAAAACTGCCGATTCTCTGGGCTGGCATTCTTCTCATCGTTCGCTCACCAATGTCTAACGATAGCACGACACGTGATAATCTGAACCAGTGATTAGAAGGATCTCGTTACTAACGGCATGCTCGTTTGTGGCCGTGTCGTGTGGTGGCGGGGGCGGGGTCCCAGTCAACCCGGCAACCACTTTCCGTTCAAACGTCGTCGGCGACTCCTGGAACTACTCGGTTTCGATCAATTTCGGCAAATTCGGCGCTTATCGGGGGACTTTGTCGAACGCACTCACCGCGGATACCTACAACGGATCGCCGAGCATCCGCGATACTTCGACTTTTTTCTTGCAGCTAAAAACGGGACCTTCGACTATCACCAGCTACTCGGAACTCTCTCCGACCGGCGTCCTTCTCGCCGATATGGTCAACACGGTTCTCTATCCCGTGACCAGCGATACATTCGGCGTTGGCCACACCATCGGTCCGAAGACGTCGACTGCGGGCGTCATCACTTTGTCGAACGGCGAGACGATCACCGAAACCTATAAGGTGACCGGCGCCGAGTCGGTCCAAACCGCGGTGGGGACCTACGCTTGTTGGGTCGTGAGCCAAACCGTAATCGACTCGAACGGCACCAAAGACTATTTCACCCTCTGGGTCGCCCCCGAAACCGGCAGCTACGTAAAGATCGCCGACCGAACCCTGAACCCCGACGGCACCGGCTACACCTACGTCGCCTCCCTAACCTCCGCCGTCACCGCGCCCGACGCGCGGCCTGTGAGTTCGACTGGCGCGCTTCGAGGCACCTTCACCCTGCCACGTCCGCCCGGCCCGTAGGGCGCCTTGTCATCATCTCTTTGTCGAATACCAGCCCGATATTGCCCTAACTAAGCCAATTCGACGATGGGCTCCCCTTCTGCCAGAAGAGCCATCGCTTGTGGAAATGCACGGAGCAAGAGCTCTTTGATTAAGGCATTCGACCGATTGCCGCACGTCACCCACAGAATCTGAGGAGGCTGACCTAACCTGCTGACCAGATGGACAAAGTCGCTGACTTTGCTGACGATGATTGCGTTCAACTGCCGCGCGTACAGAAATATGTCCTCATCGTTTTCTCGATCAACCGGCAGATTCACGACAGACTGACAATTGACACCAAAGTGCTCGGAGATCCATTGAGCAAGCAGCGGCGAGAGTTGCTCATCGAGCCAAAATGTCATGCAGCTATTACCGGGTGATCAACTCGCCCAGATGCGAACAACAGACACGCTGTGATGTCTTCGTCCTGTAACGACGGATGTTCAGCCAGAATCTGCTCGCGAGACATGCGAGACGCAAGAAGTTCGAGAACGTCCGTGACACGGATCCGCAGATCTCGAACACATGGCCGCCCGCCACACTTTCCTGGAGTCGATTGAATCCGTTGAGAGATTTCCAAAGTCACACCTGAAAGCAATTATGGATCATTCGGCGGTTTTGGCCCATCTAGGTTACTTTGACAGTTTGGCGGCTCGTTGACAGGTGGATAAAACGCCCTTTATGTGCCAGGTTTAGATGGGCTCAAGTCACGGCCATCTGGGTCACCGACCACTGTAACACTTGCTTCGCTAAGTGTTGGTAATTAAGCTAAGATCCAGGGGGCAAGGGACAGCAGACTTGGGATGCTCTGGGCTCGTGGACGGAGAAGGATTATTGCAATACTGCGGCCCCGCATGTTCTGCTGATATGGCCTGTTGCCGTCCTTGGTGATGAACACCTGAAAGCCAGCAGATTCGCACAGGGTAAGGAGTTTGCCATTCACGACGTGCCGCCATCCCAAGTCAATCACATCGTCGACGGTGTGGTCAGTCAAGAGAGGCGCAAGCTCCTCAGGCATCATTTCGTCGAGTATCAGTTTCACGCGACATGCAACTCGACGCCTGCAGCTTTATACGCAAGATCAAGTTCCCACAGTAATACTGCATTGATGTGCTCCTGGGCGAGAGATGGATAATTTCGCAGGATACGCTCAGTCGAAATGCCTGCAGCTATATTGTCGATCACGGTTTCAAGAGGGACGCGCGTTCCGTTGAAGCAAGGCTCCCCACCAAGTATCTCGGGATCGATACTCATGATGTGCTCAAGTCCTTTTGGAATGGTGGTTAACATGGCTCCTATATTATGAATCCTCCCATGAGGAGCCCGACTCAGACTACCAGCTGTCTGCTACTTCTTAACTCGTTGACCGGTGGCTGAAGCGACCTTTATGTGCCAAGATCAAATGCACTGGTTAAAGCACGAGAATCTGCTCCGGCTTGGCGTATAGCTCTGTTGCGTAAAAAGCCGCTTCAAGGTCTCAGAATCATCCGCGCGCAACTACGCCATAATAGGCTTATTTTTGGAGAGGCTGTTGTTACGTCCGAGGAATGTGACGGCGTCAATTCCGGTATTCGCTGACCACGTCGCTATTTCCAAAGGTGCAAACCGTCCGAAAACTGGCGTTATTTCAAGAAGTCACTTGGCGGATTAAAACCGGGCTCTACTACTGAGTACTGGTCAGTGAACCACCACGACATGCTCTGAAATGGCCCGAAATGCTTCTTAGGATAATTGTACGCTATAAGATGCTTCTTCACAACAACAGATCCATCCAATTGCAATCTCAGAAAGTTCCCGGAAAAGCAAGGTTGAGACATATTTGTCGCTAAGATATCACTTCCAGAAAACGCGACGAGCCAACCCGCGTTTGTGCTTGGGAGAATTCTGGCAATACCCGACTGATTGATAACCGCGCTGACTGGAAGGTAGGAGTCACGGTAGTACGTTTTCGGATCCAACGGTGACTTGGTCTTGTCGCGAATAAAGTTGGCGTACCCGTCCTTAGTTCTATCACTCGGACTGACCAGAATGTCCCTTGCGAGTGCACCCGTGACGACCAATGGTCGAGTTGTATACGAGTCGCCCCACGATTCTGAATAGACGAGTTGGGCCGCACCGATTTGCCGAAGGTGGCTCATATCGGTGCTTTTATCGATAAGGTTGTTCGTTCGTGCGATCGTGGTTGCCAACAAAGCCCCGCCGAGCAGAATGGTCAACGCGATTACGTGAGAATCGTATACGAGTCCGCTATGTTTCAAGGCGTGCCTCCCGAGAGTGCCTTCTGGCGATAACGATCACCGCAATACAGCCAACGACGATACGAATCGGCAACTGAAGTGTGTCTCCAACAAGGCTTCGCAGGGGTGTCGAGGACGTGAGCATGTGCGTCATAAGGAGTCTAGAAACTCCGATCATGATTCCAGTAGCAAAGGCCACCAAAACCCTGTGCTTGAAGCTGTAGTTCAAAGTCCCAATGAGGTACGTGACACAGCCTACGCAGAATATTCCGAGCATGGAATCCCAGCTCAACGAAACGAGGCTCAATTCACTCACTATTGTCCCGCCGCTAGACTTGTAGAGAAAGATAACAGTTAAGCTGTACGCAACTTGCCCGATGATGGCGGTGAACAGTAGCGCAATGTTCATCTCTGCTGAATTGAACGGACAGCTTGACGTCCGGCGCAATACAAAATAGCACTGGTGCCACACGTGATCGCCGTCAGTAGGGGGTCATACCAGAATCGATAAGGGTACAGGTTGGCGTGGCTCGCACTTACGAACAGGGTAATCGTATTTATAGTAAGTACAATTAAGTAACTACCAGCGGTACATCCGACAATAAACTTTCCCGGCGAAATGGTTTTCTCCTTTGAGAACGGCACCAGTAGGAGCGTCATTACGTATCCGATGCCGAAGATCGCTGAAGGGTGGAATGCCGTCGACTTCAGATATCCTAAACTGGATCCAACGACACATGCCGCGATTCTTCCCAAGGGCCCAGTAATCAGTCCGGCAACAAGAAGCGGATACCGGGAAAGCAAGTTATCCTTCACGGCAGGAGAACTAGGCATGGGGCTCAACTGCGTTATCGTCATCAGTAAAGAACCACAAAGGGTTCTGGAAGTTTTCTAGCTGAGAACTTGGATAGTGGTGCCTGATGTGTCCATGCCGTACCGCTACGCTTGAGTCCATCATCAGCCGAAGGTACATCCCTTCAAGGATCGGCGTCACTCCAGTATAGGCAGGTGAAGCGAGGCTCAGCTTGTCGTAGGACCCAGAGAAGGCTACAAGCCAGCCCGGATTTGAACTGGCCAGGATCAATTGCGCCGCCATCCGAGACCCCGCCGCCGACAGAGGAAGATACGAATCTTTGTAGGTGGTGACTTGGTCTGAACTACCATCCGTCTGCCGGTATGCGTTAGCGTATCCCATGGGGGTAGGATCAGTAGAGCTAATCAAACAGGTTAATGGAATCTGCATATAAACCACCAGCTGTCGCGTATCTATTGTCGGCCCGCTGTCTTCCTGGTAGAGGGAGTTTGCAATCCCGAGAGTCCTTAGGTTGCTGATATCTTGAGTTTCGTGGCCTTTACCCCGCGCTACAATTAGCGCGGGGTAAAGAATCGCAGCCAGGGTCGCAATAACGGCTATCACTGTCAACAACTCGACCAGAGTGAAGCCCGCCCCGACGGGCGAGTTCGGACCCCAGTTTTCTTCATCAATGCTCTGTCGCATAAAATTCCCCCTGCGATTCCGCTAGTGTCAGGTTAGCCTAGCCAGCTAGCCTCCTCCTCCTCCGACACCTCCGTTCCAGCACGTGCTTGCTGGGCAAGATGGTAATGGATCGGCTACGCCAGTACAGCAGCTTCCGTCACGACCAAATGTTGTGCAGGTGTAAATGTAACCATTGGTATATCCAGCGTCTTCGACTGATCGCGATACTTCAAAGTTTGCGCCATATCCGAAAGGCAAACCACTGCAATTCTCATTTGCGCCAGCTAATTGGCACGAGTGTTCCGTAACGAATGTATCGCTAATTTGGCTGCCGCACGGTGGTATAGCAACCGCCACTCCCGAGCCGATAATTGAAATAATGAGCAAAATGAGCTTTATTTTCATAGTCTCCAAACCTCTACATCGACTATACTACCACTATTCCATTTTGACAAGTAGATGTTGCGGCTTTCCGCCGCGGGGTCGACAAAAAAGTTCTACCTAACGCCATGCCAACAATACCTCATTCGAAGTCAACGCTACTACTAAGATATGCATCTGGCGTGATAGTTGGGGTAATAATATGCTTGGCACTGCGCATGATAAACTTTGCCCTCTATCGAGCCCAGCAGCCAGGTGTTACTAAATCCCCTGAAGAAGCTTTGGCCGTCGAGAAGCAAATCGGATACAAATCAGGTCAATCGACAATTGTAGAATTCCTCGATTTTGAGTGCGGGCCGTGCCGGACGTTCTGGCCAAACGTCAGAGACTTCCAAAAGATGCACCCTGGGGTCCGTTGGGTAATAGTAAACTGCCCATTGCCTGTTCATCCAAATGCATTTTCAGCGGCTGTTTGCTTCGACATCGCTAGAAAATATGGCCACGGCGAAGCGATGGCGGATCTTCTAATGTCAGGAAACATCACGCTATCGACCAAATCTTTGAATTGCAATTTGGCCCGATTTGGGCTAATTCAGCCGATTGGCTCGCCACGGGCTAGCTTGTTTGGAGCTGAAGTCCAAAAGGAGATGAGGTTAGCCCGTGATCTCGGGGTGCGTGGCACGCCGGCCCTGTTTGTATTGTCTAAGAATGGAATTCTCACTGAGGTCGAATCGCTTGGCGCAGCTGAACTATTCCTAGAGTAATTCCGACGGATTGTTTTCTTTCGCTCTGAAAGTACTTAACCCGCGGCCTGGATAGGCACCGAACACGTCAAGTATTCCAAGGCAGAATCAGCTAATCTCAATAATACTTCTTATAATACATCATTGCCCCATAAAATGGGGTCCAGGTGCGTCGATCATCCGAGTTCCTTCAAAATTCGACGCAACGGTCGGATCTGGTCTGCACTAATATCTGGAATTGGATCTGATCCTGCATGGTTCACAAGTCGTGTTTGAGCCGCTATATATCTCGTCGACAGATAACGCTCCACTGCGCCGAGGGTTGTAGCAGACAGGGCGTCAGAACCTATCGGCGACTACGGATTCTTTTCTGGACTTACCACCACTAGCACGCCTTCATGAAGGTTTTGAAGAATTGCCAGAACCTGGGGTGCAAGCGGCGCGATCTCCTCAATGACAATACGACTGCTGTTCAACACGACGACGCTAACCCTCCGACTCTTAAGATTCTGCTGATATTGGAGTTGCTTGTCGGCCGTAATCAGGACTTCATAACCCGCCCCCTCTGCCGCGGCCAGTAGATGCCCATTTTTCAGGTCCGCCCAACCAAGTTGCTGAACGTGCGTTACGTCATGACCTGCAAGAAACTGTGAAAAGCGGCGACTAACGTTATTGTCAAGTAGGACCCGCATCAAGCAACCAGATCTAAGCCAAAGATTTGACGGGCAATATTCTGTTCCCAGTGGATTACGGCTTCAGCATGTTCGCGCGGAACGTTGGGCCAACCGTCGAGGAACTCCTCTATGCCTTGACCAACGTCCAAAGTATCGATGAGAGCCTGAATCGGAACGCGCGTACCCTTGAAACGAACGGCCCCGCTCAGCGTTTCCGGGTCTGCGACCAATATGTCCTTTAGTTCTGAAGGAATGACCATGGGATTACGAGCCTCTGACCTATATTATGGCGCGTACACGGGAAGACGCCCGGGCACGACTTAGGCAATGCACATGGGCGTTATCCTATACTCCTGATTTCCGTGAGAGGTAGCTCTCCAAGTTCTCAAACGTTGGCTGCACGATTACCTCAAACCGACATGCGATCTTCGTCAGAAGGTAGCTGGGCGGTCGTTGGCGGCACGGCGCTGTGGACCGGCGTTAGATATTCATGATCAGATGCAACTGGCTAGTTGGTTGACGTATTCTTCGCGAGGTAGGCTTCCAGGGCTGTAAACCAGTGGCGCGCTAGCTTCTCGTCGCCTTGTGGATTGGGATGTACCCAGTCGACGGTATCGGTATCCGGTTTCTGGGGATCGCTTACCCAACCAAGCGAGTGGTCAACAACGACAACAGGCGAGGGAACTGTGGTCTCGGTTTTGGCAAGGTCGGTCATTGCAACGCGAAGCTGGGGAAAAGGCTCCCACTCGGAATAGCATTGACCGAGCAGGATGACGACCTTTGGATTCTTCCTCCGAAGGGTCGCGAAGATTGAACGCATCGCTTCGCGAACGCTCTCGATGTTCTTCGACCATTCATCTGGCGTCTTGCCCGTCATGTCGTTTCCACCCAATAGAACCATTGCGATGTCTGGCGTATATCCCTGAATCCACTTTGGAAGTTTGTCGGCAACTTCTGACGTTTTCCAGCCCCAGTGCCCCTCGTGAGCGCGAGCAAATGAATGTCCCTTGTAGTCAGCCCAATTCGGATTGCTTTCAAATCCGATGTTGAGCGAGCCAACGCATTCGAAATTCGTTCCCGCGTCAACCAACATCTTCCAAAGCGGATATCGGTAGCTATATGTCGGTTGCCGCTTTTCACCTCCCGCGCTGTGGTCGCCCCGTCCCTGCGTGATCGAATCTCCAATTTCAACAATTCGGATGGGATTACCTTGGGCGGAGGTACTGACATGCAAAAGCCAGAGCAGCGCCGATGAGAAGGCAAGGTGCCAGTAGGAGTTCATAGAGTTGTCAACGCTCGAAGTCTAGCTGCTTTTGGACGCGTAGGGGATACATTTGGACGTCGGTCAACTCCTCGGTTTCATCGAGCGCATTCCACCACCACTCCAATCCGTTACCCAGGAAATGACCGACCGTTCGTTTGCGCTAATCGCATCGATGGCTGGGTAGACAGCGATGAGTACCTCAAGGCTAGCGGCATGGCTTTCGCTTTATGACCGGGATCAAAGGTATTATTTATGTCCCTACTCAAATGTTGATTCTTGTCCCTTGCTTCGTAACTTGCGCCCTTCAAGGCAACTCCCCGTCCGCCTGGATAAAGCAGACGTTTCTTGATCGTGTGACCGTATCCGCCCCCGAGAAGCTAGCTAAGCTCGATCTAGGCGACCCTCCCGAGAATGCCGGAGCGACTCTCGATTTGTGGATCGGCAAAATCGGCAATTGCGCATTTGAAGTTAGCGCTCAGGTCGTCAAGGATCCAAAGAGATTGAAATCTGCTTTGGACCTATCTGAATTCGTTGAAGGGATGGTAAAGCCCCAGTCCAGGATTGTCGCGGAGAGAGACATTCTCGTGCAGGGTTGGCAGGGCCTTGCCATCACGTTCGAGCTAAAGAACGGATATACGATGGTTGCCCGTGCGGTCTACTGCGGGGACGCGGTCATAGCAGCCACCTGCATATATCCATCAAATGAAGCGCGACCATCCAGCATCGACCGGTTTTTGGACTCCCTGACTTTTCGAAAAGCTGGCGATCAGATCCAGGCAGGCGCTCCACTGTTTCGATACAACTTGGGTGACAGTGAGATCTCGGCCCTATTTCCTAGCAAGCCAACACCGTACGACGCGCCCCTCAGCCATCTGCCAAATGCGCAAATAATGCACAGGTTTAGCTCCGAATACTCGCTCCGAGTATTTGTCGTTATTTACAGGGACAGACCTGGCACTGGATCGATTTCGGATAAGGATAGAAGCAGTTTGTACTCTGCTGCGACAAACGAGGTTTTGGATTCGCTCGATGCCAAGGCAGGAAATCAGCATGAGTTTAAGGTCGGTGCCGATATTGGCGTTCGTACCGAATTCAAAGCGGCCGGTCACGCCAACGGCGAGTCAGTTGTTTTCCTTCATGGACGCCATCTGGTTACGCTGATTGAGTTCGGGCCGGAAGTATATGAGGCACGGCTGACGATTGACTCCTTTCTTCGATCGGTTGAGTTCAAACCGCTACGCACTAAGGAATGACAGAACGATAATATGCCGCCAGAATTGGTATACGCACGTGCATACTCTGTTTCGAAGTTTATTCGGCACCGATTGATAGTCCAACCCGCTCTTGGATCCGATGCAACAAGGCTTGCTGCTCCCAGATGGAGTAGTGTTCGTAGTCTGCCCGCCGGAAACTACTACTCCTAGTGGATCGCGAACATTCCGGGGCTGCTCTTTGGTGTCGGCTTGAGCCCAATGTAGTAGGAGTTGTTGCCGGTGAATGGGAATCCACCACAGTACGCGCACAAACTGAAATCGTCTCCGATCGAGTGCAACTCCTGCATCTCGTAGGGGATGTTTGCCGGAAGCAGAGTATTCACGTCGGTGGGAAGCGAGATTAGCGTCGGTCAGATGTCAGCTTTGGCATCTGGATCGAGCCTGTTATCATTCTTCCAAAGATGCCTGCCCACACCTACCGCCCGATGGTTGTGCTCTTGTTACTCGGCTTTTTGCTTCTCGGGGTCGGCATTTGGCTCAGCAGCCTAACCATCGGACACTTGATATCGGGTCAGCCCTGGATCCTTCCAAGCCGCGGCGATCCTTCGGGTTACCGCACGGTGCCTCAATCCGAAGTCATGGTCCAAGTGGCGGTTGGTCTGGGCTTTCTTGTTGCCGGCGTCCGCACCTTTTTGGTTTGGACGACCAGCTGTGTCCGGTTGCTGGAAGATCGAGTGGTTGTTCGACATAAAGGCGAAGTTATGCTGTCCTCGCCTTATTCGGAACTAGAAAGCTTAACTTTCGAGGAGACCTCGGAAGATGTTGCCGCGCTTCTCATTTGCTCCGCGCAGCAAAAAGCGCGCATCGGCTTGCTGTTTCCGAATCGCAGGCAGATTGCCACAGAGATTCGACGCCGATCCCCCCAGTTGCAGTGACTGGCAAGTAGGCCTGGCAATCTTACTTGTCGACCAATAGGATGACGGAGTTTCAACGACATCAAAACTCGAAGACCTGTAAGTAGCATCCTTCCGGTAGTCGATCTCCGCAGCTTGAGTAATGCAGGACAAGATAGCTTCCTCGAATCGCAGGGCGGCTGCCTAGGAGACCGTTTTGAAATTCTCGTCCATTCTCGTTGTCAGCCTTGTCGGACTATCCGCTGTCGGTTTTGCCGATGAAGACTCGAAGGTTAAAGATCCTTGGCTTGTTCGAGTCCGAGCTCTCAACCTAGTTCCAGCCAATCAGTCCGGCGCGTTCACTGCGGCGGGCACAAACTTCCCAACGAACGCGATCAGCCTGAACACAAAAGCGTTTCCTGAGTTCGACGTCTCGTACTCCTTCAACAAGAATATCGCGACCGAACTCGTCCTCACGTATCCGCAGCAGCAGGATGTCTACCTAGCAGGCGTTGGCAAGATCGGGACGGTAACGCACCTTCCACCATCGCTTCTCCTTCAGTATCACTATCCGATCACCAAGTGCCCGGCAACTCCGTACGCGGGGTTCGGTTTCAACTACACTCGCGTCACCAACGTCAATTTGAACGCGGCGGGCACTCCGCTCGACGTCACACGCGACAGCTTCGGGATCGCGTACGGGGGTGGCTTCGACTATAAACTCAACGAACGATGGGTGTTGAACTTCGACTTCAAACATGTCACGATCAATACCAACGTCAAAGTTAAGGGGACGAGCACGGTCTTGACCGACGTCGGAATCAATCCCAACCTCTATTCGTTCGGTATCGGCTACCGCTTCTAGTCTGGGTTGTGTACAAGGGGATCCTGGAAGGGATCCCTTTGGCGTATCGTGTTCCAAGCGCCGGGAACCACTGCCGGCAAGTAGAATGGGCTTTAGGTTGCCTCGTCAATGGCTGAACTATTTGGGTTTGATTGTTACTCTCCGCGTGAAATTGCTGAACGGGTAGAAACGGTTGGCGTTGCCAAGGCGAATCTGCCAGTACCCCAAATGGTCGCCCTAGGGGTTTTGGCCGGAGGCTTTATCGGAATCGGGGCTCTCTTCGCCACGATCATGTTGAGCGATTCGACCCTTGGATTTGCGATCGGTCGTGGGCTTGCCGGCGTAGCATTTTCAGTCGGTTTGATCCTAGTTGTCATTGCGGGCGCCGAGCTATTCACCGGCAATAACCTGCTCGTCATGGCGTGGGTGGCACGACGAATCAGTGTCGGGAAGTTTCTCGCCAACTTGGTCATCGTCTATTTCGCAAACTTCGTCGGCGCTGCCGGCCTCGCCGTCGTCGTCGCTTTATCGGGTCATGCACAAATCGGGCACGGAGCGGTGGGCCGTACCGCCGTCGCCATCGCAGTAAGCAAGGTTTCGCTTTCGTTTGGCGAAGCTTTCTTCCGGGGGGTGCTCTGCAACGTGTTGGTTTGTCTTGCAGTCTGGATCGCGATGGCAGGGCGGACAGTCACGGATAAAGTCGTCGCAATCATCTTGCCGGTTGCGGCTTTTGTCGCTGCTGGGTTTGAGCACAGCGTCGCGAATATGTACTTCATCACGCTCGGCATGTTGCTTCATGCACCGGTCGACATCGCGGGCATGTTGCGCAATCTCATTCCCGTCACCCTCGGCAACCTTGTCGGAGGCGCAGTCATGGTGGGGATGGTCTATCACATCGTTTACCGTCGGCCCTTACGTGCAGAAGACGATAAGCAGTCGTAAGGCTCTTTTTGGAAGTTGGCGTTTCGGACCGCTCCTTGGCTTGGAAATCTGCTAGTTGAGAAGCCGAGCCAAGGCGTGTGTCCGAGTCAATGGGTCTTAATCCAGTTCTTTGCCCGCCCAATCCTGGGCGTGATAGAGCTTGCCGACGGTACCGTCGTCGATAAGGACGGGAACCAGTGCGCCAGGAAGAACCGATTCGACGGCTCCCGGCGCGTTTGGACCGCCTAAGTCGGTACGGAGCCAGCCGGGATCCATCAGGTTCATCAAAATGCCTTTGTCTTTAAGGTGGTCCGCAGTATCCATCACGAATTTGTCCACCACAGCCTTGGACACGGCATACGCGATCAACTGCGGTTGATCCTTGACACCCGACGTGACGTTCACGACCCTTCCCCAGCCCCGAGCGATCATCCCTGGGATCAGCCTGTGGCAAATGCGAATCAGGGCTGTGCAGTTGACTTCGAAGCTGACGCGAATCTCTTCGGTCGGCACATTCAGCCAATCCTCGTGATAGCCGATCTGAATCGCGGCGTTGTTGTAAACGATGTCGATCTCTGGTCCATCGTTGACTAAACGATCGAGCATCGATTCCACTTGGGCGGGATCGGACAACTCAGCCGAAACTTGTCGAACCTCGATCCCTTTCGCCCGAAGTTCCCCAGCCAGCGCGGTGGTATGAGCTTCGTCACGGCTATGCAACACCAAATTGCATCCGTACTCGGCAAGGCCAAAGC
>Ga0364880_10378_pt1 | contig 17894 bp, 18 predicted proteins | sample ExccelJu500001D3_5_FD_206927 | JGI IMG/M metagenome (GOLD analysis project Ga0364880, IMG submission 206927) | Enriched cells from Trout Bog Lake Hypolimnion, Wisconsin, USA - BchlTB.July30.5000.01.D3 | ecosystem: Environmental > Aquatic > Freshwater > Lake > Hypolimnion/Profundal zone | place... | reverse complement strand
TGGACATAGTGCGGATTCCATATGCCCCGGGCTATCGGTGGTATTAACGGCCAGAACCGGGTTGAATAATGTTGTTTGGAGTAACAGTCAAACCGGTGATTCATTACTGGCTACCCAACCGGGCACGTATTATTACACGGCGCAGGATGCCAATAGCTGTACGGTGCATTCAGATACCATTACGGTTTACAATGCCAATGCGCCTGTGCTTAACCTGTTCAGCTCAAACGCTTCTTCTATTTGCCAGGGACAGCAAACGGTGGTGTTGCATGCAAGTTCAGACCCATCCGTAAGTATAACCTGGACACCGGGTGGAAGTCATACCGACTCTCTGCTTGTAACTACCGCGGGTGAGTATAGTGTGGTAGGAGAGAAGAACGGATGTTTCGCCAACGATTCAATTGATGTTGCCTTTGGGGTTATACCCACGGTTTCATTTACCGACAGCGTACTAAACAGGTGTTGCGTTGAAACAGAAGTGACCCCGGTTGTTACCGGAAACGTTACTTCGTATCAGTGGTCGGACTCTACCACGGGAGCCAGTGATGTGTTGACTCATAGCGGCATTTATAAAGTAACCGTTACAACAGCACAGGGCTGTACGGCCACCGGAACCGTTAACTATAATAACGTTTGTATTCTGGCTCATGCCAGCGCTGCTTCCGATTCGATACAGGCGGGCGATTCAACGATGTTGCATGTAACCACCAGCATAACCGGTTCGGTAACTTACCTGTGGGGACCGCTGGACAGTGTTGCGAACAACACCATTGTAAACCCGGTTGTTGACCCTCAGCAAACCATTACTTATACGGTGGCAGTAACCGACACCGTGAGTGGTTGCATTGATACGGCTGATGTAACCGTGTCGGTTTTATACAAAGCCAACTTTGCCATTCCGAATGTATTTGCGCCGAACGGCAACAGCACCACCAACGCTACCTGGTATGTTATTAACCAGGGCGGCCTGGTAAGCGTGGAAGACATAAAAGTTTATGACCGGTGGGGTGAAAAAGTATTTGATTCGCAACGCGACCAGACTATTGAATGGAACGGCCGTTATGAAGGTAAACTGCAACCCATGGGTAACTACGTTTACATGGTTAAAGTTAAAATACTGGCTACCGGTGTAGAAAAGGTGGTACATGGTAACCTGGCGCTTATTTGGTAAAATAAAGCAAAGAAGCGGGGAATCTGTTTGCAAAAAACAAATTCATGTAACCATAAAGGTCACAAAGGGTTGACACAAAGAACGCTGGAAAAGCAATTCTTTGTGGCCCCGGTGTAGTATTTTCCTGTAGCTCTTTGTGGTAAAATGTATTTGATATACTAATGTTAATCGTCCGCTAAGTGATTTTGCGGGTATAATTATAATAAACGGGTTTATGAAAATTTTGATTGTAGGTTCAGGAAATATGGGTAAAACCTACGCCCGCAGCTTTTTGGCTTCGAGGTTTGTTACGCCGCAGGATTTATTTATCCTGGAAAAAAGCCATGAGCAAACGGAAACTTTGAGTGAAATAAGCGGCGGCAATGTTTTTGATAAACCCGGTTTATTCATTTCGGAAGCAGATGTTGTGATACTGGCCGTAAAGCCGCAGGATTTTCCAGTGCTTGCAGAACAAATCAGGCCCTTTATTAAGCGCTGGCAGTTGGTTTTATCCATTATGGCGGGTATTAAAATTGAGAGCATTATCAATCAGTTGGGTATTAACCGGGTGGTGCGCTGTATGCCCAATTTGCCCGCCCAAATTGGCATGGGAATGACGGTTTTTACCTCCTCGGCGGGTGTTGAGAAAAAGGAGCTGTTCACCATTCAAAACCTGGTTAATACCACGGGGAAATCGGTATATGTGGAAGATGAAAATATGATTGACGCAGCTACGGCCATATCGGGTAGCGGGCCGGCATATGTGTATTACTTTATGGAAGCGATGATACAGACGGCTATAAAAATGGGTTTTTCGCCTTCGGAGGCAGAATTGCTGGTTAATCAAACCTTTATGGGGGCAGTGCATCTGCATAATCAAAATGAACTCACCTGCAACGAATGGATAAAACGGGTAGCGAGCCGCGGCGGCACCACCGAAGCGGCAGTTAAAGTGTTTAATGCACTGTCGGTAAGTGATGAAATTGAGGCCGGTCTTTTTGCGGCGTATAACCGGGCCAAAGAACTGGGGAGTTGAGCGGAGAGTAGTAACTTCTAATAAAACGTGAAAAACAGGCCATAATCTGTGAACGAATTATTACAGTATTGCCGGAATGATATATTTGCACAGATATTTTGGAAATAATGACCGATAAAAAATATTTTGCCCATGAAACTGCTGTTATTGATGATGGCTGCAAAATAGGCGATGGTACCAAAATATGGCATTTTAGTCACGTTATGTCGGGCTGCGTTATTGGCGAGCATTGTAATATAGGACAAAACGTGGTTATTTCCCCCGAAGTTGTATTAGGTAATAATGTGAAGGTGCAGAATAATGTTTCTATTTACACCGGGGTTGTTTGCGAAGATGATGTGTTTTTAGGTCCCTCGATGGTTTTTACCAATGTTACCAATCCGCGAAGTGCGGTTAACAGAAGGGGCCAGTATTCAAAAACCCTGGTTAAAAAAGGAGCTTCCATAGGGGCCAATGCAACCATAGTTTGTGGCCATGACATAGGTGAGTTTGCGTTTATAGGCGCCGGTGCAGTAGTTACAAAACACGTTCCCCCTTATGCTTTAGTAATAGGAAACCCGGCCAGGCAAATGGGATGGATGAGCGAATTTGGGCATAAACTGCACTTCGATAAAAACGGAGAGGCTACCTGCCCTGAAAGCGGCGAAAAATATATTTTAAAAAATAGTAGTGTTTCAAAAGTCAGCAAAGCATGATAGAGGAGTTATTAAATAAGAAAAAGAAACTGGCGGTAATTGGCCTGGGCTATGTAGGCCTGCCCATAGCGCTTGAGTTTGCCAAAAAGATTTCGGTTATCGGGTTCGATATCAACGAAAAGCGTGTGGCATTGATGCAAAAACATATCGACCCAAGCTGCGAGCTTGAGGAAAAGGATTTTGAAGGAGCGGATATTCAGTTTACGGCTGATATTAACGTGCTGCGCGAAGCGAGTTTCTTTATTGTAGCCGTGCCTACACCGGTTGATAAACACAATGTGCCCGATTTAAAACCGGTACTAAGTGCATCGTCTACCATAGGTAAGGTTTTGAAAAAAGGCGATTACGTAGTTTTCGAATCAACCGTATATCCAGGTTGTACTGAGGAAGACTGTTTGCCGGTAATGGAGCAGTTATCGGGCCTTAAAATGGGGGTTGATTTTAAACTGGGATATTCGCCCGAAAGAATAAACCCGGGAGATAAAGAGCATACCATTACCAAAATCAAAAAAGTAGTATCGGGTTGCGATGCCGTGTCGTTGGATGTTATTGCCAGAACGTACGAGATAATAGTAACTGCCGGTACGCACCGGGCCAGTTCAATTAAAGTTGCCGAGGCTGCCAAAATTATTGAAAACACCCAGCGCGATTTAAATATTGCGTTGATGAATGAGTTATCGCGCATTTTTGACTTGATGGGTATTAATACCTATGAAGTATTAGCTGCGGCCAGTACCAAGTGGAATTTTTTGAAATTTTACCCCGGGCTGGTGGGGGGGGCACTGTATTGGCGTTGACCCTTACTATCTAACCTACAAGTCGCTTGAACTTGGGTACAACCCCGAGGTGATATTGGCAGGCAGAAGAATAAATGATGATATGGGCGCGCATGTTGCGCGCAAACTGGTTCAGCAGCTTATTAAGCTAAACAAACAGGTTACCCTAACGAAAGTATTGGTAGTGGGCGCTACGTTTAAAGAAAATGTTAGCGACATCAGGAACTCGAAAGTGGTAGATGTGATTGAAGAATTAAAGCGCTATTCGGTGCAAACCGAAGTTACTGACCCTTTGGCAGATGCCGAAGAGTTTATGCATGAGTACGGCATTACCCTGAGAAAAGATTTTGGAAAGGATTACGATGCCGTTATTGTGGCTGTTAACCACGACCAGTTTTCAACGCTGGATGATTCGTTTTTCGAAGGCATTCTGAAACCGGATGGTATTGTGGTTGATGTGAAAGGGGAGTTGCGAAATAAAATAAAGAAATTTAATTATTGGTCGTTATAACTATAGTTTTTGAGCTATGTGCGTTGAGCTTAAGGCTCACCATTCATAACTCAAGGCTCAAAGCCCAAACAATTTAAAATGAAGAAAATATTAATTACCGGAGGAGCCGGGTTTATAGGTTCGCATGTGGTTCGGTTATTTGTAGATAAATATCCCGATTATGAAGTTTATAACCTGGATAAACTGACATATGCAGGTAACCTGGAGAACCTGAAAGACGTTGAAGAAAAGCCGAATTATAAGTTTGTTAAGGGTGATATAGTTGACGCTGAATTTATCAATAAGCTGTTTGAAGAACACCAGTTTTCGGCTGTAATTCACCTTGCTGCCGAAAGCCATGTTGACCGGTCGATCACTAACCCGCTCGATTTCGTTTTTGCCAACGTAATTGGTACGGTAAACCTTTTAAATGCTGCTAAAAAATCGTGGGGCTGTTCGAAAGATAAACCAGTGCCTGATGGCCGTATTTTTTATCATGTATCTACCGATGAGGTTTACGGCTCGCTGGGTGAAACCGGTTTCTTTGTTGAGACAACTCCTTACGACCCGCAATCACCTTATTCAGCTTCCAAAGCAAGTTCAGACCATTTTGTAAGGGCTTATCATAATACTTACAATTTGCCTGTGGTTATTTCTAACTGTTCGAATAACTATGGTGCAAACCAGTTTCCTGAAAAGCTGATTCCGCTATTTATCCATAACATTAAAAACAATAAAGCCCTGCCGGTTTACGGCGATGGAAAGTACACCCGCGACTGGTTATGGGTGGCCGACCACGCACGGGCCATTGATGTGATTATGCATACCGGTGAGCTGGGCGAAACCTACAACATTGGCGGATTTAATGAGTGGCAGAACATTGAACTGATTAAGGTGCTTTGCAAAATTATGGATAAGAAGCTGGGCCGCGCCGAAGGTGAATCGGTAAAGCTTATAACCTACGTTAAAGACCGTCCTGGACACGACAAACGCTATGCTATCGATGCTTCCAAGCTAAATCAGAAACTAGGCTGGAAACCTTCGGTAACTTTTGAGGAAGGTTTGGCGAAAACGGTGGAGTGGTACCTGGCTAACGAAGAGTGGCTAAACCACGTTACATCCGGAGAGTATCAGAAATATTATAATGCACAATACGCAACCAGATAACGGGGGAGCTAAAGCTTAAAACCAGCATGTACGATATAAAATATCACGATAAGGATTTATCAGGACTTTCATTTCTGGTTACAGGAGGTGCAGGGTTTATCGGGTCGAATATTGTGGAGTATTTGCTGAAATACGGAGCTAAAAAAGTAAGAGTGCTGGATAACCTGGCTACTGGCCGGTTATCGAATATAGCGGGGTTTAAGAAAAATCCGGCTTTTGAATTTTTGGATGGTGATATACGCGACTTGAACACCTGCAGAACTGCTTGCCAGGGTATAGATTATGTTTCGCACCAGGCGGCCCTTGGCTCAGTACCCCGTTCTATCAAGGAACCTGAAAATACCAATGCGGTTAATGTTGATGGTTTTGTAAATATGCTGATTGCGGCCAAAGATGAAAAGATACGGAAATTTGTTTATGCGTCATCATCCTCGGTGTACGGCGATGAAAAATCTTTACCTAAGGTGGAGGAGAAAATAGGCAATCCTTTATCGCCTTACGCGGTTAGTAAATATACCAATGAGCTTTATGGAAGGGTTTTTCAAAGCACTTACGGTTTAAATATTGTGGGCTTGCGTTACTTCAATATTTTTGGTCCGCGGCAAGACCCCAATGGAGAGTATGCCGCCGTTATTCCTCTTTTTGTAAGTAAGATAATGAAACGTGAAACTGTTTTTATTGATGGTGATGGCGAACAAACCCGTGATTTTACTTTTGTGGAAAACGCGGTGCAGGCCAATATAAAATCAATGTTGAGCGAGGGGCATGATACGCCGGGGACTATTTTGAATATAGCGGTGGGCAAAAACTTTTCGGTAAATACTTTGTATAATGAAATACAGAAATTGTTACAAAGTGACCACAAGGCCACCTACCGCGAAACCCGCAAAGGGGATATCCGAAATTCGCTGGCCGATATTTCGAAGGCTGAAAAACTGATTGGTTATAATCCTCAGTTTTATTTTAATGAGGGATTGGCTATTACAGTTGCTTATTTTAAAGAGCATTTTGAAAATGCTTAGGCTTTGATAAAGTAAAAAAAATCCCGCTCCTTTTCAGAAGCGGGATTTTTTTATTCATGAGATTAAGACTACCAGTACGAAACGAAGCGGGTTGCCTGGGTTCCGTTGGCTTTGGTGTAAGTAATAAAGTAACCATCGCCGCAGGTAGTTGCGTTACCTATTTGAACTCCTGCCGGATTAGTACCATAAAGAATATTGGCGCTACGGTTAGCAACTGCATGTGTAGTTTGTCCCTGGTAAGGTTTCCAATAGCAAGCAGCGTTATTGTTGGCCGCAATGGGTGTTAATATTGAATTGGTAAACGTAACTCCAAATCTGTTAGTTCCTGTTACATCTACGTTGTTATCTGCCTGTGTGCTAACGGTTACGGTAATTGTATTTACACTACCATTTACCAAACTGCTCCAGCTGCGGGTTCTGTCAACGGTCCATGACCTTACTCCTCCACCAGGGAAGGTAATGCTCATGTTGCCTTGATTTCTGCGAGTGACTGTGGTATTTGTCTCAAGTCCTGCCAGAACCTTCCATGCTAAGCCGTTTGTTTCTTTGGTCAGTGTACGGGTGCCATTAATAGTGTAAGTGTTACCACTAACCGGGTCGGTAATGGCTAAGGCATTGTACGTAATATTCAAAACTGAACCGTTTAAGTTCCATGGAATACCTGAATTATTTACAATGGTTACTGTGCCTGAGCGGATAACGCCATTGCAATCGGTAGTTCCATCATAAGTAATGGTGATGGTCCTGTTACCTGCGGTACCGCTGTCTACCAGGGTTACACCGCAAAGCACTGCCGTGTTCCACCACGGGCTCTCTGTTTTGCCTGCAAAGCTGGCTACTTGTCCGGCTGCAGCTGCGGCATCATCTGTAGTAGCGTCATCGGCACGGGTTATGGTTGCATTGTCCTGCGCGCTAACACTATCGTCAGCGGTTGTCGTGTTTTCTTTTTTACACGAGTTAAGCGTGATGGCTGTGCCCAGTATTACTGTTAGGGACAGCGCCTGAATGAATTTTTTCATAATTGTAGTTTTGGGGTTGTTATCAATTTTCATCTAGGACGGCGTAAAACCAAATAAGTTTAAAAGGGGAAATTTTTTCCGGGAATAAATCCGAATGATTTTGGTGGCAAAGGATAGGTTAATAAATATGAATACTGTATGTAGAATAGTAAGCTTAATGGGGGAGGGATAGCGTTTCAAATACCGGGATTCAGGTTTTCTCAAGACATTAAATCTGTAATTAGCCCCTGAGTTTTAATGGTAAATAATTTTTGTTAGATAATACTTTTAAAAAATTGCGACCAATCAAACAAATATTTGAAATATCGTTTAATTTGAGTAAATTTGTGAAATAAATGACGGAGATGAGTTTAGTAAGGGAGATGTATTTAAAGGTGGGGCAAGGGCCCGACTGTTTGGCAGGCTGGTCTTCCTATCCGGCGTGCAGGCCTTCCTATTCGGCGGTTAAACCGAAAAATTTAACACATCGATACCACGACGGATTCAAAACAGGTATTGATAAGTATCGATCGTTAACGATTGGTATCGATTCACGAGTTACATCGGCAGCACCGGGATTTTGGCAAATCGACATATGAGAAGTACGGAAAAAAATGAAACACATGAATAACTGTGTGGATTTATGTCGATTCGGGATGTCGTATGTCGATTTTAGGCGGTTGGAGATTAAGTGATCCCATGCGGTATTGGGTAGCGCCTTACGGTAATTTGAAGTTGTATTTTGGCAAAATATCAAGTCGGCAAAACGGAGTTAAACATGAAGGGGATTAATTACAAATCGGGATATATTAGCACTTACTAAAAAGCAGCCTGTGAAAAACGTTAAATTTATTCTGTTTCTGTTGTTAACGGTTGGGTTAATTGTTTTGCTCAACACGAAGTTGGGCATGGCGCCGCCGTTTGGCCGGTTCCTGAATCCGTTTCAGGGCTTTTGGCAGAATGCTGAAAAGGCGAATGCCTGGAAAGACGAAGAAGCAAAAGTGACCGGATTGAAAGACGAGGTGAAGGTTTATTTTGACGAAAGGTTAGTGCCTCACGTATTTGCAAAAAACGACGAGGACCTTTATTTTATGCAGGGTTACATTACAGCTAAATACCGGTTGTGGCAAATGGAAATACAAACCGCCAATGCAGCCGGCCGGTTGAGTGAAGTTGTAGGCGAAAGAACGATAGATGTGGACCGGATGCAAAGAAGAATTGGTATGAGCTATGGTGCTGAAGCGGCCCAGGATTATATAGCCAAAGATACCTCGAGTAAAAAGCTCATTGACGCTTATTGTGCGGGCGTAAATGCCTACATCAAAACCCTAAAGCCAAAAGATTACCCGGTAGAATATAAATTGCTGGATTACAAACCTGAGCCATGGACGGCTATGAAGGTGGCGCTGTTGCTTAAAAATATGGCCAACATGCTTTCGGTTTTTGAATACGATATTGAGAATACCAACTTTGTGGCCAAGTACGGCGAAAAGAATTTCAGGCAGCTTTATCCTGATTTTATTGATGCAGAGGATCCGATTATTCCGAAAGGAACCGCTTGGCAGGCAGGGGAGCCGGATAGCAATTATAGAATTGTTTATGGTTGTGATGGCGAACCGATGAAAATCCACAGAGAGACTTCGAACATGAACGCGCCACATGAATTGTTCGCCAATGCGATTGAGAAGCCCGATGAAATTACCGGTTCGAATAACTGGGCAGTTAGTGGAAGCAAAACAAAAAGTGGAAAACCCATTTTATGTAACGACCCGCACTTAAGGCTTTCGCTTCCCTCCATTTGGTACGAAATGCAGTTGGTATCGCCAAATATGAACGTGTACGGGGCAACCTTGCCTGGCTCACCGGCAGTAATTATCGGGTTTAATGATTCCATAGCCTGGGGCGTTACCAACGGTGGCAGAGATGTACGCGATTGGTACAAGGTGAAGTTTAAAGACGCCTCCAGAAACGAATATGAATACAATGGGCAATGGCTCAAGTCAGAGAAAAGGGTAGAAGTTTATAAGGTAAAAGGGAAGCCTGATTATTTGGATACCGTTATCTATACCCGCTTTGGAGTAGTTGTTTTTGATCAGAATTTCGGAACGGCGGATAGTAAGAAAAATCTGGCCATGCGATGGACTGCGCATCTGCCATCAAACGAGTTTAAGACGTTCTATAAACTGAATTGCGGTAAAAGTTATGACGACTACATTGATGCCCTGAAAAATTACACTTGTCCCGCGCAAAATTTTGTTTTTGCGTCACGTAGCGGTGATATAGCGATTAAGCAACAGGGCCGTTTCCCGGTAAGAAATAAAGCGTCTGAACAAGGTAAGTATGTAAGCGATGGAACCACAGATAAAGATGAGTGGAAGTCGTTTATACCTAATGAGGATAATCCTACCATTAAAAATCCTGAGCGTGGTTTTGTAAGCTCGGCCAATCAGCATCCCACAGACAGCACATATCCCTATTATTATCCGGGAGTTGGGGTTTATGAAAACTACCGTAACAGGCGCATTAATAAACTGCTTTCCGATGGCAAGGATATTGATGTTGCTTTTATGAAGAAGATGCAGACTGATAATTATAATCTTCTGGCATCGGAGGCCTTGCCGGTTTTGTTGTCTCTGTTAAATAAGTCATCGTTAACCTCAGATGAGAAGAAGATAGTGGATGAACTGACTAAGTGGAACTATTTCAATAATGCGCATGAAGTTGCACCGGTGTACTTTGACATTTGGTGGAATGAACTCCGAAAGTTATTGTGGGATGAAATGGCCGATAAGAATATACCGATGAAGCAACCGACATTTTATGTTACGGTAGAGTTTTTAAAGCACGACAGCACTTCGGAGTTTTACGATAATCTTTCTACTCCGGATAAAAAAGAAACCCGTGAAGACATTGTTTTAATGGCGTTTAAACGAATTGAGGACACCTTGCGAAAAAAGGATTTTACGGAAGTAAATGAGCCGTATGATACGGATGATAATTACACCAAAGACGACCTAAAACCGCATGATTGGGGCGGTTATAAGGACACAAAAATAAGCCATCTCGCCAATCTGGACCCTTTTAGTTCGCTACACGTTTACAACGGCGGAAACATTGGGGTGATTAACGCTACCAACACCACCAATGGCCCTTCTTGGAGAATGATTGTTGACGAAGGGGTGATGAAGGCATACGTGGTTTACCCAGGCGGTGAATCGGGAAACCCAGGCAGCGCGTTTTATGACAATATGGTTGGCCCATGGGCGAAGGGCCAGTATTTTGAAGCAAATTTTATGCAGCAAACCGGTGACCTTGGAAATAAAAAATTGTTTGTGTCGACGTTTAAGCCATAACCGGTACCGGATTTAAAATTGAGTTATTTTATAAATTATAGACTATGAAGAATTTCCTTTTATCTGTTATTGCAATTATCGTCTTTTCGGCTATTCTGCAGCCCTTTATGCCCTGGTATGTTATAGCGATCGTGGCATTTTGTACAGGCTATTTGGTTCAACAAAGTTCAATCGCAGCATTTGCATCAGGATTTATCGCCATGTTTTTATTGTGGACCGTATACGCGGGCATACTGTCGCATGCCAACGGCGATTTACTTGCGCGAAAGGTGGCAACGCTGATTCCATTAGGCGGAAATGTTATTGTGTTGCTTGTGATTACCGGTTTTATTGGCGGACTGGTAAGCGGCCTGGCTTCTTTGACTGGAAGATTGGCCGCTAGTGAATAATCTATCGGAGCCGAAGCTTTTACACCATGAACATTAGCTCTCTTACCCGGAATATCAAAAGCAAAGCCCTCGAAATTGGCTTTGATAGCTGCGGCATAGCAAAGGCAGAAAAGATGGATGATGAAGCGCGTGTTTTGGAGGCCTGGCTTAATCAGGGGCTGCATGGTAAGATGGCCTACATGGAAAACCATTTTGATAAACGCATCGACCCGCGTAAACTGGTGGATGGGGCCAAGAGCGTAATCTCCCTTTCGTATAATTATTATACAGAGGAGAAACAATTGGATGCAAATGCTCCGAAGATTGCTATGTATGCTTTGGGCAAAGATTATCATGAAGTGGTGCGGGAAAAACTGGAGTTGCTTTTTAAATTTATAAAAGTTGAAGCCGGTGATATTAACGGCCGTTGTTTTGTTGATTCTGCCCCGGTTTTAGAGAGGGCCTGGGCCCAACGCACTGGAATAGGTTGGGTTGGGAAAAACACGAATATATTAACCAAGAGGCGCGGCTCATATTTTTTTTTGAGTGAGATAATTTTGGATATTGACTTAGAGTATGACACACCGGTAAAGGATTATTGCGGTAGCTGCACCAGGTGCATTGACGCTTGTCCAACAGACGCTATCTATGAGCCGTATAAGTTGGAAGCATCTAAATGTATTTCGTACTTTACTATCGAGTTGAAAGATGAGGTGTTGCCGGTGGAGCTCAAAGGGAAATTCGAAAACTGGATGTTTGGATGTGATATTTGTCAGCAGGTTTGTCCCATCAATTCGCAGTCTGCGGTCAATAAGGAGCCGCTTTTTAAACCAAACCCCGAACTGCTTGCCTTGACCAGCGAAGACTGGAAAGAATTGAGTGAAGAAACTTACCAACGCATTTTCCGGCATTCGGCGGTTAAGCGGACTAAGTTTAAGGGGTTGAAAAGAAATATCAGTTTTTTGCATGGGGGGTAAGGAGAATATTTATGCTTTAAAATTTTTAAGATATTATTACGTTAATAAAATAAACTTATGCCAAACAAATTTACCTTCATTTTATTGATATGTTCGTTTTCGTTAATGTCATGCCAAACCAAAAATGTTACTATTACCAATGTTTCTCCCAACAAAAAAGTGAATCTTACCATTAAAGCCACCCGCCCCGGTATGGGTACCTGGAAGGTTGAAATGGATGTTAAAGCTTATGATTTTAAAGAAGGTCATTTGGCATTCGAACTTGAAACGGGTGATGTAAGTGATAAAAGCGTAAAGTTTGATTGGAAAGATGATAAAAACTGTATCATATCCTTTGATGAACCCGATGGTAAGCCAAGAACTTTTCAACTCATTGCCGACGCCAGCCAGGTTCAGTTAGGCGAAGTCAGTCTTTAGTATAAATATAAGCCAGCCATATCAGTATTAATTGAAGTGGTATCCGTAAATAAATCAATAGTGGTGAAATTTCCGGAAATTGCTCTGTATGCAAAGCCATGTTTATATGCACTGGTGAAATAGCTATCAGTAAGGCAACTATACCCCAGGCTGCAGCTTTTCTTGTGCTAGGAATAAAAAATCCCACGCCACCCAGTATTTCAGCCACCCCGCTTATATAAACCATGGCCAGCGCATACGGAATATACGACGGCATAATATGCGTGTAAAATTCCGGGTGCCAAAAGTGATTGATTCCGGCAAGCAAATAGGCTATTCCCGTAAAATAGGCAAAATATTTTTTTATCATTTTTATTAATGTTTAAATCTCTAATGTATTCTATCGCCTCTCACGCTTAAATCACGCATAATCCCTGCCTCGTAATCCAGCCATTCATCCCACCGGACTAAAACTTTTTCTTTTCCGCCCAGCTCGCAGGCCATATCTAAAAACAGGCGGTAATGCCCGGCCTCGCTTACCATTAAACTTTTGTAAAATAACTTCAACTCTTTATCCTCAATGTTTTTCGAAAGCAACCTGAAACGCTCACAACTCCTTGCCTCTATCAGCGCCGAAAAAAGTAGCTTCTCTATCAGCGACTCCATCCTCGAACCACCATTTCTCACAAACTTGTTTAGCTGGTTCACATATTCGTCTTTACGCTGCCGGCCCAGCTTTAAGTTGCGCTTTTTCAAATGGTCGAGCACCAGTTTAAAATGGCCCCATTCCTCTGTTACAATAGGCACCAGGGCATCTACCACATGTACGAAATCCGGATACGTTTGGATTAACGAAATAGAGGTCGATGCCGCCTTTTGCTCGCAATAAGCGTGGTCCGTAAGTATTTCCTCAATCGATTTTCCTGCCAAATCAGCCCAACGTGGGTCGGTAGGAAGCTTTAATCCTAACATCATACCTGTTTAATGGTTTTCATTCTTTTTCTCTCCAACGCCGTCTCCAATTTCCGACTCATATATCGCGCACTTTAAACCGGTGGCCGCCTGGTACTTATATTCCAGCACGTGCTTAAACTCGTTTATAGCATCCTCATGCACCAGCGCTATGGCACACCCTCCAAAACCGCCACCGGTCATGCGCGCACCCAGGCAGCCCTTTAGTTTTTGCGCTTCTTCGGCTAAAACATCCAGCTCTTTACCGGTTACTTCATAATCGTTTTTCAAGGAAGCATGCGACGCATTCAGCAGTCTTCCAAATGTCGAAAGGTCATTAAACCTCAGCGATTTTACAGTTTCTTTAACCCGCAGCGATTCAGTAATTACATGCCGCGCTCTTCTTTTTATCACCTCATCAGTTATCAATTCCAGCGCACTCATATTCGCCTCTGCCAGGTTTTGAATATCCGAGGTGGTTTGCAAAATTCTCAGCGCCTCATCACTCTCACTTTTACGCTCATTGTATTTTGAATGTATCAAACTGCGCGGCTTTTTAGTATCCAGTATCAGCAATTTGTAATGGTTAAGCTCAATGGGCACATACTGGTAATCAAGCGTAGAGCAGTTTAGCAAAATGGCGTTGTTAGCTTTGCCCAGCGCCACGGCAAACTGGTCCATAATACCGCACTGCACGCCAATAAATTCATTCTCCACCTGCTTGCAAAAATTCGACAGCCACGAAAGGTTAATGTTTGTTTCACTTTGGCTAAGCAGCAAATAAGCCGTCAATACCTCAATGGCCGCCGACGATGAAAGCGCCGACCCCTCAGGCAAAGTGCTGCTGTAATGAATTTCGCAGCCCGGCACAAAGTGCCCTTCCTTTTTCAGTTGATGCACAATGCCCAGCGGATAATTCGTCCATTCGTTTTTAGCATCATACGCCAGCGCATCGCTTAAATCAACCTCTTTCCGCAGCGCATGGGTGGCCGAACTCAGCACAATCTTATTGTCATCGCGCTTATTAAACGTGGCTGTAATACCCATGGTAAGCGCCGCCGGAAAAACCAGCCCCCCGTTATAATCCAGGTGCTCGCCAATTAAATTTACCCTGCCCGGTGCAAAATACGTTTTAGTCATATGCTTCGTCACTCACTATTTAATTTTACTTCTCAAAATACCGGCGCACTCATCCACATCTAAGGGGTTAGCCGCGGCGCCTGCGCCCATTTCGCTGCCGCTGTACCACTTAATTTTATCCTTTGCCCGCAGCGGCGGATAAAACTCAATATGGAAAGCGTAATAATTCTCTGCATCCGCATATTTCTTTTCATTCACCGGGGTTTGATGCAGGCACATCATATAAGGAAACGGCCGGTCGAAAATTTTATCAAACCCTGCGGTTATCTTTTTCAAAACATCCGCCAAATCCTTTTTCTCCTGCACCGTAAACCGGGTAATATTTCCCTTCAACGCCTTGTTAACCACAAACACACCATACGGGTAATCGGTAAAATAGGGTATGTAGGCTATAAAACTTTTATTCTCATAAACCACGCGCTGCTTGTGCTTCTTTTCCGCCTTGTTTAAATCGGCAAAAACACTGCTGCCGTGGGCCTTAAAATATTTTTTACAATTCTCCAGTTCCTCCCGTATTTTTAAAGGCACCCAACTATAAGCGTATAACTGCCCGTGCGGATGCGGAATGGTAACCCCCACCTCTTCGCCCTTGTTTTCAAACTCGAAAATGTATTTCACCCGTTCATCCTTCGCAATTTCATGAAAGCGCGAATTCCACAACTCAACAATCTTGAGTAAGTGCGCATCGCTCAGCTCATAAAACTTTTTGTCATGCTCAGGCGAATACAAAATAACCTCACACTTACCCACCGCTTCCGCCTTCCTAAAAATCCCTGGCTTTTCAAGTCTCCCCCCTCGGTGGAGATTTAGAGGGGGCCGGGGCTCCAACGACAACGCCGGAAAATCATTCGGATATGCCAGCACATCATAACTGGCCGGCATATTCGCCCCTCCCGGACAAAACGGACAATAATCCTTCGGCAAATGCGGACGGTTCTGGCGGTTCGTGGCCACCATCGTCCAGGTATCAAGTAAAGGGTTCCATCTCAATTCAGGCATAAGGCAAATATGCATAATACTATCCAATGCTTTTACGTTCACCGCCGGGTGCATTTTTCCTCACTATCGCTTGTCATGGAGCGGGTGACCCAGCCAAGCGAGGGTCGGCAGAGGCCCGCTTCGCTCCTGCAAGCCTGTAGTCTCCACACTATCTTTAAAGTAGCATCCCCTTAACCGGTACTTACAATGGGGTTCCCTTCGCTATCGCTCAGGTCGCGCTGTCACTGCAAGTCCTCCTTCGCAAAGCCTCAGTCCGGGCTTTCCGTTCCATCGCTAACCCGAAACAGCCGGCAGGCTTCTCCTAAAGAACCCTCTCCCTCGGAGAGGGCAGGGTGAGGAAAGCATTTCCGGCTGTTTAACTAGAAACTAGAAACTATTATCTCCCAACCTGTCAAAGAACGTTTGGCCATGTTAAGCCATGCTAAGAAATGCTAAGGAATGCTAAGGAATGCTAAGCCTTTTCGAAAAACCAAAATCTTAACATCCGTACTAACCCGCATATCCAATACGTGCTTTCCCGCACTCCGGGTAAATCGATACCAACCGCTCCCCATCGATACCAAACGATACCTATAGATACCTGTTTTGAATCCGTCGGGTATCGAAATGTTAAAATTTCGGGCCCGCCTGCCTTACAGGCAGGTTTACCTGCCAGATAGAAAGGCTCACCTGCCCCACCTGCGGGCCCGCCCGCCGCATAAGTAGGCCCTTGCCCCAATTTTAAATCTATGTCATTGCCTAAGCTCATTTCCATCATTTATAGCGCTAATTTACTCAAAAAAAATGATAATTCAAATATTTGTTTGAACGGAGGCAAATTTTTTAAAAAATGTCTGAACTATGATTCCTGTGATTTTTATGATAAACATGATTAAAACGTCATTAACAACTGCTCCAATCACAGCCATCATACCAATCAAAAAAAATCACAGTTCACACAGATGGCTGTTTGCATTTAATAAAACTCCCCTCCTTTTTTAAGGAGGCCTGTCCCGCGGCTTTGGGCGGGAAGCAGCCTTGGAGGTGGTTGGCTGTTCGGCTGTTAAACTCCCCTCCTTATTTTCAAGGAGGGGCTGCCCTGGGGGTGGTTGCCTTTAAGCCCCGAAGGCGGCGCAATACATCAGCACCGGGTGATAGCCCGGTGTATTATGCAATTAATTTTATAAAGCCCTGAAAGGGCGCAATACTGTATTGGCTAAACTAAATCAAACTGATAAAGTGTGAAATATTTGCGCAATTGTTTGTTGCCGGATTTGTCGGTTTCTTTTAGGCCCTTGTACAAAGGTACGTTTTATCATTCTGGTATTGGGCCGGTTGGCTATGGCATTGCCTTCGTGCCATGATTCATGGTTAATAGGTTGAAGGTAATATACAAATTCATCCAGATTATTGCGTTGGTACTCCATTAACAGGATAAAACTGCGCTCTTTATGAATCAGTTTTTGATGTATAGGAAACTCCGATGTATCTGTATCCTCTGCTGTTACTTTAAGTTGAAGGTAAGATGTTTTGTTGCCGGTGGAAATGACCAAATCATACCCCGAATCATCAATTTCTGAACGCAAAACTTCCACTTCAAAATTATTTTGTTGCCAGCAATAGCTTAAAAAAGCAGCGATAAACTTATGTTCAAAAATTGACTCCCGCATACTGCTATGCAAAAAGTCTTTATCGTTTTTACCGAGTAATGATGTTGCCATGGTATATTTTTACTTTATTACCTACAACTCTCCCTTAAACGCACTATTAAGCAAGCTGTTTTTTAGCTGTTTTAACTCTGCTAAACGGGTTTGTTGTTGGGAGAGGAGGGTCTGTTGTTTTTGTTGTAATTGATTAAAATAGCTAACTATTTTATTCTGAGTTTTTAAAGAAGGCAACGGAAAAACTATATCACCCAATTTATTGCCATTTACATTTGGTTGCGCAGCCCCAACAACTGTATTTGCGACCTGCTGCCAGTATGCCGGTGACTGAAAATAGAACCATAAATAATTTGGGTCAACGCTTTGTTTCTTCGTAACAACTCTTATTAAGTAGGACGCAAAAACAGAATCCATCTCGTCGGTAAAAAGATAGGATTTACCTGCGGTTGCTCCTGTTCGTGCAAAAACAATATCTCCGTTATTAAGGGTGTATTTATGAGCTTCTTCAATAGCAATATCGGCATAGGGAGTTTCGTTCCAAGCCACTGAATTATTTTGTATATCGGTTATTCGCAGATATTTCCATTTGCCTTTTTCAAGAGCTTTGCCGGTGTATCCATATTGGATTTTATCGGACATTTCCCTTACAGTAACAATTTTCTCTTTTTCGGCAACTCCCTCAAACACCTCATTCAAAACACTCGCCATTAAGTGCTTGGTATTTTCACTATTT
>Ga0364880_10371_pt1 | contig 18352 bp, 19 predicted proteins | sample ExccelJu500001D3_5_FD_206927 | JGI IMG/M metagenome (GOLD analysis project Ga0364880, IMG submission 206927) | Enriched cells from Trout Bog Lake Hypolimnion, Wisconsin, USA - BchlTB.July30.5000.01.D3 | ecosystem: Environmental > Aquatic > Freshwater > Lake > Hypolimnion/Profundal zone | place... | reverse complement strand
GAGCATGGACTCAGAGAGGAGGAGAGGGGCGCGGGCCATGATGGGCGAGTCGGTGCCGGTCATTTGCTGCTTGACGAGGCCCATGACTTCAGGATTTTTGACGAGGCTTTTGCCGAGAGGCTTGAGGACGTAGTCCATCATGACGGCCGTGGCCTGGCCTTCCGCGACGGCATCGCGGGCGGTGTCGAGTTCGTCTTTGGCGAGGTGGTCCTGGTCGGCGGCGGCGTTGGTGGAGACCTGGTCAGGGGTCTGGTCGTTCCACTTTTCCAGGTCGGAGTGCTGGTCCTGGAGGGCGTGGGTCAGCTCGTGGGCGAGGACGGGCTTTTGCTCCTCGACATTGACCCAGTCGAGCATGTTTACGGTTTTGGATTTGGAGTCGTAGTAGGCCTCGATCTGTTCTTTGAGGAGGGCGACGAGGAAGGGCTTGAGATTGAAGTCGCGATCGAGTAGGCCGAATTTTTTGAGTACGATCTCGTCCTGCTGGAGGCGTTTGGCGCTTTGATCTTCATTGAAGCGCTGGTTGAGGTACTTTTCAACGTCGGCGCGGGTGGTGAGCTGGCGTTTGACGGAGGTTTTAACGGGAAGGCCGGTCTCCTGGGAGGAGAACTGGATGAGTTCATCGACGAGGGAGAAGAGCTGTTTGGCCTGCTCGGGGGTGATTTTGGTGGTGGGATTGGCGGGAGGCTGCTGGGCCGGGAGTGAGAGGGAGGTGCATGCAAGGCAGAGGACGAGGGCGATGGAGGGTACGGCGGTGGTCCATTTGGTTGCGGGCTTCTGCTGTGGCATCCATTCTCCTTGCGGGTTGTTGCGGGTGATTTTTAGAGGGTACCTTGTTCGGGCGGTAGAGTGTGTCCCTCGGGGGCTAAAGCCCCGTTATTTTATTGGGCTTCAATGTACGGGCTGAAGCCCGTACCCTTCAGCGAAAGAAATTTGTTTTCGATTGGGGTACGGAGGTTTCTGGAATTCATAACCGGGATGTAGGACGAAATGGATTCATGCGACGGTCCAAAGCTCGTGTTGGCCGGGGAATCAGTTGTCTGCATCCAAGGCTATAATCATGGAGCGGTCTAACGCCAAGTTTGGCCGAAAAAACCGCGAATGAGTGGCGGAAAAGCATAACGATTATGTCAGAGACAGAGATCACGGAATCCCTAAAAGCTACGCCGTTGGCCACAGTCCTTGCATCCTCACGCACGGTGGCTGAACTGGGCGTATATCGCGGCGTGTTGACGCCACGCCAGTTGGACGCGCCGGAGGCAGAAACAGCGGCATTGCTGGAGGGCGCGGCAGTGCATGACCTGGGGTGGATGCGTCATGTGGGCGTGCGCGGGGAAGACCGCTTCCGCTGGTTGAGCGGGATGGTGACGAACACGGTGAATGACCTGTTGCCGAATACCGGGGCATGGAACCTGGTGTTGAATGCGCAGGGGCGGATCCAGGGCGATTTGACGGTTTGGCGCGCGGGTGAAGAACAATCTGCCCAGCGGCGCAGGACCAGCGCGGACGGGTTGAAGGAAGCCGACCCGGAGACTGGAACACCGTTTGCGGGGGAGACCGGCCTAGAGCTGGAGATAGCCGCGGACCAGTACGACAAACTGATGGCGCATCTGAACCAGTTCATCATTATGGACGATGTGGAGCTGGTGCCGCAGGCATCAGAGCCGCTGGGCGATGCGGGGGCGGAGACGGCGATCGGGCTGAGCGGCCCGCTTGCGGATGAGGTGCTGACACGGATGGGTCTGCCGGTGGTTCTGCTGCCGATGACGGGCACAACGGTGGAGCGGGGCGGGATGAACCTGCGGGTGTTGCGCGGGTATGGCGTGCTTGCACCCCACTACGAGATTTGGCTTCCGTCCGCGGAGTTGAAGCTGTTCTGGTCCGGGTTGCGGACGGCAGGCGCTACGCCGGTGGGTTCTGTGACGCTGGATGCGTTCCGGGTGGCGGAGGGAATACCGCTGTATGGAGTGGACATAGCAGAGCGCGATTTGCCGCAGGAGACGGCGCAGATGCGGGCTTTGCACTTCAGCAAAGGTTGCTATCAGGGGCAGGAGATTGTGGAGCGGATACGGTCGCGCGGGAGCGTACACCGGCACCTGCGGCCACTTGAGCTGAGTGGTCCTGTTCCGGCAGCCGGCACGGAACTGGTTCAGGAAAACGGCAGTGTAGCGGGCCAGATAACAAGCGCGGCGAAGTTGCCGCTGGCACAGGAAGCACGGGTGTTTGCGCTGGCCATGATGAAGGCCGAGGCGGAAGCTCGCGAACAGACTTTTACGTACAAAACCGGCTCGGAGACGGGCACGGCCCGGATATTGACCACGCCGCCAACCTTTACGCCGAAACGGAAATCATAATCCATGAGTGACGCCCCAAAGTTTGAAGTGATTGACCGCCGCAAGCAGAAGAAGCTGGAAGAAGAGCGCGGCGAACAAAGTGGAACGGAAGCGGCAGAGACAGTTCCGCCAGCGGATGAAGCGGCAACTGCTTCTGCTGCCGTGCCGAGTCCGGGACCGAACGCAGGACCGCGGCTGGTGGTGAACGAGAGCAAGCACGAAGCCGCGGCTGAGGAAGCTGTGCCTGAAGAGGCGGAGCAGAATGTAGCCGAAGCGCAGGGAGCGCCGGGGATGCCGCCCGCGCCGAGTGCCGAGGAGAGCCGTGAGCAGAAGATGGCTTACGAGGTAGCAGCGCAACGGCTGGAGGATATTCTGCGGGCGCAGAATCCGGGCGTGGGCAAGCAGCCAGCGATTACGTTTGAGCACCTGGTGCAGCAGTTTTATGTTTCGGCCATGATTCAGATGGGCGCCGGAACGCAGGAAGGGCAGCGGCCGCAGATTGATATTCTGGGCGCGCGCAACACGATTGACCTTCTCGGCGTTCTGTATGAGAAGACGCAGGGCAACCTGACGGATACAGAAGATCGTACGCTGCGGTCAGTGCTGTTCGAGGTAAGGATGGCGTTTCTGGACCTGACGAGCATGATCAATATGCAGAGCGTGACGGCACCTCCACCACCGCCGCCGGGCAAGCGCTAGGCCGGCATGGAAGGCACACTCACATTTCTGGGAACGGGAACCTCGATGGGGGTTCCGACGCTGGGTTGCGCGTGCGCGGTATGCACGTCCGCGGACCCGCACGATACGCGGCTGCGGCCCTCGATTGCGTTGCGATGGATTGAGCCGGCGACGGGCAGCGAGCGGGTGGCCATAGTGGATACGGGGCCGGACTTCCGGCAGCAGATACTGCGGGCCGGGATCAAGCGCGTGGATGCGGTGTTCTATACGCATCGCCATGCGGACCATATTCTTGGACTGGACGACCTGCGTCCGCTGAGCTACGAGGCGGAGCGTCGCGAGGGTTTTCTGCCTCTGTATGCGGGGCCGGATACGACGGAAGTGCTGGAACGGGTGTTTGATTACACCTTCTCGCCGAATGCGACGTATCCGAATCGCGCACGGGTGAAGCTGATACGAATTGCGGAACGGAATCCTGTGTTTGGGATTGAGGTGGTGCGCGTACCGCTGCTGCATGGGGACCTGGAGATTGCGGGCTTCCGGTTTGGGCGAGCGGCCTATTTGACGGATGTAAGCACGATTCCGGAGGACAGCTTCCGGCTGCTGGAGGGCGTGGAAGTGCTGGTGGTTTCAGCACTGCGGCATGTGCCGCATCCGAGCCACGCTACGGTGGAACAGGCGATGAAGTGGGCGCGGAGGATCGGCGCAAAAGAGACGTGGCTGACGCACATTGCGCACGACCTGAGCCACGCGGAGACCAATCTGGCTTTACCCAGTGACATTCGCATGGGCTATGACGGGCTGACATTGCCAGTGACGCTATGAGTGAGGCAATGACAGCGATATTGCAGGACAAGGTGACGATCTACCGCTCGCTGGCCGAGATTCCGCCGGGCTTTGGCCCGTCCGTGGCGGCGATTGGGAACTTTGACGGCGTACACCTGGGGCACCGGGAAATATTATCGTCGGTGGCGCGAGAGGCTCGTGCGACAGGCGCTCATGCTGTAGCGATCACTTTCAATCCACATCCGGAGAAGTTTCTGCGGCCTGCACAGGCACCGAAGCTGATTACGCCGCTGGCAGAGCGGTTACGCCTGCTGACGCAGACGGGGATCGATACGGTGGTGCTGCTGCCGTTTGATGCGCTGCTGGCGCGGATTCCGGCGGGGGAGTTTGCCTCGAATGTTTTGTCAGGCTTGCTGCGTGTGCGGGGGATGCATGAAGGGCACAACTTCCGTTTTGGGCGGGGCGCGGCGGCAGGGATCAAGGAACTGACGGAGTTTGGCAGGGAGTCGGGCTTTGCGGTGCATATCCACGAAGCGGTGAAGGTGCACGGGCTGATGGTTTCAAGTTCGGCGGTTCGTGCGAGCGTGGCCTCGGGAGATGTGCGGCGCGCGCGCTGGATGCTTGGGCGTCCGTTCACGATGTATTCGACGCCGGCCCGCGGGCGTGGAATAGGGACGAAACTGCTGGTGCCGACGGTGAACCTGGCGCAGACGGATGAATTGCTGCCGGCGTTTGGGGTTTATGTGACACGGCTGAAGATTGCGGGACGGAGCTTTGAGGCGGTGACGAACGTGGGGAATCGCCCGACGTTCGGCGAAGCATCGTTTGCGGTGGAGTCGCACATATTGAACTTTGAGCCGGTTGATCTGAATGATGAGACGCCGCTGGAGTTGGAGTTTCTGATGCGGCTGCGCGGAGAGATTACGTGGCCGTCGCCCGAGGCGCTGAAGGCGCAGATATTGAAGGACGTGGCGCGGGCTAAGCGGTGGTTTGGGTTGAGGCAGCTTTTAGCTTCTAGCTTCTAGCTTTCAGCTCTTGATTCGGCCGGGCGGGCTTTGCTGTTGCGGGTCTGATTTCTGAGACGGATCTCTGCTTTTCAGTTCCAGCGCTTCTTGTCTTCGTGATCGTCGTTATCGATCTGGCGGCCCTGGCCGTCGAACTTAACCGTGCGGCCCTGCTTGCGCATGTAGACCTCAAACTTGCGGGCGGCGCGGTGGCGCTTCCAGCGGTAGTACTTGTTGCGGAGGCCGTAAAGGTACTCGCTGACCATGTAGTTTACGCCACGGCGCGGCGCGAAGTTGACGAACAGCAGCCCTGCCAAAGCTCCGCCCAACTGCGCAAAGGCGTACATCTTCTGCTCGCCAAAGAGCATGGCCACGGCTACAAGCCCATAGACCAGCACCAGGTAACTGGCCTTGATGCCGATGACGAACATGAGCAGGAATTCGGTGTCTCCGTAAAGGAGTCCGATGGCCGCCAACATGCCAAAGACGCCTCCAAAGCAGCCGTAGAGGGGAACGGTGACGAGCGACGCGCCGAAGGTGGCGCTGCAGGCATAGATGGCCAGCGCCGCCGCTGCAGTACCCAGAACGCTGACCGCGTATAGTCCGATGACCCAGCTTGCATGGTGGAAGTTTTCAAGAAATCCGGCCAGGAACCAGAGCGACATGAGTTCGAACAGGGTTCCGAGGATGCCGAAGTGCATGAGGCTGTAAGTAAAAGGCTGCCACAGAGCGCCGTGCAGAAAGCCGCCTGGCGAAAACGTCAGATGCAGCGCGAGGTTGTCCGTTGCCGAGACGCTGAACAGCCCACCGATGGCCAGCGCAAAAAACGCGCCAAGGTTCACGAGAATCAGCTGGCGTGTGGCCCCTGCGAAGGCTGGAAAGGAGAACGGGCTGGAACTCATTCTGGGCATCGTGTTCCTTCAGGGTACATGCTGGAAGGGGCGGGTGTCATGAATCCAGGGCGGCCGGAATAAAAGCAGGAGGTGGGCTCTTGACCAAAACTCAATTCCGGACTAAGACTATGCGAGTGTTTCTTCGTCTAACAGGACGTTGTTGCGCGGTATTGATCGGAGGCTGCCGGTCGTGCGATGTTTAATAGTAAGTAGCCATCATCTCAAATTTATCTGAAAAGACAGGAGGCACTATGCCCAACTGCCCGGAATGCGAAACCGAACTGAATATTGAACTGGACGAAGTGGATGAAGGCGACGTAGTTGCCTGCGAAGAGTGCGGAGCCGAGTACGAAGTGGTAGGTATTGACCCACTGGAGCTGGCTAAGGTAGAAGAGGACATCCTAGACGAAGACGATTTGTTTGCCGGGGAAGAGGAAGAAGAGTGAAGATGCGCAAGGCAAGTGTAGTTTCAGCGGTCCTGTTTGCAGCCCTGGCAATTGGGCTGGTTCCCCAGGGGATTCGCTCGGCTCGTGCTCAAAACATCGGCGACCGCACTGTCTCCGGCACGGTACTGGACGATGCCTCGAAGCCTGTGGTCAGCGCGACGGTCTACATCAAGGACCAGAAGACGAAGTCGATCCGCAGTTTTACCTCGCTCGCGAATGGCCACTACTACTTTGCGCAGGTGAACAAGGCAAAGGACTTTGACCTTTGGGCGGAGAAAGACGGGAAGAAGAGCGCGGTGAAGACGGTCAGCTCGTGGGATGCGCGGACGGACTTTATCTCGGACCTGAAGCTGAAGTAACGCGTACGAGTGTGGAGTGCGAGTGTGAGTGTGAAGTGCGAGTGCGAGTGCGAGTGTGAGTGTGAAGTACGAGTGTGAAGTGCGAGTGTGAAGAACGAGTGCGAGAGTGGAGTGCGAGTGTGAGTGTGAAGTGCGAGTGCGAGTGTGAGTGTGAAGTACAAGTGCGAGTGTGAGTGTGAAGAACGAGTGCGAGAGTGAAGTGTGAGTGTGAAGTGTCCGCTCGCACTCACACTCACACTTCGCTCCTGTCAGCTATCCGGCCAGCTTTTTGGCTACCAGCTCATTGAGGAGTGCCGGGTTGGCCTGGCCTTTGGATGCCTTCATCACCTGGCCAACAAAAAATCCTGCCATTGTGGTTTTACCGGCGCGATACTGCTCCACCTGCTTGGGATTGGCGGCAATGACCTCGTCAATCAACTTTTCGATGGCTGAGGCGTCGGTGAGCTGCTCGGGCTTTTCGCGGTCGTAGACCGGGCCAAAATCTTCGGCCTTTTCAAAGCAGATATCGAAGAGCTGCTTGAGCTGTTTGGAGCTGATCTTGCCCTCTTCCAGCAGGTCCGCGGCCTGGACGATTCCTGACATCGAGACCGGGGATTGCTCCTGCTCCAGTTCAAGAACTTTGAGCCTTCCACCCACCTCGTTCAGCAGCAGGTTGGCCACGCGTTTGGCGCTGCGCGCTGTTTTGGCCGCAGCTTCAAACCGGTCTGCAAACTCCCGTGAGGCGGTGAGCGTGGCGGCATCCTGCTCGTTCAGTTCGTACTGGGCAATCATGCGCGCGCGTCGGGCCTCGGGCAGCTCTGGAAGCTCTGCTCTTTTGCGCTCAATAAATTCAGGGGTGAGAACCAGCGGCGGAAGATCCGGTTCGGGGAAGTAGCGGTAGTCGTGGGCCTGCTCCTTGGAGCGCATGGAGAAGGTACGGCCCTCGTTGGCGTTCCACAGGCGGGTCTCCTGGCGGACGGCACCGCCGGATTCAAGCACTTCAATCTGGCGCTCGATCTCATATTCAATGGCCGCGCGAACAAAGCGGAAGCTGTTTACATTTTTTACTTCTGCCTTGGTGCCAAACTTTGGCGCGCCTTTGAGGCGGACGCTGACATTCGCGTCGCAACGGAGCGAGCCCTCTTCCATGTTGCAGTCGGAGACCTCGGTGTAAAGCAGAATCTCCTTGAGGCGCGTGAGGTACTCGAAGGCCTCGTCCGCGGTGCGAATGTCCGGCTCGCTGACGATCTCGCAGAGCGGCGTTCCGCAGCGGTTCAGGTCGAGATAAGTGCGTGTGGCCGAGTCGGAAAATCCGTCGTGAATGCTCTTGCCCGCGTCCTCTTCCATGTGCAGGCGGGTAATGCCAATGCGCTTCGTCGAGCCGTCTGCAGCGGGAACGTCGATCCAGCCATGTTCGCCGAGTGGCTTATCGAACTGGGAGATCTGATAGCCCTTGGGCAGGTCCGGGTAGAAGTAGTTTTTACGGGCAAAGATGGACCGTTCGCGCACCTGGCAGTTGATGGCCAGAGAGGCGAGCGTGGCAAACTCCACCGCCTTGGCGTTGAGCACCGGCAGCGCGCCGGGCAGGCCGAGGCAGACGGGGCAGATGTTGGTATTCGGCTCGACGCCAAACTTGTTGGCGCAGTTGCAGAAGGCCTTGGTTGCCGTGAGCAGTTGCACGTGGACTTCAAGCCCGATCACAGGCTCGTACTTGGCCATTACTTCAGGAGAGATTGCGGAAGCCATAGATGAATTTTATCGCGGGCGGTTGCGAGGCAGCGTGAGAGGAGAATGGGAGATTTGATCCGTTCTTGCATCTGGCCCCAATTTCAGCCTTTTGGTTCGAGTTCCGGGATGCCGGTCGCGTTGCTGCGGCTCTTCCTGCACTCGTCGCAGAGTTGGGAGAAACCCATGGGCTTTCCAAAGAGCCATCCCTGGGCAAAATGCACGCCACCGCGGATGAGAAATTGGGCCTGATCTGGAGTCTCGACCCCTTCAGCTACCATGGTGAGTTTCAGCGAGTGGGCCATGCCGATGATGTGAGATACAACCTGGCTCGTGGCTCCGTCCGTCCCAATGGTATCAACGAAGGACTTGTCGATCTTGAGGGCGTCGAGTCCGAGTGTTTGCAGGCAAGAGAGGCTGGAGAAGCCTGTTCCAAAGTCGTCGATTGCCACTTCAATTCCAAGGGAGCGAATTGCGGCCAGGACGGCGCGTGTTTCCTTGCCCTGCAGGAACCCACGCTCCGTGGCCTCCACCTTTACATTTGCGGGTTGTATATTTCCCTGCACGAGCATGGAGCGGAGCAAATCCTCTATATGCATGGATTGAAGATCGAGTGCGGAAAGATTGATTGCAACCAAGAAATCCGGATTGATCTTGAGAATTTCCGGCAGATCCGCAGTGACGATTTCAATGACACACGCCGTGATGAGCGTAATCACACGGCTATCTTCGGCGATGGGGATGAAGTAGTCAGGCATGACTGTTTTGCCGCTTCGTTTCCATCGCACCAGCGCTTCCGCTCCTACCCAGCGTCCGGTGGATAGTTCCACGATGGGCTGGTAGAGGACAAAGAATTCCTTACGTCTGGCCGCGCCACGCAGGACAGAAGGAAGCGACAAACAAACGCGCGAAATGTGAGCTACCACCCAGGCCAGAACTGCCGCACAGAGCAGTCCCAGCGGAATGAACACGTAGGCGAACTGGCGGACATGGTTGGTGACGTAGGACTCAGGTTCTGCGACTATGACGGCGATATCTATATTTGCGGAGGCTATCTCAGTCACGATGTGACCCTTGTCCGAGAAGGTCAATTTGCCGCCTTTGGGAATCGGCCTGAACCACTCGGGAGGCGGAGGGGGGCCTTTTGCGGCAAAGATGGTGCGATTGGGTGAAGACGGGACAAAGACCGTAATCGAGATGTCTGGGCCTTCTGTAGGAATGTCGATGGAGAGGTAGGGATCGAGAATAAAGGCGATGCCGAAGCGGGAAAAGACATCGACTGGGTGGTCAACAAAGGGAAGCTGGATGCCCAGCCGCTCCTCCCCTGCATTTGCCGTGATCAAAGAGGGCGGACCGAGCGAAATTCTGCCCTGATCGGCAAGAGAAGTGCAGATCATTTGGTTCCCGACGATTCGGGCGACAGCCTGGATGTAACTCGAACTCACATCCACTCTTCTCATGAGTACAAGCTCTTGAGGCGAGCAAGGAGCGTTGTGGGCACCATTGATGAGTTCTGTCCCGCTACGTATCTCCAGCGACATTTCCTCAACGCGACGCAATACGTCCTGGGCGTCGTACAACGCTATCGAACTCTCATTGGCCAGAGCCTCCTTCCTCGACAACTGGATTGAGATCCAGAGCGGAGCAACCACGGCGACCGATCCAATGAAGATGGAGATCAATAGTGCGAAAGTGCGCCTCATACAAGCCTCATCGAGACCAAACCCTGGGGAGGACGGATTTGAGAGGAAATCATACAGCTTCTCTTGAAAAGAAAGCCATTAGGAAGTTAAACAATTGTATGAAGATTGGGGAGCTGCGAGGTCGGATTGTGGGGTCGCCGGGCGCTTGCGCCAGTCTGAGACGAGGATTTCTGTCCCGTTTTTGGATTCGATTCCGATTCTGAACTGTCTGTAGAGACGAACTGCGAATGGACCATTGCGTGGGCATCTGCGGGATCGTACTGTGAACGCATGGCCGTAATGTCTGTTGATCTCGCTTGTCGCCGCTGGTCCGATCTGGGGGTCGTGATTCTGGATCGGGGTTCATCCGGGAAGCCTCAGGCTACTCCGGATTGGAAGCTGACCGAGAAACCGGATCGTGAAACCACCCGGAACACGATTCTTGCAACTACCTCCACAACCGTGCGCTGCGAGATTGTGCTTCTGGACCCGCCGGGGATTGATCCTGATTTGGACAGGGCGCCCATTGACGCCGAGGTGCTTGCCGGGCGGCTCAATCATCTTTGCGGCGTGCGCGACATTCACATTCTCATGCTGGATGGGCCGCAGGCGTGGAAGTCTGCGGCGAACGGCCTGGCTCATGCGCGGGCCAGCGAGCGGCAGTTGAATACGTCTGCCAAGACGGGTTTGCCGGGCATGGTAAAGCCGGGCACTTATCGGCCCTTTGCCGAGTTTTGCATCGATGTTTATGACGCGTTGTGCCGACGCGGTTGGCGCAGGCTCACCACGCGCGACCACTCGGGTCCGTTGCAACAGGCTCACCAGGAGCGAATTCTGGTGGAAAGTTACCCTCATGCGGCATGGAAGTCGCTGGGGCTGAAGCCGCTGCCGGCTAAGCGCCGAACCCGAATCTCAGATCTGGCTGATGCGTATGCGGCACTGAACGGGGTGATTCCATTTACGACCAACCGGCCCCCAAATCATGACCAGTTGCAGGCCATTGTGAGCGGTATGGCTGGGTTGGCGCTTGAGGAACACAATACTGCGGCATTGCGCATGGTGGGGAATCCGCCACGGCGCGAGGAAGGGCACTGGCGTGAGGGCTTTATTGCCTTGCCGGTTCCTCCCCTGACGAGGACGGGGATTCGCTGGCTCGACTAGTACCTATGACTGTATGGACTGGCAATCACCCCGGTCCCCAAAAAATCGAGGGGCCTGGGGCACCGACATCCTTGTGCTTGCGGGACTGAACGTTCAGTCACGAATAAACGCAGAAACGGCCACCCGAGGGTGGCCGTTTCCGCGTGTTGGAACTGCAGTTATGCTTCTACTGGCTTGGGAGCGGCTGCCTGCTCTGCTTCTGCCGGCTTGGGCTTGGGCGCTTCCTGCTTCTTGGAGGGAGCAAGGATGGCATGGAGAATGGTGCCTTCCATGCGGGGCATAAACTCCACTACGCCCGCGTCGCCGATGTCCTGGATAAGGCGATTGATGATCTTGTAGCCGAGTTCGCGGTGGGCCATCTGGCGGCCACGGAAGCGGAGGCTGGCCTTGACCTTGTCGCCGTCATTGAGGAAGCGAATGGCCTGGTTCTTCTTGGTCTGGTAGTCGTGCTCATCCACGGTGACCGAGAACTTGCACTCCTTGATGACGATGACTTTCTGCTTTTTGCGGGCTGCTCGCTCGCTCTTTTCCTTCTCGTAGAGGAAGCGGCCGTAATCCTGGATGCGGCAAACCGGAGGAACCGCGGTGGGAGAGACCTCCACCAGGTCCAAGCCCCGCTCTTTGGCGAGTTTCAGCGCGTCGAAGGGGGTGAGAATTCCAATTTGCTCACCGTGTTCGTCGATGACGCGAATTTCGCGTGCGCGAATACGGTCGTTGATGCGGATAAAAGACTTTGCCGAACGTTTATCGAGTGCGATGGTGCTCCTCCAAAGGTGTTCTCGCCGACCCGCTTTCGGGGTCTTCCCGAAACGCTGCGGGTACACGAGGGCACTCTGAGTATAGCATTGGCCTGCCTTTGTGGAACAAAGGACTTAGAGGCATCTGGCTATGGAAAAGGAAACAAGAGCAGCTCGACTCATTTTGGGTTTTGTTTTCCAAAGGAGTTGGCTCTGGGGGGGGGCTGAAACCAAGATGGGTTGAGATGAGAATTCTGCTTTGCATCAGGAATTTGGCGAAGGAGTATTCTATATAGGTAGAAATTCAGGAGGTAAGGTGCCATGGCGCTGAGCATTAAATCCGCAGAGGCAGACCGGCTGGCGCGGGACCTGGCTAAAACAACCGGGGAGTCCATTACTGTGGCTGTGATTGTGGCTATGCGGGAACGGCTGGCGAGAGAAGAGAGGAAACGGGAGAGCAAGCGCTTGTTAATTGCCGACGTGATGGCAATTGCAGACCACTATTCATCGCTCCCTATACTCGACGCGCGGACTGAGGATGAAATCATGGGGTGGGACGAAAATGGGCTACCGACATGATTATCGATTCGTCCGCTCTTGTAGCAATCCTTGAAAAGGAGCCTGAAGCGCTTCGGCTCGTAGATGCCTTAGGGGGCAGTGCAATCCGCTGGCTTCCAGCTTCCTGTTTCCTTGAAGCTTCCATGCTCCTTGCTGGACGTGGTGGTGAAGAAGGTCTGCGCGATCTGGACCTGCTGATTGGACGATTCCGAATCGAAATCGTGGCGTTCACTGAGGCCCAGGCGCGCTTGGCGCGCGAAGCCTTCAAGAGCTATGGCAAGGGACGACATCCAGCCAAACTAAACTTTGGTGATTGCATGGCTTACGCGTTGGCCAAAGAAACCGGCGAAGAGCTTCTCTTCAAGGGAACCGACTTTGGTCAAACCGACATAGCTGTCGCCCGTTACTGAATCTTCTCGGCTGTGAGAGGAAGCGCTTCAAGCGATCCATCCGCAGCGAGCCCAGTGGCGCGAACACGGACCAACTGATTGGCGGGCAATGTAGCAGCAAGTTCCACGGGAACAAAATTTTCTGTCAGCGCCGCTGTTCGTTGCAGGGTTGCGAGCGCTTGTGGTGTGTGCAGCGTGATGGCCTCAAGTTCCTGGCCGATGAGGCGGCGGCGATGGGATTCCGTCTTTTGGGCAGCGAGTGTGCGGAGGATGGCCATTCGCTCGTCAACGACATCCGACGGGACGGGCGCTTGAGCGTGCAGTGCCCAGCCTGCCGTGCCGGGACGGGGCGAAAAGGGGAACAGGTGCAGGTAGCCGTAGGGCAGCGCTTGCACCATTGCAACGGTCTCTTGAAACTCGTGATCGGTCTCGCCGGGGAAGCCCACCATAACGTCGGCTCCGAGGGTCAGCGCTTGGCCGGCAGCGCGGAACAGGGCGGCAACCTTCTCAGCGTAGTGCCATGGGCGGTAACGGCGGTGCATACGGCGCAGCACGGAATCTGAGCCTGACTGAAGCGGCAAGTGCGCGTGACGGGCGAGGCGTGTGCCGCCAAATTCAGACATCAGCCCGATCAGGTCGGCATCCCAATCCATGGGTTCGATGGAACTGAGTCGTAACCGCGGCAGGGTTGTGCGGCCAAGAATCTCCCGGACGAGGGCGTGCAGTTTGGATGGGGCTGTGAGATCGCGTCCCCAGCGCCCAAGGTTGATGCCGGAGAGTACGAGTTCGTTGCCGCCAGCGGCGACAAACCCTTCCACCTGCTTGAGAATGGCTGCCCTGGAAAGGCTGCGGGAGGAACCGCGCGTCTGGGGGATGACGCAGAAGGTGCAGCGGTTTCCGCATCCTTCCTGCACTTTGAGGTTGGGCCGCGTCTGTGAGCCCGGTACGAGCTGCGCCTCCTCAAGAAACGAAAGGGCGAATCGGTCGTCGACCCAGACGGGCGCTTGATTGCCAGACAGCAGTGCGCTGACGCTGACGATGGCTCGAGCCTCTGAGGATGTTGTGGGGGTCTGTCTGGCGGCCAGGCTTTGAATAATTTCCGGTGCGAGGGCCTTGTGACTGTTGCCGACGACGGCGGCGACGCCCGCCATGGTTGCCAGTTCCTCTGGCGCGCGCTGCGCGTAGCAGCCGGTTACAACGATTTTTGCGGTTGGATTCTGTCGATTGGTTTTGCGAATAAAGGCCCGGGCCGCGCGGTCGGCCTCGGCGGTAACGCTGCATGTGTTGACCACTACTACGTCCGCCTCCGATGGCTGGGTTACACATTGCAAGCGCGCGAGCAGACGATCCCGGACCGCCTCGCCATCGGCGCGCGCAGCCCTGCAACCGAAGTTTTCAACAAAAAAGCCCGGCATCGCTAATAGTTTAATGGAGGTTTCATGGAACGCATCGAAGGCGCTGCAAGTTATTGATCTGGCCCTCAAATAGAGTTGGGGAATCCTACTCTTGCGCCAGGATTCCAGGAAGCAGATCCTTCGACTCCCTGCGGTCGCTCAGGATGACAGCAAGGATGGGGCACGGTGCATCCACATTCAGCCGGCGCTATAGAACATAGCCAACTCGCTATAATGGAAGTAGATTGAAATGTGGTGGTTCTCCATCGCAGCTCCCTCTGCACACCATGCCAGAAGCCACCCCGGACACTAGTTTCAAAGCTGATTTAAACGCTGCGCGCGGCAGTACGCGGCATATCATCGGCTTTGTCTATTTCACGTTTGTCTGCTACCTCTCGATTGGACTGCCGCTGGCGGTTCTTCCCCCATACGTTCACCTGCGGATGGGGTACGGCGAGGTGGTTGCGGGGCTGGTGATCAGCATTCAGTATGTGGCGACACTGGTAAGCCGACCATGGGCGGGGCGCATCTCAGACCGCTCGGGGGCAAAGATCTCGGTGATCTGGGGTCTTGGGCTGCAAACATCGAGCGGCGTACTGCTGCTGGCGGCAGCGCTGGCGAGCCGGATCCACCTGCTCAGCTTCATCGTTCTCATTGCCAGCCGGCTTCTGCTGGGGCTGGGAGAGAGCCTGGTATCAACCGGGTCGACGCTCTGGGGCATCAACAGCGTGGGCCATGCGAGCATGGCAAAAGTGATCACCTTTAATGGGATCAGCACGTACGGCGCGATGGCGCTGGGTGCGCCGATCGGCGTTTTGCTGGATCAGCATTGGGGCATGGAGTCGCTGGGCATTGTCACGATTGTGATCTGCGGCGCCTGCCTGCTGATGGCCCTGCGCAAGCCGGGGGGTCCGGTGACGCACGGCGAGCATCTGCCGTTTCGCGATGTACTGTTTCGCGTGCTTCCGCATGGAATGGGGCTGGCGCTTGCGGGTGTGAGCTATGCGGTGCTGGCGACCTTTGTTACGCTCTTCTACGCCAGCCGCCATTGGAGCGGCGCGGCAATTTGCCTCACGGCATTTGGAGTCTGCTTTGTGCTGGGGCGGCTGTTGTTTCTTGAGGCCATTAACCGCTTTGGCGGCTACCCGGTGGCGCTGGTCTGCCTGTCCACGCAATCGGCGGGCATGGTTCTGCTGTTAACAGCGAGTGGGCCATGGATGGCGTTGAGTGGCGCGGGCCTTTGCGGGATGGGGTTCTCGCTGGTGTTTCCGTCGATTGGGGTGGAAGCGGTGAAGCGCGTGCCGACGCATAATCGCGGCACGGCGCTGGGAGTGTATACGGCGTTTGCGGATGTGTCGTTTTTCCTGGTGGGCCCCACGGCGGGGGCCATCATTGGCTGGTGGGGTTACCCGAGCATGTTTCTGTTTGCGCTGCTGTGCATTTTTGCGGCGATGGGGATCGTGCTGGTGCTGCGGCGGGTGAAGGCCGACTGAAGTGTGTCACAGTGGGCTAAGCCCACTTGATTCAGATTCCCACCAGTGATAATCTCCCGGTATGGCTACTTTTCCGGTTATCAAGAATTCCGAATTTCAGTTGATCTCCGAGTTCGCGCAGCCCGACGCGAAGAAGCGCCTGTCGCTTGGGGAGGCTCTTGGCGGTGCTACGGCTTATAACATCTACCGCAATCCCCTCGGCCAGCTTATTCTCGATCCGGTAAAGGCCGTTCCCGCTTCCGAGACGTGGCTCTACGAGAATGCACAGGCCCTGGCCAGCGTGAAACAGGGTTTGAGGGAGTCTGCCGAAGGGAAGAGCGTGGACCGCGGCTCGTTTGCGAAGTACGCGAAGGAATAGGGCCGAAAAATAGATTATTTCGATATGGGGCAATGATATAGGAAGGTTTATTGTGCAGCGAAGAATCAAGTTCACGCCCACAGCGGATGCGCAGTTGACGGCGCTTGAAGATTCGCCTGCCGATGCGGCTCTACTTGGTCAGGTTCGCAAGGCTCTCGGTTATCTGGAAATTGATCCGCGCCATCCAGGCCTTCACACGCACGAATTTTCTTCGATTACAGGCGTAGATGGCGAAAAGGTGTTCGAGGCGTACGCTCAGAACAACACGCCGGGTGCGTACCGCATTTTCTGGCACTACGGCCCCGATGAAATCAAGGGCAAGAAACGAATTCCTATCATCACGATCGTCGCAATCACCAGCCATCCATGAGCCGACCGTTGCATCCTGGCCCCGCCTAATGCAGCGAAGGGGAGAAATGGAAAAATCCGGAGGCCAGTTGTTGAATTCTGCGGCCTCTTGACTTTGGCGCAGAGCACGTCGTCAGACTGGGGTGCCAGTTGGTCTTGAACATTCCATTTGTTTATTGGAAACCAAACAAGTTAGTCGCTGTTGCCACCATCGGAGTCCCGGCCGGTGCCATCGTCTCCCTCGGCATTTGGATCTTCACTAATCTGGTAGTCCCTTCCGTTACGCCCTCTGATGTAAGTGCCATCGTCCTTATGAACATATCCATCTCGGCTCGTGTACTCACTCCTATCGCTGTTGTCTTTTGGATTTCCCATTCGCTTCACCACCCTTTCGGGGATAGATGATACACCCGTTCGAGAAAACACGGTTTGCAAAAGAGAGCATACCGCCAGTAGACGTCCTCGGGATCAGAAACAGGTGATAATAAAGCCCCCAGCGAATTTGTCGCTACTTCGACAAATACTCCGCGTCGGTTACGTGCCGCTCCCACGCTACGGCGACGTTGTTTTCGTCGGCCACCTGAAGGGCCAGGTGAACCATGGTGTTCTCCGGGCCTGCTCCGTGCCAGTGGCGTTCGCCGGGGGCGATGATGACCGTGTCTCCGGGATGAATCTCCGTGACGAGGCCACCCTCTTTCTGCACCAGGCCTGAGCCCGACAGAACATGGAGAACCTGCCCGAGGGGATGAGTGTGCCAGGCGGTTCTTGCTCCGGGCATAAAGCTGACGCGGTTCATGCGGACACGCGAAGGCAGGTCAGCGGTGACAATCTCGTCCACCCAAACGGTGCCGGTGAAGTACTCCGCCGGGCCCGGCTTGCTGACCCTGTCTCTGCTTCCAACAATTTTCATTTGACCCCTCCTGAACGGCATCTGGTTTGATCGTAAATGCTCTTGAAGGAGCCTATCGCGGTCCGGTTAAACCTCGTTGATCAGCAGTTCTCCTCTTGATACGACTGCCTTGTTGACGAAGCGCTGCTTGCCGGTGCGCTTCTTGCCGTCAACGTCTTCAAAGTCGAAGGTTTCATCCTGGAGGTCGAAGATGCTGATGTCAGCTTCATAGCCGGGCTTGAGGGTGCCGATGTTTACATCAAAGGCGAACATCTTTGCCGGGTTGGCGGTGACCATGGCGACGGCTTTATCGAGATCGACGCCAAGGGCCATCATTTTGGAGACCATGGTGGGCAGGTCATAGATGCGCCGGAGGACGGCCTGGGTGCTGAGGTCGGTGCTGATGGTGTCTGGAAGGAGGCCCTGCTGAATGGCTTTTTCAGCCACGTCAAAACTGAAATGTGCCTGACCCTGCGCCGTATCGAAGAAGACTCCGCGCGCACGCGCTTCGAGGACCGCAGGCAAAATTTTGCCATCAGCATCGAGGATGAAGTTTTTGCGGCCCGCGTAGCAGTGGGTGTAGATGTCGCCTTTGCGCAGGAGCTTGAGTAGGTCAGGCAAAGGGGAATGGGGGCCGTTGATGTGGACCATGACGGGAACCTTTGCGATCTCCGCGGCCTCGATGGCTTTGCTGAGGATGTCGAGGTCTTTGTCGCCCTCGATAGTTTCCGCGAGACGCACCTTGACGCCAATGGTTGAGGGGCGAAACTGTTCGATGGCCTGGGCCACGGCCTTGGGGTTGACCCAGGCGGGGTTGTCATAAGAACGCTCGAGCGAGATGACACCGAGTACGCCAATGTCAACGAAGGCGTAGATGCGGGTGGCCGACTTGGTGATGATGAATTTATGAAAGTTGTTGATGTTTTCAGAGCCAGCGGAGCCAGCATCGACGACAGTGGTGACGCCGCGGCTGAGGGAGTAATGGTCGGCGCTGGTGCATCGCGCCACTCCCTCGTAGCAGTGCACATGGGAATCAATAAACCCCGGAGTAACGATTCTGCCTTTGACGTTGTAGACATTGGCAGCGCGGTCGGCGGGAATGTCTTTGGCGATGGCAGCGATCTTGCCGTCTTTGACGGCGAC
>Ga0364880_10360_pt1 | contig 18867 bp, 16 predicted proteins | sample ExccelJu500001D3_5_FD_206927 | JGI IMG/M metagenome (GOLD analysis project Ga0364880, IMG submission 206927) | Enriched cells from Trout Bog Lake Hypolimnion, Wisconsin, USA - BchlTB.July30.5000.01.D3 | ecosystem: Environmental > Aquatic > Freshwater > Lake > Hypolimnion/Profundal zone | place... | reverse complement strand
TACATTATCATCGGTACGGCAGCCGTCAAAGTACCCGGGTTTTTGCACGAAGCCTGCGATGCGTTTCCCGGTCATATTATGGTTGGTCTGGATGCCAAGGGTGGCAAAGTTGCGGTTGATGGCTGGTCAAAACTCACTGGGCATGATGTTGCTGATCTTGCAAAGCGTTTTGAAGGCTATGGGGTGGAGGCGATTATTTACACCGATATCGGGCGCGATGGAATGTTGTCGGGGGTGAATATTCCTGCAACGGTTGAATTGGCGCGACCTTTACATGTGCCCGTTATCGCCAGCGGTGGCATCACTAATTTAGATGATGTGCGCGCATTGTGCGCGGTGCGCTCAGAAGGAATTACCGGCGCGATTACTGGACGCGCTATCTACGAGGGCACCCTAGATTTTAGCGCCGCTCAAGCACTGGCAGATGAACTGTCGCCCGTTGTTATCTAATGCTCGCGAAACGCATAATTCCCTGTCTGGACGTGACTGCCGGACGTGTTGTCAAAGGGGTCAGCTTTGTTGAATTACGCGATGCCGGTGATCCGGTAGAAATTGCGCGTCGTTACGACGACCAAGGCGCGGATGAATTGACCTTTCTCGACATTACTGCCAGTTCCGACGACCGGGGCATTATTTTTCGTATCATAGAACAAGTGGCAGAACAGGTTTTTATTCCGCTGACTGTTGGCGGGGGAGTGCGCGAAGTTCAAGATGTGCGTAATCTGCTTAATGCGGGTGCGGATAAAGTAAGTATTAACACCTCGGCAGTGGTTAATCCGCAATTGGTGGCGGATGCGGCTGCACGGTATGGTTCTCAGTGTATTGTGGTGGCTATCGACGCAAAACAAATTGCGCCGGACAAGTGGGAAGTATTTACTCACGGCGGACGCAAAGCCACCGGGCTGGATGCCGTAGAGTGGGCGATAAAGATGCAAACTTTGGGTGCCGGCGAGATTCTTCTCACCAGTATGGACAAAGACGGACAGAAAAGTGGCTTCGATTTGGCACTAACACGCGCAGTAACCGATGCACTGGAAATTCCGGTCATCGCCAGCGGAGGGGTGGGCAATCTGCAACACCTCGCCGATGGTGTAAAACAAGGAGGGGCAGATGCAGTGCTGGCGGCCAGTATTTTTCATTTCGGTGAATATACCGTACAGCAAGCGAAGAAGTTTATGGATGGGCAAGGGATAGAAGTACGGTTGTAGTAGGATATAGAAATAATTAGAAAGAAAATAATGAACTTTAATGTAAAGAACGACTCTTTTTTGCGCGCATTGTTGCGTCAGCCCACTGAATACACTCCGCTGTGGATGATGCGCCAAGCCGGGCGCTATCTGCCTGAGTATTGCGCCACCCGCAAGCGCGCAGGTAGCTTCCTCAATCTGTGCAAAAGCCCGGATATGGCGACCGAAGTGACTTTGCAGCCGCTGGAACGATTCCCGCTGGATGCCGCTATTTTATTCTCCGATATTCTCACTGTCCCCGATGCAATGGGTTTAGGGCTGTATTTCGCTGAAGGTGAGGGTCCCAAGTTTGAGCGACCATTGCGCGACGAAGCGGCGATTATGGCGTTGCGCGTCCCCGACATTGGCAAAGATCTGAAATATGTCACCGATGCCGTTTCGCAAATTCGCAAAGCACTGGACGGCAGCGTACCGCTAATCGGTTTCTCAGGTAGCCCGTGGACATTGTCATGCTACATGGTCGAAGGTGGTGGCAGTGACGACTACGCCAAAGTCAAAACCTTGATGTACAAAGAACCGAAGCTAATGCACCATATTCTGAACGTTACAGCACATGCGGTGACTGCTTACTTGAACGCGCAGATCGAAGCAGGGGCGCAAGCTGTGATGATCTTCGATTCATGGGGCGGCGCATTGTCACATGCGGCATTCCATGAATTTTCGTTAGCCTATACTCAACGCATCGTCGATGGGCTGATAAAGGAAAAGGACGGGGTTCGTATTCCATCAATCGTATTTACGAAAGGTGGCGGTTTGTGGATTGAAAGCATTGCCGACATCGGCTGCGATGCTGTTGGTTTGGACTGGACTATGGACATTGGCGTAGCCCGACAAAAGGTTGGCGAAAAAGTCGCTCTGCAAGGCAATATTGATCCGACCGTGCTATTTGCGACGCCGGAAGTTATCCGTAACGAGGTAGAAAAAGTATTAACCAGCTACGGTTACGGTAGCGGGCATGTGTTTAATTTGGGGCACGGAATTTCTCAATTTACCAACCCGGACAACGCCGCTGCACTGGTTCAGGCCGTTCATGAGTTAAGCAAAAAATATCACTAAAATGGCTTGACATTTGGTGTGGTTATGAACAGCACATCAGTTTTGATGTAATTCTAATAAAGGCCACAGGCTAAATTTTCTGTGGCCTTTATTGTTTTCTAACTTATTGATATTTAATATGTAATATATCGCCTTTAATTTGAGCAAAAATTAAAAGCATATATATAATTTGCAGTTAGCATTGCCGTTAGAGAGTTATTAACATAGTTATCCACAGGATTTGTGCATAAGAAAAATTCTTCTTATCCTTCAAGAGTGTTAGCGAAATTTCATAGAAATTACTGGAGAATCATTCTTTAACATGCATATCATTCGGGTTGCTTTAGATGTGCCATTGTCAACACTTTTTGATTATTTTTTAAGTGTCGGTCAGTCGGCTGAGATCGGGCAACGCGTCCGCGTTCCGTTCGGGCGCAAACATATGGTTGGTATCGTAATTGAATTGGCGGAAAGCTCCGATCTGGCTCCCGAGCGCATCAAACCCGTTGAACATGTGTTAGATGATGTGCCGCCCCTGCCCGGCGAATTGCTTACCCTCTTGCGCTTTTGTAGTGAGTATTATCATCACCCCTTGGGCATGACTGTTTTATCCGCCTTACCCGTGCGGTTGCGTGCGCAAGAATCGTTCGTCATCAGGCAGGATTTATCTTATGCCTTGAGCGCTGTCGGACTGGCACTTGAACCGTCACAACTGCCAAAGCGCCGCGTTATACTGCAGCGCATTTGGCAAGCTTTGCAAACGTCGCCCTTGTCCGGCAGCCAAATTCGCGCCCTGTCTCCAAGTGCACCAGCTAACCTGAGGGTGATGCTAGACCAAGGCTGGGTAGTGTCAACCACAACACAAACTCCGACTGCTACCGCAAATATTTTTAATGAGGTTCACACGCCTACAGAGGCACAACAGCAAGTGATTAATGCAATTGCTCAAACAATTGGCTATCAGTGCTTTTTATTGCATGGCATCACTGGTAGTGGTAAGACTGAAGTGTATGTGCAGCTGATGCACCAAGTGCTGCAACGCGGCGAACAAGTATTGTTGCTGGTTCCCGAAATCAACTTAACACCGCAACTGGAAAACTATTTCTGCGCTCGCTTTCCCGATGCCGAGTTGGTAAGTCTGCATAGTGGGCTGAGTGATGGTGAGCGGGCTAGCAAATGGTTACGCGCACAATCTGGTCTGGCGCGTATTGTGCTGGGAACACGTTTGGCTGTATTTACGCCACTCCCGAAACTCGGCTTGATTCTGGTGGATGAGGAGCACGATTCATCTTTTAAACAACAAGATGGCTTGCGCTATTCCGCGCGGGATGTAGCAATCTTCCGCGCCAACCAGCGTGGCGTGCCTATCGTGCTAGGCTCGGCTACTCCTTCCCTCGAAAGTTATTACAACGCCCGCAGTGGGCGCTATCAACTTTTGAAGTTGGATCAACGTGCATCCACTCTGGCACAATTGCCGCAAATTCGCTGTCTTAATATCAGTAGCATCCCGCTAATTGATGGTATATGCCCCGCCATCCTGACGGCGTTGGGTGAGCGCTTGTCACGCAAGGAACAAAGCTTGATTTTTATCAACCGTCGCGGCTATGCCCCTGTGTTGATGTGTACCGCGTGTGGCTGGCTTTCAGGTTGCTCAAATTGTGCTGGAAAATTGGTGTTGCACTTGAAAGACCGGCGTTTGCGCTGTCATCATTGCGGACATCAGGAGCGCGTACCCCATGCTTGCCCAAGCTGCGGCAATGCCGATTTGCAACCTGTTGGCGTGGGTACTCAACGTATTGAAGAAGCACTGCAAACACACTTTCCGGAAGCGCGAATTTTGCGAGTAGACCGCGACAGCACCCGCAACAAAGGCTGTTGGCAAACGATGCGCAAACAAATTCAAGATGATGGGGTAGACATTCTTGTGGGCACGCAGATTTTGGCGAAAGGTCACGACTTTCCCAACCTGACACTGGTTGGTGTGCTCAATCCAGACGCCGCTTTGTATAGTGCGGACTTTCGTGCTTCAGAAAAACTTTTTGCGCAACTTGTCCAAGTCTCCGGACGCGCAGGTAGAGCCGACAAGCCGGGTGAAGTGCTGGTACAAACTGCCTTCCCCGATCATCCCTTGTTCCGTGCTCTGCGCGCGCATGACTATGATGCTTGGGCGCAAATCCTGTTAAAAGAACGTGAGCAAGCTGGATTTCCGCCTTTTGTTTTTCAGGTACTGTTGCGAGCGGAAGGAAAACAAGAAGGAGAAGTTTATGCCTTTTTGAAGCGCGCCCGCGAGACTGCGATGGCATTGTCCTTACCGGTTGAAATTTACGGCGTGGTTGCTGCCACCATGGCAAAACGCGCCAACCATTTTCGCGCACAACTGCTTGTGCAAAGCGTCACTCGTAAATCAATGCAGCAATTTCTACGTTCATGGCACCCGTTGTTGGATGCGCTCCCTTCACTAAAACTGCGCTGGTCACTAGACATCGACCCACTTGAGTTTTGAGATTGCGGCAATTTCATAAATTCTGCTTAATTGTCAGCCAAGCGATTAGAAGGGATTTTAGAATGTTTGCAAACAGTTTTTCGTTGCCCTCTCGGTAGCGTCTCAAAATTTAACCGCGTGGCAGCAGAACAGCACCCTCCCTTTTTCGCGTATAGTTTCATTGTGGCGTATCCTGATTCAACAATTTCTTTGCCTCCGCTATTTCTTCTTTAATAGCCGTCAGCGCTGTCTGCGCAGACGCATCCCCTTGCAATGCTGCTTTTTGATACCACTCTGCAGCTTTGGTCAAATCTTTTACAATACCTTTACCTATATGGTATGCATCTGCTAGCTGTTTTTGTGCCTCTGCATTTCCTTGCTGTGCTGCTTTTTTTATCCAACCTACTGCTTTGGCTAAGTCTTCTGGTTGCCCTTGCCCCGTTGATAGCATTTTTCCCAAGCTGATTTGTGCCTCTACATTTCCGCGCTCTGCGGCTCTTTGATACCACCTAACGGCTAAAGGTAAGTTTACCGTTACTCCTTTTCCATTTTGGTACATAGAGCCCAATTTAGTCTCAGCAACTGTGTTACCTTTCACTGCGGCTTTTTCAAACCATTCTTCTGCCTTTTTTGAGTCTACCGGGGTGCCTTGCCCAATTAGGTACATATTCCCCAATGTTGTCTGCGCCCCTGCATCACCTAACTCGGCAGCTTTTCGATACCATTCGAATGCCCGTGTTAAATCCTTTACTACTCCTTGGCCTTTTGTGAACATGTTTCCTAGAATAATCTGCGCGCTTGCATCTTCTTGAAGCGCTGCCTTTTGATACCATGCCGCCGCTTTGACATAATCAACTGCAATACCCTGACCAATTAAGTACATTGCTGCCAGCTGTGCTTGTGCCTCCTTGTTTCCTTGAAGTGCTGCCTTTTGATACCAGCCTGCAGCCTTAATGTAATCGTTTGGAACGCCTTGTCCATTAAAATACATATTACCCAAGGCATATTGAGCCTTTGCATTTCCTTTTTCGGCTGCTGGAATTAGTAATGTTTTCGCTTTGTCGAAGTCTTTATTGTCTTGTGCGTCCTTGCCCTTTTTGTATGCCTGTTCATATTGATCTGAGGCTGGTTTGAAGTCTGTGGTCGAAGTTGTGGTTTCTTGACCAAAAGAGCTTATTGAGTTTAATGTAACGCTGACCGACATCAGCAAACATACTATTGTGCGAAACATAATTGTCCTTTAAGTATTGTGCTCATGCATTGCAGACGGGGAAATCGCCGCTCTGAATTGTAGAGTTATATACAAATCATTCCTTACCCTTTTCACAATGGGGATTAATCCTCTTTCTAAAGGGGGGTGAAACGAAGCGGAAAGGGCTTTGTTTTTGTTTCATATTAAGGGTATGCATGCGAAATATACTGTTTGATTATACGTTTTCATGTTTAGTCTATAAAATTACTTTTCATATTTCTCCTTTACGCTTGGTACAATTCAATTCTAATTGGTAACTATCTGATTAGTTTTTTTATCTTTTTCCTGTACTTGGGCTGATTCACTGGTGAGTGAAAGTCCGGTGGTACATTTTGTGGCTTTATTTACTTTTATAATTCGGACAATCTAAGTGATGCGCTTTTTTCGGCTTGTTAAAATCTTTTATGTGGTATTGCACTTTGGGTTGGATGAGTTTCTGCTTGCGCACGCTCGCACGCGTTGGTTGCAAACACCTTTGAACTTTTTGCTTTTTGCCCGCAATATTTCTGCCCCCCGTTCGGTTCGTTTGCGTTTAGCTCTGGAAATACTTGGGCCTATTTTCGTTAAATTCGGTCAAATGCTTTCTACCCGACGCGACCTGATTCCTACCGATATTGCCAACGAGCTGGCTAAGTTGCAAGATCAAGTTCCCCCATTTTCCTCTGAGCTAGCGATTGCTGAATTGGAGACAACTTATAAGAAGAAGCTCGCCGATGTTTTTTGCAGTTTTGATGAAATACCCATCGCCAGTGCCTCTGTTGCCCAAGTGCATTTCGCAGTATTGCCAGATGGACGAGAGGTTGCAGTTAAAATTTTGCGTCCCGGAATTCTTCACGTTATCGAGCATGACCTTGCTTTGCTTGAAGTTTGTGCCAATTTAATTGAATGGTTGTGGACTGATGGAAAGCGGCTGAAACCTAAATTGGTGGTGGCTGAATTTGAAAAATATTTGCATGATGAGCTCGATTTGATGCGTGAAGCTGCTTGCGCTAGCCAATTAAAACGCAATTTTGCCACTTCTAATTTACTTCTTGTTCCCGAAATGTACTGGGACTGGTGTGATTCGAATGTAATCGTGATGGAGCGCATGCACGGAATTCCTATAAGCCAATTAGACGCATTAAAGGCTGCCAATATCAACATTTCCAAGCTTGCTTCTGATGGCGTTCAGATTTTTTATATGCAAGTGTTTCGCGATGGTTTTTTTCATGCTGATATGCATCCCGGAAATATTCAGATTGCTGCGGATGGTCGTTACATCGCTTTGGATTTTGGAATCATGGGTTCTCTCAATGATACGGACAAAAACTATCTTGCTCAGAATTTCATTGCTTTCTTTAATCGCGATTATAAGCGTGTGGCTGAAGTGCATATTGAATCTGGCTGGGTGCCTGCACATACGAGGGTTGACGAACTTGAATCTGCAATTCGGGCTGTCTGCGAACCGATTTTTGACAGACCGTTACGTGAAGTTTCTTTTGGTCGTGTTTTACTTCGTTTGTTTCAAACCTCTCGACGTTTCGGAGTTGAAATTCAGCCTCAGCTGGTGTTGCTTCAAAAAACATTGCTCAATATTGAAGGTTTAGGTTTGCAGTTAGATCCAGAGCTTGATCTTTGGAAGACTGCCAAACCTTGGTTGGAACGGTGGATGAATGAGCAGGTTGGTTGGCGTGGATTAATTAAGTCTCTTAAAGCTGAAGCTCCGCATTTCGCAACTTTACTGCCGCAACTACCTCGGCTACTGAATCAACGGTTAAATGAAAATTCTTTCGCCAAGTATGAGTCTATTCTGTTTGAGATTGCTTCGCAGCAGCGCAAGCGAAATATTTGGTTAATGGTTATTGCTTGGTCTGTCGCTGTCTCTGCGATATGGTTTGTTTTAAATTTTTAAGTTCTAGTTTTCAAAAAAGCCATTTTTAACAAGTTCTAGTGTCAAGGCTTTATAATCCGCTGCACCGGAGGTGTGCGGGGCATATGCAAATACGTCTAAGCCATGCATTGGACTTGCTGCAAGAGCTACATTTTCACCTATTCTAGTGCTGCATAATTGTTCGCCGTATCGTTCCTTGAGTTTGTCATATATGTCGTATGATAATTTTCGGCGAGAATCAAACCGTGTAACCACAATTCGCCGCTCAAATTTCCTTTGTAGTTTTTTTTCAAGAACATTTAGCGCCGCGTCAAGCCGGTGTACTCCTTGTTGCGAAAGATAATCCGCTGAAACGGGAATAAGCACCCTGTCAGATGCCAATAGTGCGTTGAGCGTGAGAACCCCCAGCATTGGGCAGCAGTCAATAAGTATTGGGGCACCGGTAAGTGATAGCTCTTCGGCGAGACCTTGTTTTAGTAGTTTGGCTGCGTTTGGGTCACTGCCGTATAGCACATCAATTTTGGATAATTCGATAGATGTGGGAATGATTTGCCAGCCAGCCGGGGTATCGTGAAGCAGCGTCGACAGCGGTTGTTTTTCCTTAAAAAATGCGGCCATATTACGCTCTTGAGTGCGCGCATCTTTCAACCCGGATGCTAAGCTCAAAGAGCCTTGCGGATCCATATCAAGTGCAATAGGATGCCTCTGAGAGATAGCTAATCCAGCAACCAGATTTAAAGTGGTGGTGGTTTTTCCAACGCCACCCTTTTGATTAAATACGGCGATAACCGCCATGTGATATCCCCCCCGATATGGGAACGATGCAGAGTATAATCAATTCTTCCAAACTGTTTACTCTACCGTGACAGACTTTGCAAGATTGCGCGGTTTGTCAACATCGGTTCCCTTTTGCAATGCTACGTAATATGCCAGCAATTGCAGTGGAATGGTGTGCAGAATAGGGCTTAGAAAACCCGCGTGTTCGGGCATTTGCATAACATGTACGCCTTCACTCGAATGAATACGCGTCATTGCATCGGCAAAAACATATAGTTCGCCACCCCTGGCGCGAACCTCTTGCAGGTTGGATTTAAGTTTTTCCAATAAAACATCATTGGGGGCCACCGCCACCACGGGCATGTCTTTGTCGACTAATGCCAGTGGGCCGTGTTTCAATTCTCCCGCAGGGTATGCTTCGGCATGAATATATGAAATTTCTTTCAACTTCAATGCACCTTCAAGCGCGATTGGATAGTGCAGACCCCGCCCTAGAAAGAGAGCATGGTGTTTGTCCGCGAAATGTGCTGCCAGTTCTGCAATTTGCGGTTCCAGCTTTAATACTGCAAGTACCGCGCTTGGTAAATGTCTCAATTCATGTAAATATTGTTGTTCTTGTTGCAGATTTAGTTTTTTGCGTTGTTTAGCCAGCACGAGGGTGAGCAAAAAAAGTGCTGCCAATTGAGTAGTAAAAGCCTTGGTCGAGGCAACGCCAATCTCTGGTCCCGCTCTGGTTAAAAATCTTAGCTTTGATTGCCGGATAATTGCGCTTTCGGGCACATTGCAAATTGCCAGCGTATGTTTGTGACCGTTTGCTTTCGCATGATTTAGCGCCGCAAGCGTGTCTGCCGTTTCGCCCGACTGAGAGATAGTAACCACTAGCGTCTTGGGATTGGCAACACTTACGCGGTAGCGATATTCACTCGCTATCTCAACTGTGCAGGTTATTCCTGCCACTTCCTCAAGCCAGTAGCGAGCAACTAGCCCTGCATGGTGACTTGTACCGCATGCCAAAATCAAAATTCTATCAATTTGTTCAAAAGCACTTTCTGCCTCCGCACCAAATAATCCCGGTATCAAAGACTGGCTATTGCATACTGACTCTAAGGTATCGGCCAAAGCTTGCGGTTGTTCATGAATCTCTTTCTGCATGTAGTGTTGGTAGTTTCCCAATTCTACGCTCGCATTATTCAACTCACTGACGTTTACTGTACGGGAGACTTCTATTCCTTTTGCATCAAATATTCGATATTTGTCTTGTGCCAATTCAACAACATCACCTTCTTCTAGATATACAACCTGTTGAGTTACTTGCAGCAAAGCTGACATATCTGAAGCAATGAAGTTCTCACCCTCTCCAACACCCAACAATAATGGGCTACCTTTGCGAGCACCAATTAATTGGTGGGGATTGTCTGCCGCGAGTACTCCAATAGCGTATGCGCCAATCAGTCGAGCAAGAGCGGCTTGTGTTGCTGATAGTAAATTTTTTTCTTTTGAATAGTACGAGTCAACTAAGTGGGCAATTACTTCTGTGTCTGTGTCAGAGGAAAATTCGTATCCCTGTGCGGTAAGTTGTGAACGCAACTCTTCGTAGTTTTCAATAATGCCATTATGAACAACTGCTATCGAATTTTTGCTTACGTGCGGGTGTGCATTTCGCTCACTTGGTACTCCATGGGTTGCCCAGCGTGTATGGGCAATTCCAATTGTGCCTTTGGTTTCGCTGCTTTTTTCTGCTAATTCTGCAACTCGCCCGGTACTTCTAACTCGTTCTAGGTAGCCTTTGTTTATAACCACCAACCCGGCAGAATCATAGCCGCGATATTCCAACCGAAGTAGCCCCTCAACCAGAATCGGCACTATATTACGTTGCGCAACCGCGCCTACAATTCCACACATTTTTAGGCTTTCTTAAATTATTTAATTTTTTTGGTAGGCCGTTGCCATCCTGACACGCTTAATTGTTTGGCTCGGGAAAGTGTTAGCCCGCCATCTGGCGTATCTTTAGTAATTGTTGATCCCGCCCCGATTGTTGCACCACGGCCGACTTTAACGGGTGCCACAAGTTGGGTATCCGAACCAATAAATGCATCATCTTCAATTACGGTTCTGAACTTGTTTGCACCATCGTAGTTGCAGGTTATCGTTCCTGCACCTATGTTTACCCGGCTTCCAATAGTTGCGTCGCCTATGTAGCTTAGATGATTAGCTTTGCTATAGTTGTCGATTTCACTGTTTTTAATTTCTACAAAATTTCCTATGTGAACTTCATTTTGCAATTTGCTCCCCGGACGAATGCGTGCAAAGGGGCCTATGTGACAGCCATTGCCAATTTCTGCGTCGTCGATATGACTAAATGGAGCGATATTTGTATTCCCTGCAATGCGCGTATTTTTAATAACACTGTAAGCGCCTACTTTTACTCCCCAGCCGAGTATTACTACTCCTTCAAAAATACATCCGACATCAATTTCTACGTCTTTCTCGCAAAGAAGCTCACCTCTAATGTCGAGACGTGCCGGATCTGCTAACGTTACCCCCTGCGCCAGAAGCTTATTAGCTAGCTCTTGCTGCCATATTCTTTCCAATTCTGCTTGTTGCAGCTTGTTGTTTATACCTTTGACCTCCCACTCGTAGCTGGGCAAAACAGAGTTGATTTTCACGGCTTGTTCCACGGCCATTGCTACTATATCCGTTAGGTAGTACTCACCCTGAGCATTTTCATTGCGCAAATCATTCAGCCACTTACGCATAAGTTTTGTAGGCGCGGCTAAAATTCCTGTGTTTATTTCTTTAATTGTACGCTGTTCTGGCGTAGCATCTTTTTCTTCCACAATTCGGCAAACTTTCCCAGCAGCATCTCGAATAATACGTCCGTATCCTTTAGGGTCGTCCAGAAACTGTGTTAGCAAGGTAAGCGTATTTTCTGCATTAAGTAATTTATGTAATGTTTCTTGCTGAACGAGCGGCACATCTCCGTACAGAACTAAGCAAACTCCATCGTTGTCCATGTGAGGAAGTGCTTGCTTTACCGCATGACCCGTACCAAGCTGAGGCTCTTGCAGAACAAATATTGCAGAATGATTTTGAAGAGCTTGCGGTACTTTTTCTCCGCCATGTCCGTAAATTACGATTATTTTGTCGGGTAGTATGCTGGCAGCCGTATCAACTACATGCTGTAGCATAGTTTTACCTGCAATGTCATGCAAAACCTTTGGTTTCTCGGAATACATCCGAGTTCCCTTACCTGCAGCTAGAATTATGATATTAAGCTTTGACATTTTCAGGTTTACAATTTTAGGTATTTATTTTAAACAAAAAAAACGGCGACTGCCGTTTTTTTTGTTTTGTAGATTTGTAACAGCTTAATGCGTAGAGGTCTTTTTCATTTTTGATATAGCTTGCAATTGGGCAATCGCTTCAGATAATTCTGCTTGCGCCATAGCATAATCAATTTCAGAAGTGCGATTTTTCATTGCTTCTTCAGCTGAGTGCTTCGCTTCAAGTGCTCTTGCCTCATCCAAGTCTGCTCCGCGTATAGCTGTATCGGCCAAAATAGTTACTAAATTAGGCTGAACTTCCAGCATACCGCCTGAAACGTAGATCAAAGTTTCTTCAATTTGATCAGGTAGTATGAGACGCACTGAGCCTGGCTTGATACGAGCTAGAAGCGGAGCGTGTCGAGGATAAATACCCAACTCGCCGGCCTCTCCCGGAACAATCACCACCTCCGCCAAGCCTGAAAATATTGCTGCCTCGGCACTTACTACATCGACATGTACTGTCATTGCCATATAATTTACCTCTATTGCAGCGTTTTAGCTTTTTCGACAGCTTCTTCAATTCCGCCGACCATATAGAATGCTTGCTCTGGCAAGTGATCATATTCACCAGCAACAATTGCCTTGAACCCTTTGATCGTATCTTTCAGGGAAACATACTTACCTGGTGCTCCGGTGAATTGCTCTGCCACATGGAATGGCTGTGACAAGAAACGCTGAATTTTCCGAGCGCGGGCAACTGCCAATTTATCTTCCGGCGCCAACTCGTCCATACCCAGAATCGCAATGATGTCGCGCAATTCTTTGTAACGTTGCAGCGTTTGCTGAACTCCACGTGCTACATTGTAGTGCTCTTCGCCCACCACCAATGGGTCAAGTTGGCGCGAAGTTGAGTCCAGTGGATCAACCGCTGGATAGATACCAAGTGATGCGATGTCTCGCGACAACACGACGGTTGAGTCCAAGTGCAAGAAAGTGGTAGCAGGAGACGGGTCGGTCAAGTCGTCAGCGGGAACGTAAACTGCCTGAATAGAAGTAATCGAACCAACTTTTGTGGACGTGATACGTTCTTGAAGGCGACCCATTTCTTCAGCCAATGTTGGTTGATAACCCACTGCTGAAGGCATACGCCCCAACAGTGCGGATACTTCGGTTCCAGCCAGTGTGTATCGGTAAATATTGTCTACAAAGAACAGAATATCTCGGCCTTCATCGCGAAACTTTTCCGCCATGGTCAGACCAGACAGAGCTACGCGCAGACGGTTACCGGGCGGCTCGTTCATCTGGCCAAACACCATGGCAACTTTGGATTTTGTGAAGTCTTCTTGATCAATAACGCCTGCGTCTGTCATTTCATGGTAAAAGTCGTTACCTTCTCGGGTACGTTCGCCCACGCCTGCAAATACTGACAAACCTGCGTGTTGCTTGGCAATGTTGTTAATCAATTCCAGCATGTTAACTGTCTTGCCCACACCAGCTCCGCCGAACAGGCCAACCTTACCCCCTTTAGCAAACGGGCAAACCAAGTCGATCACTTTAATGCCAGTTTCTAGCAAGTCTACTGATGGTGAAAGTTCGTCAAACTTTGGAGCCTTTTGATGGATAGCACGCTTCTCGGTACATTTAATCTCACCGGCTTCATCAATTGGGCGTCCAAGTACGTCCATAATGCGGCCCAGAGTTCCTGTACCTACGGGTACCATAATTGCATTTCCAGTGGCGTTAACTGCCATTCCCCGTTGCAAACCATCTGAGGAGCCCATAGCAATTGTACGAACCACCCCATCACCCAGTTGCTGTTCTACTTCAAAAGTAAGTCCCGCTTCTACTGTAGTTGAGTTGCCAATATCGGCCAATGTCAAAGCTTCGTAGACCTTAGGCATTTTGTCGCGCGGAAATTCGATGTCAACCACCGCGCCAATACATTGAACAATCTTTCCTTGACTCATTTTAGGATTCCCCGTCTAAATTAATTCTAAATTTTTTGCCCGATGAACGATTAGCTAATCGCCGCAGCACCACCAACAATTTCAGATATTTCTTTGGTGATCGCCGCCTGACGTGCTTTGTTGTAAACCAGTTTGAGCTCACTAATAACACTCTTAGCATTATCAGATGCAGCCTTCATTGCTACCATTCGTGAACTTTGCTCCGAAGCCATATTTTCGACTACCGCCTGATAAACCAATGATTCGATATATCGCAGCATTAATTCGTCAATCACTTTTTTCGCATCCGGCTCATAGAGATAATCCCACTTGCCGTCGGAAGCACCCAACTTTTCACCCGAAAGAGGTAATAGTTGTTCCATGCGCGGCTCTTGTCTCATCGTGTTGATGAAATGATTGTAGCTTAAGTAAATTGCGTCAATTTCTCCGGCAACATATAAATCCAGCATTACTTTTACTGCGCCAATCAACTTCTCCATATGGGGCGTGTCGCCCAAACCTGTCATATGTGATTTGACTTTGGCTCCTATGCGATTCATGAAGCTAAGACCTTTATTTCCTATTGGACATACCGTCAAGCCTTTTCCGGCTGTCTCCCATGATTTCATCTCGTGTATGGCAAGTCTCAAAAGATTGGTGTTTAAGCCACCACACAATCCTTTGTCCGAAGTAACAACTATCAGACCCACATTTTTTATACTTTCTCTCTTAACTAAAAATGCGTGTCTGTACTCAGGATTAGCTCGCGACAAATGGGCTGCAACGTTGCGAATCTTTTCACTATATGGACGAGCTGCACGCATACGCTCTTGCGCTTTGCGCATCTTTGCTGCTGCAACCATTTCCATTGCACGTGTAATTTTGCGCGTATTTTCTACGCTCTTAATTTTTGTGCGGATTTCTTTACTGCCAGCCATAGCTTACCTCGCCTTAATAGACAGCAGTTGCCTTAAATGTCTCAGCGGCTGCAGCCAACAGTTTTTCGTTGTCCGCTGACAAGTCCTTGCTGGATTCGATTGCATCCATAAGTGCTTTATCTTTTGAGGCCAAGTGTGCATGCAAACCTGCTTCAAATGCCAACACTTTCGCGACCGGAACATCATCGAAATAACCTTTATTAACTGCAAATAGCGACGCTGCCATTTTGGAAATAGACAGTGGCGCATACTGCAACTGCTTCATCAACTCGGTTACTATTTTGCCTCGCTCCAATTGTTTGCGTGTAGCCTCGTCCAAATCTGAAGCGAACTGGGCAAACGCCGCAAGTTCGCGGTATTGCGCCAAGGCCAAACGAATACCCCCACCAAGCTTTTTAATTACTTTTGTTTGGGCTGCGCCACCAACTCGCGAAACTGAAATACCCGCGTTAATCGCAGGACGAATTCCAGCATTAAACAGATCCGTTTCCAAGAAGATCTGACCATCGGTAATTGAAATCACATTAGTCGGCACAAATGCAGAAACGTCGCCCGCTTGGGTTTCAATGATAGGTAAAGCGGTTAGAGAGCCCGTCTTTCCCTTGACGGCACCTTTGGTAAATTTCTCTACATATTCTGCATTAACTCGTGCAGCACGCTCCAGAAGGCGGGAGTGCAAATAGAATACGTCACCAGGATACGCCTCACGGCCAGGCGGACGGCGCAGCAACAAGGAAATTTGACGGTATGCCCAAGCTTGCTTGGTTAAGTCATCATAAACAATCAATGCATCTTCGCCCCGATCACGGAAGTACTCTCCCATTGTACAACCCGAATAAGGTGCCAAGAATTGCATCGCTGCAGAATCGGACGCCGTTGCCGCAACAACAATTGTGTATTCCATTGCGCCGTGCTCTTCCAGTTTGCGCACTACGTTTGCAACGGTAGAAGCTTTTTGACCGATAGCGACATAAATACAGGTCATGTTCTGACCCTTTTGGTTGATGATTGCATCAACTGCCACAGCCGTTTTTCCTGTTTGGCGGTCACCAATTATCAATTCACGCTGACCACGACCAACAGGAACCATTGAGTCAATTGATTTCAATCCAGTTTGAACTGGCTGATCAACCGATTTACGCGCAATTACGCCTGGAGCGGTTTTTTCAATTTTGTCGGTAAGTTTAGCGTTAACCGGGCCTTTTCCATCAATAGGCTGACCTAAAGCGTTTACAACACGTCCACGGAGTTCCGGGCCTACCGGAACCTCCAAAATGCGACCTGTACACTTGACGGTGTCACCCTCTGTTATGTGTTCATATTCCCCAAGCACAACAGCACCGACAGAATCGCGCTCCAAGTTAAGAGCAAGACCAAATGTATTGCCGGGAAACTCCAGCATTTCGCCCTGCATTACATCAGACAGTCCATGTACGCGAACAATACCATCGGTTACGCTAACAACCGTGCCTTCGGTACGCGCTTGCGTCAGCGCATCGAAATTTTCGATGCGGCTGCGAATCAAATTACTTATTTCGGAAGGGTTAAGCTTCATCTGGATTTCCTCATTCTTGAAAATTCTATTAAGCTAGGGTGACCGCCATTTCGCCGAGGCGAGTCTGGGCGGAGCCATCTATCACTTTATCTCCGGCGCGAATTATTACGCCCCCTAGTAAATCTTTTTTGACTTTGCACGTCAGTTTAATTTCTCTGCCCATTCTTTTTTTCAATGAGCCAATAATTTTTTCCTGCTGTGAAGCTGACAGCTCAAATGCAGAGTCCACCTCAACATTTACAATTTTTCCGCCTCTGCTTTCAGCACCTCAAAAAGCGCAGAAATCTCAGGCAAAATTTGCAAACGTTGGTTTTCTGCTAAGACATGTACAAAATTGCTTTGTTGACCAGACGCTGCCGAACCCGCAAAGTCATTCATCAAATTTGTTATTTGTGCCTTACTAACCTTGGGATTGTTTATTGCAGCATTAACTTCCGCTTGTTCGACAAGCTCGGTAAGCGATATCAACAAATCCGACCATAGTTTTAGGGCATTTTGCTTTTGTGCCACATCAAATGCTGCTTGAGCGTATGGACGTGCAATTGTTATAGCTTCAGACATAGCGATCAGATTTCCGCAACAAGTTTATCAAGAAGATCACTGTGCGCCTTAGCATCAATCTCGCGACCCAAAATTTTACTTGCGCCAGCTAAGGCAATTGCTGATACTTGAGTACGTAGATGTTCTTTCGCTCTAAACACTTCTTGATCAATTTCAGCTTTGGCACCGGCTAGAATTCTACTTCCCTCTACTTTGGCTTGAGTTTTGGCTTCTTCCACAATTTCGCTAGCACGTTTTTCACTATTTGCAACGATATCGCCAGCCTTTTCTTTTGCTTCTCGCGCAAACCATAATGTTCGCCCTGTTTGTGTGGTTCTGCATGAAGTTCGTTTGGACGCCAATTCCAGATCTAGCTTAGCGCGCTCAGCTTCGGCGAGACCGTCCGCGATCTGCTTCCTGCGCGCATCCAGCGCCGCAATAATTGGCGTCCAAACGAACTTCATGCAGAACCACACAAACAGGGCGAACATTATGGTTTGCGCGAGAAGCGTTGCATTGATATTCATGCAATCGTCCTTTCTTAGTTATGCGTTGTCGCTAAGGGCGAATTAATTAATGAGCCACCGCAAACAGTACGTACATCGCTATACCAACAGCGATCATCGGAACTGCGTCGACCAGACCCATTACCACGAAAAACTGGGTACGTAGCATTGGGATCAATTCTGGTTGACGTGCGGCACCCTCAAGAAAGCGCCCACCCAAAATACCAATACCGACTGCTGCGCCTAAAGCTCCCAGACCCATCATCAGTGCGCCAGCGATGTACAGCAGTGCGTTTGCTTCATTCATTTTGTATTTCTCCTATTTGATATAAAGTAAAGTTAATTAAGACCAAAATTTTGTGTTTGATTTTTACAACTAATGATGCTCTTGATGAGCCATGTCCAAGTAAACTACTGTCAACGTCATAAATATAAAGGCTTGCAACGTTACAATAAGAATGTGGAAGATAGCCCAGCCTAATGACAATAGAATTTGTGAACCATATAGCGTTGCATTGCCCGCCGAGAAACCGGCCCAAGCTCCGCCCATTAATGCAATCAGAATAAAAATCATTTCACCCGCATACATATTTCCGAATAACCGCAAGGCTAGCGAAATTGGCTTAGCTATTAAATTTACGCCCTCAAGCAACAAATTCACCGGCATTCCCCATTTACCAAATGGTTGCAGAGTTAGTTCTCCAACAAAACCGCCCAGCCCCTTCATCTTTACACTGTAATAGAGTACCAGCAGAAAAACCCCGATTGCCATCCCAAAGGTTGCATTTGGATCAGTTGATGGAACCACCTTGAAGAAAGGAACTCCTAATGCCCCCATTAGATGGGGCACATAATCTATGGGAATCAAGTCCATCAGATTCATTGTAAGAACCCAAAAGAAAATGGTTAATGCTAATGGGGCAACCATGTTATTTTTGCTGGTAAATGAGCCTCGTACGCTGTTATCAACAAACTCAATCGCCCACTCGCAGAAGTTTTGCAAACCGCCAGGCGTTCCGGAAACAATTTTCTTAGCCACTTGGCGGAAAATAAACAGGAAAGTCACGCCAAGTAAAAATGACATGATAAACGTATCTAGGTTTAGAGCCCAGAATCCCATAGCCTTTGCTTCTTCGGCCGAGTGGGCTACACCCCATGTTCCATTCGTCAACTGCCCGTATGTTAAGTTTTGCAGGTGGTGATGTATATATTCAGCTGATGTTTGTGCTTCGCTTGACATTATCTTTAGTCACTATTTTCAGTCTTAATCTTCAAAAACAACCGGGCTAACAATAGCACCGTTTGCCCCAATGCAAAGCCCATCAGAATTCCAAGTGGCCTTAATTTCAGTGTCGCCAAGCAAATTGCCAGTGACGTTACAACTAATAAAAATCGTTCTGCAGCAAAAAAATACATGCGCCGTAATTGTTGATGCGCATTGTCTTTAGAGTAG
>Ga0364880_10359_pt1 | contig 18924 bp, 17 predicted proteins | sample ExccelJu500001D3_5_FD_206927 | JGI IMG/M metagenome (GOLD analysis project Ga0364880, IMG submission 206927) | Enriched cells from Trout Bog Lake Hypolimnion, Wisconsin, USA - BchlTB.July30.5000.01.D3 | ecosystem: Environmental > Aquatic > Freshwater > Lake > Hypolimnion/Profundal zone | place... | reverse complement strand
GGCTGAAAAGCAAAATTTTGCATGATGGTAAGATTTTGAAAGTCAAGGTTTAATCTGCGCTTCAGGTGAAATTTTAGCCAATCGTAATTTTGTACATTAACCAAAAATACAATGATATGCCAACGAAAAAATACACATGGAAAAGAGTGCTTAAGCTGCCAAACTTAATTATTGGCAAAAATCCATAAAGCCTTCTTTCAAATATATCATTATCAACACTTATATATAGCTTTAACCTGATTATTTGGGAGGGTAAGGATGAAACAACCCATACGGCGGTAAGAACAGAAGAACCCATAAATATTAAAATAGCGGTAAATAGTGCGGAATTTTTACTTAATACTTCTCCCTTTTCGATAAATTTCAGGAAAGAAATTGCGCTAATTTGGATGCCCGTTAACCAAATTGCCCAGACCCTTAGATGACCTGATGCAATGACAGCTTGCTTGGGTCCTGTTGGGGTTGCATTTATAAATTTATGTGTTGCCGCCGGTATAATAAAAAGAAACAGCACAGCTAATACCGGTACCGCAATAAGAGCAAAAATAGTCATTGTCATTTTTTTTATTTTTAATTTGTTAGCCTAATACTTTGTTCTTCCAACTCTATTATCACAAAGCGAATCATTTTTACTCTACCAGCTTTACATAAGCGCCGCTTTGAATCTGCTTTACTTTGGTTAAGCTGGTGTTGGCTTCGGCGAGGGTTTTAAACGGGCCTACATAAATCCTGTAAACGGCTTTGCCACCGGGCTCATAATCGGGTACCCACATGTAACCTGCTTCGAAACCCTTTTGGGTTAGGGAGGCTACGTAATTTTTAGCCATGCCTTCGGATGCAACTGCTGAATAACCGATGATGTAGCAGGGAGTAGTTAATGGCACCGTTTCAACTAGTTCTAATTTGGTTGTGGGAAGGTCGCTTTTTGCACTAGATTTGGAGTTCTCGGCTGGAGGTGCTGACATTGATTTGGGCGCAAAATTGCCTTCATTGTCAATTTCTTTATCATTCTGCCATTGCCCGATATTTTTTGCACCATTAGCGGATGTAAAGATGCCCATTCCATTTTTTAACCCGTCTTTAAACTGGCCCTCAAATTTGTCGCCGTTGGGGTATGTGTAAACTCCATTTCCATTTGCTTTATTATTAAGCCATTGGCCAACGTAACTATTCCCGTTGGCTAATGTCAATGTACCACTGCCATTCTGCAATCCATCAACATAATCACCTACATACTTATCGCCGTTAGGCCACGTACATGTTCCCTTACCGTTTCTTTTGCCATCTTTCAATCCTCCATCATATTTGCTTCCATCTTCATTTAATTTTTGTTGCTCGGCGTTTCCATTTTTTAAATTCGGATTATCCCTATTGGTATTTAAAGGTGCCGCGCCATTAAGCAAATCTCTTAAATGCAAAAATGCTTTGTCTAAGTTTGTTTCTAAACCTGGCTCGGCTTTGTAGAAATAATACAATGTGATTATATAGTTAGATACACCCCAATTCAAATTCGGAGGAGATACCTCGGCAGCTGAGATTGCATTATTGAAAACTATATTTAATTTAGAAGGTTGTTGAATTGTATCTATATCATTCTGACGACTGACTTTGTATAAGCCGGCGCAGGATGTACTAAGCCTGTTATAATTGTCAACTGAAAACTTATAGGTCAGAACGCGTTTTTTGGGTTTGCTACCATATTTATAGTGATGGGTATACTTAAAAACGAATTGATTTTGCAGTTCGTCGTAAGTAAACACCTGCTCCGAGTAATTGTCTGTTTCATCTTTCCAGGAGGCAGAGCCGGAATACCAATAATATTTAACCTCATCTGCTGATGGCGTAAAGTATTTGTTGATTTTATTTAATATCCAGCTAATGGTTTCCTCTTTTGTACTGTTATCATTAATATCTTTTTGATCTTTAGCAACGCCTTCAGAGTTTTTTGCTATTAATTTTTCCGGATAGGCATATACCAATCCATCCGGCAGGCCATAGTATCTATCATAGGTTGCCACCTTTTTATCGGCCTTTGAGGGTTTATTACTAGGAGGTATTTTGGAAATGGCATCGGCTATACCACCTATGGCATCACCTACCGCATCACCCACTTCCTGCTGTTGTTTATAATTATCCTGCACTTGCTTATTCAGATTTTCATTAAAGCGCTCCTGGTTTTCTATCATTTGTTGCTGGCGGGTAGTAGCGCCGCTGTTGGTGTTAGTATAAGTTGTGTTGGCCGGTGGAGTGTTATTCTGCTGTGTATTACTTGTACTGCTATTATTGGTTGTGTTTGTTGTATTTGAACTTTGGTTAGTGTTGAAAGAAGGCACATCCATAGTTATATTGCTCTTCTGTATTATTACATCAATACCATCTACTACTATTCCGTTTTTCCAAAACTCCTGTGCTTTATTGGCATCGTAATACTGAAAAGTATGGTTTAAGGCCTGGGCAATGGTTGCGTTGGGGTCGGAGGGGTTGTATGACTGCCCTTGTATAAACAGGCTGCCAAAATCGGGGCTGGCTGATAGGTCGGAGCCAAAGCCGGTACCTGCTGCTACCAAAGTTCCGCCACTACCTGCATTCATAATCAGGTTGCCTGATACGCCGCTTTGGGTATGGCATTTTATAAAATAGTAAATGGTTTTGCCTTCCAGGCAGGTAGGGTCGGCACCGGTGGTTTCCCAGGCAACCCTAATGTTAATGCCCGGTTGGCCAAGCTGGCCGTAAATAAAATATTTAACATCGAGTTTGCTGATCTTACACTCATCCTTATCGAGATTGTATTTTGTGAAAGTGCCCGATAATTCGGATTGGGCATGAGCTAAATGATGTATAAGAAGCAGTGCAAAGAAAAATAGTTTTTTGATCATAGGTTGGGTGTGGGTAATTTAAAAATGATTCTTTTTGAAATGACGGACCAAATAGTGCGCAATTAACCGCGGACACCCAAAGTGGCTGCCCTGGCCTTTATTTTTATGTTCTTTTTTTCTAACTCAGGGTCAAGAAATTGGGCCCTGTTTTTCCGAAATATTTCCTCCATGATATCGTAGTATTTGCCTTTGATAGTAAAACCATCAATTAAAATATCATAGCTTACAATACCATCCGCGTCGAATTGAAAAACATGGCTTTCGTTGGGCCGCATATCCAATCGGAAGGTTTCGTCCTGTTTGTCATCCTTTTTAAAAGTTATCATAATAGTTACCGGTGTACTATAAACGCTCTTTAATTCGAAGGAGGTTGAGTGGCTGGATTTATTGAAAGGTACGGCTTCAACCTTTTTACGGCCAACAAATCCATTATATTCGCTGTCGTTAAGTTGCTGCCAGTTGCGCCACAGGTTATTGAGGCTGTTATCGGTTTTGGGCGTTTGGTTACGCAAGGCATTTGCGTTAGCCTGCTCAGTGTTAGTATGGTGAATTTCGAGTGTTGAAGGGTAAATTTTTGAAGTTCTAAAGTCCCCTATTTCAAAGCCGGTATATTCATAGATGTACGACTTGCCCGGTGCTAAAGAGGTGGTATTAATATAAATCTCCCGGCTTTCAATCCTGTAATTATTGTCGCCGGCTTTTTTAGTGGAATATACTTTGGCGTTTAAGGTTACCCTGGCATCGGGTACCGTGGTTCTGTTGATAATTTCTACAAGGCTGGTATGAAAGGATTCGAAAGGAAAGCCCGGACATGAAAAGTTATTACCGCAGATATAGTGGCATTGCTTTATCCTGTAAAATATTCCTCCGGTAAGTTCATTACCAATAAGGGCAACCCAGGGCCCAAAAACATCCATATCTTTTGTATGTATGCCTCCCGATTGCTGGTCTTTTGCGGCTACAACTGGTCGGGTTTGTTGACCAAAGGATAGCAGGCCGGCACACAGCAATAGACAAATGACGATGGATTTAAGCATTGGTAGGGATTTATGGGTTAAATGCCTAATTTTTTTATATGTGGCAATATAAAATATTAAAAATCAAGATTAAAAGAATTTTAATAAATATTATGCAAATATTTTTTTTGAATAGCTTTATATAACAAATTGCCTTTCTCTTTAAGCTTGCTTTCGGGAAATATTACCACTATGGTCTGGGAAAACGGCTTAATTGGCTTAACAAAGTGAAATCTTGGTCTGTGGGTATTTACATCCTTCCTTGAATGAATTTTGATTTTCGGGATTTTGGGTAATATCTTGAATATTAAATTCGAAAGGGAAAGCTTACTCTATAAACAGTCTGGATGAAGTGAATTGGTATTAAAAGGTCCGTTTAACATGCTTAGGATAATGAGGCATTTGAGTTGTAGTCTTTTAAGTTTGTATCATGTGATATACAGGGTCTGCGTAATATTAACAAAACACTAATCGAGGGAGGGCCAACGATATGCAAACAAAAGTTGAGATAACTACCATCTATCACTGCTCGCTGGAAAGAGCCTTTAAAACACCTATGCTCTGCGATGTTTCAAAAGTGCACACCGGGTTTGCCGGTATTATGCCAAGGGTAACACACAGTAAGGATGACCAACACTGGGGCCAGCCGGAACATGGTAAAAAAATATTTGTAGCTAAGTCGCTTACTCAAAAAGGTGGTTGGGCTTTTGTTGACAGGGTAATTGAACGCGATGAAAACAAGTATTGGAAAATTGAGTTGAGTGATTTTAAGATAGCCATGTTCGGCTTTACGGAATTTACAGGCGAATGGGCTACTACAGAAATTGAGCCCGATAAAATATTGGTTACTTATACCTACACGTTACATTCAAACATTGCTTTACTATATCCATTCCATTGGGTTTTTGCAAATACCTTTTGGAGGGTATATATGAAGCGGGTTGCGGAAAACATCAGGCAAATGGCTTACTGTGAAGAGCCCTATTTGTATGAATAGAATGGTCGATGGGGACCGGAATTTTGCCCGGCCGCCAGGGAGACGCAAAATTTTGCATCTCTAGTATTGCCTTCTAGGGTTGATTGTTTTCTAAATTTTTTGACGATTTAACAAATTCATTTGTTGGTTTAATGAATATTTATGACTACATTGGTGCTATGATATTTTCCCACCAAATAGCTCTTGCCACAGGCGCCCGGTTGGCCAGCTGCTTTTTAAAAAGCGCTGCCCGATTCGCATTTGTTTACCTTGGTTTACTGGTGGAGTCAAATGGGTGGAAGTATCTTGAATCGCTTTTAGTGACCTCAAAAATTCCAAAAGACATGGTTGAACTGTTAGCAAACCATGTCTTTAATGTTGTTTAATGCTTTTTGGGCTTACCAAAGTGCATGGTTGTTGTTTGACATGCTGTTTTATGGGTGGCCCCCCCGGGTTTTTCCAGGGAAAAATTCGAAAGCACAGAAAAATTTCAAAACCCCCGATTTTATGGACATTTATAGACATTTATGGACATTTGAGGTCATTTTATGGACATTTTATGGACATTTGGAGGACATTTATGGACATTTGATGGCCTCAAATGTCCACAAATGTCTGAGTGGTTCTTCATTATTCAACATTCGCTTTTCGATATTCAATATTCAGAATTGATTTTTAGCTTCGCCACGCAAATTTTAAACGAATGGATAAGACGATAGAGTTTAATAGAAACGAAGATGCTATGAAACTGGTGCTGAGCGATCTGAAAAGATTATCTGAACAGATAAAGCTTGGCGGTGGCAAAAAGGCTATTGATAAGCACAAGGAAAAGGGTAAAATGACCGCCCGCGAGCGTATTGACATGCTTTTGGATAAAGGCAGGCCGGTAACGGAAGTAGGGGAGCAGGCCGGATACGGTATGTATGAGGATCAGGGCGGTTGCCCGAGTGCCGGAGTGGTGGTAGTTTTGGGCTACATTAAAGGCAGGTTATGCATTGTGGTGGCCAATGATGCCACAGTCAAGGCGGGTGCCTGGTTCCCGATCACGGTTAAAAAAAACCTGCGTGCCCAGGAAATTTCTATCGAGAACCGTTTACCTATCATTTATCTGGTAGATAGTGCCGGTGCTTATTTACCGATGCAGGATGAGGTGTTTCCTGATAAAGAAGGTTTTGGACGGGTGTTTTACAATAACTCCATTATGAGTGCCATGTGTATTCCTCAAATAGCCGCTATTATGGGCAGCTGTGTGGCTGGTGGAGCGTACCTTCCTATTCTGAGTGATGAGGCGCTGATTGTTGAAAAAACAGGCTCTGTATTTCTTGCAGGCAGTTACCTGGTGAAAAGTGCGGTAGGAGAGGACATTGATAATGAAACTTTGGGTGGGGCTACTACGCATTGCGAAATATCGGGTGTAACCGATTATAAAATGAAAGATGACGAAGAGTGTTTGAAAACCATTCGCAACCTGGTAGATAAGTTCGGTAAGCCTGCTGACGCGGGTTTCGACCGCGCGACACCGGCCAAGCCGGCTTTTCCGGAGGAGGATATTTATGGACTTATTCCTGAAACCATCACCAGCCAGTACGATATGCTGGAGGTTATTAAACGACTGGTAGATAATTCGGAAGTGGAACAATACAAGGAAGAATACGGAAAGTCTATCATTTGCGGTTATGCCCGTATCGACGGCTGGGCCGTCGGTATTGTGGCCAACCAGCGTAAGGTGGTAAAAAGTAAAAAGGGCGAAATGCAGTTTGGAGGGGTCATTTATAGCGACTCAGCGGATAAGGCGGCCCGGTTTATCATGAATTGCAACCAGAAGAAAATTCCGTTGGTGTTTTTGCAGGATGTGACCGGTTTTATGGTGGGCAGCCGCAGCGAGCAGGGTGGAATTATTAAAGATGGCGCTAAAATGGTGAATGCTGTTTCGAATTCTGTTGTGCCTAAGTTTACCATTGTGGTAGGCAACAGTTACGGAGCCGGTAACTATGCCATGTGTGGCAAGGCTTATGACCCGCGTTTAATATACGCCTGGCCGACATCACGTATCTCGGTCATGGGTGGCGATCAGGCGGCTAAAACTTTGTTACAGATACAGGTATCGACCTTAAAAGGTAAAGGCCAGGTCATTCAGCCTGAAGATGAAAAGAAATTGCTGGATGATATCAAAGCCAAATACAGCAAAACCCTCGACCCTAAGTTTGCTGCTGCGCGTTTGTGGACTGACGGCATTATTGACCCTACCGACACCCGAAAGGTAATTTCGATGGGCATTGAGGCTGCTAACCAATCGCCAATAACGAAGCAATTCAGTGTTGGGGTAATACAGACATAGGAACTGGCAGTAGTTAGGGTTGGCGATGGCATGAATTTTGGATAATTTTACGTAAGAAAAATATACAACCATGAAGAGGGTAATTTTTATTATGTCGCTGGCCGCCGGAGTATTTTTAATTCTATCCTTTTCAAGGAAGCCGGTGGCACAACCTGAAGCAGGTGGTATTAAATGGATGACCTGGAAGCAAATGCAGGATGCGGAGAAAAAAGAGCATCGCAAGGTATTTGTAGATGTGTACACCGGTTGGTGTGGCTGGTGCAAGCGCATGGATGCCTCTACATTTGTTGATCCTAATGTAGTTAGTTATGTGAACGAGCATTTCTACGCCGTTAAGTTTGATGCAGAGACACGTGATAACATTAGCTTCAGAGGAAAGGAATATAAGTATGTGTCGCAAGGTATGCAGGGATATAACGAGCTGGCTGCTGAGATACTGAACAATCAAATGAGTTATCCCACATCAGTTTATTTTGATGAAAGCCTGGATGAGATATTCCCGGTGCCCAGCTACCAGGATGCCAAGGTTTTTGAAACCGTGTTGAACTATGTTGCCAGCGATAATTATAAAAAGATGAAGTTTGAGGATTTTCAAAAAACATTTACCGGTAAAGTGAAATAATGATTAACAGGTCAGTGGTTTTTCCTTTCATTGGTGCCCCCTGTTTATTGGTTTATTTGGCATATTATTCTGAATTAATCCGGTCTTTATAAAAAGTGAAATCATCTCCTTTTTTTAGTGTCATCATCCCAACATTTAACCGGGCCGAGTTATTAAAGATAGCCATAGCCAGTGTTCTGGCTCAAACGTATGTTGATTGGGAGCTCATTGTAGTAGATGATGGGTCTACGGACAATACGGCCGGGATTGTATCCGGTTTTGGCGATGAGAGAATAAAGTATCGCTATCAGGTTAATGCAGAGCGAAGTGCAGCACGTAATAAGGGTATAGCACATTCAACGGGTCAGTACATTTGTTTTTTGGATAGTGATGATTATTATTTGCCTGAGCGGCTTTCGATGCTTCATGCGGAATTGGAGAGGCGAAATTTTCCGGTCCAGGTTTTTTATACCGGTATCTCGCGAGATGTTTCGGGCAAGGTCCTGAAGGTTGAATCTGAATATGACACAACCGGCAATATTTTTGATAATATTGCAAGACATATTATTGGCAATCCCCAGGTTTGTTTAAGCAGGCAGATATTGGAGGAGTTTAAATACAATGTCAATTTCAGGATAGGGGAGGATATGGAGTTGTGGCTTAGGATCGCGCAAAAATACCCGTTCACTTATCTTGAGCATCAACATACGTTTGTTGTTCTGGAACATGATGAGAGGTCCGTCAATGTGATGCGTTATAATACAGGAGCTGAGCAACTTAAGCTTTACCAATTTCTTTTTACCGATGATCATAGCGGGAGGAACATTTCAAAAGAACGTCAGGGCTATATGCTGGCCGCTGCTTACCATACAATCGGGAGATACCATATTCATCAGGGCAATCGCTGGATGGCTGTCCGGAACATCTTTATGGCATGGAAATCAGATAGAGGCTCAGAGTGGGCAAAATTCAGAGTAAATGTTTTGGTGAAATTAGGTACTTTTTCATCCATGGAAAAAATAAAAGAATTGATAGGCTACCATTGATTTGCTATTGATGGTAGCCCATCAATTCTACATAAGTATTTTAATAATATCGCCAACCTTAATCGGTCGGCTTTGAAGTTCTTTATTATCTGCTTTTAGCTTATCGATGGTAACGCCCTCGTAATGTTTGGCAATGCTCCAGAGTGTGTCACCGGGCTGAACTACGTGGTAAAAACAATTGCAACTTTTATCCAGTTGTATAATGTTGGTATCCTTAACTGTCGCGGTACTAACCGTATCGGTTGAGGTAGAGTCTGTTCCTGAAGTATCTACCGCCGTGTTTACCTGAATCTGACCTTTGAGCGAATCAGCTTTTGGCTTTTCCACAACCTTGTTTGCGAAGGCCTGAGTGTAACTAGCCGAAGAAGTTGTGTTATAAGTAGTGATGATCAGCTTTAATTTTTCACCGGCATACACGTAACTGTTCTTAAGTTTATTCCATTTTTTGATGGCGCTTTCGGTTACGTTGTAATGAGCGGCTATTTTGGCCAGGGTTTCATGATTCTTTACCTTATACCAAATGGTTTTGGTTGAGGCTGCCATAATAGGCGCGATGTTTTGAATGATCTGGGTTGTATCATTCATGATATCGTTTTGGCGTGATACGAATAGTGCAAAATAGTTGATGGGCAGGTTTAATCCGACCCCTTTATCGGTTAAAGGAATAACCCCTGCTTTAACACTTGGATTGAGGAACTGAAGTTCATCGATAGGGATGCCTATAACATCCGAGATATGCTTTAAACTGACCTTAGCTGTTATTAAAACTGTATCAACGGCATATAGTTCCCGTTTAGGTTCCGCGGATACGAGTTTATAGTCCTGGTAATAGCTCATGACATAGGATAAAGCTATATAGGTAGGCACATAACTTCTTGTTTCCGCTGGCAGATATGGAGCAATGGCCCAGAAATTTTTGATGCCACCGGCCCTTGCAATTGCCTTATTGACGGTTCCCGGTCCTGAGTTGTAGGCTGCTAAAACCAGCTGCCAGTCGCCATAGAAATCATAGAGCCTCTTTAAAAAATCGGCGGCAGCTTCGGTTGATTTGATAGGATCCCGTCTTTCATCGATGTAAGAATTAATATTCAGGCCGTATTGGGTGCCGGTGCCATACATCAATTGCCATAGTCCGGTAGCACCTGCCGAAGAAACGGCGACAGGGTTAAATGCTGACTCAACAATGGGTAGATATTTTAATTCAAGAGGCAGGCCTTTTTTATCGAGTATCTCCTCGATAACAGGGAAATAGATTTGAGAGTTGGCCAGACAACTTGACATCAATCCGCGCCTCTTGTAAGCAAAGAAATCAATGAACTGTTTAACGGTGGTGTTGTAGTTCATTGGAATTACGGATGGTATTAGCTTTAGTTTATGTTTAATTTCATCCTCAGTGTATTTAGGAATACTTTCATAAGGCATATAAATGCTGGACGAGAGAGCCTGATCATTAACAAAAAGCTTATCACGCGTAAACATAGCAAGCGACATGCTATCAAGTCGGCAGATAACAGGGTCTATACAACTTGCTTTTGCCGAGTCAGTAAAATTATAATTGTAAAAGGAATATGCCGGAGTAATGAGGGCCGAAGCAAACAGCAAAACTACGATAGTCCTGAATTTATGTATCACGGGCTAAGGGTTTTAGATTGCTAAGTTAACGCTTTATGAGCAAAGAAAATTTCGTTAACTGTGAAAAAGTAATAAATGAACTGAAAATAGGGCAGTTTGGACAACATAGACAACTGATATAAACGAAAAAGCGCCCGTTCATAGAACAGGCGCTTTTAAAATTTAAAGGTAAACTCCTTTTAGTTATGCTGGAAAGCAGCACCATATGGAGGCACATTTAGGATCGTCGCTGTATATTGAAAATAGTATGGCGATGCATATGAAATAGAATCCTGAGTAAACGTTACCGGAATGGGTGCTCCGTTAGTTCCCGTAACCAGGGTCTTGATAACTGAAGCCGAGATGGTGGAATCACTCTTTATTACGATAACTCCCGCATCTCCATATAAATCAATGTTTGGATGGTAGAATAACGCACGTGATACCATTTGAAGTGAATCGGTTCCTCCGGCATTATCCGAGTAGTTCCCACTGATATCCAATGGGCCCGAATAATTAGTTACTCCTACACCGCGGGCAACCTGCACCTGGTTTTGGAAACCATTTTTGTTTGTTGCCGTGTAAATTAAATAATAGGCAGAGTCCTTCGAAGTGTTAACCGTCATGGTCAGGGTACCGGTTTCTCCGGTTACCGTATCTTTCCAGGTGGCGCCCGGATCCGACCAACTTGCTCCGCGGTTAAGCGTCACGAACTGCGGCCCATTTAATGTAACTACCGGGAAACTGATAGTTACCACCTTTGAAGGATACTCGTTCACCTTTTTACAGGCTGATAACATGCTAAAGCATATCAGGGCCGTTATAGGGATTATTATAAATATTGATTTTTTCATGTCTTTTATGTTTTATATTTTATTGATGCAAGTCCCACCAAACCGGTGCGGTAATAGCTTTCTCACCAGGGAAACTGGTGTTATTATTAAGCTCAGCGCTAGGATAAACAAGTCTGCGTGGGAATTTTCCGGGGGCAGCTTGTGTAGCAACTGAAACTGTAAAGAAGTCCGGATATCCCGTTCTTCTCCACTCGCTCCATGCTTCAAAATTTTGATTGCCGCACATCGAAATCCACTTTTGAATAATGATCAGCCTGATTTGACTTTCAGGCGTTGTGGCATTGTTAAAGTTAACTGAGTCAGATAGCTCATATGTCGCAACACTTGCTGACGCAGAATTGGTCCAAGAAGAGAACGAAGCCTGAATACCGCTTGTATACAGAGCACTTGCTGCACTTGTTCCACCTGGTAAATAACCTCTTACTGTTGCCTCAGCTTGCAGGAATTGGCTTTCAGATGCAGTTAAGAATCTGGTCGAAGCGGTGGGCGAGATAATTTCTGTGCCTACAGGGCTGAAATCAGGACCGGGTTGTCCGCTAAGCGCTTTGTAATCTCCCTGAACCTCGCCACCATAGCCGCCGAAATTGCCACTTGTATTGGCACCATAAAAATCTGAAACGCGTGGGTCGTGGAGCGTATCAAGGTAGAAAATACAGGTTGCACTTGCACACAGATTCTGTACTTGCAGATAAACCTGAGTGGCATATAAAGGAAACTGTTGATAGGTAACCGCCACGTAGTGTAAAGTGGCATCATCTCCACTTGGACTACCCGGTGTGGTCATGAATGTTGAACCATTTGCCGCCATAAGAGCGTTCAGTTTTGCGAAACCTGCAGTAACTCTGCCGGCGCTTGTTGGTACTTTACTTTCTCTCATGTATACTTTAAGCAACAAGGTATTGGCAAATTTCAACCACTGACTCATCGAAGCATTTGGGTAAACCAGGTCTTCGGCTGGCGAAGTATAATTCATGTTCACAGTCTTGATACCTGTATAAATCCATGATTCAATACTGTCATAAACCTGTTGTCCCGGGTCATATGAAGGGGCAAGATTACCAACTCCCTTAAGCGCTTGTGACAACGGAACATCTCCCCATCCGTCGCAAAGTAATTGAAAATCATACGCCTTCATAAAATAAGCGATGGCCGCATAATTTTGTTGAGAGGTGTCTGAATTCGTAATAACGAAATTAAGGTTGGTAGCTGAAGCGTAGAGCGCCTGCCAGACATTGTCGTTATCGTTTGGCACATTCAGGTATGAATCGAAATTTCCATACTGGCTACCATAAGTAGGATCCTGAGTCCAGTATTGCGACCAAAGACCACCATAAATACCCAAGGTGTTCCCCACCATATAACCAATATTTGCTTCGCAGGTTGGTAGTACAAGGTTTACAGGAACGTTTGCCGGATAATTAGGATTTGTATTTACGTTCAAAAATTTATCCTTCTTACAATCCGCAAGTAATAGTACTGCGCTCATAAGGAATAATACTTTCGAATATTTTATTATATTTCTCATATTTGAAGTATTTTAAGATTTTCAAAAATCAATTGTAAATCCGCCACCAAAATTGCGCAGTGAAGGAATATTATAAAATTCATATCCCTGTACCGGGCCTGTTCCGCTTGAACTTACTTCAGGGTCAGCAAAAGTGTTCGATTTTGGTGTCCATAACCAAACGTTCGAAGCAAATGCCTTAACTGTAACACCCTTTATTGCTTTTGATTTAGCCAATACCTTGGCCGGTATTGAATAACTGATTGATACTTCCCTTAGTTTCACAAACGAAGCATTGATTATGGCATACGAAGGAATGGTTGAAGCGGCATACCAGTAGTTAAACGCTCCTACTTTAGTGGTATTAGCATGGTATTGTCCGTCGCTACCCATATATACTGAGTTAGGGGCTACGAATGGATTACGGTTATTGTAGGCTGTTGAGATATCATGTCCGTCGAAAAGCTGAAGTTCTGCCGTGTTCGAATAGAACTGTCCTCCATCGCGTCCGTCAAACAAGATCGATACTTTCAAACCTTTGTAAGAGAATGAAGTTCCGATACTTCCTAACCAGTTTGGTTGGTAAGTTCCCAAAACCTCTGGTTTTGTACTTTGCTTGGGAAGTCCCACACCACTGTCAACAACTGTTTGTCCTGCAGCATTGGTTAATAAACCTGCTCCATAAAAACTACCCAAAGGCTCACCTTTTTGAACAACTACCTGAACGGCAGATGTTCCACCAAGGGCGATCTGATCGGAATTTCCTGAAACTGTGATTACCTTACTGTAGTTCTTGGTAAAGGTTCCATAGATCTCCCATTTAAAGCTGTTTTTTAAGCTCACAGGAACTGCGCGAACCGCTAACTCTACACCTTCGTTACGCAATACACCTGCATTGATAACTTCGTTGGTATATCCTGTACTTGGTGCAATAGGCACGGTAAGAATTTCATCTTTAGTCAATTTGTAGTAATAGGTAGCATCAACAGTTAAACGGTCTTTCAGGAACCCTAATTCCAAACCAACTTCACCAGTTGTAGAGATTTCCGGTTTCAGGTTTGGATTGTTTAAAGTCGATCCAAGGGCATAACCCGGAATATTTGAATTTGCCGGTGAGTAGTATGGCGTATTGATATTCGTATTTACATAAAGATCGCTTATTCCTCCCGGAACGAAGAAATTCGTCAGGCTATAAGGAGGAGCGCTCTTTCCTATTTGAGCAAAACCACCGCGTATTTTTCCATAAGAAAGGATCATTGGGTTGATCTTCTTTTTTCCTATTTCTGTAAACACCAAGCTCGCACTGGCAGCAGGGTAAAAATAAGACCTGTTGTTAAGCGGCAAAGTTGAAGACCAGTCATTGCGGCCAGATAATTCAAAGAATAAGAAATTTTTGTAACCGATGTTAACGTCAGCATAGGCTGCAATTAAACGATTAACAGATAATTCATTCGTAAGTGTTGGGCGGGCCGCCGAGTTGTTGAAATTATAATCGCCAGGTATGATCAAACCATTGGTCTCACCGTAAGTGTTCTTTAAAGTGTTGCTATAAATGTTATTTGCTATTAGCGCACTAAACGTAACATCATGTTTAAAATCTTTGTGGAAAGTAGCCATCAGGTCAGAGTTGAAGTTGTCAACTGTATAGCGATCCTGGTCATATTTACCTATGAAACTAGTAGGTGTAGGACTAAGCGTGGTAGTTCCCTGGTAATAATAAATAGGGAAGAACGAGAACTTATTCCAATCCTGTTCACGGGTATCCGTGTAAATATCAGCACCGAAGCGCTCGTTTATAGTTAACCATTTTGTGGGTCTGTATTCGGCGTTGATATTGGTAACAAAACGGTCAACGTTATCCGTTGTTTTTTCCTCCTGCAATGCCCAGTATGGATTCGGGTAGAAAGGGTCATAGAACTGTGCCGGCGAATTGAAAGGATTGTTCAGGTCTTGAAGTTCCTTGATAGGAATGTCGCGCGGCGTATTTAAAAGTAGGTTGTAGATACCCTGAACTTGTTGGCTGCTTACCGGCAACACACTGTTTGTGTTGGTGTAGTTAAATGAACCGCTAACCGTAATATTATCTCCGAATTCATGCGAAGCATTTAATCTTAGCGAGTTACGTTGATATCCGGTTGTTGGTACGATTCCGTTATATTTTACGTTATTGTAAGATACGTAATAGCTACTGTTATCATCACCACCTGAAATGGCAAGGTTGGTGTTGTAGGTTCCTCCTACATTGAAGAAGGAACTGATATTGTTCGGAATGTCGCTGTAAGGCTTAACTCTGATTAACTGAGTTCCGTTTGGTCCCGGAATAGGGGTACCCCAGAACATTGGCTGACCATTAAATGCAGGTCCCCAACTCCAGTTTTGACGGGTGTCGTAGTAATTATTGCCAAAATTATCCTGGCTACCTTGTCCAAACTGGTTTTGTTCGGTAGGCAACTTAAGTGGTGTTTCAGCAGTAATGTTTTCGCTGAAAGATACCTTGAACTTTCTGCCTGATTTAACAGTGCCTTTACCTGTTTTGGTAGTGTAAAGAATGGCACCGTTTGCACCTCTTTGTCCGTAAAGCGCAACCGCAGCAGCTCCTTTCAGAACGGTAACAGATTCAATGTCTTCAGGGTTAATATCGTTTCCACGGTTACCAGCGTCATATCCGTTGTTGAGGATATCCGCAAAACCGAAGTTCGAGTTATCAATAGGCACTCCATCCACAACTATCAGGGCGTTGTTATCTCCGGTTAAAGATGAGCCACCGCGCAAAACTACTCGGGTTGAACCACCCGGCGCACCCGAGCTATTCGTAACCTGTGCTCCGGCAACTTTACCCGAAAGCGCGTCCAAAGCAGAGCTTGGAGCTGCGCTATTGAGGTCTTCAGAGTTTACCGTGGTGGTTGAATATCCCAGGCTTCGTTTCTCTCTCTTTACTGCTTGTGCGGTAACAACTACCTCATCCAGACCCATAATATCTTCTCTCAACACTACGTTGAAGTTGCCTTTGGCAATTTCAACCAGCTCTTCTTTATAGCCTATATATTTTATTTCCAGAGTAGTGGAAGTGGCTGGTGCTGAGATAGAGAATTTTCCATCGGCATCAGTAACTGTCCCAATAGTCGTCCCTCTGACACCTACAGAAGCGCCAATTACGGCATCTCCTTTGGCATCTTTCACGGTACCTTGAATTACATTGGTGGTTTGTGCATTCAGCCAACCGAACGCAAAAACCAGCAAAAATGCCAAGGCGGCACTTAGTACATGTTTTTTCATGTGTATTATTATTTGGTTAATAAATAGATTATCGCAAATGCAAATTAAATAGATTTTTAGAAAATTATTGTTCCTTAACACATGAATGTTGAAAAAGACTTTTTTTACCAAACAATGACATCGGTTATTGGGTTTTTTGCAACGAATTGATTATAAGCCCCTCAATGAACCGTTTTGCAGGCTTTTAAAAATCGCGTTTCCATTCTTGTGTCATCATTTGCCCGGGTTAATTAACCTAAGTTAATATGATACCATTCTTTGATCCGGAGATGATGATTTTTGTTTTTGGGTATTGGGAATAAGATGAAATTTTGGAATGCTCAGTGTTTTATCCCTCAGGTTATCTTCATTTTTATGGGCTTTTAAAGTGGTCAAAAGCCTATAAAAGCCCATAAAAGCCTATATTTTACGTGTTTAAAATTTTTCGGGAAAACATCTATACGTTATCCGCTTTTTTAAAAAATACGGAGTTCGATAAGATGGGTAATACCCGTTTATTGAATATTGCAATGTATTTTCAAGGCTTTAAAAAACGTCAAAAGACATTAAAAAATATGGTTTTTCGCTTCTAACCATGTCTTTTGGAATTTGGAACTAACCACTGCCGCATGTTCCCAACCAACGGAGCGAGGTTGGGTGCTGGTGCTCGCTGTTTTCTCCTGCGTTTGCCGTCTTGAGCATTTGATTGTTGAGTTTCTCAAAACACAAGCATCACAGTGCTAAGGTAATCAAAAAAAGTGATTAAACGTATAAATGAATTTGTTAAATAATACGGAAAAGGAGTTGTTTTTTGGATGAGATAACGGTTCGTAACAATATTGTTTACTGCTAAATGAGGGACAGAGATGATACATCTCCCTTTTTAATGATAATCACCACAATAGTTCGGCGTAGCATCTGCCTCCGCGAAAAAACTTTGCGCTCTTTGCGTGGAATTTTTCTCTGCACCCTTTGGCGTGAACCGGCAGTTAAATGTTAAAAGTAAGTCAGTCTAGCGCAGCAATTTCGACGCCGCCAGGTAAGCTTTGTCCGGAAAGTAAATAAACAGGCAGCTACCGTCTTTTATGGCGTTAATGATCTGCTCATGCTCGCCGAAAGGAACAGCCGGGCAGCCCCAGCTTTTACCTAACCGGCCATACTGATCAATAAATTCATTGCAAACATAGTTGGCACCATGCATAACAATGGCCCTTTCCTCGGCCCGGTCGTTAAAGCCAGGTTCTATGCCCATTAACTTCAACCCCAAACCATGCGAACCTGTATATGCCTCTTTGGTTACATAAAAGCCCAGGCTGCTTTGGAGCGAAGATGGATTGTTGGAGAAATACCGGGCAAACTCATCGCCTGTATTTTTTCCATGGGCTACCAGGGTATTGAATAGCAACGTTCCCGCAGCAAGATCAATTACATAAAGTCTTTTTTTATTAGACGACTGAGTGAAATCGCAAATGGAAATTACGTCTTTTGTAAGATGGCCTTTGGCTTTTAATTTCAGCCAGCCCTTAACGGCCAGTTGAAATGCTTTTTCGTTCAACCCCAGATCCTTTAAATTGAGTTGCGAATAGGCAAGCAGCGGATTAATAAGCAACGACGTATTACTGCCAAACGCCGCATTTTTCGACACCACCGTAACATCGGGGTCAGATACCGAGGTCATGACCAGTAGTATCAAAGCCATAGCTGCTACTACCGGGAATACCGAAAGGATTTTTCTTTTCTGCTGAGGCATCGTTTTTTGAGTGTTACGCAAAGATAAACGATTAAGTGCAGGCTTAAATTGTATTAGGATAGATTTAACAGCGGTTGGTATAAAATAAAAGAGCGCCATTTAGGGTGGCGCTCTTTTATTTTATTTACAATGTTATTAAGCTTCAGCTACTACAGCTACAGGAACAACATGCACAAATCTTCTGTCTTTTTTGCCGTAAGTAAACTTTACAACGCCTTCAACAACTGCGAAAAGTGTGTGGTCTTTACCAACTTCAACACCTTTACCTGCATGGTAGTTAGTTCCACGCTGACGAACCAGGATATTGCCGGGGATAGCTACTTCACCTCCGAATAATTTAATACCAAGACGTTTACTGTGCGAGTCGCGTCCGTTCTTTACTTTACCTTCGCCTTTTTTATGTGCCATGACTTAGTGTTTTCTGATTTGAGATTTTAAAATTGAAAATTATCCGATTGATTCAATAGAAATTTGAGTCAATGACTGGCGGTGACCTTGTGTCTTTTCGTAAGTCTTTCTTCTCTTTTTCTTATAGATAATTACTTTGTCGTCTTTCAGGTGGGCCAATATCTTGGCATTTACCTTAACGCCGGCAACCACAGGGGTTCCAACTTTAACAGCGCCGTCAGCCTCAGTTAGTAATACTCTGTCGAATGACACAGCATCACCTTCATTGCCTTCTAAGCGATGTACATATAATTTCTTACCGGCTTCTGCCTTAAATTGTTGTCCTGCTATTTCTACTATTGCGTACATACTCTTTATGAATTTGGGAGCGCAAATATAATGACTTGAATTTAAAAACCAAATGCCTTGTCCTGCTTATTTAAGGCTATGTACCAACATCGGCATGTTGCTTAAACTATACACTTGCACAGGTCGGCACCTATTTACCTGCCATAGCCCTCATTCTCTGCAATAAAGTAGGATGCGAATAATTGAAGAAAACATAGGCCGGGTGCGGCTGCAGATTGCCTAAATTGTGCACAGTCAGCTTTTTGAGCGCACTTATCAGCGGGGTAGCCGAATAGGTGTCGCGGGCATATGCATCGGCTTCATATTCGTTTTTACGGCTAAAAACATTCATTAACAGCCCG
>Ga0364880_10240_pt2 | contig 19098 bp, 20 predicted proteins | sample ExccelJu500001D3_5_FD_206927 | JGI IMG/M metagenome (GOLD analysis project Ga0364880, IMG submission 206927) | Enriched cells from Trout Bog Lake Hypolimnion, Wisconsin, USA - BchlTB.July30.5000.01.D3 | ecosystem: Environmental > Aquatic > Freshwater > Lake > Hypolimnion/Profundal zone | place... | reverse complement strand
TCAGAAACGAAACTGAGTTGCCAATCCTGAAATCCCTTGGAATTGATGGGCTAACCGGCCCGGTGATAGGGAAATAATCTTGGTTTACCACGATGTTTAAACAGGATATTGACTGCGCCCCCATACCCAAGTAGAATAGTCAACTAATACTGATTGATTTACAAATTGGTGTTGGGGTGCTGATTTTCTCAATTAGAGCACTCACCAATTAAGCCTGTCGCGCGTGGCCTAGTATTTTGTTGCTGCAATACTTCAGTTGTAGCGGAAGTAAATATACAACGCGCTCAACCCATTTTTTAAGGTCAAAATCCGAAATATGAGTTCATTTGCAACCGAACGCGTTCTGAGCGTTCATCACTGGAATGAAAACCTATTTAGTTTCAAAACGACACGCAACACCGGGTTTCGTTTTGAAAATGGTCAATTCGTGATGATTGGACTGAGTGTTGGCGAGCGTCCGTTGACTCGTGCGTATAGCATTGCCAGCGCCAACTACGAAGAACATCTGGAATTTCTAAGCATCAAGGTTGACAATGGTCCGCTCACCTCACGTTTACAACACCTGAAAGTCAATGATGAGGTCTTGGTCGGCCGCAAACCAACCGGAACCTTGGTGATTCATGATTTGAAGCCGGGTAAAAATCTATATCTATTATCCACAGGAACCGGGCTCGCGCCATTTATGAGCGTCATTCAGGATTTTGATGCTTACGAACGTTTTGAAAAAATAGTGCTGGTACATGGTGTCCGCTATGTCAGCGAGCTTGCTTATGCAGACTTTATAGAAAATGTGCTGCCAAACAATGAGTTTATCAGTGAGCAAGTACGCGAAAAGCTCATTTATTACCCAACCGTTACCCGGGAACCCTTCCGTCATCAAGGGCGACTGACTGATCTCATCAATTCCGGCAAGTTGTTCGACGATATTGGATTACCTCCCATAAATCCGGTTGATGATCGGATCATGATATGCGGTAGCCCTCATATGCTGGCAGACACCGCTTCCATGCTGGACAGCAGGGGATTTGTAGTATCCTCCCGCATCGGAGTTCCGGGAGATTATGTGATTGAACGTGCGTTTGTAGAAAAATAATTGGTCATTTTAAGAAAGTTTCTGAATTTATCTCGATAAACTGCTGATATTCTTGTCAACCAATTAAGATTTGGTGCGTTATTAGTCACTATGACATTATAGTATTGTCATAAACGTTTACCATTACTAAATAATTTGGAGTCTAATATGAAACTGTTGTCCACACTGATCGCTGCTGTATTCGCCCTCGTAACTTTCTCTGCTGTTGCTGCTGACGCAGCTGCTCCTGCTGCAGCTCCTGCTGCTGCAACTGCCGCTCCTGCTGCTGACGCTGCTGCAAAGCCAGCCAAGAAGGCCAAAAAGCATAAAAAAGCAAAGAAGGCTGCTGCCGCTCCTGCTGCTGACGCTGCTCCTGCTGCCAAGTAATTTGGTGCAAGCCTAAAAAAGCAGGGGCAACCCTGCTTTTTTTATTTGATACTCCCGTATAGTCAATTCACCTCGCTGTTTAATTCCACTAACTCTATTACCCTCGGCAATCAACATCATTTCAGCTGACAGCTCGATTCAAATAACGAGAGTTGTAGATTTTTCTCCCAAAGGGGTAAAATAGTCACGAAGGTTCGCAATCAAGGTGTTATAGGGATATTGAGGTAGCTGCCATGACAACCGTTTCCAGTGTGACATCACCAAGCGTAAATGGATACAGCACACTTTCCGCTTATTCAAATCCTGTTTCTCAAACGTCAGATTCCGGATTGGCAAGCACTGCCACTCAACTTTCTGCAGAAGCCAATATAGTTGCAACATTGGGGAGCGGGACTGCTTCGTCATTAACCTATGATGCTACCGGCATCCTGAATTCATTTGTTCAAGCCGGGTTACCTCCCTCAACTTCCCCAACAGGAAGCAGCACGAATTCACCAGCATCTGCTCAAAACTCAACGGATCAAAGCATTATCGGCTCTTTAACCTCAAACTCGGCAAATTCAGGGGTTTATAATTCATCCGGCCTTCTTCAGGGAATATCGTCCAATACCACGGCCAACTGGACGACTGCACTCAAGTCCAATCCCAGCCTAGCTTCATCGGTCATTACCGACTCATTCAATCAGGGTATCGTTGGAACGTTGTCCACCCTAGCTTAGGCAACCGCTTAAACCAGAATAATTGATAATAACAACATGACCATTCTGAAAGACATAGGCGATCTGAGTGTTTTCGTCGTTGAACCCTCAACCGCTCAAGCCCATTTCATTGAGTTACAACTAAAAAAAATCGGTGTCCGATTTACCAGTCTATTCAAAGATGGCATGGGCGCATTTAGCGCAATGCAGGGACAGATACCGGATGTAATAATCAGCGCCATGCATTTGCCGGATATGACCGGGGGCGAACTGGTCGCACAAATGCGCGCCAATGAAAATACCAGTCAAATTGCATTTATTTTAGTATCCAGCGAATCCAACCCGCGCTATCTTGAACCCGTGCGCCAGAACGGATCTTGTGCCATTCTCGGCAAACCGTTTAGCAGCGAGCAAATGAAAAAAGCGCTGCACACCTCGCTGGATTATTTGAATCCGGATAATGACAAACTGGACGTCAGCAGCCAGATTGATCTGGAAACGGTCAAAGTTCTTCTGGTCGATGACAGCCGCAGCGCGCGTGCCTTCATGCGTCGAGTTCTGGAAAATCTGGGAATCCATCATTTCACTGAAGCCGAGAACGGCAAAAAAGCTGTTGAAATCATCCAGCAGCACTACTTTGACCTGGTAGTGACCGATTACAACATGCCTGAAATGGATGGCCGTGAATTAACCGAATATATCCGCACGCAAAGCTGGCAGAGCACAGTACCGATTTTGATGGTATCAAGCGAAAGCAATGAGAGCCGTTTATCTGCGGTTGCACAAGCGGGAGTATCGGGTGTTTGCGACAAACCATTCGAGCCAACGGTTGTCAGAAGTCTGCTTGAAAAAATGTTACGTGTCGATTAAGTGGAATGATGGGTTACGCTGAGCTCCATCCATCCTACATTTATACATTTGGTTCTTCAATAATTGCACTGTGAATTTTTCCTTGATGCTGGAGAATTCCGTTTTTCAACCACACCGACGCCATCATGAAAGACACTGCTCTTTACGAACATCTTCTTGGACTGAAAACGCCTTGGTCGGTGAAGTCTGTTGACCTCTCCTTGGCGGATCAGCGCGTGGTGGTTGAAGTTGTTCTCAAGCAAGGTCAGGTATGGGCCGATCCTACCGACAGCACAAAGCGAGCGCACATCAACGGCTGGAGTGAGCGCCAGTGGCGGCATTTGGATACCTGCCAGTTTGAAACCTTCATCAAAGCGCGTGTACCCCAACTCAAGTATAGCGACGGCACAGTCGAAGAATTGGCCGTGCCGTGGGCGGAACGCTATAGCCGAGTCACCCTTCTGATGGAAGCCTTTGTGGTTAAGTTGCTGCACGCTTGCCCTACCACCCAAGGCGTTTGCGAACTCACGCGACTTGCATGGAGCACCGTCAACGGCATCATGGTGAGTGCTGTGGAGCGAGGCATGCTGCGCCGCAGCGAAGACGCTGTGCCCCATCTGGGTTTGGATGAGAAGAGTTCCGAACGAGGCCATACTTACGTCAGCGTACTGACCGACATTGATCGCTCCCGAGTGCTTGATCTGGTGCCGGAGCGAAAGTTGGAAGCGGCCAAAAGTCTGCTGGGAACACTCAGCCCAACTCAACGCGCTTCGGTTAAAGCGGTGGCTATGGATATGTGGCCTGCGTTTATGAGCGCAGTACAAACGTGCATCCCCCAAGCCGACATCGTTCATGACCGGTTTCACGTTTCCAAGTACCTCGGTGAAGCGGTCGACATGGTGCGCAAACAAGAACACCGCAGCTTGGCTCAAGCCGGGAGTTCTCCGCTGACAGGCAGCAAATGGGCGTGGCTTAAGAGCTATGCGGATGGACGAAGTGCCGAAGCGGTTTCGTTTCGCGCCCTGAATCAGCTTAACCTCAAGACCAGCCGAGCATGGCGCATCAAAGAAACGTTCACGCAGTTCTGGTGCTATCACTACACGGGGGCCGCCAAACGGTTCTTTGACGCATGGTCCAATAACGCCATGCGCAGTCGTTTGGAGCCGATCAAAAAAGTAGTCAAGATGCTCAGACGCCATGAGACTGGTTTGCTCAACTACAGTCAGCACAGAATCAACAACGCCTGCGCCGAAGGGTTCAACAGCGCGATTCAACTCATAAAAGCCAACGCCAGAGGTTTTCGCAACTTCATCAACTATCGAGCAAGAGTTCTGTTTCATTGTGGCAAATTGGATATGAGTTTAGGCTAATAAAAATCACAGTGGATATGACGATGAACCATACATTTTAACGCAGGATGGATGGAGCTCAGCGTAACCCATCAATCAATATTGATGCGCAGTTGGTAACTACCCGGTCAATCTAACTATTGTTAAATCTAGCCGTAAGAGCCACACGTTTCAAGTAGGCTTCACGTGCGATCTGCACATCTTCCAGGAAATAAGGAAGCTCTTTTAACAGCATGGCTTGCGGACCATCTACCAGTGCCTTGGGTGGCATCGGGTGAAAATCCACCAACACCATATTGGCCCCAGCCAAGATACCCTGCGCAGTCACATGCATCATGTCGAGAATACCGTCGGGGGAAGCGGCACGGGAACCCACCGAATGAGAAGGATCCACGCATACCGGCATACGGGTTAGCCGTTTCACCACCGGGACGTGCGCAAAATCAACAAAATTACGGTGCGGATCGCCCATATTGGTTTTCATCCCGCGCAAGCAAAAGACCACGTTGCGGTTACCCTCTGAAGCCAGATATTCAGCAGCATTCAACGACTCATCCAGGGTGATACCAAAGCCGCGTTTCAGCAGCACCGGCATTTCTGTCTGACGTCCGACAATTTTCAGCAGTTCGAAATTTTGCGTGTTGCGTGTCCCAATTTGCAGCATGACTCCGGTCGGATTGCCGGTCTGATGCAGTGCCTCGCGTATTTCATTAAGATGCGACTCGTGGGTAATTTCCATCGCCATTACTTTTATGCCGTACTTGCCCGCAAGTTCGAACACATACGGCAAGCAATTCTTACCATGCCCCTGAAAAGCGTATGGACTGGTGCGTGGTTTATACGCGCCCATGCGTGTGCAAACCTGACCATTATCACGCACGGCCTTGAGCATAATTTCAACGTGTTCACGGTTGTCCACAGCACACAACCCGGCAAACACATTCAGTGTATCCTGCCCAAAGCGCACGCCGTTGTATTCAAAATGGGTAGGGCGCTGGTCATCTTTATGCCGTCCGAGAATCCGGTATTCTTCGGACACCCTGACCACCCGTTCGACGCAGGGCAGACTCTGCATTGCGCTCATATCGAGCGACTTGGTATTGCCGATCAAATATATTTCGGTCAGGGCCTGTTCGGCTCCTCGCTCTATATGAACACGGGTCTGAATGCCCGGCAGGCCGGCTAGATAAGCCGTCAATTGTTGATAGTCTGAACCTTGTTGATCGGTATTGGAATTTAGAATCAAAATCATGAATAGTTGCCTTTATTTACCTGAAAGTATTATCCACTGCTGTGGCCATTGCAAAAGCGGATCTCGTGCATACCCGCTTTTTCCGAACATTTGCCAGCGTCCTATAACGTAGCAGAGCAGCAAATTTGCATGCGCGCCCGCATCGATAGTCGCATCAAGCTCGCCTTGTGTTGAGGCAATGCGTAGCGCCTGTTTCAGCGTTGCTTCAACACGGTCGAGAAACTGATTAATTCGCGCTTGTAATCGTTCGTTTTCGTTCACCAGCGCATCGCCAATTAACACTCTAGTCATGCCGCGATTTTTTTGCGCAAACCCCAGTAGCATGACGACAATATCTTCTGCCTGCTGTAATCCGCTGGCTTCCTCGGCTACAATTTTGTTCACCAGGCCGAACACAGTTTGCTCGATAAATTCGATCAACCCTTCGAACATCTGAGCCTTACTCGCGAAATGACGGTATAACGCCGCCTCTGACAATTCCAGCTTGGAAGCCAGCAAGGCTGTCGTGATTTTTTCGCCCTTCGGCTGTTCCAGCAAGGAAGCAATGGTTTGCAGGATTTGCAGCTTGCGTTCACCCGTCTTAGTAACCATTTGCCTCCCTTTTAACTCAACCGCGAAAACGCACGCGGCAAATCCGTCACACGATGAATTTTAATATCAACAAATGCGGGGCAACGCAGTTGACTATTAACCCACACCGTTCGCATGCCCAAGCGCTTTGCGGCTTGTAAATTTTCTGCACTATCCTCTACCATCACACACCTGGCCGGATTCAGATGATGTTTGCGCAACAAACGGATAAAGCCTGCCAGTTGGGGTTTGGGGCAATATCCTGCATTTTCTATCGCAAAAACATCCTTAAATAAATCATCAATGCGCAACACTTTCAGTATAGCCAGTGCATAGTGTTGCGGCGCATTGGAAAACAACAGCTTCATGCCGGGCAACTTGCGCAGCACATGACGCAGGTGGGGTTCACTTTTCACCATCTGTTTCAAATCCGGAAACTGATGGGTATGCCATAAAAAGTGGTCAGGATCCGTGTCATGATGTTTCATCATTCCCGACAAAGTGGCACCGTAACGGTGCCAATAATCCACTCTCAATTCACTCGCAGCCTGTTCATCCATTCCCAAATGCCGCTGCAGATAAGCAGTCATACTGCGGTTAATATGCGGAAAAACATGCGGCGTCGCATTATGTAGCGTGTTATCGAGATCGAAAATCCAAACCGGGTTCTGCCTCATAAAGCTGGAACTAAACGCAAGTTAACCAGTACATTCACGGATAAAAGCCAACTGATTAACTTGATATTCATCAGTGATAATCTAAGCTCAATTACTTGCTTTTGATCAACGTACCCACACCTTCATCGGTCAGAATTTCGAGTAACAGGGCATGTTCTACACGTCCATCAATTATATGCACGGATTTGACACCGCCACGTGCGGCATCCAGTGCAGAAGAAATTTTGGGTAGCATGCCGCCGGATAAGGTTCCCTCTTCCACCAATGCATCGATTTGTTTTGGAGTCAGCCCGGTAAGTAAATTTCCATCCTTGTCGAGTACGCCCGGGGTATTCGTCAGCAATATTAATTTCTCTGCGTTCAAAATCTCAGCCAGCTTGCCCGCAACCAAGTCCGCATTAATATTGAGCGCTTCTCCGTCCGCAGACACCCCAATCGGTGCGATCACTGGAATGTAGTCACCTGAATCGAGAAAAGAAATAATATGCGGATCGATCTTGCTAATTTGCCCAACCAGCCCGATGTCCAGCATTTTTCCTGGCTCTGCGTTGCTTTCCAGCAGCAGTTTTTCGGCACGAATAAAAGCGCCATCCTGCCCGGTTAAACCCACTGCCTTGCCACCGTGCTTGTTGATCAGATTAACAATATCCTTGTTAACCTTGCCAAGCACCATTTCAACCACGTTCATGGTCTCTTCATCAGTAACACGCATGCCTTGAACAAACTCGCCTTGCTTGCCGACTCGTTTCAGCAGGTCGTTGATCTGCGGCCCACCACCGTGCACCACAACCGGATTCATTCCCACCAGTTTAAGTAGCACCACATCGCGTGCAAAACTATCCTGCAAATGGGGTTCGGTCATCGCGTTACCGCCGTATTTCACCACGATGGTCTTATCGAAAAAGCGCTGGATATAAGGCATCGCCTCGGAAAGGGTACGTGCTTTCTTATCGGCAGCGGAAGGCGTGAGCGTCATAACGTGTCCTATTACAAAATTGGCCAGCATTCTACACCAATCATGAAGCGCACTGGTGTCACCTTAAATTATCCTCAACTGAATTAGTGGCATTCTGCTATTGGCGCACCAAAACAAAAAAGCCCGCTTGCGCGGGCTTTTTTTATCCAACTCAGTCCGATTAAGGAGCCTGAATGTTGGAAGCTTGCTTACCCTTAGGACCTTGAACGATATCAAAGGTGACCTTTTGGCCTTCTTTGAGAGTCTTGAAACCGCTCATGTTGATCGCCGAGAAATGCGCGAACAGGTCTTCGCTGCCATCATCAGGAGTGATGAAGCCAAAACCTTTTGCATCGTTAAACCACTTTACAGTACCGTTTGCCATGTTACTTCCTTAACTAAAAAACCGGGTGGATTCCCGTCAAACTGTTTGAATTCCAAGACCGCACATGGCAAAACCAGTAATGCATGTAACTTGATTCAAACACCCACGCGCTTTTTACTCCTGTATTACCCAAACCGTCAAGTGGTTATGCAAATATTTTTAAATATTTTTTCAGAATACACTTGAAAAAGCTGTTCTAATCGTCAAATATACACACCTAGATACTGCAACAATGGCGACATGTAAAAAATGGCTACAAAACAACAAAACACCTCCCTGCTGGAAAGGGAACTCAGCAAGAGCAAACCACCGATGCTGTACAAAGTGGTGATGTTCAACGATGATTACACAACCATGGAGTTTGTAATTGAGGTTTTAGAAACATTTTTTGCGATGAACCGTGAACGCGCAACTCAAACCATGCTCCAAGTACATAAGCAGGGGTCTGCCGTTTGCGGGATATATCCGCGAGATATCGCTGAAACTAAAGTTGAACAAGTAATGGCATTTGCCAAGCATCGCGAGCATCCGCTTCGATGTGAACTGGAGGAGACATAGCTCATGATCGCGCAAGAACTTGAAGTCAGCCTGCATCTGGCATTCGTTGAAGCGCGCCAAAAACGGCACGAATTCATCACGGTAGAGCACTTGTTGCTCGCCATGCTCGACAATCCCTCGGCAGCGCACGTGTTACGTGCCTGCGGCGCCGATGTTAACGAGTTACGGACCGTGCTGATTGATTTTGTCGCAACCCACACTCCCACTCTGCCGGGTAGCGGGGATGTCGATACACAGCCTACGGTTGGCTTCCAACGTGTGATTCAGCGGGCGATCCTGCATGTACAATCCACCAATAAGAAGGAGGTTACCGGAGCGAATATACTGGTTGCCTTGTTCAGTGAAAAAGAGTCCCATGCAGTATTTTTCCTTAATCAGCGTGGCATTACGCGATTGGATGTGGTGAACTATATTGCCCACGGCATCAACAGTGCGGCTCAGCCAAACTCACAAAAATCTGCAGAAACCGAAACAGAGCAGGAAGTAACCAACGAAGGTGCTTTGCATGACTACACGCTGGATCTTAATGCGCACGCACTGGCCGGTAAAATCGATCCACTAATCGGACGTGAGCTTGAACTTGAGCGTGTCATTCAAACTTTGTGCCGCCGCCGCAAGAACAACCCGCTCCTGGTCGGTGAGGCGGGTGTGGGCAAGACTGCCATTGCAGAAGGACTGGCGCGCCGCATAACCGAAAATGACGTACCGGAAATTCTCAAAGACGCGCATGTTTACTCGCTCGACATGGGTGCACTGCTGGCGGGTACAAAATATCGTGGCGACTTCGAGCAACGACTGAAAGCCGTGCTCAAAGAGTTGGCCGATGCCAAACATGCCATTCTTTTCATCGACGAAATCCATACGCTCATTGGAGCAGGGTCAGCTTCAGGCGGAACAATGGACGCTTCCAATCTATTGAAGCCAGCGCTGTCCAGCGGCGCGTTGAAGTGCATCGGTGCAACGACTTATCAGGAATATCGCGGGATTTTCGAGAAGGATCATGCGCTATCACGACGTTTCCAGAAAGTGGATGTAAGCGAGCCCAGCGTGGAACAGACTATCGAGATTTTGAAGGGGCTCAAACTGCGCTTCGAAACCCACCACGGCATCAAATACAGTGCTGCTGCTTTGACCAGCGCTGCCGAGCTTTCTTCACGCTTTATTACCGATCGCCACCTGCCTGACAAAGCAATTGACGTGATTGACGAGGCAGGTGCCGCCCAGCGTGTGCTTCCCAAATCCAAGCAGAAGAAAGTTGTCGGTAAACACGAAATCGAAGAGATTATTGCGAAAATTGCGCGCATCCCGCCACGCACGGTTTCTTCGGATGACCGCAACACGCTAAAGAATCTGGATCGCGATCTAAAAGCCACTGTTTTTGGCCAAAATAAAGCGATCGACATGTTGGCACGCGCCATCAAAATGTCGCGTAGCGGCCTCGGCAACCCGCAAAAACCCATCGGCAGCTTCCTGTTCTCCGGGCCAACTGGCGTGGGCAAGACTGAAGTGGCACGCCAGCTTGCTTACAGCATGGGCATGCCGCTGCACCGTTTCGACATGTCCGAATACATGGAACGTCATGCGGTGTCGCGCCTGATCGGAGCGCCTCCCGGTTATGTCGGGTTCGACCAAGGTGGACTGCTCACCGAAGCCATCAGCAAACAACCGCATTGTGTGCTGTTGCTTGATGAAATCGAAAAAGCGCATCCGGACATTTTTAATATCCTGCTGCAAGTAATGGATCACGGCACGCTCACCGACAACAACGGTCGCAAGGCCGACTTCCGCAACGTGGTCATCATTATGACCACCAATGCGGGTGCTGAAGCCTTGAACAAGACACAAATCGGTTTTTCCAAGAGCGCTACCGCCGGTGATGAAATGGCCGACATCAAGCGTATGTTCACGCCTGAGTTCCGCAACCGTCTGGATGCCATTGTCTCGTTTGCACCGCTGGACAAGGAGGTGATTCTGCGTGTGGTTGATAAATTCCTGATGCAGTTGGAAGAACAGTTGCACGAGAAGAAAGTGGAAGCAGTGTTCACCGATGCACTGAAAGATTACCTTGCCAAGACAGGCTTCGATCCGCTGATGGGTGCCCGTCCAATGGCTCGACTGATTCAGGACACCATTCGCAGCGCACTGGCAGATGAACTCTTGTTTGGCAAACTGGCCAGCGGTGGCAAGGTAACGGTGGACATAAAGGATGAAAAAGTGGTTTTGGAGTTTGAAGAAGAAGCTGTAGCAGTTTAAATTAAGGGAGCCTGAATTTGCTTTAGAGGCTCACTTAATCTGATGAATCCTGACAAACAATTCCAGGGAAACTATCCATGGTCAGCAATCCGCTTTGTTGGTTTGAAATTTATGTTCAAGACATTTCACGCGCGAAGGCTTTTTACGAGTCAGTGTTCGAAGTCAAACTAGCACGACTCAACAGTCCAATCGAAATGTGGGGCTTCCCTATGACCATGGAAGGCTATGGCGCCAGTGGTGCCTTAGTCAAAATGGATGGGGTGTCTTCTGGTGGCAATAGCACGTTGGTCTACTTTAGTTGCGCAGACTGTGCTACTACAGCAAATCGCGTCACCCAATACGGTGGTCACATCCATCGTGAAAAGATGCCTATTGGTGAATACGGTTTCATAGCTCTGGTAGTGGACACTGAAGGAAATATGGTTGGCTTGCATTCCAGACAATAAGCCGCAAACATAAGCGCATAACGTTATTGGTCATGAACACCGGGCTTTGATAAAGTTTGAATGCCCTCCTCAATTAAATACCGCGGGCGCTTCGCCCCCTCCCCAACCGGCCCGTTACATTTCGGCTCGCTGGTTGCGGCCGTTGGCAGCTATCTGGATGCCAAACACGCTCAAGGAAAATGGCTGGTACGCATTGAAGATCTCGATACCCCTCGCACCGTCAAAGGCTCTGCCGACGATATTCTGTATACGCTGGAAGCATTCGGTTTGTGTTGGGATGGCGGGGTGTTGTACCAAAGTCAACGTACCGCTGCTTATGAGGAAGTATTGCAGAAATTGCAGAAAATTGGTGTGGTATATCCCTGTAGCTGTACGCGAAAAGAAATAGCTGACTCAGCGTTATCTGGAATAGACGGGATAATTTATCCTGGGACTTGTCGTAATAAGGCTTTCCCCCTCCCCACCCCTTCCCAGTTGTCCGAAAAACTTTTGGCCGGGCACCCGGAAGAGGGGACTAAAGCGGCACGCACTTCAGCATGGAGAGTGCGTACCGATTCTTATTTTCCCCGTACATCCTCCAGGACGTATAGTGAGCCAAATCCCCTCTCCCAACGGGGAAGGGTTGGGGAGGGGGCAGGTTTTGTTGAATTCGTCGACACTCTGCAAGGCACGATTATCCAACATCTCGAAAGTGAAATAGGGGATTTCGTGGTCAAACGGGCCGATGGACTTTTTGCCTACCAGCTTGCGGTGGTAGTGGATGATGCCTTTCAGGGAATCACGCATGTGGTCCGCGGGGCTGACCTGCTCGCTTCCACACCAAGGCAAATTTATTTGCAGCAATTACTGAGCCTAGCTACTCCGGCCTATTTACATTTGCCTGTTGTGCTCAATTCTCAGGGCGAAAAACTCAGCAAACAAACTCTGGCTGCGCCGGTCGATTGTAAAAACGTGGCCAGTACGCTGTGGCACGTACTTAAATTCCTGCATCAGCCAACTCCAAATGACCTGCAATCTGGAACGAAAGAAGAGATTTTAGCGTGGGGTATTGAAAACTGGGATGTAGAAAAACTGAAAAGCAGTTGAAAAAAGAATAGTGAGGCAATTGCTCTACGCGGCAACCGTTTTGTTTCTTCCTCCTGCCTTCGCGGCATACAGACGCTTATCTGCCAATTGCAATAACATATCGACATTCAACAATTCCCGACACTTGTAAGCCAAACCAATACTGACCGTAATACGAATATTCGGCGCAACCTCGCTGTTTATATTGCTTGCTGCAACGCTGAGTCGCAAACGTTCAGCATATTGAAAGGCATTTTCAGGTGGAGAATCCGGGCAAATAACCAAAAACTCTTCTCCCCCCAAACGACATACCATATCCTGTTTTCGCACGGTTGAACGCAAAACATTGGCCAACTGTTTCAACACGTCATCCCCGACATTATGGCCATAAGTATCGTTGATCAATTTGAAGTAATCGATATCAATCATCATGCATGACAAGGGGCGCCCGGTACGTTCGGCAATGGCCCATTCCCGGTCAAGTTGCTCGTTTGCATTGCGGCGGTTAGGCAGTTCGGTAAGCACATCTGTTAGCGCCAGTTGTTGCAAATGCTGGTTAGAGGCTTCCAATTCTGCCGCAAATCTTCTTAATTGCCGGCGATCAAATTCGAGCTCTTCTTGCAACTGCACGACGCGTTGCCCGGCGCGAAGCCTTGCGCCAAGCACCTTGAAATTAAGCGGTTTGTTAATGTAGTCATCCGCGCCGGCCTCAAACGCCTCCACCAATTGTTCCGTGCTGACTTGTGCCGTCACAATAACCACATAGATATCTTTCGCTGCGGGATTCTTCCTAAGCGCTTTGCAAAACTCGATGCCGTCCATCTCGGGCATAACCCAATCGGTAATAATCAGTTGCGGTTTGAAATCAGCAACTTTGCCTAAGCCTTCCAGGCCATTTTTTGCCGTAACGACGGTATGCCCCATCTTGATCAAAAGATGTTGCAGCAACATCAAAATACTACGATCATCATCCACCACCAGGATACGCAAACTGGAAGAATCCGCATGATCTGAAAGATTCGCACTTTGAATGTCCGAACCTGGCTGCTGTGGAACCGAGCCCAACAGGTTAACCAGTGAAGGTACTGCCACGGAATGAATGCCAAATAACTTGCTCCACTCTTGCCATTCTTGCACTATCTTGTTGCCCAATCCGGCAAGCTCATCCACTTCTATTTCCAGGCTTGAAGACACCTGCAGCAACTTGCCGGCTACATTCTGGCGGCGTGATTCTTGAGTTAAACATAATGAGGCCAAAAGGTCGGCCAAATGAAGCACATTCAGCAAACGCCAATCGCGGTCACCTTTTGTAAACCCTGCCAGACCGGGATTCTTGTAGTGCATGGCAATTTTTTGAAATAGAGGAGGAATTCCCCATTCCGTCAACAATTCGACAGTCAACTGATTGTGAGTCAACCCAAATTCGGCAAACTCAAGATCGGTTAATTTTTCCTCTGCGCCCTCGTCAGTCAGGATCATCTTTCCAAGCGTTGCCGAATACTCCTGGGGATAAGATGATGCCAGTGCCAATTGCCCAACTTGCCCCAGCAAGCCCAATATAAAAACCTCTTCCGGGGAAACAAGACTGCCACGCAACACCAGTTGCTGCGCTGCAATGGCTCTCAGAAGTGAGTGGCTCCAAAAATGCTGGTAGTTAAATCCCTTGCAAGCACCTTCCTGATTCGCATCAACTAAAGACAGGCTGAGTACCAATTGACGCAAAATATTGAGTCCCAAAATCGCGACCGCATCGACCACGGATGCAATAGGACGGGTTTGATAGGCAACCAACGAATTGGCAATCTTGATGACCCGACCCGACAGGGCCGGATCGGCTTTGATGGCGTGGGCAATTTCCTGATTTGAAACGTCGCTTTTTTGAGTGAGACTAATCACTTGCAAGGCAACACCGCTTGGGGAAGGCAAATTCCCCGTCGCCTTAAGCTCCTCGTATTTTTGATTTTCTGCCATTTATCTTTTCGCAAACTACTTTCAATTTTATTACTATAACATTGAAATATAGACTTGGTTCAACAACGCGCTTATTAACTGCTCTGTTTGCGATGTCGGGCATACTCGCGAAGAGCGGGCAAAAAGGAAATAAGAACAATCACCAAAACCATTATTGTAAGATTGTTTTTAATGACTGGAATGTTGCCGAAAAAATAGCCCAGTGCCACGAAACTTCCTATCCATAAAACACTTCCCACCGCGCTGAACGAGAGGAACAGGCGGTAGCTCATCCTGCCAATACCGGCCACAAAGGGAGCAAAGGTTCTGATGATGGGCAGAAAGCGTGCGAATAAAATAGTCTTGCCACCATGTGTTTTATAAAACGCATGTGTCTTATCCAGGTGTTCGCGTCTAAAAAATCTCGAATTTGCTCGATGGACCAACTGCTTGCCAATCAGCCGCCCAATCCAATAGTTAGTGTTATCCCCGGAAAGCGCTGCCAGCATCAGCAGCGGCATGAGAATGTGCAGTTGCATGGAACCCATGCCACACAATGCGCCCGCCACAAACAACAACGAATCGCCGGGCAGAAATGGCGCAACTACCAGCCCGGTTTCGGAGAAAATAATAATGAACAGGATGATGTAAATCCAGTCGCCGTATTGTTGAATCAACGACAGCAGGTGTGTGTCCGGATGCAGGACAATATCAAGTAGCATAAGTCTACGGTAAAACTTCTTCGGTTTTACTTTTTTCCGGCTTGATAAAATCTTCCCGCGAAACCCCAAAAATCATCAATAACGGGCTGGCAACCAGCACAGAGGAATAGATACTGAACAAGATACCAATGGTCAGTGCCAACGCAAAATAGTGCAAAGTCTCCCCCCCCCAGGAATAACATCGCGGTCACCATTATTTGGGTGCATCCGTGGGTAATGATCGTTCTCGACATCGTGCGAGTAATCGCGTTGTCGATAATTCCCGCCACTTCGGTCTTGCGCAATTTGCGGAAGTTTTCACGAATCCGGTCGAACACCACCACCGACTCATTCACCGAGTACCCCAGCACCGCCAGCACGGCTGCCAACACAGAGAGTGAAAACTCCCATTGAAAAGCGGCAAAGAAACCCAGAATAATAACCACGTCGTGCAAGTTCGCAATGATCGCGGCAAGACCGAATTTCCATTCGAAGCGCATCCACAAATAGCAAACAATCCCAAGCGAAACCAGCAACAGAGCCATCGCACCGTTATCCACCAGTTCCTTACCCACTTGAGGGCCGACAAATTCAACACGACGCATCTCGACACTGGCATCGTGAGAATGCAGCGCATCACGTACCTGCTCGCTCAGTTTCGAGCCGGATGTATTCTGTTTCAAGGGTACCTGAATCAGTACATCATGGCTGGTGCCAAAATTTTGTACTTGTGCATCTTTTAGGCCGATCGCAGCCAATTGGTCGCGAACCTGGTTCAGATCGGCAGGCTGCGCATAGTGCATTTCCAGCACGGTGCCACCGGTAAAATCCACGCCAAAATTGAGCCCGCGAGTTGCCAGAAAAATAACGGCGACAATAAATGTCACCAGCGAAATGCTGGTGGTGTAACGTCCATAACTCATGAACGGAATGTCTTGTTTGATGCGAAAAAATTCCATGTCTTTTCTTTCTAACCTATGGCTACTTTGGTCAAACGCGGCTTGCGTCCATAAATCAAGTTCACCAATGACCGGGAAATCAACACTGCACTGAACATTGATGTCAAGATCCCCAGACACAACACCACAGCAAAGCCGCGTATCGGGCCCGAGCCAAACATGAACAGAGCAATACCTGCGATCAAGGTAGTAATGTTGGAGTCGAGAATGGTTCCGAACGCATGCTCGTAACCCGCATGAATTGAAGCTTGTGGAGTATTCCCGTTGCGCAACTCTTCGCGAATACGTTCATTGATCAGCACATTGGCATCGATTGCCATACCCAGAGTCAATGCGATACCTGCCATCCCCGGTAAAGTCAGCGTGGCTTGCATCATCGACAACAGTGCCACCAACAACAACAGATTTGCCCCCAGCGCCAGCACGGAAACACCACCGAACATTAAGTAATAAATAACCATGAAAATCGAGATCGCAGTAAAACCAATCTGGGTAGAATGAAATCCGCGAGTAATATTGTCTGCGCCCAAGCTCGGACCCACGGTACGCTCTTCCACTATATCCATCGGAGCCGCCAACGCACCCGCACGCAGGAGCAGTGCGGTATTTTTGGTTTCTTCGGTAGTCATTCGTCCGGTAATTTGCACGCGCCCGCCGCCAATTTCCTCGCGAATCACTGGTGCGGTTACGATTTCGCCCTTACCCTTTTCAAACAGAATAATAGCCATGCGTTTACCGACGTTATCACGCGTTGCTTCCTTAAATTTCCGCGCGCCGATGCCATCCAGGTTGATATGCACTGCCGGCTCATTGTCGCGGCTATCAAAGCCGGGTTGTGCATCACTAATACGCTCGCCGGTAAAAATCACAATTTTCTTAACCAGCAGCGGCGTACCATCCCGTTCCTTGAACATTTCCGATCCGAACGGCACTGCGGAACCTTCGGCATAGTGATGCTCTTCATCCACCAAACGGACTTCCAGCGTTGCGGTACGGCCCAAAATATCTTTGGCTCGTGCGGTATCCTGCACACCGGGCAATTGCACGACGATACGATCGGCACCTTGCTGCTGGATAACCGGCTCGGCCACACCCAGTTCATTCACCCGATTTCGTAGTGTCACCAGATTCTGCTGCACCGCAGAATCCTGGATGCGTTTTTCTTCTTCCGGCTTGAGGGTAGCCGTCAGCAAAAACTCTCCGGCTTCTTCTGTTTCATTGAAGACCAGCCCACCAAAGCGCTGTTTGAGCTCGGTTTCACCCTTGCCGCGCGCTTCCGCGTCGCGAAATTTCACAGTAATCAACTTAGCGTCCCGGCTGACGCCGGAGTAGATAACATTCTGTTCGCGCAGCGTGCTGCGAATGTCGCTGGCAGCGGACTCGAATGCTTTATCCAGCGCGCCTTTCATGTCAATCTGCAACAGAAAATGCACCCCGCCACGCAAATCAAGCCCCAGATACATCGGAAGCGCACCGATATCTGAAAGCCACTGCGGCGACCGCGGTAACAAGTTCAGCGCCACCACATAATCTTCACCCAAATTGGTTTGCAGAATATCCTTGGCCTTGATTTGACTATCTGTATCGGCAAAGCGTGCCTTGACACTGGTCGCATCCAAGGAGATCGCATCAGGGTTGATGTTGGAAGACTTGAGAGCGCTTTCCACCCGCCCCATCAGTGCACTATCCGCCTTGATACCGGAACGCAATGGCGATACCTGCACCGCAGGCGACTCACCATATAAATTGGGCAGGGCGTAAACCAGCCCCAATATGAATGCGACAAGAATCAGCAGATTTTTCCACAGCGGATAATGGTTCATTATTGCAGCACCTTAGATCGATTTGATAGTTCCCTTGGGCAACACGGTCTGCACAGCGGCCTTTTGAACATTGATTGTTACGCCTTCGGCGATTTCCAGACTCACATAGTTTTCGTCCAGCTTGCTGACGCGCCCCAACAAACCGGCGGCAGCTACCACCTCATCCCCTTTTTGCAAAGCTGTAATCATTGCTTTCTGTTCTTTGGCGCGCTTTTGTTGCGGACGCAAGATCAAAAAATAGAAAACAACAATCAGTACAAACAAGGGCAGGAACTGCATGAGCCCGCCATCCCCGGAAGGACTGGTCTGGGCATAAGCATCGCTAATAAAAAGGCTGGTGATTGACATCTCGCAAACTCCGGTAAAAATCAAAGGGGCGCATTCTATCATGAAGCGGAACACAAACCCCTCCCTCTTGCGCTCCGCCCCCCTTAACTACGGGGAACCTACGGCAAAATCGCCCGAGCCTGCCTGAAACTCGCCACAAAAGCCTCGAATCGACTTTCGGCAATGGCGGCACGAATTCCACTCATCAACTCCTGATAGTAATGCAGGTTGTGTATCGTATTCAGACGCGCGCCGAGAATTTCACCGATGCGGTGCAAATGATGCAGATATGCGCGGGTAAAATTACGGCAGGTATAGCAACTGCATTGATCATCGAGCGGGCGCATGTCGACTCGGTACTGCGCATTTTTAATCTTGATATCGCCGTAGCGGGTGAACATCATGCCATTCCGCGCATTGCGAGTTGGCATCACACAATCAAACATGTCTATTCCCTGTGCAACAGACTCCACCAAATCTTCCGGTGTGCCGACTCCCATCAAATAACGGGGTTTATCCCGGGGCAATTGCGGCGCCGTGTGCTGCAGAATGCGTCTCATATCTTCCTTGGGTTCACCGACCGACAGTCCGCCGATAGCATAACCATCGAAACCGATACGCTCCAACTCACCCAGCGACTCATCCCGCAAATGCTCGTACATCCCTCCCTGCACAATACCGAACAATGCATTCGCATTTCCCTCATGCGCCTGCTTGGAACGCGCTGCCCAGCGTAGCGACAAGCGCATGGATTCGCCGGCCTGCCTTTGATCTGCCGGATACGGCGTGCATTCATCAAAAATCATCACGATGTCTGAATTC
>Ga0364880_10349_pt1 | contig 19416 bp, 9 predicted proteins | sample ExccelJu500001D3_5_FD_206927 | JGI IMG/M metagenome (GOLD analysis project Ga0364880, IMG submission 206927) | Enriched cells from Trout Bog Lake Hypolimnion, Wisconsin, USA - BchlTB.July30.5000.01.D3 | ecosystem: Environmental > Aquatic > Freshwater > Lake > Hypolimnion/Profundal zone | place... | reverse complement strand
TTTCTTGTTAAACCCACATAAATCGTTGAATAATTTACCCGGTTTTACCTCTTTAAGCTGGGATACCTTTTTATATCCCATTTTCATCAGAACCTCCACCCATTCGGCGGGAATCCCAAGTTCCAAATATTTTTCAGCCGGATCTTCCTCGGCTCTTTTTTCGGGCTTCATTTGGGGAAACAGAAGCACATCCTGAATCGAAGCTGAATTAGTCAGCAGCATGGTCAGCCTGTCGATTCCGATCCCCATTCCCGAGGTGGGGGGCATCCCGTACTCGAGTGCCCGGACAAAATCCATGTCAATGAACATCGCCTCGTTATCCCCTTTTTCCGACAATCTGAGCTGATCCTGAAATCGCCCAAGCTGATCAATAGGATCGTTTAACTCGGAATAGGCATTGCAAAGTTCCTTTCCATTAACCATCAGTTCAAATCTCTCGGTGAGCTCCGGGTTGTTGCGGTGCCTTTTACAAAGCGGGGACATTTCAATCGGATAATCGGTGATAAATGTTGGCTGAATATATGATCCTTCACATTTTTCGCCAAATATCTCATCAATCAATTTACCTTTCCCCATCGTATTATCAAATTCAACCCCTGTTTCCCGGCAAACTTCACGCAAAGCCTCCTCGTCCATCTCCGAAATATCGTAACCGGTATGTTCCCTGATCGATTCAAACATGGTGATCCGTTTAAAAGGGCGTTTGAAATCAATCTCCTTATCACCAACTGTTATGGATGTTTTGCCGTGCAAAGAAAGGGCGATCCGTTCAATCATCTCTTCGGTGAAATCCATCATCCAGTTGTAGTCTTTGTAGGCTACATAGATCTCCATCACGGTAAATTCAGGATTATGGGTTCGATCCATCCCTTCATTCCGGAAGTCTTTTGAAAATTCATAGACTCCCTCGAATCCACCGACAATCAATCTTTTTAAATATAATTCATTAGCCACCCTGAGATAGAGTGGCATATTGAGGGCATTGTGATGGGTAATGAACGGGCGGGCAGCTGCTCCTCCCGGAATTGGCTGTAAAACAGGTGTTTCAACCTCGAGATAACCTCGTTCGTTGAAGAACTCACGCATCTGGTTTATGATCTTTGTCCGCTTCAGGAACGTTTCCCTGACATGAGGATTAACAATCAGATCGAGGTACCGCTGGCGGTAACGCTGTTCGGGATCGGTAAATGCATCAAAGGTCTTACCATCTTTCTCTTTTACAACAGGCAACGGTTTTATAGACTTACTGAGAAGAACAAATTCCCTGACATGGATGGTGGTTTCACCCATCTGGGTGACAAAGACATATCCCTTTACTCCAATGATATCCCCGATATCCAGTAACTTTTTAAACACCTCATTATAAAGTGTTTTATCCTCTCCCGGACAAATTTCATCGCGGCTGATATAGATCTGAATCCGGCCGGTTTCGTCCTGAAGTTCTCCGAATGAGACTTTGCCCATGATGCGCTGAGACATCAATCTTCCGGCAAAAACCACCTCCTGAAGATTGGGAATATCAGGATTAAAGGTAGTCAGTATTTTATTTGCGGATATGTTGGTTTTAAATTCATTGGCCGGATAAGGATTGATCCCCAGGTCCCGAAGTTTTTGTAATGAACTCCGCCGGATCAGTTCCTGCTCACTTAAATCTATATTGCTCATTTTAAATGTTTACCTTCAGTTATTCCAAAATTACCGGCAAAGGTACAAAAAGTTATCCTTTTGGGAATAGCTACTTTTTAGTATATTTGAGGAAAATATTCAGAGCGGAAGCCCCAATTAAGAAGTTTGTATGCAAAAATCGTGGAGAATAAAGAAACCTGCTGATAATAATGATCTTAAGCACCTATCTGCAGCGTTGGATATAGATATTGCCATTGCCAACTTACTTATTCAGCGGGGAATTAAAACCTATTCAGAGGCCCGTTCCTTTTTCCGTCCCAAATTATCGGATCTTCACGATCCATTCCTGATGAAAGACATGGACCTTGCGGTTGCCCGTATCAAAAAAGCAATCGATCATCAGGAAAAAGTAATGGTTTATGGTGATTACGATGTTGATGGGACCACCTCTGTGGCCCTGATGTATTCATTTTTAAGCACCAGGCTCGCCAATATCGATTATTATATCCCTGATCGCTACATGGAGGGGTACGGAATATCCAGGATGAGTATAGACTATGCTTCCCAAAATAATTTTTCATTGGTGATTGTTCTGGATTGCGGAATTAAAGCAATTGATAAAATTGCCTACGCCAAGGAGCTGGGAATCGATTTTATCATCTGTGACCATCACAATCCCGATGACATTATCCCGGATGCTGTAGCCGTTCTGGATCCAAAACAATCTGACTGCAATTACCCGTATAAAGAACTTTCAGGGTGTGGTGTAGGATTCAAACTCATCCAGGCCTTTTGTATTGCTCAGGGAATCCCCGAAGAAGTTGCGCTGGAATTTCTTGATTTAGTCGTTGTTAGTATTGCATCTGACATTGTCCCCCTGACTGGCGAAAACAGGGTTCTGGCGTATTACGGGTTGCAGAAATTAAATTCCAATCCTTCAACCGGACTTAAGACCCTTATTAAGTATGCCGGGATGGTTGGCGAATTTAAAATCAACGATATCGTATTCAAGATTGGTCCGCGTTTAAATGCATCGGGAAGGATCGAACACGGTAAGAAATCTGTTGCTATCCTGCTTGCCAAGGATGCCAAGGAGTTGGAGGATCTCGGTATCGAAATCAATTCCTACAATGAAATACGTAAAACCCTTGACCGCGAAATCACTCAGGAAGCGCTTGAGATCATCCGGAAGAGTGAGTTTTACGAAGGTAGGGTCACCACTGTGATTTATAACCGCGACTGGCACAAGGGGGTCGTTGGTATTGTTGCCTCCAGACTGACAGAATATTACTACCGCCCGACGGTTGTATTAACCGAATCGAACGGACTTGCAACAGGCTCGGCAAGATCTGTAGGTGAGTTCGATCTTTACGAAGCGATCAGTGCGTGTGCAGACTTGCTCGAATCGTATGGTGGTCATATGTACGCCGCCGGATTATCGATGAAACTGGAGAATGTGGCCGAGTTTTCAAGGCGGTTCGAACAGGTGGTCAGAGATACCATTTCTCCGGAACAACTCAAACAAACCATCGAAATTGATGCCAAAATATCACTTTCAGATCTCTCCCCGAAATTCTTAAAAATACTCAATCAGTTTGAACCCTACGGACCGCATAATATGATGCCCGTTTTCCTGACTGAAAACGTACTCGATTATGGAACCAGCCGGTTAGTCGGAAAAAACAGCGAACATCTGAAGCTCGATTTAATGGAGGCCAATCGCTCATCCGCCGTATTTTCGGGAATCGCATTTTCACAATCTGACCATCTGGAAGTGATAAAAAGATCCCTGCCATTCAATATTTGTTACTCGGTTACTGAAAATGAATACCGCGGAAAAACTTATATGCAGCTGAATGTCAGAGATATAAAGTACAGAAGTGATGAGAGTGAGAATTGATTGAATGTTACCTTCAGCTACGACAGATCATAAGACCCTGCTCAGGGAGGCGCTAACCAAAGCCTTGCCGGGAGAGATGGCCCATCGCGTGTTGTTACCTCATGGCCGTGGTTTATACCCGGCAGCAGGAGTAAACAATATCAAGCAAAGCAGCGTACTGGTGCTGATTTTTCCGGAAAACGGTCAGTTGCATACCTGTCTGATCAGGCGCCCCACTACCATGCGGCATCACGGCGGACAGATCGCCTTTCCCGGTGGCAGATCTGAACTGTCTGATAAAAGTCTCGTTCAAACAGCTTTACGTGAATCATTTGAGGAAATTGGAATAGGCGAAAGTCAGATTGAAATAGTTGGGGCACTCACACCGCTCTATGTGGAGGTCAGTAATTTTATGATTAATCCGTTTGTCGGGTGGTGTGAATCCTTACCACCATTTAAACCGGATAATCGTGAAGTTGACGAGTTACTGATAATCCCTGTTGACAAATTTCTGAGTCAAACCACTGAATGGAGAAGCGTGGTTACCCCGCGCGGCAATTTAAATGTTCCCGGTTTTTTTATTGATCCTCCGTTTATCTGGGGTGCAACCGCGATGATCATCTCTGAATTTAAGGAAATATACCTGTCACTTAAAAAGAGGTAAGAAATTCTTAAGGTCTGTATGCGACTGGCAATAAATGATTTGCCTGATTAGTTGTAGAAAGTCCATGAGACGCCAAAAGCAAGACTGGCAACCTGGGAGGGATAACCTGGGGCTGTATAATAGTCCTTTTTGATGAACTTGGTACTCAGGTTGCTATACTTCACATAAAAGCGTGTTCTTTTCAGTTTCAGGTTAACAAAGCCGTCGAGCCAGGGGTAATCCCCGATTTTTTGATTCTGCTGCACATAAAACATCCCAATGGCGGGGCTGTAATAATCGGCATAATAAGCGGCATCGTACCGCAGATCAAAGCCCAGCTGAATAGCCAGAACTTTGGCAACATTCCCCGAAATAAAGATGGTGTTCCGGGTTGAGATCTCAGGGATATGCATAAACACACTGGTGGTCGATTTTTGATACATCACCGAATTCTGCAAAATTAACGGACCAAATTTAAAGTCTTTCTTTATAAAGAATTGAGCCACAGAAAATTCAGAACTTGCCTGCGCGGGAAGCGAAGCTTCATTCCAATACATATACCTGCTGACAATTGAGTATTTAAATCCAAACTTAAACCGCCGGAACGGGTTGTCATAAACTGCTCCAACCTTTAACTCGTAGGTTTTGTTGAAATCGTTACTCCACTTGAAATGGTTAGAATAGTAGTGCTGATAAAAGTAATCGGGCGTTGTATTGGTCATGCTGCCGCTGAGGCGGATAAAGGAGGTATCCTTTGAAGTCCGGATTGGCTTTTCAATATGTCCGGTGAGGTTAAAATCGCCCAAACGATATCCCTGAATGTAATACCTGCCTGTGGCATTAAAATTCAGGAATTTAGCATCCGTTCTGAATATTGAACCGCCTAAAAAGGTGTTAATCTGGTTTCTCGATTGGGTAAGCCCCAGTGGCGGCTGCAAAATTCCCGGCGTATAAATCAATTGTTCCCGTGGAAAGTACATATTAACCAGGTCATTACCAATATAGGCCTGTTTTCCGAATGTGAACTTCTTGCCCGGAACTTCTACCCCCTTGAGGTAAAAAAGATTTGTCACCCTGTTCATTCCCGTATTATCCTGGGTTGCGGGGGCCGTTGTTGTTCCTGCTACTGAATTGATATAAGGAAGATGCTGCTTTCCATAAAAATAGGTCAAACCTCGGGCATCCGTAAAATCGAATGACGGATTCGGCTGAACCTCGAGAAAAGTGCGGGAATTATTTGACCATTCAAAAGTATGCATCAGTGTAAACCGGGGAATGAATTTCTCGAACGATTCATCTTTTTCCTTTACCTTCAGCCATTTGCCGAATTTGTACTGATGTGAAATTACCGCAAAAGTGTTGTTTGTTATTGCAGAGGTTCCGGTAAACCAAACCGGCATGTTCTCTGGTTTAAGATCGGGATTTTGGATGTCTGTAGGATTGAGAAGACCGCCGTTTTCCTGATCGTTAAATTTATTTTTTCCGACAATAAACCACAAATCATACCGGTCAACATTATAACTGGCAAAAAGATTCAGGGCATTATCTTTGGCCTGCTGATTCAGGTATTTTCCTTGAGAAACTATTGAATTATAGGAAAAACCAAAATTAAGGGAAGAATTTATGTTCTGGGTTTGAAATGCGTGTAACCACGATTCCCCGCTGGGCTTGTTATTAAACCACTGACCATATTCAAGGAGGGTGAATGGTTTGGTTGTATTGTAAAACCGGATATCGTTCGGCCATATTCCAAAATAGCGGTAGTTTCGCAGGAATAAGAACTCATTCGGGTCGGAAGCCGTTCGTTCAAAATAATCGTTGCTCTGAGCGGATAGACCAATATTTCCAATTGATTCGGAAGAAACCGATTTTTTTAATGCCGGATTATAGGTTTGAAAATCGGCAAATGCCGTATCAAGCTTTGTCTGATGGATCTGGGAATAACCATTCTGTAATTCGTACACCTTCATTTTGAAAACGATGGTATCTTTTTTCCCATCTTGTTTTTTCTTGCCTGAAGAACCAGACCCCTGCCCCCTGCCAGGTCCGGAGGAGCCAGAGATGCCATTTTGACCAAAGGTTAAACCAGAGACAAACAACAGCGCAATAAGAGTTATAAACTTCAACTGAATACTCATAGTTGGCAAAGATAGGAATTTCCTACAACATGGTATAACGGAGTATATCTCATAAGGGGATCAAACAACAAACAAAGTGGGAAATCCAAAATTGAAAGCATTCATAATTTTGCACTTTTCAATTTAATCTTTACATGCTGCATTCAAATTTCACTCCTCTTTCTTTATAAACGATTTGAAACTAAGGGGGAATTGGATTCCATACATTTTTTCATACCCTTTGGTAAAATAGGTATATTCAAAAAATGCCTGGTTGTGATTTTTAAGCTGGATCAGCGCCTCGATCTTTAATTTAAATGCCTCTTCATTTAACGGGTCAGATTTTAGAATGATATCTGCAAGACGATAGATTGCCTCCGGATTCTTTTCTTTTTCGAACGAGTCAGCCAGCAGAAAGAGATAATTGAGCAGAGAGGTCAGAAAATGGCTGTTGAAGGGATCCAGCCAGGGGCTTCGCTCATCTTCTACAAAAATCCCCTGAGCGAGAATAAGGAGTATTTTCTCAAACTCTTCCCTGGTGAGTGGCTGAAAATTGCCTTTTATCTTTTTAAGCAGGAACTGATAATCACAAAAAATCTCTTTGCTAAATTTCAGGGTCCAGCTACCATTAGTATGAATGACCTGAATCCCTTTGAGATTGACCATCAGGTCTCTTAATTTTTTTACACTGACATTTCGGTTATTCTTTGCACTTTCGGGGGTGTGATAGGTCCAGTGGATGCCATTCAGTTTTTCGTTGGTGATCCCCTTGTCATCTGTTCCGAGCAGTAAAATAGATAAAAACAGTTGCCTTAGTTTTGTTGTGAACCGGTTACTAATCTCCAATCCATCATTGTCATAGACCCGAAATTCACCAAAAAGATAGATTGCATTCCTTCGTGGAAGTTCCACTACTCTTTTATCAGGATTTTCTGTTCGTCTTGGAATCTTATCGGTTACCAGAAAATTTAAACGGTTGTCGTCTTCCAGGCTCTCCTCTGCCATGTGAAGTTTTCGCAACAGAAAGATCAGCAAATAGATGAATACGAGGGAAAATCCTCCGACCATCCAGATGACTTTTGTGATCCAATTCCCCGGATTGGAAAGTACTGTCTTGAAGGTGATGGACAACATCGACCTGTTTACCGGAGGATAATTCAGTGTGAAAATTTTATAACTCGTCGAATCTCCTCCGGCGGGGGTCTTTATAACAGCGAAGAACTCCTTTGTTTTATTGAAAAATGAGAGGGAGGCTTTAGATCGCTTTTCATCAAAATAAAAATGCATCGTATCACTGACTGCCGAATATTCAGGTTTTTGAACTGAAATACGGTATAGTTTCAGGTAAGTTCCATTGAGGAAGGGTGGAAATCCGAGTACATACAGGGCGGGTGTTTGCTCCGGAACCGTGGTTGATCCCATTGGAATAAAATTTTCAGAGACATTCTCCATATTCCATTTTTTCTCCAATGTCAAATCATTAAGATTGAGTCTGTAAAGGTCGTAAAGACACTGTGGCCCAAGCTCTTGCTGTCCGGATGCATTCCCGTATCCGCCGAAGATCAGAAATTCACCGGGATTTTTTGTTTTCGCCACTGCCGCATAAGATCGGGGAACTAGTTTGTCCCCATTAAGAATTACCTCTTTCCAGCTCCTCTCGGGAAAACTGTAACACATTAAATAATCGTAATACTTATAGTTGTGATATCCTCCGAGTGAATAGGCGGATTTATCCTGATCGTTTAGGAAAAATGTGGAATTTACCGCCTTAGATGTCTCAGAATTAAAGGTTCCCTTTCCCCACTCATTATTGTTTTCATTGTAGACATGGATATTATTGGGAATTGTGCTAAAACAAAATATTTTTTTCTCAGGAAACGAATAGAAATAAGTCTCAGATTGAAGGTTGGATGGCTTGTAGTTATTCACCTTTTGTTCCTCAAAATTAGAATTTATGATATCGTACGAAACGATTTTATGCTTTCCGATAAATAAGATCCGATTTTGAACCGTATCAAAAGCGATACCCGAAGATGCCTCCAGCTTCAATTCATCTTTTTTTGTCCAGAAATAGTGACTGTTGAGTAGCCAGTTTGGATTCGTGGTATGAGCGGTTAAATTGCCAACAAGATCAGATGCCTTGTCTCCATCCGATTCGTTGAGCAACCAATTGTGACGTGACTTGTTATTATAATCTCCGATTCTGATATTCCTGATTGCCATACGGGGAACATCGGTTGTGGGAAAATTTACAGACCGGTTGGCACCAAAGCAAATATTGAGCTTCCTGAAGCCGTTAAGAACAACATGATCATCGGTAAAAATCTGTTTTTCAAAAGAACAATCCACTTTCCCGAGTGCCAGGTCAAATGTCAGACTCAGATGAAGCCAGTTATTCCTGACCAGTTTATTTTCTGCCAGGGGAATATTGATGGTCGTCAGCTGTTCATTGACAACAAGCTTTAAAACCGCGAGCGTACTGCTCTCCGGAATATAAACAAGGTCAATATTGTGATGCTCCTTATCAAATAGCCTGAAAATATACCCGAATTGATCACGGTTCCAGATTGCAAAATCAAATTCCAGACTAAACTTATAACGGGTCGTAACAGCCGAATTAAAGGTGAGATCCAAAGAAGTACGCTGCTCCTTTGGATTTGGCGCAGCAGTAAAGAGCAGTCCCGAATGAAATAAATTCTGAGAAGATGTTTTATTCGCAAATAGGAAAAGCAAAATCAGCCCCAATATTATTCCCGACTGGCTATTCATATTTGACCTAATTAAATGTTAATAAACCTTAATCAAGGGTCAAATATAGAGATTAATCTATCAATTAATCACTAATTAATCGTTAAAAAATAAAGTCACTAAATCGTATTCAATAATAAAATAGATTAATAACAAATTTTGGGGTATTGCTTCTTTAAGATCTCCAGATTTTGCAGGATTAAATCATCACGCTGAGCCGCGCATAATTGTGTACGACCCGGATCCTCAGGCGTGTTTAGGACATAATCGACCAATTTCTCAATGGTAGTAGAGGCTACGTGCATTCTTGTATCGGAAGAGGCATAATATATAAATACGGTTCCGTTATCATCAAGGATCCACCCATTGCTGAATGTGACATTCGATACGTCACCAACTCGCTCATCTCCAAGTGGTTCAATGAGATGACCTCCCGGTCGTTTGGTCACCCTCCAGGGTTCGTGAAGATCAGTCAAAAACAGGTAAAGTGTATATCTTAACCCCGCTGCAGTGCGTCGCACACCGTGTGCCAGGTGTAACCAGCCAACAGGTGTTTTCAACGGTGCCGGACCTTGCCCGTTTTTTACCTCCTTTACCGTGTGATATATTCTCGGATCAACCATGATTTCATGCTCGACAGAAGCTTCCTCCATGGAATAGGTAAACCCGGCACAGATTCCACTGTCACCCGTTTCGATGAAGCTTTTCTGCGGACGGGTATAGATCATGTACTTACCATTGACAAATTCGGGATGAAGAACGCAGTTGCGTTGCTGCATCGCGGATGATTTTAAGTCCTGAAGCCGGTCCCAGGTTTTTAAATCTTTAGTCCGGGCAATTCCGCAGCTGGCCAAAGCGGCTGACGAATCCTCCGGGCTACTTTGATCTTTCCGTTCTGCACAAAACAGACCATAAATCCAACCATCCTCGTGCAGGGTTAACCGGATATCGTAAACGTTCTTCTCAGGGTCTTCCGTTACCGGCATTACAATAGGACGGTCCCAGAATTTCCAGGAGTTAATGCCATCAGGACTTTCTGCTACCGCAAAGAATGATTTTACATCGAAACCCTCCACGCGGGCGATCATGAAGTATTTGCCATTCAGCTTGATAGCCCCGGCATTGAACGTAGTATTGATCCCAAGGCGGATCATCAAATGGGGATTGGTGTCGTAGTTCAGATCGTAGAGCCAGAAGACAGGTGCGTGGTTGCGGGTCAAAACCGGGTATTCGTATCTGTCAAAGATGCCATTCCCGCCAGGTTGAGTAATATTCTGCCTGTTAATCAACAGGTTGTATTCCTCGAAAAGTTGGTTCAGACGTATATCGAATCTATTTTTGTCCATATTGTAATGAGGTCAAAATAAAAAGTGAAAAATGTAAGAGGCAAAAATCAAATTTTAACCTTCTATCTCCAAATGAGTTGCATCATCTGCACTTTGCACTTTGGAATTTGCATTTTTAAATTATTTTCTTTCCGGATCGGGTTCCTGGAAGATTTTTTTCATTCTTCCTCAAGCTTATCGTACCAATAGATTTTCAGAAAAACCGTTGTTGCCGCAAAAACTACAAATGCAATCGACAACGACGTAAATTCTCTGATAACCAGGTATATTGGCATTACAACCATGCTCATCTGCCACGCAATACCAACCGAACAGTTCATCATGTCGCGTTTAAAATTCCTGTTTTTCTTAAAAGCAGGGTTTTCTGCCAAAACTTTCTGATAGATAGGTTCCCAAAATCCCCATGGACGAACGGATGAGTAGAATTCTTTAAGCACCTCTTCATTATCAGGGTCTGTCAAAAGGCTGCCTGCAACACAGCCGACGGATGAGATAAGCAGAATTAAGGGGAACGTATTTAATGCAGATGAATCAGGGAATACCAGTGGGATCACTAATGAGGCAGCTATCCCGGATAACATTCCCCAGAAATAGCCGTAACCGTTAAACCGCCACCAAATCCATTTCAGGATATTGGCGGCTGTGTAACCACCATACAACGAGGCAACTATCCATTTGGTCATTGAATCGATAGAGTGGATAAACATTCCGAAGATCACACCGACGATGACAACAAGCAATGAAACAAGGTAACTTAACCGGATATACTTTTTGTTTGAGGCATTCGGGTTTATAAATTTTTTGTAGATATCATTAACGATATAGGCAGGACCGGCATTCACGTAGGCTGCGAAGTTTGACATGAAAGCAGCTATTAATCCGGCAAGTAAAAGCCCAAGTAAACCCGTCGGGATGAAATTGCTGACGGCATAAGGCAAAATCATTTCGAAATCAATATCCGAACCCATCGAATTTAATTTCGGACTGAAGTAGACCAGTACCAGGACAGTAATCCCGGCAACCATCAGGAACCGGGGGAAAAAGAGTACCAGAGAGGTGAACCCGGTCATACGCGCGGCATCTCTTGGATTTTTGGTTGAGAGAATCCGCTGAAGGTCATAGCTTGGGACGGGACCTGCGATGCTTACCAAAAGACCCTTAAAGACCATGATCATGAAAATAATTGAAAAGTATTCATATCCGTCGGCTGAAATTTTATTCTTTACCGAAGGGATCAGATTGCTCCAGTCGAGATTTAGTTTCCATCCGAAAAAAAGATCTTTCCATCCTGCAGGTATAACGGCGTTCAACTGGGCAGGTGTGACCAGATTCATGGCGATCACTCCTACCACAAAGCAGGATATGGTCAGTACCAAAAACTGCATAATTTCTGTAGCCACAACGCTATACATTCCACCCTTGATTACATATAAAGTGGTAAAACCAATGATCAGCAGCGCATACATATTCTCGGATGAAATCACTTTGGAGCCGATTTCGGTAGTCAGGTCCCAGGGAAAAAATGAGGTGGCGAATTTCCCGATCCCGGCAAAAGTATAGGCAATAAAACCGATTACACTGACGATGGCGAAAACGACAATAATCGTGTGGGAGAGTCTCCCTCCGCGGTCTTCACCAAAACGTGTTTTTAACCACTCGGCACCGGTCATTACCTTCGATCGTCTCAGCCAGGTGGCTAAGAATACCATCAGAAATACCTGGTTCCAGATCGGCCAGATCCATGGTAACCAGGCCCCTTTTAGACCGTAAATAAATAAAATAGAGACAAACCACATGGTTCCGGTAATATCAAACATTCCGGAAGCGTTCGAAATTCCCAAAATATACCAGGGAATGCGTCTTCCCCCCAGAAAATAGGAATCAAGGTTCTTGCTGGCTTGTTTGGAGATCAGAAAACCGATCAGCAGGGTCAGTACCAAATATCCGATAACTATTCCTATATCAAGTGGTTGTAAGTTCATTGGTTTGTTAATTAGCTGATAATCAAACATAGGATACCAACCGGCTGCAAAATTAATCAACTTCAGCCGAAAAAAAGAGGCAGTTTGGTTTCTCTTTAAAAAACAGAAAATACCCCTCTACATACCTGTAAAAGGGTATTTTCATGTTCTATTTAATCAATAATCCGGAGCTTAGAAGTTCGAGCCGCCAGTATCCCACCATAAGCGGGTACCGATCTGATCAGGGCCACCAAGGCTTGAGGTTGCAGTGGCAACAGCAGCTGCATTCCCCAATCTTTCTGAATCGGTAAATTCCATTCTCTTGATCCATTGATCAGGAGCAACAATGCCATACGCAGCAGATGGGCTGTCATTTTTGGCAACATGAGGAATTTTAGGATAACCGGTCCTTCTGAAATCGACCCATGATTCCAGGGTATTAGTGAAACCATTAAGCCATTTTTGGGTAATGATCTTCTCCAGTTTCAGCTCCTTGCTGTCAGCTTCATTCCAGGCAATCGTAATTGTTGAAACAGCAGAGAAATTATTTCTCGCGTCGACAGGATCCACATAACCAATAGGTTTACTTGTTTTATCAGCGAGATAGGCATCAACGTTAGCTCCACCCCAATCAGCAAATGATAACCTGACTCCATTTTGATAATTTGTTCCGGCATCACCTGCATTAGCCCAGCCTCTAAGAGCAGCTTCGGCTTTGAGGAAACTAACTTCAGCTGCGGTTATATGTCTTCTGGTTTGTACGGTGTTAAAGTCATTAGATACTTTGGAAAAGTTGATATGGGCAGCCTTAGAGGTAATATAAGAACCATTTCGGATCCCCTTGTAAGGAGAAGCTGGATGATCGGCATAAAGGGTGGGATCGGAAACCGGTGAAAAGTATTTCGAAATTCGTCCATCATTCATCCCAACCATAAAGGATTCGATTACGCCCCCCATTCTGGTATCATCCCATTGGAAACAGATCATTCCGACAGGCATGATATGTCCCAATTGTGAAATCAAAAAATTGTCAGCATTTGTAGCTATTAAACCTGCGGGATCAGCCAATGCTTTTTCACCTTGCGTTTGTGCTACGCCCGGAGCGACTTTTGACAGGCGCATAGCCAGTTGCAGACGCAAAGAATTTACAACCTTCATCCATGCCCCTATATTACCATTGTAACTGGGATCGAATTTAGCAAAACCGACATAAGCTTTATTTGCGGAAAAAGCAGTTTGAATAGAGTCTAACTGAGCAAAAAACAGGTTGTAAAGATCCGACTCCTTGTCATAAGGTATGGAATTGGCCGTTGAGCCATAATTGGAATAGATAATAGGACCGTGAATCGCTGTCACTCTGGACATCGAAAGAATCTTGATTAATTTTGCCCAGGTTGCAAAAAGTGGCAGGTTATTGCTCGCAGCCAAAGCGATGACCTGTTTGGCAGGTGACATGATATTACCATATTCGCGACTCCAATATTGACCTCTCCAGGTCATCGCATAGGTCGTATTGTTTACGTTCCCTACAAAATCGGTACCGGTATTCATATACCCCATCCAGGAGTCGTAATCTAAATCTTCTTCAACCTGACTTCCCTGATCACCATGAAGTTGGTAAAGCATCCCTGAAAATGGAGAACCTACCAGATTAAAGTCCTGCTGAAGCAGTGCATCAGAGATCTGATACGGATTCTGATTTTCATTTACAAAATTCGATGTGCAGGCAGCGAGACCACACATGAATAGTAGACCAATAAATATCTTTTTCATATTAATTAATTTTAAGATTTTAGAAAGTGACTTTTAAGCTAAACCCGTAAGTCCTCGTTGAAGGAACACTAAACACTTCGTTAGACTGCTGCGAATTATTCGTGCTCATGGCCTGTTCTGGATCATAAGGAGCTTTTTTGTAGAAGAAGAATAAATTCCTTCCAACTAAAGAAAACGAAGCCTCCTTGATCGGTAAATTGTATTTCTTCACGTCAAAATTATATCCAAATACTAATTGACCTAATCTGACATTTGTCCTGGAGAAGATATAAGGTTCCATAATCCGGTTACGGTCACCGACTGCTCCATAATAGACTACAGGAGAAATTGAGGTAACTGCATTGCCATTCGCGTCAACTGCGTTAATTGGCATGGTAGAACCTGCATCGCGAATAGCTCCGGTCCTTTTACTTACACCATAAGAATCAAGGAAAGCCTCAGTTTTCGAAAATGCAACCCCGCCAAACTTGGCATTGATCAGCATGCTCAAAAAGAAGTTCTTATATTCAAGCGTATTATTCCATCCTAAAAGAAAATCGGGATTTACGTTGCCCACTTTGGTCTGGGTAGTTGCCGCTGTTGGAACCCCTTTCGAATTAAGGATTATCTGACCGGCAGCATTTCTGGCAAACTTGAAGATGTAAACATCGTTAAATGATCCGCCAGTCTTGATTTCGGAAGTAAAGCCTTCGTCATTGTTATTGCTATAAACTATGTAATTAGGATTTGAAGCAATCAGGGTAACAATTTTATTCTTGTTTTGCGATAGATTTACGGAGGTTTTCCAGCTGAAATCGGAAGTTTTTACCGGGGAAGCATCAATTGTCAATTCAAAACCTTTGTTGGTGATTTTACCCGCATTAACATAGTAACTGGTATAACCTGAACCCGATGGGGCCGAGAGAGTCAGGAATTGATTGGTACTAACATCGCTGTAATAGGTGAATTCCAGGCCAACCCTTCCTTTCAAGAACCGCCATTCAGTTCCTAATTCCTGGCTGTTTATGACTTCAGGTTTTAAATTGGTAAACGGAACCTGTGAATTACGGCTTATACCTCCGATTGCACTTGGAGTTCCTGCGCCACCAATACTATTCTCCGGATTTACCACATTGAAAGGTACTTCATTGGCAGTCCGCGAGGAAGAAGCCCTCACTTTGGCGAAAGATATTGATTCAGGCATTTTAACCATCTGACTCAGAATGGCTGAAAGACCAACTGCAGGATATAAATAGGACTGATTACCGGTAAGTGCTAAAGTTGAAGCCCAATCGTTACGAAGGGATAAATCCAAGAATAACATCTCTTTATATCCTACCTGGGCATTGGCAAATGCTCCTTGTTTGATTGTCCTGTTAATGGTATTATTGAATATGACATTGTATGGCATATTTGCAAAAGAAAAGAAGTTTGGATACATTAAGGGTGTAGTACCATTTGCAACAGACATACCGTCATTGAAGATATTATGCTGGTAACTTGCTCCTAAAATTGCATTTAAACTGATATCGCCGAATTTGTTGTTATAACTTAAAATTCCATCGGTATACAATGACTCATCAGTATATTTACTGTAATTCCATGTTCCGTTTGGACTAACGCTTACTGAGTTTCCACCGGCCGCAAACCTGTTGTCATTCAATTTAGCCGCATAGTCAACATTTCCCCTGACATCGAATTTAAGATGCTTGGCAATATCCCAGGACAATTTTACATTGGCAATTACCCGGTTGGTTGTGGCAAGTTGTGGATCTTCATGAAGTATCCAGTAAGGATTGTTTTGTTTTTCCTCCGTGGAATACCAATTCATCACATTCATATTCCTGGCCGCATTAAAGATTGCGTAATTTGCTTTATACGATGCAAAATCTCTTTCGCGTGCGAATAAATATAAGCCGGTAAGTGGATTATTGTAGTAACCTGCTCCGGGACGATTGCGTGATACTTCATTCGAAAACATTACATTAGAACTAATTGTAACCTTATTGTCCAATAATTTAGTGGACTGATTAAAGCTAAAGTTATTCTTTTGATAAGTATTGGTAGGCATAATACCCGTTGCGGAAGTATTCGAATATGAAAAATAGACAGTCGTTTTGTCATTACCTCCACTGATCGAAACTGAATTTGTTGCGTTAACTCCGGTATGGAAGAAATTTTTGATGTAATCTTTTTGATAATTACCTTTGGTCATCGACCAGCTATAATCTGCTCCATCTGCACCGTATGAGTATTGAAAATCGGGAAGGCCGGAAACGCTTTCAAACGTAGTACTACTGTTTACAGTAACTGTTGTTTTTTCTGATTTACCCTTTTTTGTAGTAATCAAAACTACCCCGTTTGCACCCTGGCTACCGTAAAGGATTGATGCGTTGGCTCCTTTTAATATATTGAGACTTTCAATATCAGCAGGATTGATCTGGGATAGACCGTCACCACCGTCAGTTCCGCCATAAGAGCCAGGCTGACCCCCTTTATTGTTTACCATAGGAACACCATCAATAACGTACAAAGGTTCGCTTAGACCAGTAAGAGACTTGTTGCCCCTCAGAATAGCTTTAGTCGAACCACCTGGTCCGGAATTACTTGTTTCAATGTTAACGCCTGATGCTTTTCCACTCAAAGCGTCCATAAAATTGTTATTGGAAGCTTTAAGCAATTCAGCTCCCGAAACTTGCTGGGAGGCGTAAGTCAGCGTCTTCTTATCACGCTGGATACCCAAAGCTGTAACAACAACTTCATTAATTCCGACACTCTCTGAAACCATCTTTACATTGATAACCGTACGGCCATTAATTGCTTCAGAAACCGGAGTCATACCCACAAAAGAGAATTGCAGTACTGCACTTGCAGAACTTACACTAATCGCGTACTTTCCATCGGCATCAGTTACTGTTCCATTCGTAGTGCCTTTCTGAACGACAGATACACCAGGAATACTAACCCCGTCCGGGTCAGTAATAGTCCCGCTTACTTTCACCTGAGCCATGACGCCCGAAAATGAAGCAAACAGTACGATCAAAATCAGGTACAATCTTTTCTTCATAATGATAATATTAGTTTAAAATTAATACGCCTTCTAATCATAGCTTTACGAAGACGCGACACAAAGGTAGATGAGGGCGATTAACAGGGCGATTAATTTTACGGTTAATTTAGATTAATTTAACGAATAAATACAATTTTAAAAAATGTCAAAATAAACTAAAAATGTCAAATCTAATTTTATAAGAATCATATAATTAAATAAATAGATAATTTACGCATGAGTTAATCAGGTTTAACGCGATTTTTCAGGCTTCCTGATTTACTTCTTAAATGTTAAAATATCTAAAAATTAAGGCTCAGAACAAGAGAATCCGGTTGTGCGGAAAAACTATTTTCGAAGCCGATTAATTTTGCCGGGAGGAGGGTGGTATTTTGTCAAAGAATGGCAATTCCGCGGCAAAAACTTTGCATGGCAGTAGTACCCAGCGAACTCAATTTTAGATGCATGGATTCATTCGGATAATTGACATGGAACCCTGCCAGAAATATGACCTGCGGTAAGAATTTGGTTTTATTTGGGTAGGAATCGGGAGGGGTGGAATAGTTGAACAGTTTATTCCACGTTGAGGATACTCGTTTTAGGAACACCAGAAACGGGTTAAAATAAAGATTTTCGGTAAGCAGGACCAGTATAAACAGATATTCGGTTGTTTTATTACCTGCTGAAAGTCCTATTTTTCAGAACATGGTTGGGAGTAAAGATCAATTGGTAGCAGGCGAATGCTAACTGCCTGTGGCTAAATAAAATCAGCAAATCAGTATTCTATTGCTTCAATGCCTGCCCAATCCATTAAAACCAAAATGAGGGATTTTCTGATTAACTAAACCCCCCGCTGATATACTCTTTGGTCAACTTATGTTTCGGGTGATTAAACACCTGGTCTGCAGTGCCAAATTCAATGAGTTCACCCATATACATGAAGGCTACATAGTCAGCGATTCGTTTTGCCTGTCGTAAGGTATGGGTGACCAGAACAATCGTATATTTATCCTTGATCGAAAGGAAGAGCTCCTCTATGGTTTTTGACGAGATGGGATCAAGGGCGGAAGTCGCTTCATCCCCCAGGATAATTTCAGGCTCAACAGCGAGCCCCCGGGCCAGGCAAAGTCGTTGTTGTTGTCCGATGGATAGTTTTGAGGCAGGAGATTTCAACCGATCCTTCACCTCGTCCCATAAACCTACGGCATTCAGCTGATGGCGGGCGATTGCATACAGTTTCCGTCTTCCCCGCACCCCGTGAATGCGTGGTCCATAAGCCACATTGTCAATTATCGACATCGGAAGCGAACAGGGTCGCTGGGCCAGCAAACCCATTTTCTTACGAATATGGGTAACCTCAGTATCTTTGGCATAAATGTCCTCGCAGTCGACAAAGAGCTTACCTGTAATTTTAACATCCACTGAATCGTCATGAAGCCGGTTGAAGGTTCGGAGCAGGGTCGTCTTCCCACAACCCGAAGGACCAATAATACAGGTAATGCTTTTATCCGGTATAGCCAGATTGATGTTTTTAAGAATATGATTATTCTGAATGTAAAGATTCAGGTTTTCAACTTCAATATGTGGTCTAAGGCAACCTGAAGAGCTCTTCGCATTTGGCGTTGGTTGTTCTGCAATTAAGGGTGCTGTCATCAGTTCCATATTATTTAAATTTTATTTTTTGAAAGTCTTCTGCTGAAATATCTCGCCGCGAAGCTCAGCATTAAAATGATAATGGTTAAAACCAGTGCAGCTGCATAAGCCCTGTTTTGGACCTCCTCCACCGGGCTGCTTAGCTGGAAAAATATGGCCAATGGGAGCGAAGCTGTCGGCTGGGTTAAGGAAGTTGGAATGCTGTCTGTGTAACCCGCAGTAAATAAAACAGTTGCTGCATCTCCAATTCCGCGCCCGATTGAAAGTAAAACAGCCGTCGAGATTCCCGGTAAGAGCTGACGGGCAATTACTTTGATCGTTTCATAGTTGGTCGCCCCCAGCGATTTTGTGGCCTCAACCAGATCATTGGGGATCAAAATGGCCACTTCGTCGATCGATCGGATCATCACCGGGATGATCAATAAGCTAATTGCAATTATCCCACCCAAAAGGGAGGCCTGCAGACCGAAATAGATCATCAACGTAAATCCAAAGGCACCGTATACAATTGAGGGGATTCCAAAAAGAACATCAAAAGTCAGTCGTGCAAAAGCGGCCAGCCTGCTTTTACGCCGAAGGGTGAAATTCAGATACATCACTACGGGCAAACTTACCATCAGGCTGATCACCACCGAAAAGAAA
>Ga0364880_10347_pt1 | contig 19490 bp, 12 predicted proteins | sample ExccelJu500001D3_5_FD_206927 | JGI IMG/M metagenome (GOLD analysis project Ga0364880, IMG submission 206927) | Enriched cells from Trout Bog Lake Hypolimnion, Wisconsin, USA - BchlTB.July30.5000.01.D3 | ecosystem: Environmental > Aquatic > Freshwater > Lake > Hypolimnion/Profundal zone | place... | reverse complement strand
GACAAGATACTTGACTTTGCCTATTCAGATGATGGAAGTAAAATGGTTATGTCGGCTGTGCAAAAGGGACAAAGCGATATTTTCATTTTTACGGCAGCTTCAAATGGTTATGAGCAAATTACAAAAGATATTTTTGACGATTTACACCCGCGGTTTATTCATCATTCTAAGGAAATAATTTTTAGTTCAAATAGACCTATAGATTCTGTAAATATTGTCAATAAAAAGAACAATGTTACCCAAGATCAGTTAGATGTCTTTGTTTACAATTGTGTTTCTAAATCGTCTCAGCTGCGCAGAATTACAAATACACCAACCATTAATGAAGATTACGGCAATGCATTTGACTCTACGAACTATTCGTTTATTAGCAATCAAAATGGCATTAACAATATTTATATTGCTCAACCTGACAGTGTATTAAGCGCGGTTGATACAGCAGCTCATTACCGATTCATTGTGAATGGACAACAACTTTCAGATTTTACATTTGGAATTATTGAACCTGACTTTCAGCACCTAGCGAACAAGTTTACGACCACCTTTATGGACAATGGTCTTTATAAAATGGTTGCTATTGACAAATCAGAATTGCTGGCCAATGCCAATTCAATTGTTGAACCAGTGAATACTGTTTTCAGAGAAAATCAATTAAAGGCAGATAAAAAGTCAGGACAGACTGGTACATTTCGAATAACCAATCAAAGACCCCAAATTAATGAACAAAATGCACCAAACTCACCAAGACAAGTGCTTAAACAGATTGTGGATAGCAATAGTGTTGATATCAATCACTACCAATTTTTAACACTAAATGAAATAATTAACATTGAAACACCTGTCATTAATCAGGGCAATAAAGAAACAGAACAGCATTTAGCATTAAATTCAAATCCAATAGATCCGACTAAGGCTGATACGGCTAAAAAGGTATTTAAAACTGGACCACAAAAAAACTACTATATCAGTTTTTCGAATGACCATGTGGTAACACAATTGGATAATTCATTTTTAAACAGTAGTTACCAACCCTTTACGGGACACCCTTATAATTCGCCACCTACAAGTGCCTTGCTCAAAATTGGCTCTAGTGATTTGTTTGAAGATTATAGAATTGTTGGCGGAATGAGGATTCCATTTGACCTGAGTACGTTCGAATACTTTTTGAGTTTCGAAAGCCGGGGTAAACGGATCGACAGGCAATTGGTTTTACACCGTTTGGCGCTTTCAGATACCAATAGTCAGGGAAAAAGCACCAGAAATATTACACATGAAATCATTTATTCGTTGAAGTACCCGTTTAGCGAGGTTGCTGCACTTAAATTAACAGGAACCCTTAGAAATGATAAATATGTGGTTCAGTCTGTGGATTTACCTAGCCTTATGACACCAAATGTGTTTGATACTTGGGGCATTGTTAAACTGGAATATATTTATGACAATACGGTATATAAAGGCTTGAATTTATTGAATGGCCTGAGGTTTAAACTTTTCGCTGAACATTACCATAGGGTTGACCAAAGCAGTTCAGCCATTCCTTCCCCTCTATTAAGCCTTGTTGGAGAACAAAACACGGCCGCACCTAATAACGGTTCTCAAAACAATTTCTCGGTGCTAGGGGTTGACTTCAGGTATTACCTGAAGATTCACAGGAATATGATTTGGGCTGCGAGATTTGCAGCATCAACCTCATTTGGACCAGAACAACTGCTATATTATATGGGAGGTGTAGATAATTCTTTCTCACCTCAATTTGACCCTACGACATCTCTTTCTCCAAATGCAAATTATGCATTTCAAACATTGGCTACACCAATGCGTGGTTTTATGCAGAACATTAGAAATGGAAACAACTTTTTTGTTATTAACAATGAAATCAGGTGGCCAATCTTTAGTTATTTTATTAAACGGCCTATTCAAAATGATTTCATAAAAAACTTTCAACTCATTGGTTTTAGTGATATTGGAATGGCTTGGTATGGCTTGGATCCTTACGGGAATTCAAATGCTACAACCACATTTTATGTTCCGGCACCTCCTTCAACTAATCTGAGTCCGGTATCGGTAATGATTACAAAACAAAATGAACCATTGATTGCTGGATTTGGCATGGGTGCTAGGGCTAAAATTCTGGGGTACTTTTTGAGACTGGATTATGCCCGAGGAATTGAAAACAGAGCAATTTTACCTGATGGTATTTGGTATATTTCAATGGGAATGGATTTTTAATATGAAAGTAAAAACGGCGCTTACTATGCAGGTTGTATTGATATTGCTCATTCTGGGTTTGATTTCAGGATTTGTGAGTGGTTTGGTTGGGATTGGTGGAAGTACCTTAATTGTTCCGGTTTTGGTTTTCTTTTTAGGCATGAATCAGCATACCGCGCAGGGAACAACGTTATCTATGTTTCTTCTGCCAATTGGTATTTTAGGGTTTTACAATTATTACAAAGCAGGATATGTGGACCTAAAAGTGACTGCTATCATTGCCTCAACTTTTGTAATTGGTAGTTTTATGGGTTCGAAATTGGCAATAGGGATGGATCAAACCTTATTAAGAAGAATTTTTGGATTATTATTGATGGGTATTGCAGCAAAAATATTTTTGGGAAAATAAAAATGTCTGAGTTGATTAAAAAAATAAAGGCATTGGCCAGCCAATTCAAACCTGATGTGGTAAATTTTAGGAGGCACCTGCATGCCAACCCTGAATTATCATTTCGTGAATTTGAAACGACAACTTATATTGAATCAATTTTAAGCCAACTTGGCATTGAAATAGACAAAAGGTTTGCGGAAACAGGTTTGGTAGGACATATTTATGGGAATAACCCATCGACTAAAACCATTGCCATAAGGGCCGATATTGATGCATTACCAATTTTAGAAGAAAACAAAGTAGATTATGCATCAAAAGTGAATGGGGTAATGCATGCCTGCGGGCATGATGTGCATACTGCCTCTCAATTGGGAACGGCAATGATATTGCAACATTTAAAGTCTGAATTTGAAGGGACAATAAAATTTATTTTTCAACCGGGAGAAGAAGTTTTACCAGGAGGAGCTTCAAAAATGATTAAAGCTGGGGTGTTGCAACAACAGCCACCAAGTAGAATTTTTGCCCAACATGTTTTTCCTACTCTTGAAACTGGTAAAGTGGGCTTTCGGGTTGGAAAATACATGGCAAGTACTGATGAATTACATATTGAAGTGGTTGGAAAGGGTGGCCATGCCGCATTGCCTAACAGCTACAACAATCCATTGCTAATAGCTTCTGCTTTATTATTGGAATTGAATCAACTCTTTCAGCCTTATTTCAATTTAAGCGAACCGACTGTACTGGCATTTGGGAAAATTGAAGGGTTGGGTGCAACTAATATTATTCCGGAGAAGGTTTCATTGCAAGGTACTTTGAGAACATTGGATGAAAAGTGGAGACAGGAAGCCCATGGCTTAATTAGAGAGACCTGCAATAAAATTGCCATTGCATACAATGGAAGGATTGTCCCCAATATAATTATAGGTTACCCCTGCCTGGTCAATGATGCACAGGCGACCTTTGATTTAAGAAAGGCAGCTGAGAATTATCTAGGAAAGGAAAATGTTGTTGATTTGGATTTAAGAATGACTGCTGAAGACTTCTCCTATTTTTCGCATGAATTGCCAGCCTGTTTTTACAGACTAGGAACAGGAAACAGAAGCAAGGGAATTACAGCTAATGTACATACCTCAACTTTTGATATCGACGAGGAAGCCTTAGAAATTGGGATGGGTTTAATGGCCTATGGCGTATTGAGTGAATTAAACACTACAATTAGCAATAAAACAAACAGCAATTAAAATAGCAATTAATATGACAACTATGACTGACAAAAAGAGCATTACCCAAGATTACATCAATCAGAACAAGGATCGATTCTTGAATGAATTATTAGAACTATTGCGCATACCTTCGGTAAGTGCTGATAAAAAATACAGTGCTGATGTGGTTAGAACTGCGGAGGCGGTTCAAAAAAAATTACTTGAAGCAGGTGCGGATATTGCCGAACTTGTTGCCACACCTGGACATCCAATTGTTTACGGTGAAAAAATTATTGACCCAACTCTACCAACGGTATTGGTTTATGGACATTACGATGTTCAACCTGCCGACCCTTTAGATTTGTGGAGCTCGCCTCCGTTTGAACCAGTTGTTAAGGATGGAAAAATTTATGCTCGTGGGGCATGCGATGATAAGGGGCAGGCATTTATGCATGTGAAAGCATTTGAGGCAATGGTGAGGACAAACAACCTTCCGTGCAATGTAAAATTTATGATCGAAGGTGAAGAGGAAGTTGGATCGTCAAATCTAGGTCAATTTTTAAAGGACAATAAAGAAAGACTGAAGGGAGATATTATTCTGATTTCAGACACATCTATTTTGGGGAATGATATTCCTTCTATTGATGTTGGATTGCGTGGCTTAAGCTATATGGAAGTTGAGGTTACCGGACCTAATAGGGACTTGCATTCTGGTGTTTATGGAGGTGCTGTGGCTAATCCAATCAATGTTTTATGTGAGATGATTGCTTCATTGAAGGATGCCGATAACCATATTACAATTCCAGGATTTTACGATGGCGTAATTGAATTGAGCAAGGAAGAGCGTTCTGAAATGGCAAAGGCCCCATTTGATTTGAATGAATATAAAAAGGACCTTGATATAGCTGAAGTACATGGGGAAAAAGGATTTTCAACCATTGAAAGAACTGGAATTAGACCGACATTAGATGTGAACGGAATTTGGGGAGGTTATACTGGGGAGGGCGCAAAAACTGTACTTCCATCTAAAGCTTTTGCCAAAATCAGCATGCGTTTGGTGCCTGGACAAAACTCGGATAGAATTTCTGCGCTTTTTACCGAACATTTTAACCGAATTGCTCCTGCAAGTGTAAAAGTAAAAGTAACTGCCCATCATGGAGGTGAACCTGTAGTTACCCCTACTAACTCTATTGCTTATCAGGCAGCAAGCTTGGCAATGGAAACTACCTTTGGCAAAAAACCTGTGCCAACAAGAGGTGGAGGAAGTATTCCGATTGTGGCTTTGTTTGAAGAGATTTTGGGGCTTAAATCTGTGTTGATGGGTTTTGGCTTGGACACAGATGCCATTCATTCTCCGAATGAGCATTATGGCCTTTTCAATTTTTACAAAGGAATTGAAACCATTCCTCATTTCTTTTACAATTACACTTCAATGTATAAAAAATGAGTTGTAGAGCACTACTGTTTTACTTCACGGCTATTTTAATAACCCTAACTGGCATTTCTTGCAATAGCTGGAAGGATGTTACTGTAGAGGAATTTGAAGGCTTTCAAATGAAAAAGTTTTCAAAAGATGGAATAGAAGGGTCTATTAACCTTAAAATTGGGAACCCAAACAAAATTGGGTTCTCCATTTATTCCTCGGTAACTGAAGTTTCAGTAAATGGGAACAAGGTTGGGGAAGCTGATTTAACCAATAGTGTGCATATTGATGCAAATTGCAGTAAAACCTATGCGATTAACTTTATATGCAAATTTGACAAGAATAATGGAAAAGATGGCCTAGGGCTTAACAACCTATTGGCTATCGCGTTAAGCAGACAAGCTGAAATTAAAATGAAGGGCGAATTGCTCGCTGGAAAATTTATTTGGAGGAAAAGAATTCCATTTGAATTTTCTAAAAAAATACCACTCTCACTTAATTAAAGTAACAATTATGAAAAATAAGATTAAAATCGGATTAATAGGATTATTAGGATTGGCATCATCATTTGCCGGTTTCGGACAAAATGAAAAGAACGAAACATTTAATTATGTTGCTGATCAGTTTGCTGACTTGCGTATTTTGAGGTACAATGTACCTGGATTTAATGAATTGCCAGCAAAACAGAAGGAAATGGTGTATTACCTTTATGAGGCCACATTGTGCGGAAGGGATATTTTTTATGACCAAAACTACAAGTACAACCTTATACTTCGTAAAACCATTGAAACAATTGTAGGAACCTATAAGGGTGATAAAGCTGACAAAGATTACCAACAGTTTTTAGTTTATGCCAAACGGTTTTGGTTTTCAAACGGCTTTCACCATCATTATAGCAAGGATAAATTTTTTCCGGAGATTTCGGAGGCTGCCTTTAAAACCTTGCTGAACAATAGCGATATTAAAGCATTGCCAGTAAACAAGAATGAATCGGTACAAGCATTTGAAGATAGAATTACCAAACTTATTTTTGACCCGACAATTGCTCCTAAAAAGGTTAATCAAGATGCGCATGCTGACATGATTAAAACCTCGGCCATGAATTTTTATGAAGGCGTTTCGCAAGAAGAAGTAATTGCTTTTTATGATAAGCAGGTTGATAAAAATTCTAAGACACCAGTTATGGTGGGTTTAAATTCGAAATTGGTGAAAGAGAATGGAAAACTGGTTGAAAAGAAATGGATGGTTGGAGGCATGTATTCGACTGCAATTCAGAAAATGATTTATTGGTTAAAAAAAGCTAAGGCTTGTGCAGAAAATAACCAACAAAAAGAGGCATTGGAAAAAATGATTCTTTTTTACAAAACGGGCAACTTGACAGATTTTGACAATTACAATATTTCTTGGATAAAGGATACTGCTTCTACCGTAGATGTGGTAAACGGTTATATTGAGGTGTACAATGACCCATTGGGGAAAAAGGGTTCGTTTGAATCAATCGTGTCTATTAAAGACCAAATTTCTAGCAAACGAATTAAGGCCATTGGTGATCAAGCGCAATGGTTTGAGGACCACAGCTCTATTTTGCCTGAACACAAGAAAAAGAAGGTAACAGGAATTAGTGCTAAGGTAATTAATGTAGTTGTTGAATCGGGAGATGCTGCCCCTGCAACTCCGATTGGTATCAATTTGCCAAACAATGAATGGATCAGGGGTGCTCATGGTTCAAAATCAGTAAACCTTGACAATATTGTGAATGCATATGATAATGCATCTGGAGGAAGCGTTGTAAATGAATTTTACTATTCGGATGAAATAAAAGAAAGAATTAAAAAATATGGCTCTTTGGCAGACAAGTTGGTTACGGATATGCATGAGGTAATTGGACATGCCTCTGGTCAAATTAACCCCGGTGTTGGCCAACCACATTCAACCCTAAAAAATTATGCTTCTGCCTTGGAGGAAGCAAGGGCTGATATTGTTGCACTGTATTATTTGATGGACCCTAAATTGGTTGAGATTGGAGCTATGCCTTCGTTAGAATGTGGCAAAACTGCCTATGATGAATATATTACCAAAAATCTTTTAATTCAATTGGCACGCATTAAACCTGGAGATGATATTGAAGAAGCGCATATGCGTGACCGCTCTATGATTTGCAAATGGGTAATGGAAAAAGGCGCTGCAGACAATGTGATTGAAAAGAAAATGAGGGATGGAAAAACTTTTTATGTAATTAATGATTACGAAAAGTTACACCAATTATTTGGACAATTACTTCGGGAACTACAACGCATCAAATCGGAAGGTGATTACCAGGCTGGACATGATTTGATTGAAAATTATGGTGTTAAAGTTGAACAAGATTTGCATAAAGAGGTATTGGCTCGTTACAATGGGTTGCATATTTCGCCTTACAATGGATTTATTCAACCTCAACTTACACCGGTAATTAAGGGTGGCAAGATTGTAGATGTTAAAATTTCATACCCTACCGACTTTGTTGAACAAATGCTGTATTACGGCAAAAATTATTCATTATTGCCTTTGGAGAATTAATTAATGGAGGATACCACTAACGCCCTAGCAGGATCGCATAGCTTATACTTACAACAACATGCCAATCAACCTGTCAATTGGCTTCCTTGGTCATTGCAAGCTTTGAATTTGGCTCAAAAGGAGGACAAACTTATTGTAGTAAGCATTGGTTATGCCTCTTGCCATTGGTGTCATGTGATGGCGCAAGAATCGTTTGAGGATAAGGAGATTGCGCAATTCATGAATGAAAATTTTGTTTCTATTAAAATTGATAGAGAGGAAAGACCTGATTTGGATCAGGTTTATATGAAGGCCCTTTATCTGATGAATGGGCGGGGAGGTTGGCCTTTGAATTGTATTTTGTTGCCTGATGGGAAACCTATTTTTGGAGGAACCTATTTCCCTAAAAAAAACTGGAAAAATATTTTAATTGAACTGACTGACCTTTGGAAAGAAAAGAGAGAAGAAGTTTTGACTTATGGTAATCGGTTGAATGCTGGCATTATTGCCTCTGAAAAACCATGGAAAGAGCCTAACGCAGAGGTTCAAGCACTCCAACCTATTTTGAATGATGCTTGGCTTGTTAAAATGGTTGACTTGATTGAACCCTTTTTAGACTTTGAATGGGGAGGCACGGATAGGGTACCAAAGTTTCCAATGTTTTCGCTTTATCAATTTTTAAATGATGTTGCCCAAAACCAAGGTTTAAAGGTTATTGAGAAACAAGTTGAGTTAACGGTAAGGTTATTGACTCAAGGGGGGATTTATGATCACCTGGAAGGAGGACTTGCTAGGTACTCTACTGATGAAAAATGGCATGTTCCGCATTTTGAAAAAATGCTATATGACAACGCTTTGCTTTTAAAATTATTGGCGACACGTTTCAGTCATCAGCCCAATATTGCTTTAGCGGCTGCACTTGAAAATTTGACTTGCTTTTTTGAAAAATGGCTATTGGGGGGGGGCAGGAGGATTTTATGCTGCCATAGACGCAGATTCGGAACATGAAGAAGGGGCTTTTTATACCTGGACAGATCAAGAGTTAATTGAATTGACCGATGTTGGATTAAATTTAGAATTTGTCAGGAGAACATTTTCATTACAGCCAAGCAATCTTTGGGAAGGAAAGTATATTTTACAAAGGGTACGACCAGTTAAAGAATTGGCTTTAGAATTTAAAATAACGGAGACTGAGGTAGAACAGTTGATAAACGAACAGAAACAAATTTTGGTGAAAGCCAGGAATAAAAGAACTCCACCTGCTACAGATACACTTGTTATTAGTGCGTGGAATGGCCTTGCCATTCAGGCTTTAGCAAGAACAGCAACCAGTTTGGGGAAAGAAACTGAAATGGGAGACAAGGCACTTCAAATGGCTTTGGCTGCAGCAAGTTATCTGGCAGAAGAACGTTTAGACGATACAGGTATTAAAAGAAATTCAGGGACTGTTAATTTCAATGGGACCTTGGATGATTTCGCATTTGTGGCAGATGGATTTATTGAACTAACCAATGCTACTGGTGATGAGAAATGGATTGATTTGGCTAGAATTTTAACTGAATATGCACTTTCTAATTTTGAATTGTCGGAGGACCATCTCTATTATTTTAGCAGAAGTGAGCCTGGAATCAATCTGCCAAAAACAATTGAAATTAGAGACAATGAAGTGCCTTCGTCTAATGCGATTTTATGTCGGGTTCTGTTTATTTTAGGCAATCATTTTGGCAATTTGGAATGGATACAATCAGCTGAAAAAATGCTTCAAGCAGTGGTGCCGGGCATTGAACAAGACCCACAAGGACATGGGCAATGGTTATCCAATGTGATGTTGTTTTCTAAACCTTTTTATTCTATTAAAACTAACAAAATGGATAGCCAGGATTTAATTACTAGTATTTTAGCATGGGAAAAAACTAAAGGAATGGAGCCGAGCCAGGGTAAGGATGCTATGACCAATGGGTTGACATCTATACTCTTTCACCATTCAATAGTGGTAAAGGATGTTGCTAAAAAAAATGAAGGTATTACAATTTGCCAAAATGGAGTATGTCACCCTCCATTGTTAGGAATTGAGGAGGTGATTTCATTCTTCAAGTCTTATGTATAAATATTTTTTGACTATATCGGTTGTTATTGGCTTAACAGGCTCGCTGCTTGGACAGGTGTTTGATTTTACACCTGTATTTAAGAATGAATTTGGCATTGGATTCAATCACTTTTTTATAAAACGCAATAAAATTAAATGCATTACAAAAGTAGAATTTAGCAAAGCAGACAATCAATTGATTGAAGACCAAGGCAACGGCAGTATGCTTTGTTTTAATGAAGCGGGCTTTATGATTTACTCTTCTATTTGGGAGGCTAAATCAAAGTCATTAGATGACAGAGGGAGAAGCAGGTATGCACATGATACAATCAACCGATTTTATGGTTACGACAGTATTGGTCGCCTGACCATTTTACGCGAAATTGCTAAGCCAATGGGTTTGTATTTTAATAGCAGTTATTTTACTTATGATAAAACTGGAAATCTTTACAAATCGGTTTTATGCACTGAATACAACAAATCTGAGAATCCAATGCAATTTATATTGGGTATTCAGAAGGTTAAATCGTTGGAAACTTATTCGTATCAGGTGCTTAGCAAGGAGCAAACGAAGAGAACTTTTATTAATGACGAAGGAAGGCCTTATAAAGAGGGAGTGCAATATTTTTCAGGGACTGGCAATTTGATTGGGGAATCGTATAATTATGTAGCGACTTGGATTAAGGAGAAGAATACTTACGAATACAATGATTATGGTTTTTTGATAGAAAAGAAATGTACTTCTAATGATGGGTTTGACCAACAAGAAAAGTATTCGTACGAATTTGATGAGAAAGGAAAAATAAAGACAGTTTGCCAATACAAAAAGGGAGAGAAGTTACAGGAGACTAGTTTTATCTATGACGAACAATCTGGAATGCCAACTTCTGAGATTAGAAGGGATTTTACAAAAAAATATATTTTTATTTCTAGGTATGCTTATACCTATTTCTAATCAGGCATTTTATTCTTCTTTTGACTTTTTCTGTGTTGGCATAAATTCTTTCAGGTATTGAGGCTCGAAATAGGCGGTGTTTTCAAATTGGCCTAAATTAAACTTCTGAACTGCTAATTTACCAATAGCACTTGCCTGGGGAATTTGTTGTGGCCTAAAGGAGGCGTTTGGAAACTGGGTTAATAATGGTTGCAACTTGATTGCACCATCTCCAATAAAGGCTATGGATTTTCCAGTTTTCAATTCTTCTACAAAACTGTTTTCATCCAATATTAATGGTTGAGGGCTTTTGATGAAACTCAAATCTGAGTTGCAAATGGCATGGTAAACCTCCATGCGCCGTGCGTCGAGCATAGGTACCATCCAATCAACTGGGTGGGGATTGGTATCTTGCATATAATCATAAGCCATGGCAAGTAAAGTATCCACAGCAATTAATGGAATATTGAGGCCATAACAAATGCCTTTTGCTGTTGAGGTTCCAATTCTTAAACCTGTATAGGAACCTGGGCCTTGGCTGATGGCTATGGCATCCACTTGTTGCAACTTTATTCCACCTTGCTGCATAACTTCTTGGATCAGCAAGGTTAGTTTTTCTGCGTGAGAATAACCTTGGTTGATTGATTTTTCAACCTGAATTGCTTCGTCGATAATTAATGCAACGGAACAATTTGTAGTGGCTGTTTCAACAGCTAGAATAGCAGCCATTTTTGTTTACTTAATAATTTAAAACAGGAGCCAACCAACGTTCCGCCTCAGCAAAAGGAATCTGCTTTCGCACTGCATAATCGGAGACTTGCTCACGGGTTATTTTACCTGTTCCAAAATAATGGGCTTGAGGATGTGCTATATAAAGACCACAAACAGCTGCCGTTGGGTACATTGCCATGTGGTCAGTCAATTGGAGTCCTATTTCATTTTCAACATCGAGCAATTTAAACAAGGTTATTTTCTCAGTATGGTCAGGCTGGGCAGGGTATCCTGGAGCAGGTCTAATGCCGGAATAGGATTCTTGAATTAACTCTGCAGGTGAAAATGCTTCGTTAGCAGCATAGCCCCAATACTCTTTGCGCAATTTCTCATGCAACAATTCTGCAAATGCCTCAGCTAGACGGTCTGCCAAGGATTTCAACATAATTGCATTGTAATCATCATGGTTGTCTTCAAAATGCTTGACCCATTTTTCGATGCCTAACCCTGCCGTTAAAGCAAAGGCTCCAATATAATCTTGGCCATTTTCAGCTGGACTAATGAAATCAGAAAGTGCCAGATTGTATTGCCCTTCTGGTTTTTGGGTTTGCTGTCTGATGGTATGAAATACCAATTGTTCATTGGAGAGAAGGATATCATCTGCACCTTTGCGATTGGCTGGGTAGATTCCGAAAACTGCAGCTGCTCGTAACCATTTTTCAGCGATTACCTTTTTTAATAATTGCTGTGCATCGGCAAATAATTTTTGTGCTTCTTTACCTTTTTCTGAATCATCCAATATCTTAGGATAACTTCCTTTTAATTCCCAACTGTGAAAGAACGGTGTCCAGTCGATGTAAGGAACAATTTCTTGCAACGGAAAATCATTGAATACCCATTTGCCAGTTTGATTGGGTTGAACTGGGCTAGTGATGCTCCAATCAATTTTAAATGCATTCGACCTTGCCTCATCTAATGGAATAAACTTGTTTTGACTGATGGCGTTTTTATTTTGTTCGCGCACCCGGGCATAATCAGCATTTGTTTTGTCCATGAAATCGCCAATCATGTCTGGGGACAATAAACTTCCAACTACAGGAACTGATTTAGAGGCATCATTCACATGAACAACGGGACCAGCATAATGGGGTGCAATTTTTACGGCAGTATGTACCCTTGAGGTAGTGGCTCCTCCAATTAATAATGGGATGGTGAATCCTTCACGCTGCATTTCCTTGGCAACATGTACCATCTCTTCTAATGAGGGGGTGATCAAACCGCTTAAGCCTATGACATTGGCCTTTTCGCGTTTGGCTGCTTCTAATATTTTATCACAAGAAACCATAACGCCAAGGTCAATAATTTCATAGTTATTGCAGGCTAAAACAACAGAAACAATGTTCTTTCCGATATCGTGTACATCACCTTTTACAGTGGCCATTACGATTTTACCAGCTGCTTGCCTTTCAGTTCCATTGCGTAACTTTTCTTCCTCCATATAGGGTAGTAAGTATGCCACAGCTTTTTTCATTACTCGGGCACTTTTTACTACTTGGGGCAAAAACATTTTACCACTTCCGAACAAATCACCAACCACATTCATTCCGCGCATCAATGGACCTTCTATCACATCTAAAGTTCGTGAACTCATCTGCCTGGCTTCTTCAATATCTTGATCTATGTAATCCACTATTCCCTTCACCAAAGCATGAGTTAATCTCTCTTCTACATCACCCTTGCGCCACGATTCGTCTTTTTCAGTTTTAGCCTTGGATTGACCTTTTAGCCCTTCAGCATAGGTTATTAACCTTTCGGTAGCTTGTTCATTTTTATCAAACAATACATCTTCAACCAGCTCTAACAGCTCTGAAGGAATATCTGCATAGACTTGTAGCTGACCTGGGTTTACAATTCCCATATCCATTCCGGCTTTTACACCATGGTATAGAAATGCTCCATGGATAGCCTCTCGCACGGTATCGTTTCCTCTGAAGGAAAACGACACATTGCTTACTCCCCCACTCACTTTAGCCAATGGAAGATTTTCTTTGATCCAACGAGTGGAATCGAAGAAGTCTATGGCATTGCGACGGTGCTCATCCATACCCGTTGCAACAGGAAAAATATTGGGGTCAAAAATGATGTCTTGTGCAGGAAACTTTACTTGGTTTACCAAGATGGAATAAGCTCTGCCACAAATTTCTTTGCGCCTATCAAGCGTATCTGCCTGTCCTTTTTCATCGAAGGCCATGACGATAACTGCAGCACCATATTGCTTGATGAGTTTGGCTTGTTGAATGAAAGTAGCCTCGCCTTCTTTGAGTGAAATAGAATTTACAATTCCCTTACCTTGCAAACATTTCAAACCAGCTTTGATGACATCAAATTTGGAAGAATCTATCATTATTGGCACCCTAGATATTTCAGGTTCAGAGGCTATTAAGGTTAAAAATTTAACCATGGCTTGCTCTGAATCTAACATGCCTTCATCCATGTTGATGTCAATCACTTGGGCTCCCCCATCAACCTGTTCACGGGCAATTTGAAGGGCTTCTTCGAAGCTTCCGGAAGTAATCAACTTTAGAAACTTACGAGATCCGGTGACATTGGTACGTTCTCCTATGTTTAAGAAATTGGAATCGGGACGATAGGTTAATGGCTCTAACCCACTTAAGCGTAGGTAGGGTTCAACCGTTGCTGGTTTGCGCACCTTTGCTTTTTTAGCGTCTTGAGCGATGTGTTGAATATGTGCAGGTGTAGTTCCACAGCAACCTCCTACAATATTTACAAAACCGCTGGCTAGGAAATCATGAACATGACTACCCATGGAGTCAGGACTTTCATCATACTCTCCGAACTGGTTGGGTAATCCGGCATTGGGATAGGCACTTACATAAAAGGGTGCTTTCTGAGCTAATTCTTCAATGTATGGACGCATTTCCTTGGCACCTAACGCGCAATTGAGACCTATGCTGAGTAAATTGACATGACTTAAAGAGTTAAGGAAAGCCTCAACTGTTTGACCAGACAATGTTCTTCCGCTGGCATCCGTTATGGTACCTGAAATCATTACAGGTAACTCTATTTGCTTTTCTTCAAATACCTCTTGCATGGCAACAAGTCCAGCTTTGGTATTTAAAGTATCGGTTATCGTTTCGAATAATAAAACATCAGCACCACCATCTATCAAACCTTGAATTTGTTCTTTGTAGGCTGACTTTAATTCATCAAATGTCATGGCTCTGAAGCCTGGGTCATTGACATTGGACGAGAGCGATAAGGTCTTGGTGGTAGGACCCATAGCACCGGCAACAAAACGGGCAGGTGTTCCAGGGTTTTGTGCAACGAACTCCGTAACTGCTGCTTTAGCTACCTCAGCAGCTGCCTTATTGAGTTCATAACAAATGGACTCCATGCGGTAATCTGCCATGGAAATTTTCTGAGCATTGAAACTATTGGTTTCAATGATGTCTGCCCCTGCCTTTAGGTATTCAATATGAATGGCTTTTATAATTTGGGGTTGGGTGATACAAAGCAAATCGTTGTTGCCTTTAAGATCTCCCTCCCAATTTCTAAACCTTTCGCCTCGGTAATCATTCTCGCTTAAACGGTATTGCTGAATCATGGTACCCATTGCACCATCTATTACCAAAACTCGCTTTTCTAATTCAGAACGTATATCTGCCATGGTTGATTTATTTCCAGAGTGAAATCTCCTCTAGTTTAATTTTTTTTGTAAAGAAAAACTTGGTGCTTTTTTCAAATGATTGAGTAAAATCAGAAACGTAAAAGTGGTGGGATGCAGTTTTTTGAGGGGAAGCTATTTTTTTGCTTTTCAAAACTTTTGAAACATAGTTAGCAACAACCTCAGCCGAATCCCAGACGATAGTTGAACCACCATAAAATGATTCTATTTCGGGTCGGATTAAGGGGTAATGCGTACAGGCCAATAATAAGGCATCAACACCTTTTAACTTTGGTCGAGAAAGGTAATCATGGATGATGGTCTTACTGATTTTATTGTTGAAGAAACCTTCTTCTATCATGGATGCCAACAATGGGGTGGCTAATGAAGATACTTGAAGACTGGATTTTTTAGCTTTCAGTTTTTTGGCGTAAATATCTGATTTGACAGTGCCTTTGGTGCCAATTACCCCAATATGCTTTAATTTTTTATTTGCCAATACAGTTTGTACCAAGGGGTCAATCACATTTACAACCAAGGCTTTATTGCCTACAAAATCTTTTACCGTTTCATAAGCAAGCGCCGAAGCAGTATTGCAAGCAATGACAATCATTTTGCAGTTTTTCTCTAGCAATAATTGAGCAATGCGTATTGAATAATATTTAATGGAATCGGGAGACTTGTCACCATAAGGAAGATGTGCCGTGTCACCAAAATAGATTAGGGACTCACCAGGCATTGCTATTGATAAAGCATGTGCAATGGTTAAGCCCCCAATTCCTGAATCAAATATTCCAATTGGCCTTTTTGAGGCAAGTATATTGTTTTCTGCTTTTTTTGCCAATTTTATTTAATTCCAACCCTAGTAGGTGCACTTGGTTTTTCAGGTGCTGGAGGGTATGTTAAACCTAATTTTTTTGCAACTAATGGCATGACATCATCAGATGGTTCTGAATACAATACAACGCTTCCAGCACCACCCGAACCACCGTCCAAAATGTACTTGTAACCATTCTCTTTTGCAACTGCAGCTATCGCTTTATTTGCTTTATCATAAACGGGTTTCAATAACTCTTCGTTCTTCTTTTGCAAGTCAGATTGTGCTTGTTGTTGGAAATCTTGAATGCGCTTTTGAATATCTTGGATTTCTTTCTCTTTAGTTTGCTTGATTAAATCAGACATTGAGGAAGCAGTTTTTTGATATTCTTCATATTTGCTTTGCAACTCGCCATTCATGATTTTTACTTGATCTTCTAATTTATTGTAGTAATCTAATTGCTTTTGACGGGCATCTTTGTACTCTGGCATTAAACTGATCAATGAATCTAAACGAACGTGACCGATTTTTTGGGCCTTGGCGTTAAAAACAGTAACACATGCTAATAGGGCAACTAGGTAGATTTTCTTTGCAAAATTCATATTGTTTTCGGTTTGTTAGGTTATTTCTTTTTTGTTTTGTCGTCTTTTTCAGTTTTATACCCCATGTTTTCGAGGATCTCGTCACTCTTGTCAAACTTTGGATTGGTAAATAACATGGTCAATTCATTTGCCTTGTCAAAGATAACTGCGAATCCTTGTTTTTCGGCTAATTCTTTAACTGCATTGTAAATTTTATCTTGTATGGGTTTAATGTATTCTTGGCGCTTTTTAAAAAGGTCTCCATCAACCCCAAAGCGTTGCTTTTGTAAATCTTTTACCTCTTTTTCTTTAGCAATGATTTCAGATTCACGCTTTTTCTTCATTTCTTCGGTTAACAATATCTGTTCGGCCTGAAATGCTTTGTATAATTTATCGATTTCAGCATACTTGGTTTCAATCTCTTTTTGCCAATTAGTTGCAGTTTTATCTAATTCGGATTGGGCCTGTTTGTATTCTGGAATTTGGGCCAAAATGTATTCAGTATCGACAAAGGCAAATTTCTGAGCCCAACTGCTGGATGCCAATAGGACTATGAAAGCGAAGGTGGCAAAAACTTTCTTCATGTTTTTCAATTGTTTTAGTAAAATTAGAAAATTATTTGGTCCATTTTACCCTAATTTATAACTCACCTAAGTTTGCTCCGATGGTGAAACTAAACTGCCCTTGGATTTTTCCACTGGATGGATTTACACCAGAGGAAGGCAAAGCTGCTGGATCAAAACCCCAACCGTAATCAAAACCTAACATTCCAAACATTGGTAGAAACACTCGTAGGCCTGGACCGGCAGTGCGTAAAACATTGAACGGATTAAAATTTTGTATTCTATCCCAAGTATTACCAGCTTCAGCAAATACTAATGCATATAGTGTTGCACTTGGATTGAGGGAGATTGGATAACGCAATTCGGCAGTGTATTTTACAATGGTTGACCCTCCTGCAAGGTAGTTGCCTACACCTGAATATGCTGCACTAGCTTCGTAACCACGCAAGGCTATGATTTCGCGACCATCGAGCAGGTTGAAGCCAGTTAAACCACTTCCTCCTAGGAAGAAACGCTCGAAAGGTGGAATACCGACGTTTTGATTGTAGGCACCCAAATAACCAAAGCCTAATTTTGTGTAGAGCACTAAATTGCGGGCTTCTTTTCCGTCTTGGCCTCTGTAATTGGTTAATGAGGTGTACCAAGCTGCTGTGAACTTCAATTTGTAGTATTCAAGGTACTTGTATTTTTCTGCGGCACTCATCGCATTGTAATCTTGAACGGAATAACCTTGAAAGGCAGAATAAGGCGGAGTTACCTGAGCTGAGAAGGTAATGGTTGAGCCTCTGGATGGGAACGTCAATTGGTTTTTCGAATCGCGAGAAATTACACCTTTGATATAAACGTTATTGACATAACCGTTGCTCAAGGCCACATTGGTTAGGTAATTATTTAACCTGTAATATTGATAGGTTGTTTCACCATAAACACTAAAGAAGTCATCTGGTTTTTTCAACCTGGTTCCAAATCCTACTGTTCCTCCAATAATTTGCAATTGTTGCAAGTTGGGGTCGGTATTGGCCAATCCGTTGGTAATATTGGAATGGAATATACTCAGGGTCATTGAATTTGGTTTTTTTCCACCTAACCATGGCTCGGTAAAGGAGATGTTATAGGACTGGTACCCTATACCATAAGATTGAGCTCGTACACTTAAAGATTGTCCGTCTCCCGATGGAAGGGGGCGCCATGCATTGCTTTTGAACATCTTGCGGGCAGAGAAATTAGTGAATTTTACCCCCAGGGTTCCGACAATACGATTGGCACCATAACCTCCAGATAACTCCAATTGATCGGAAGGCTTTTCTTCTACTACATATTCAATATCAACTGTTCCGTTTTGTGGATTTGGGGTTGGATTCACCTGCATTTTTTCAGGATTAAAATAACCCAATGTGGACAATTCGCGCTGTGAGCGAATGATGTCTGACCTACGGAACAATTGACCAGGTTTGGTTCGTATTTCACGCATGATAACGTGGTCATTGGTTTTAGTATTGCCGCTTACTGTTATTTTGTTAATAACGGCTTGCTTACCTTCATATAAACGCATCTCCATATCGATGGAATCATGTTCAACTAAAATTTCAGCGGGAGTTACTTGAAAGAACAAATAACCATCATCCATGTACAAGGAGCTGATGTCTCCCCCATTGGGATTCATAAATAATTTGGTTTCAAGGTTGCTTTGGTCAAAAATATCCCCTTTTTTGATGCCTAATATGGATGAAAGTTCTTTTGAACTGTACTTGGTATTGCCGACCCAAGTGATATTTCTAAAATAATATTTATGCCCTTCATTGACCCATAACTCGATATTTACACGTTCAGGATTGATGCGGTAAACTGTGTCTCGGACTATTTTGGCATCGCGGTAACCTTTGGCATTGTACTTAGCCAATATTCCGGGTTTGTCTTTTTCAAAGTTTTCAGCTAGGTATTTACCAGAATTAAAGGGGTTCCACCATCTTTTTACTTTGGTTTCTTTCAAAGCTCGCCTTAACTTACCAGAACTAATGGCTGCATTGCCGTGAAAATAAATATTTTGCACTCTTACACGGTCTCCTTTAACAATACTAAAATACAATATTACACTGTTGGCAATGGCAGTGTCACGCTCTTGATGGGTGCTCACTTTCACATTCATGTAACCCTTGTCGATAAAGTAGTTACGTATGGTGGATTCGCTTGATTTGACAAGCACTTCGGTCAACACCTTTCCTTTAGCTAATTTGATTCGTTCACGGAGTTCATCGGCCTCAGATTTAGATAGGCCTTTCCCAAGGGAAAAACGTGAAAGCCTTGGTCTTTCTTTGACAACAATATTTAAAACAATCGATTTTGATGAGGTC
>Ga0364880_10288_pt1 | contig 19796 bp, 17 predicted proteins | sample ExccelJu500001D3_5_FD_206927 | JGI IMG/M metagenome (GOLD analysis project Ga0364880, IMG submission 206927) | Enriched cells from Trout Bog Lake Hypolimnion, Wisconsin, USA - BchlTB.July30.5000.01.D3 | ecosystem: Environmental > Aquatic > Freshwater > Lake > Hypolimnion/Profundal zone | place... | reverse complement strand
GATCTGGCGGACATTCCAAAAGAGTTCAAAGAAAAAATGAACTTTATTTTGGTGGAAAATCTGGACGAAGTTTTTGCGGTGGCTTTTGATAAGAGCGGAAAAAACACCAAAAAAACCGGCGGAGCCAAGGCCAATAAAAAGGGCAAGGGTTCTGCCGCAGCCAGCGCAGCTTAAGTTTCTAATGTAAAAAAATTCAAAAAGGGGTTGCCATTATCGGCGACCCTTTTTTTATAAATGAAGGGTCATTGCGGTGATCTCGCTATAAGTGCCCAGCCGATCGGGCGGGCCCCAATATCCAGTTCCCCTGTTCACATAGAGCTTCATATGACCCAACTTAAATAGCCCTGTGGGATATTTTTGAAACAACCGAATCATCAAACTCCAAGGAATGAACTGTCCGCCATGTGTGTGGCCGGAAAGCTGCAAGTCGTATTTGAAGTGTCTGGCCTCATCTGCAGTTTTTGGCTGGTGAGACAACAAAAGTTTAAAATCACAGTCCTCGACGCCATGAATGGCTTTTGCAAAATCAGGAGCCTCTAAAGAAAAATATTTTGCGGCGATGTCGGGCACACCACAGACTGCAAAGCTCGCTTCGCCTATATTGATTCGGTGATTTTCATTCAGCAACACTTTGATTCCAAGTTTGCGAATCTTTTCAATGATTGGATGAAAGCCCCAATAATATTCATGATTGCCAGGTACGTAATAGACACCATATTTTGCTTTCAATTTTCCAAGCTCACTGATTTCGGCATTAAACCAATGGTCCAAATGATCAACGATATCGCCCGTCAGTGCGATGATGTCGGGCTCCAGCCGATTTACTTTTTCCACGATGCCCTGAATTTTGGCCATCGAAACCCCGGGCCCAATGTGCATGTCGCTGAGCTGAACGATCAGTAATTCTTGGAGGTCTTTTTTTAATTTGTGTTGATGGATTTTTACTCGCCGAGTGAAGGGTCCGGCCCAAACAACGAGGCGGCCTAAAAACATGAGGATTGGCGGAATCAACAGAGCGAAAAAGGCCTCCTGTTGATTGTAATAAAACCATTCCCTGCCGATTAAGAATCCAACAAAGGAAACTATGTCGCGAAACATGACAAAGGATAAAATATAGCTGAAGTATCCTTGGGCAAAGTTTCCCACTTGCTGGGCGCGAATTCCCGCTTTGGATTCGCGGTAATTGGGGTTGAGCCAGAAAAACAAAATCATAAACAGGATGGAAAAAATAAATAGAAAAACCCAGCCAACCAGGCCCAGTAGAACCAAGGGCGGAAAATTAGCAAAACGAAAAAGCTGGTGGCTAATATAGGTGGCAAAGATCGTACAAAAGATTGGACCGATCACGCGTAGGAAAAAACTACGCTTCTGCATTTCGTTTTGATTTCGCTCAGCCATGATGCCGGATTATTATTTTTGTGAGCGGCTCAGTCTATCGTTTTCTGATTCTAGAACGCGAACCAGTGTTTTTAAATCAAGGAGCTCTTCTTTGAGATGCAGGAGCTGCTCTTCTTTTTCATGCAAGATTTGCGAGTAGGCTTTTTTTAGCTCCGTCAAAAGCCGGTTGGCCACGGCCAGGACAGGCTCATCGGCGCGCTCTTCTTTTTCACGCTCCGGGACGGAGGGCTTGGGCTCCCCATGCTGTGGCATTTGCATTCCAAACATGGGAGCCGATTCTTTGATCACTGCTCCGGCCCCGTAAGAAAAATCTCCGGTAGAAATTTCTTTATGAGCACCCATCGAAGTCGCTTCGCTGAATCTTGGGGAGGGGCGATGGACTCGCTGATGAGTGCTCACTGGACCGTCTTGGATGAGATATTTCCCATCCTCGAAAATAAAGCTAATATCTTCGGCTTTAATCCTTCGGCGAAGGGTGCTGATACTCACCTTGTATTTGGATGAGTACTCTGCCAGCGGAAGATACTGAGTGGTCATTTAATCTCCTGTTACTGAAGAATACTCCCGGAGGAGTATCCTGATAACGTGTTATCTTTATCTTGGCTAAGCATAACAAAGGCCGCCCTCGTGTCAAATTTGTTATTCAATTCTTTTGTTGGTTATTCTTTTTCTGGCAGAAGGTCTGGTTAATCAGCGCAATTCGTGGAATAGTTAATCCATGGCGATTCGGCTAAAGAACAAAAAAAAGATCGGCCTTGTCCTGAGCGGTGGTGGCATTAAAGCGGCTGCCTTCCATATTGGCGTGTGTATGGCGCTCAGAGAAAAGGGATTTCGTTTCGCCGGCGGCACCAAGGACCAGGTCGCCAGATCCTTCCCAGATGATGACCCGAAGACCATTCGTGTTTATGTTGGTTCTTCCGCGGGAGCCTTTGTGGCCTCCATATTGGCGGCGGGCTATTCAATTGAGTCTTTGATCAGTGCCTTTGAAGTTGGGGTTAGTCACAAAACCAGATATGCAGAAGATGTGAGTAGTCACCTAAAACCAATTGGTTACCGTGACTTATTCCATCTGAATAGCAAAGGCCTGCTGTTCTCTCTGCCGAATGCTCTTCGTGCCAAGTCTCTTGTGACCGGCGGTCTTGAGACCCTTTTAAAAGATAAGTTCAAGGTCAACGGGCTTTTCACCACCAAACGTATCGAAAAATATCTGCGCCAACACGCGTTAACACATAACGAGTTTTCCCAGTTAGGCGTTGAGCTTTTTATTGTAAGCACCCAACTCAATCACGCAAGAAAAGTCATTTTTGGAAATTTTGCCGAAACAACCAAGACTGAACGCGTGAAGTTCGTTAACTACGCGAAAATCTCCGAAGCGGTGGCAGCATCGACCAGCCTGCCTCCTGTTTATTCGCCTTATGGGATCGATCGGCCAGATGGTAAGAAGATGTTTTTCTTCGATGGAGAGATTCGCGACACGCTTTCCACGCATGTGGCCGCCGACCATGGCGCCGACTTAGTGATCTCTAGTTACTCCGTTCAGCCCTATCACTACACAGAAGAGATCGGCAGCCTCGATAAATACGGAATCCCAGCGATCATTAATCAGGCGCTCTATCAAGTTTTGCAGCAAAAAATTGACCGCCACATCACCCATCAGCAAGAAGTTCGCGCGATTTATTCCGCCATTGATGGATATTTCAAGCAAAACGGACTTCCAGACTTTCATCGAGAAAAAGTTCTAGAGATCATCCGCCAACGCGTTCATTACAAGCCGGAGGTGGATTATATTTACATTCACCCCCGCGGACAAAATTATGAAATGTTTTTTGCCGATCACTTCAGCCTGAATCCCGTGATTCTAGAAAAAATTCTTCGGATGGGATTTCGCTCCGCAATCAGCGTTCTTAGACATTACGATTTATAATAAAGCTTTTTCAACCAGTGCATAAATCGGCCCAGAGAATACTCCCAGCAACACCACAAAAATTGCTGAAACCAAGACGGCCACTCGCGTGGACCCCATGCTCATGTTGGAGTCCTCGGCTTCGCCCTCTTTCATGTACATGACTACGATTGGACGCAGATAATAGTAAGCGCTGATGACGGAGTTAAGGACCCCCCAAAGTGCCAACCAAACCAGCCCTTCGCCAATCGCGGAAGTGAATAGATAGAATTTACCAAAGAAGCCAATCGTTGGTGGCACACCGGCCAGAGACAACAAAAAGACCGTCAGGCAAAACGCCATAACGGGATTTTTTTTCGAATACCCCGCAAGATCATCAATCTGAATTTTGGAGTTTTCATTTTTTTCAAACAACGACACCACGGCAAACGCACCTAAGGTCATGAGCGAATATCCGATCAAGTAAAAGATGACAGAAGTTGCACCAAAACTTGTGCGGTCACTGACTCCAACGGTGATAATGCCCACCAAAATATAGCCAGAATGCGCGATGCTGGAATAAGCCAGCATGCGCTTCAGATTATTTTGAATGATGGCGGCCACGTTACCAATAATCATGGTCAACACAGCTAACCACTGCAAAAAGTTAAATAGGTTCTCAGATCCCACTAAAGATTTGGTCGTGATAATTCTTAAAAAAGCCGCAAATGAAACCGCTTTCACCGCGGTGGCCATGAGGGCAGCATGGGGAGTGGGCGCTCCTTGGTAAACATCTGGCGTCCAAGCGTGAAATGGCGCGATCGAAACTTTAAAGCAAAAGCCCAAAAGCACTAACACCATGCCGATCAGAAACAGGCGATTAGTATTAATCAGTTGGCCAGTCTGTTGCACAATTTCAGGGATATAGGTGCTGCCCGTGGTCCCGAATAAAAATGAAACGCCGTAGAGAAAAAGCGCTGAAGCAAAGGACCCTAAAATAAAATATTTAAAGGCCGCCTCTTTGGACAGTTTCTGTTCATGGGACATCGCAATCATGAGGTATAGCGACAGTGACATCATTTCAAGCCCGATGAAAAGAACCAATAAATCCGCTGCCGAAACCAAAATCAACATTCCTAGCACGCTGGAAAGTGTGAGAAAGACAAGCTCCGAAAACTGTTCGCCGTTCGTTGATGGATTGTCGTGCATGAGCAGCAGAGACACTGATGCCGCGATGAGTGCCACCATGCCCACCCAGAAAGAGACGCCGTCAATGACTAAGGCATTGGCAAAAATCATTGGGTTTTGGCTGTCAGCGACCGCCATATACACGGTCATTTGCAGAATGGCCGCCGCCGCCAAGCCACCAAGACCTTGAAACAAAGTCGCCTCTGACGATTGCTCCCGATTGCCGCGAAGAACTTTGATGGTGATCGGAATTAGACTCGCCAAAAACAAAACAATCATGGGCGAGATACGAATGAGGTCAGCTACTCCGATATTGAAAGTCATTGAACTTCTCCGGTTTTTTCATTTTGTGCAGCACTTTCCGACTGAGGCGCAAGCAGCAAGCTTGCCGTTTTAGTATCAAACGCCTGGCCCTTGATCGCGAGTTCATAATTACCGCGGTCGTTGATTAGGTGATCAAGACTGGGTTTTGCAAAATCAAGAAAGTGATTGGGAAATAAGCCCATCCAAAACACCATTAGAACCATGGGCGCCAACACGCAAATTTCTCGGGCGCTCAGATCGTGAAGTGGATGATGGCCGTCTTTAACCAGCTCCCCTTTTTCACCAAAAAAGATTCGTTTAAACATCCACAACATATAGACCGCGCCCAGAACTACGCCAGTGACGGCAATGTAAGCAAAGGCATTTTCCGCCTTGTAAGTTCCAAGTAAAATCAAAAACTCACCAATAAAGCCGTTGGTCATTGGCACGGCAATGCTTGAAAGTGTGATAATAAAAAATGCGATTGTAAAAAGCGGAAGTACCGCAGCCAAACCACCATATCGAGAAATCTCGCGGGAGTGCGTGCGCTCATAGATCATTCCCACCAATAGGAAGAGGGCGCCGGTGCTCACTCCGTGGTTTAGCATTTGATATAAGCTTCCCGCCATTCCGAAATGATTAAAGGTGAACAGGCCCAGCAAAACGTATCCCATGTGCGAGACCGAAGAGTAGGCCACCAATTTTTTAAGATCCGGCTGCACCATCGCCACCAAGGCACCATAGACAATCCCGATCACGCCAACAGTCATAAATAACCAGGCCCAATATTCCGAAGCCTCCGGAAAAAGTGGAATTGTCCAGCGCAGAAATCCATAGGTGCCCATTTTTAACATGACTCCGGCCAGGATCACGGAACCCGGTGTTGGCGCCTCAACGTGGGCATCGGGCAACCAAGTGTGAAATGGAAACACAGGAACTTTGATCGAAAAAGCCAGGGCAAAGGCAAAAAACAATAGCGTTTGCAGTGTAAAAAACTGCCCGCCCACGAATGGCAATTTTAATCGGTAAAAATCCAGCAGGCTGGCGCTCATCGTTCCTAGGCTTTCCTGGGTCAAGAACATCAGATAAATGATGGCCACCAGCATAAGGACCGAGCCCAGCATTGTGTAAATAAAAAATTTCACCGTGGCGTAGATTCGGCGCTGACCGCCCCAAATTCCAATCATGAAATACATGGGTACCAATGAAAGTTCCCAGAAAAAATAAAAGAAAATGGCGTCCATCGCCAGGAAAGTGCCGATCATCGCTGTTTGCAAAACAAACATGCTGATCAAAAAGCCCCGAACTCTGTTTTCAATGGAATTCCATGCGCCCAACAAAACGATTGGCGTTAAAAAGGTGGTGAGCAGCACTAGCCACAGCGACAGTCCGTCAATTCCCAGGAAGTAGCTAATTCCAAAACGCTCAACCCAGGGATACCTTTCCACCATTTGTAGCGCCGCCGTGGATGAGTCAAACTGCGACAACATTGCAAGGCTGACAATAAACTCGATCACCGAGAATCCGAGCGCCAGGTGGCGAAGAGTTCTGGCATTCGGCCAAACAATTAAAATCAGCGCGAAAATCAGGGGTAAAAAAGTTATTGCCGATAAAATCATTGTGCTACCTCATCAATACGTAAGTCATCATCGCGACCACGCCGAGACCAATATACATGGCATACTGTTGAATATTTCCGTTTTGCATTCCACGAACAAATTGCCCGCCACCACGAACTAAATCTGCGACAACATAGGTGGTTTTATCGATGAAATTCACATCGACGTAATACCAAATTCCTTTTGAAAGTTTGACCAGCGGATTGATGATCCATCCAAAGTAGGCCTCATCAACAAAATATTTATTGTAAACGACTTCGTAGACCTTGCCCAAAGACTCGGCTACTTTTTTAGGTTTGGCAGGATCTTTAACATAGAAATGAAAGGCCACAAATGCCGAGATCGCCGCCAACGTCACCGAAGTTGCCATCAGTGCCCACTCTTGCGAAGGCTCGCCGGCCTCTGTTCCGGGGACGGCTTTAATCAGAGGCTCTAACCAAGTCTCTAATATATTTCCTGGCTGGCCAGGAAGAATTTCGCTGATGATGTGGGGAATGCCAATCCAACCACCGACGGCTGAAAGAATCGCCAACACGATCAATGGTATCAGCATAATCATCGGAGACTCATGGGGATGGACGTCTTTGGACACGCGGCTTTTTCCCCAAAAAGTAAGCGCCATTAATCGAGTCATATAAAAGGCCGTCATCACAGCGCCAAGCACGCCCATGATCCAAAACAATACGTGTCCCCTTGGACTATGGAAGGACTGCCATAAGATTTCGTCTTTAGAAAAGAATCCGGACAACAGCGGGGCGCCAATGATCGCCAGCCAGCCCACAAAGAATGTGGCATGGGTGTAGGGTAGATGTTTTTTCAGTCCACCCATTTTACGAATGTCTTGCTCTTCGTGCATGGCATGGATGACGCTTCCTGAGCCTAAGAACATCAGGGCCTTGAAAAAAGCATGGGTCATTAAGTGGAATAAGGCCGCACCAAAAGCACCAACGCCACAAGCTAAAAACATATAGCCCAATTGCGAAACGGTCGAATAGGCCAGAACTTTTTTGATATCCCATTGGGTCATGCCAATCGTCGCCGCCAAAACCGCAGTTAATCCCCCGATAATAGCAATAACCATCATTGTGTTGGGTGCCATCATAAATAGTGGATTTAATCGGATGATCATATAAACACCCGCGGTCACCATGGTCGCGGCATGGATCAGAGCTGACACTGGGGTCGGGCCCGCCATTGCATCTGGTAGCCATACATAGAGAGGAATTTGGGCCGATTTCCCTGTAGCTCCAATAAATAGAAACAAGGTTCCTAGGGTGATCGGCGCCATCCACATCAATTCCGAAGTGAGTGGGACCATGTGATTAATTTCCTGAAAGTTTAACGTCCCAAAGGTCAAAAATAAGACAAACATTCCCAATAAAAAGGCAGCATCACCCACCCGATTGGTAATGAAAGCTTTCATCCCGGCTGCCGCTTTTTCTTTATCGGTGAACCAAAAACCAATCAGCAAGTAAGAGCAAAGTCCAACGCCTTCCCAGCCAACAAACATCACCAATAAATTGTCGCCAAGAACCAACAACAACATATTGAACAGAAATAGGTTCAAATAAGAGAAGTACTTGGCCACACCTTTATCATGGCGCATGTATCCAATACTAAATAGATGGATCAGCGAGCCGACACCTGTGACAACAAGGACCATGATCGCACTGATTTGATCAAGCGTGAAGCCCGCTGAGATTTTAAGTTTCTCGATAGTGATCCAATCAAAAAACTGCACTGTGATTCGGCGCTCTTCTGCGGGCATTCCCACTAAATCAATCACCATGATGAGGGCCGAGATAAAGGAGATCACTGCGGCGCCCGTGGCAATCGCCCCCGCCACCTCCGCAGAATGTTTTTTATAGCGAACGCCGTTGATTAAAAAACCGACCAGCGGTGACAAAATCAGGATAGCCATCAAAGTTTGTTGTGTCATGAAGCCGGCCCCCTCTAACCCTTAAGGTGCTCAAAAAAGCGAATGTTGATTTCTTTAAACCGTTTAAAAATTGAAACTAAAATCGCCAGACCTACCGACACTTCCGCGGCCGCAATAGTCATGACAAAGAAAACCATCACCTGTCCGTCCATTTGTCCAAGATAGTGGCTAAATGCAACAAAACTTAAGTTCACGGCGTTCAGCATGAGCTCAACCGACATTAAAATAACCATGGCGTTTCTTCGCAACAAAACGCCAGCCATGCCGGCCACAAATAAAATTGCGGATAAAATCAAATAGTGTGGCAGACCCACCTGTTGCAAAAAATCACTGCTTGGCATGTGTGCCCCCTTTTGAGCGCGCCAAGGCCACCGCACCAATTGCCACAATCAGCAACAATATGCCCAGGGCCTCAAAGCCAAAAATGTATTTTGAAAATAAAATTTTACCGAGTTCTTTCGTGCCGTCACCACCGCCCAACGCAACTTCAGGAGTTCCAGATATTTTTAAAAATAGATCCGAGGTCATCGCGATCGCGCCAACCAATATACCCGCCAGCAGTGCAACCGTTCCTGATTTTACGAGCCCGGTAAATTTGCCTCTGGTGAAGGCCGTGATTTCATGTTTCAAATCGAACATCATTAATACCATGACAAATAAAACAGTCACCGCGCCGGCGTAAACAATCAGCTGCACTCCTGCAAGAAAGTAGGCGTTCAGGGTCACAAATAGTGCAGAAACACCGATCATCGCAAAAGCCAAGGCGAGGGCCGAATAGATGGGGTTGGTCACTAAAACCGTTGTCAACCCTCCTGCAAGAGTGAGAATTGCTAAGAACCAAAATAAAAAAACATCAGCGCTCATTTTTTCTCCCTTTTCCCCTTACAGGTGAGCCACGTAGACTAAGGCGGCGGTTAAAATTGTATTGAACAGAGCCCAAGGAAGCATGGTCTTCCAACCTAAATCCATCAATTGATCATAGCGAAACCTTGGCAAGGTCCATCGAACTTGGATGAACAACCAAATAAATAAGGCCAACTTCACAAAGAAACAAAGCAAAGTCAGAAGCCCCACCGTGAGGCTTGCGGCATTGGCACCTGGCGCGTGTTCCGCGGCCCACTGATTCAGATCCGCCATTGAAATTCCCGGAATTGTGTAACCACCAAAATAAAAAAGCACCATTAGCGCCGAGGCCACAATCATGTGCCCATATTCGCCGATGAAAAACAGCAGCATCTTAAAGCCACCGTATTCAACGTGGAAACCCGCGACCAGCTCCGCTTCGCCCTCGGCCAAATCGAAGGGCAAGCGATTTGATTCAGCAAAAGACGCCGCAAAAAATACAATGGCGCCCAAGGGTTGATAAAAGATGCCCCAAGCCGGTAACCAGCTTGGCGCCGTCCAGTTGGCACCTAAAAACGAATAGCTCAGCGGAGCTTGCTGGGCCAAAACCATCTCAGAAAGATTAAAAGTTCCATACAGCATGATCATGCCGACAATCGAAAGACCTAGCGCCAACTCATAACTGATAACCTGCGCACTGGCACGAAGCGCGCCCATCAGGGCGTATTTGTTTCCCGATCCCCAGCCCGCCAATAAAATTGCGTAGGGTGCCAGCGAAGAAACGGCGAGCACAAAAACAATACCAACATTGATTTCATAGCCCTGGAGGCGAAAGGTGTACTCATTCCACTGGACAGGTTGACCGAGTGGAATTGCCGCAAAGGCCAGGGTCGCTGGAATCAGCGCCACCACCGGAGCCGCGTAATATAAGAGCTTTACGGCGCTGGCCGGAACAAATTCCTCTTTGAAAAAAAATTTCACGGCGTCGGCGGCCAATTGCATGAGGCCCAAAGGTCCAATTCGATTTGGGCCTAAGCGATTTTGGATGAAGGCGCTTCCGCGTCGCTCCAGCCAAACCAAAAATGGAACGGCCTGCACGATAATTAAGAAGACGACGATGAGTTTAATGGCGTTGATGCTGACCTCAAAAATGTCATGGCCCATGAATTATTCCCACTCCAAAGCTTTTGATTTAACTTCCCAAAACAGTCCGAAAATAAAGATGGCAATGAATACCATCATGGAGAAAAAAACGTAACCGCCCTCTCCGGATTTTATAAAATCGCGAAACGTAGTAGCCCACGGATACATAAAGATAATTTCAATATCGAAAAGAATAAAAAGAATCGCCGTCAGATAAAATTTGACGGAAATTTTGGTGTCTTTTTTTTCTTGAACGGGAACGCCGCACTCATAGGATTCAAATTTCACTGGATCATATCTACGAGTTCCAAAGCGGGAGGCGGCATATAGGATGACGATTCCAAAGATGGCAACAAAGATGGCGATGAAGATCACTCCGCCCAATGGCATAGAGCCTCCCTAATCTGTTCAAGTTGAGCTTCAAATAGAATGAAACAAATATACTCAGAGCTTTCGCGTTTTCCAAGAATTATGAATTGGAAAGATGAACTAAATAGTGGCAAGATCTGCGAAATATGAAATTTGAAAATATTCACTCGCGACTTGAATCAATTTTGGACCGCGAGTTTGCGCTTGGGCGCAGAAATTTGAAGATTGTGGGCAGCTCCTCATCAACGGCACTAGCGCTCCTGTTGTCCAATAACTCTAGTAAAAATATCAGTGACTTGCCGCACGTAGTTGTTTTTCCAAGATCTGCGGATGCTTTGAAGTTTGCTCAAAACTTAAGCTTCTTTAATTCTTCGCGTCAGGCGCTGGTGCTGCCACACTTTGATGTTTCCCCCTACGGTGGACTCTATCCAAGGCCACAAGCTTTGGCGGAGCGAATCCGCTTTTTGTTTCAAGCTCAAAGCGCAAAACCTGGGCAGATTTTTGCGGCCTCGATTGGCTCTTTGTTGCAAAAGACTTTGCCTTTTAAAATTTTGGCTGAGCACAGTTTTCGTCTCTCCGTTGATACTGAGCTCGCTGAGGACTTTGTCTCCACCTTGCAGAAGCTGGGGTATCAGTCCACACCAATGGTTGAAGATGTTGGACAATTTTCACAGCGGGGTGGGATTTTTGATATTTTTTCCCCCGCGCAAGAGTTGCCCGTGCGCCTAGAGCTTTTTGGCGATACGATTCAGAGCCTCAGGCACTTCAATCCTGCGCAACAGTCTTCCTTGGATCCCATCACACATTTTGATGTCATTCCGGCGCGTGAAATCTTGTGGCTTGAGGAAAACCAGGAAGACCTGATTGCGCGCTTTCGCGGCTCCGTCAAGGGCCGGGATGTGGATTCGTCTGAATTTGAAGAAGCACTTCGTTCGCTGACTCGCGCGACTCCTTTCGAGGGCATTGATTTTCTCATTCCTTATTTTTACCAAAAACTCGAAGGGGTGACCGATCACTTTTCTTCAGAAGTGAATCTTTGGCTGGTCGACCCGATGGAAATTTCCCGCCATGCAGATTTGTTACACCAAGAAATGAAGGAGGAGTATGCGGCCTCTTCGCGGCAACTCATCCGGCCCGAGGTGGCGGAGCTTTTTTTCAACTATGACGAGATGCCGACACCCCCGGATGGGCGAAAGATTGAGCTCACCAGTATCGACCTGCAAGAAGCCGTCGAACATACGTCAGGCCAAGATTCCACGGCACTGGAATATCGAGCTCATAATGTTTTGGATGTTTCCAATGTGCTGAGCAGCCTGTCGCCCGGTACTGATTCTTGGCTGGCGGCTCTTAGAAATAAATTAAATGTTTGGGCCGAAGATGGTTACCGAATTTTTATCGCGATGAAAAATCATTCCCAAGCCGAGCGCTTGCGTCTTTTGCTGGAGCGAATTGATTGGTCTTCGCAAGTCACCCCGGCCAACGAAGAGCCGTGGGACACTTGGTTGCAAGATCAGGCCGAAGCAAGAGCCAAAGGGAAAAAGTTTTTGCACTTAGTTCCGCGACTGCTCACGGAAAGCGTTCGTCTGCCCGAGGAAAATATCGTCTTTCTGCGCGATGAAGATCTTTTCGGAAAAAAAGTTCGCCAAGTGGCCACCAAGGCGGCTGATGAGTTTTCCAAAAACGCCCGACGGCTCAGCTTTGGTGATTTGAAACCCGGTGATTGCATCGTGCATGTGCAACATGGAATTGGAATTTATGAAGGTTTGCGGGTCATGCAAATTGGCGGCGCCGACAGTGAGTTCATCCAAATATCATACAAGGATAAAGATAAACTTTACCTGCCCGTTTACCGGGTCGGCCAGTTGCAAAAATATGCTGGAGCTGCGGCAACCACCGTGCTTGATAAGCTGGGTGGGACTGGTTGGGAAAAAACCAAAACCAAAGTTCGCAGTCATTTGCGCGATTTGGCGAATGAGCTTTTGCAGCTCTACGCCAGGCGGTCGGAAATGCACCGACCTCAATTTCAAATTCCCGAAAAAGAGTTCACCACCTTTCAGGCGGCATTTCCCTATGATGAAACAGATGACCAGCTTCGTGCCATCGCTGATTTAACCAAAGATCTTGCCAGCACAAAACCCATGGACCGCCTGATTTGTGGCGATGTTGGTTTTGGCAAAACTGAGGTGGCCATGCGGGCGGCGTTTTTAGCGGCCAGCAATCATCGGCAAGTGGCGGTCTTGGCGCCGACGACAGTGCTCACTTTCCAACACTTCGAAACTTTCAAAAAAAGATTTGCTGGATGGAATTTTGCGATTCGGGAACTCAACCGCTTTGTGTCCCCGGCCGATGTGAAAAATACCTTAAAAGAAACTCGCGAAGGCAAAGTGGATATTCTGATCGGCACGCATCGCTTGTTAAGCAAGGATGTGCAGTTCAAAGACTTAGGCTTGCTCATTGTTGATGAAGAACAAAAATTCGGTGTTGCCCACAAAGAACGAATTCGTCGCCTGAAAACCGAAGTCGACACCTTGACCCTTTCCGCAACGCCCATTCCGCGCACGCTGAACATGAGTCTCATGGGAGTTCGGGATTTAAGTTTAATCAATACCGCGCCTGTGGACCGCTTGCCGACACGAACTTTCATTTTGAAATGGGACGCCGACACCATTCGAAAGGCTATTTTGGGTGAAATTTCCCGCGGCGGCCAAGTTTATTTTATTCACAACCGAGTGCAAAGTATTTATGGCCTGGCCGATGAGCTGCGCGCCTTGGTGCCAGAGGCTCGAATCAAGGTCGGTCACGGCCAGATGGACGAAGAGCAACTGGAAAAAACCATGGTGCAGTTTTTTAATCATGAGATCGATATTCTCCTATGTACGACCATTGTTGAAAGCGGCATGGATGTCCCGCGCGCCAATACCATGTTTATTGATCAGGCGCACATGATGGGACTCAGTCAACTGTATCAACTGCGTGGACGCGTCGGTCGCAGCAAACAGCGCGCTTACTGTTATTTGTTATTACCAAAGTCAAAAAATTTGGATAAGGACGCGCAAGAGCGCCTGAAAGTAATTCAAGAAAATACTGCGCTTGGTTCTGGCATACGAATTGCGCAATATGATCTGGAGCTTCGTGGCGCTGGCAATCTCTTGGGCGAAGAGCAATCTGGCCACATCGATGCCGTTGGTTACGAGCTTTATATGGATCTATTGAATGAGGCCATTCATCAGCTTCGCGGCGAACCGATCGATGACGCCATTGAGCCCGAAATTAATTTGCGGGTGCCGGCGCTCATTCCAGACTCGTACATTTCGGATATTCGCTTACGACTTTCGTTTTACAAGGCCTTGGCAGATATTCGCTCATCTGATGATTTGGAAAAAATCGAAAATGAACTGAAGGATCAATTTGGCGAGCCCCCCGAGCCCACGCAAAATCTTATGGGCTTGATGCTGATTCGATCTCAGTGCAAAACGCTAGGTGTGAAAGATTTAAGTGCCGGGCTTAAGACAATTTCTTTATTGTTTTCGGAAAAGCCAAAACTAAATACTGAAATCGTCATCTCTTTGGCGATGAGACAGAATAAGAAATACAGCGTGACCCCAGACAACCGCCTAAACATCCGTCTTAACCAAATCACTTGGCCGGCGGTTTATGAAGAGCTCGAGTATCTTCTCAAGCTTTAAAATTCAAAGTGAAATCCAGCGCCAACATTCCAAGCGGTTTGCAAATCTGGATCTTCTGCAGAGTTTGAGGTGTTGTATTGAACACCATAAATATCTAGGAAAGAATTTTTGATTCCATAGCCCACATAAGCATCGCGGGCAGTGTCGGTGTCGATTTTGTCTAGGTGAATAGAGATTCCTGCGACCACTCCGATTGTGAGCGCGGTGGTACTTCCCTTTTGAATTCCCGTGTCAGTTTCTTTATAATTAAAATAAATGGCTTGGCCGGCAATAAAGGGGCTCACCCAGGGGCTTTTTCCTAAAACGTCTAACATGTATCCAAAAGTGATTCCATTTTTACTAATTGTTAGTGTTCCAGTTCCGCTGGAAACTCCGCCCACACCATATTGAGTATCTAAAAAAAAGGCACCAAGTCTTGTGTTGTATTGAGTGCCCAGGCTGGCCGTTACTAGGTTGCCTTGATTGCTACCAAAAATGGTTTGGTAGCTGGCCCCATCGGCTGGCGAGATGTAGGAGCTTGGATAAAAATTTTCATAATCGGCACTGAACCGCCAAGACCAATTTGATTTTCTTTCACTGTAGGGAGCGGCGGGGTCAGCGGCCACATGAACTTCGACCAAAGCCTCCGGGTCAAAAACTTCGTTTTCTTCCTCGAAATCAGAGGCAAGTCCGACGTGGGAGAAACAAAGCAATAGGCCTGTTGTGAGGACAACAAGACATCGGTCGAAATAAGGTCTAACTTTTAAGTTCAGCATATTTAGCACAGATATTATCCGCTAAAATAAGCATATGAGCTTTTCTTGCCGCTGGACATTCTTCATTGGTATTGGTCTTGTATTTCTAAACCTTCAGAGGGCTTCTGCCGAGCCTAACGTCCAGACCGAAAAGCCCGCCGTCACTAAATCAAATCCGCTGGCGGCAATTCAAGAAATGAGCCTTCAAGAAAAAGTTGGGCAACTTTTGTTTGTCGGAATCTCTGACACTAAATTGAGCGAAAGAACGGCCAAAGATTTGCGCGAAATTCAACCCGGTGCCGTTATATTATTTAAGCGAAATATCGTGAATCTCAAGCAAACAATCAAATTGACCCATGACCTGCGGTCCATCAGTCGGTCTTACGCTCAACTTCCGCTGCTGATTGCCACAGACCAAGAGGGCGGACGTGTCGCACGAATTGAGTTCACTCCTTCAATGCCAAGTCCGCTGGCCTTAGGAATGACGAAAGATGCCAAGATCGTTGAGTCCGTTTCTTTCGAGGCCGGTAAGTTTATGCGATACCTGGGTTTCAATATGAATTTGGCCCCCGTGCTTGATGTGCTTTTGGATGGGCGCTCGTCATTCATTGGCGAGCGTTCGTTTGGCGCCTCGCCGAAATTAGTTGGTGACCTTGGGTTGGCTTTCGCACAAGGCCAGTTGCGCGCGGGAATCATTCCGACTTCAAAACATTTTCCTGGCGCCGGATTATTGACTCAGGATCCGCACGTGCAGAAAGTTCAAACTGGTCCGTTTGCCGATGATGTTCTTTTGCCGTTCAAACAATTTGCTACGGTCTACCCAAGCGCTGTGATGCTTTCTCATTCATCTTATCCTTCGATCGATGACAGTGGCCTGCCCGCCACGTTTTCGTCTAAGATCGTCACGGATTTGTTAATTCGCACGCTGGATTATAAAGGACTGATCATTACTGATGATTTGCAGATGGGCGCGGTAAAACTTTTGGGGCCAGACGATTTAGGTAAGGTGACGGTGGGTGACCTCGCGGTGAAGTCCTTTTTGGCCGGCGCCGACCTTCTGATGGTGACCTGGGGCCCGAAAGAGCAAAAACAGGCTAAGGCGGCGCTCATTCACGCGGTTGAAAGCGGAAAAATTTCATTATCTGACTTAGATGCAAGAATTGTAAAAATCGCCAAAATTAAAAGCTTGGTCGCGCCCTTGGTACGCGTGCCCGCGTCGGTCGACAATCAGAATTCTTTTGAATCAAAAAACCTAGCGAACTTGGATGACAAAATCTTATCTATCAATTTGACTCGAGAGCTTAAGCGCTTCGAAAAGCCGACGCCAAACGAGCGCTACGTGGTTATTTCAAGAACGCCGCAATTTCGCTGGGCTTTCGAGCGAGCCCTGGGACGGTCTGTCGCGGCCATGGAATCGCAGGATTTTTTAAAATTAAACTCCGGCAGCGAAGCTGAAAAAAAGTTTTTGGCTGATTATGACTGCGTGGTGTTTCCAATTAACTCTAGAAAAGATGCTGTTTTTCTTAATTCTTTGAGTAAAGAGCTTCGCCAAAAAACCATTGTGCTGAACCTGACTTCGCCAGGATTGATTGATGCGAATGGCCTGCGGGGATTGGTCAACTTGTTTCATCCTCACGCGAATGCTGGTCGATTTTTAGGTGAATCATTTCGCGCGCCCGCGGCGCAGCCAGCCCAACAAAAATAATTAGTGCCGTCGCTCGTTCAGCAAATCCATCTCAGCTCGCAGGCGAGCAATTTCATGTTGCACTTTTTGCCATTGGACGTCGTCCATAGTTTCGTTAGCCAGTAAATTTTCGTTTTGTTTCAGGTGCTGCTCGATCACTTTTGCATCGATGTCTTGGCTGTAAACGGCCGTTTCCGCTAACACCGTCACGCCATCATTGCTGATTTGGCAATATCCCCAGGAGATCGCAACTTTTTGTGATTCGCCGGTTTTAAGTTTGTAACGCAAAATTCCCGCATCTAAAGTCGTCATCAGCGGAGCGTGCCCAGGTAAAATATGCAGTTCGCCGGCATAAGCAGGAAGTGTGATTTCTTCCAGCTCAGATTCGGCGACCACTTTTTTGTCTGGCGTAGCAAAGTACAATTTAAACATACAAACCAACCCGTTTTAAGCTGCGCCCCTCATGCGAGGCGCACAGTCATCAAACCAATTTTTTACCTTTTTCCACGGCCTCTTCGATGGTGCCAACCATGTAAAAAGCCTGCTCTGGAAGGGCATCATGCTTCCCTTCAAGAATTTCGCGGAAACCCTTAATGGTGTCCTTGATGTCAACATACTTGCCTTGCATACCGGTGAACTGTTCAGCAACGAAGAAGGGTTGGCTCAAGAAGCGCTGAATCTTACGCGCGCGTCCAACGACCAGCTTGTCTTCTTCCGACAATTCATCCATTCCTAAGATGGCGATGATGTCCTGAAGTTCTCTGTACCGTTGAAGAATCGACTGAACACCGCGAGCTGTATTGTAATGTTCTTGACCTACAACTTGGGGATCAAGAATCCTCGATGTGGACGTCAGGGGATGAACCGCAGGGAAAATCGCCATTGCCGCAATATCACGATCCAAGTTCGTCGTCGCATCCAAGTGAGCAAAAGTTGTTGCCGGAGCTGGATCCGTGTAGTCATCCGCGGGAACGTAAACGGCCTGCACTGAAGTGATCGATCCTTTTTTGGTCGAAGTGATGCGCTCTTGCATGCCGCCCATTTCAGTCGCCAAGTTTGGTTGGTATCCCACGGCTGATGGAATACGTCCCAAAAGTGCCGACACTTCGGCGCCCGCCTGGGTGAAACGGAAAATGTTGTCCACGAAGAAAAGTACGTCTTGATTTTTCACGTCCCGGAAATATTCCGCAACTGTTAGGCCAGTCAGCGCTACGCGCGCACGCGCACCTGGGGGCTCATTCATCTGACCATAAACCAGGGCTGTTTTTTTGATAACGCCCGACTCAGTCATTTCACGCCATAAATCATTGCCTTCGCGTGTCCGCTCTCCGACGCCAGCAAATACTGAGTATCCACCGTGCTCAGTGGCGATATTGCGAATAAGCTCTTGGATCAAAACAGTCTTACCAACGCCCGCACCACCGAACAGACCGATCTTTCCACCTTTTGCGTAAGGTGCTAAGAGGTCGACGACCTTGATCCCCGTCATCAGCATTTGTGCTGATGTCGCTTGATCTTCAAATTTTGGAGCCGCTCGGTGAATAGGCCAATGTTCTTTTGCATTCACTGGGCCGGCCTCATCCACGGGCTCGCCGATCACGTTAATAATACGGCCAAGAACCTCTTCGCCCACTGGAGTGGTGATCATTTTTCCAGTGCTCTGAACTTTTTCACCACGCGTAAGGCCTTCCGTCTGGTCCATCGCAATCGTGCGACAAACGCCGTCACCCAAATGTTGTGCCACTTCGAGGACAAGGTTGTACTCTTTATCGCTGATAAATTTATTAGTCACACGAAGGGCCGTGTTGATCGGGGGAAGCTCCTTAGAGGTGAAGGATACGTCCACCACTGGGCCCATTACCTGTGTTACTTTTCCGCTTAGCATCTGCATATGATCATGCTCCTTTAATTTTCTTTCCTCGCGCTTTTGCGCTGCCTGTTCTCACAGGGGTTTATAGTGCCTCGGCACCACTGACGATCTCGATAAGTTCCGTTGTAATTTTTTCTTGGCGAAGCTTGTTGTATGTCAACGTGAGTCGGCTCAACACATCTCTCGCGTTATTTGTCGCATTTTCCATGGCCGTCATGCGCGCCCCATGTTCTGCAGCAACGCTTTCGCTCATGCAGCGATAAACTTGGATGCTAAAATGTTTCACCAGAAGTTGATCAATGATTTGCTCTGGCTGAGGTTCAAAAATCATATCAATGGCGAAGCTTGGGGCGTGCGCTTCGGTGGCCACCAAGGTTTGTTTCTGCAAATCAACTGGCAGCAGCGTTTCACATACCACCGACTGGGAAATGGCCGATTTAAACTCATTATAAATTAAACGAATTTCATCATAATGACCATCAAGATAAAAACGCATGGCTTTTTCGGCAAATTTTGAAGCTAGCTCATAAGAAATGTCTTTGTCTAAACGCTGTGTCGCTTCCAAAACATTGAGCTTCTTTTTGGAAAAGAAATCCGCCGCGCGACGACCAATAAAAATCAGGTCGATGCTTTCGTACTTATCTTTGTTATTTTTGATGTACTGGTCAGTGAATTTATTGATCTGCGCATTAAATCCACCGCAAAGTCCACGGTCGCTGGATAAGACCATCAGCAAAACTTTCTTAACTTCTTGCTTTGGTATGATCAGCGGATGGTTGGCACGCTCAGTGATAGCAATGTTCGCAATCACCTTTAAGAGGGAGTGCGCATAGGGGCGCATGTTCACAATTTGATGTTGCGCCTTACGAAGCTTCGCCGCAGACACAAGCTTCATCGCCTTCGTGATCTGCTGCGTGTTCTTCGTTGATTCAATCCGCATTCGGATGTCTTTTAAACTAGCCACAAACTACTCCAGCTTATTAGGCTTTGAAGATTGATTTAAATTCGTCAAAAGCCGATTTCAGCTGGCCCTTTGTTTCATCCGTAATTTGTTTTTTCTCGGCGATGTTTTTTAACACATGGCTGTATTTAGTTTTCAAAAAGTCGAGCGATTCTTTTTCATATCGCTTCACTTCTG
>Ga0364880_10344_pt1 | contig 19821 bp, 13 predicted proteins | sample ExccelJu500001D3_5_FD_206927 | JGI IMG/M metagenome (GOLD analysis project Ga0364880, IMG submission 206927) | Enriched cells from Trout Bog Lake Hypolimnion, Wisconsin, USA - BchlTB.July30.5000.01.D3 | ecosystem: Environmental > Aquatic > Freshwater > Lake > Hypolimnion/Profundal zone | place... | reverse complement strand
TCACCCCAATTTAAAGATTGTTTAAATTTAAAATTATGCTCCATGTTATAACCTCCTCAATTTAAATGTTAAGCCAGTTGTAAGAATAAAGCACATCAATAAAATTAATCTTCATACACTTCAGTTAAATTATTTGGTAGAAATATTATTGGCATAAGACAAATATGAAGAGTGGTCTGGCTATTTGTAAGAAACATTCAAACCTCCCTCCCCCCTATCATTTTCTCCATCAACGCAATCTTCTCATCCTTCTCCTTTAACAATGCCTCATACAACCTTTCATTTTTTTCCACCTGCTCCATCAGTTTATCCAAAGGATTAAAAGTGCAGTTATTATTATTGATATTAACCGGGGAATCACTTGTATTCGATCCTTCATAATTATTCTGAATATTCAAAACCGCCTTTTCCTCATCAAAATTCTTAAAAGCTTCCACAGGTACTTTTAATACTTTAGATATTTCAGCCAGTAATTTATCATCAATTTCCTCTTTTTGCTCCAGCAATGATATTTTGCGCTGGCTCCATTCATCCCCAAGTTCAAATGCCAATGCCTCTTGTTTGACCCCATCATTTCCCGAAACCTCTTTACGTTACGGCCTGGTGTATTGATTTTTCCATAGTTATAATTTATGTACTACAAATATATCTAAAAGAAATAGGATAAAATAGCGGTGTATTTTTAGTAATTTCGCAGGTTCGCAAACAAAAAAAATATTATAAATCAACATTCCCAACATGTCCATATCAACAACTCAACATACAACCTACCCCGTAATGGAATCCTTCTATACCCTCCAGGGGGAAGGTGCTCATCAGGGCCGTGCGGCTTATTTTATCCGTCTGGGTGGATGTGATGTGGGTTGTACCTGGTGCGATGTGAAAGATAGCTGGGATGCAAGCAAACACCCGATATATAGTGTGGATGAAATTATTGCCAAAGCAGAATCTGAAATCAATAATCCGGCATCCAAAAAACTGGCCGTGATTACCGGCGGGGAACCGCTCCTCCATCAGCTGGATGCCCTTACTGCCGCTTTGCAGGCGAAAGGCTTTGAAACCAATATGGAAACTTCCGGCTCTTCTCCCCTTAGCGGGCACTGGAACTGGATCTGCTTATCCCCTAAAAAATTTAAACAACCCCTGCCTGAAATTGTGCCCCTGGCGCATGAACTGAAAGTAGTGGTCTTTAATAAACATGATTTTGAATGGGCTGAATCTTTTGCCAAACAGGTATCCCCTACCTGTAAACTATACCTGCAGCCAGAATGGGATAAAAAAGAACAAGTCACCCCGCTGATCATTGATTATATCAAAGCCCATCCGCAATGGCAACTGAGCCTGCAGATTCATAAATACATCAATGTTCCATAAGCATTTTGACAAGTTTTCCTGACATCTTTAATTGACACATTACCGGTGAAAGGGAATTACCATGGCCGTATTTGAGTACTATCATCTTCCTGTCTGAGTAAGTCCTGACTATGGCCAGCGCCCTACCTGGCTCTGACCTGGTTATGACCAAGTCCGTCAATTAACGGACTTGGTCATAACCAGGTTATACTCAGGTCATAGGCTGCCCATAGTTAGGAATTGTTCAGATACTACCCGGATCATAGCCAGATTATGTTCAGTAGTTTACCTTATAGCCTTTAGTATTATTCCTGTTACAAAACTGCTAAATAGGAGATTTTTAGAAAGGGCACCCGTTATATCCTTTTCCCATGGCGGATTTAACAATCTCTCTGCTCTCTTTTTTCCGATATTGCTTTTTCAATCTTTATATGAAAAAGCTATTTTTTTTATTTCTTGTATTAGGATTTCTGGCAGCAAATGCGCAAAATTATGACCCCACTGCTGTTCAGCCCAGAACCATTGCCCTGTACCGCAAAGTGCTGGATAAAATGGCGGATGGCTATATTAAAGAATCAGTTCCTGCCTTACAGAAAATCATTGCACTGGATACCAGCTTTGTGGATGCCTACCTTTCGCTGGCGGGGGCATATGGCGAACTGAAAGATTACAATAATGCCGTGCTGTTCTATGAAAAAGCCAGAACAAAGGATGCCGATTATTTTAAAATTTATAACCTGCCGTACAGTATTAACCTGGCGGGATTGGGCAGGTTTCAGGAGGCGTTGACTGCTATTGATACCTTTATGGCTATCCCCAATATCAGCAGCCGTAGTGTAAAAAGTGCACAATACCGTCATGCCTGTTACTCTTTTGCGGTGGATTATCACCTGCATCATCCTAACCTGAACTATGTTTTTGAACCACAAAACCTGGGCGATAGTGTTAATTCCCCGCAATCTGAATATTATCCTTCCCTGAGTATTGATGATAGTCTGCTGGTATTTACCCGCCGTGGAACCGGTGCCCGGGAAGACTTTTTTGAAACCACTCTTAAAAATGGCATCTATTCCAAAGCTAAACTGATTAATGGGGATATTAACCTGGAACCTTATAAAGGGGCCATTACCGTTTCGGCTGATGGCAGCTGGCTGATCTTTGCTGGAAACTTTGCCAAAGGGATGGGCAATTTTGATATTTATATTTCTTACCTGACCAACGACGGATGGAGTGAACCCCAGAATATGGGACCGGAAATTAACAGTGATTTCTGGGACAGTTCTCCCTGCCTGAGCCCGGATAACCGGGTACTGTATTTCAGCAGTAACCGCCCCGGTGGTTTTGGCGGAAAGGATCTTTATTACAGTGTACGGCTATCCAATGGGCACTGGTCGGCCGCTAAAAATATGGGTGCCCTGATTAATTCAAAAGGGGATGAAACTGCCCCTTATATCCATGCAGATAACCAGACTTTATACTATACTTCTGATGGATTACCTGGTTATGGGGGTACCGATTTATTTGTGTCGAAAAAAGATACAGCCGGCAACTGGCAAGCCCCGGAAAACCTGGGCTTCCCCATTAATACCATTGAAAATGAAGGGAGTATCTGTGTTTCCTCCAATGGGACTACTGCCTATTATGCAAGCGACCGGGCAGATAGCCGTGGCGGGCTTGACCTCTACCGTTTTGTATTGCGGGAAGACTTGCGTCCGCACCAGACCTTATATGTGAAGGGTAAAGTGTTTGATGCGAAAACCAAAGCTGGACTACCCTGTGCTGTGGAGCTGATTGAAAACAGTAATAACCGTACTTTAATGCGGATACAGTCGGATGAAAGCGGTAAATACTTTATTCCGTTGCCTGCGGGTAAGGACTATACGTTTACTGTAAACCGGAAGGGATACCTGTTCTATTCGCAGTTATATGAACTGAGTAAAAAAGCAGCCGATAGTACTTACCAGAAAGATATTGCACTGGAACCACTGGCTGAAAATGCCTCGTTAGTGCTCCGGAATATCCAGTTTAATACCAATTCCTTTGAGTTGTTGCCTGGCAGTTATGTGGAACTGAATAAACTGCTGGAATCGATGAATGATAATCCTACTATCCATATCCGCATCAATGGGCATACCGATAATACCGGAAATGAAAACGATAACCTGGTACTTTCCCAGAAAAGAGCGAGGGCGGTGGCACAGTTCCTCTCCGATCATGGTATTGACGTGAAACGGTTAAGTTATAAAGGACTGGGTTCATCGGCTCCTATTGCGGATAATACGACAGAAGCAGGAAGAGCGGCGAACAGAAGGACAGAAATCGTAATTACTTCTTTACAGTAATGGCCTGTTATATAAAGCATTTTTTTAGTTTTATAAATTAATTTATATTTAATTTATAAACTATCGAAAGGAATGTATAACGAAGAGATTTGCCGCATAGCATTGACGATGATCCGTGGAATTGGGCCTGTTCAGGCAAAGAACCTGATAGCTCATTTTGAATCTGCCAGTGCCGTTTTCAAAGCGTCAAAAAGAGACCTGAGCCGTATTGAAGGGATTGGAGAAATCCGTGCGAAAGATATCAAAGCATTCGACCTGTTTTCCGATGCTGCTGCTGAAATTGCTTTCTGTGAGAAACACCATATTGAACCTTTATTTCTGACGGATAAACATTACCCACAGAAACTACTGCACTGTTATGATGCACCTACCCTGCTCTATTACCGCGGTAATGCCGATCTGAATGAACAAAAAATCATTAGTATTATCGGTACCCGTAATAATACGGAATATGGCAGGCAGGTAACAGAAAATATTGTAAAAGGGCTGGCAGGTTTACCGGTGCTGATTGTAAGCGGACTGGCTTTTGGGATTGATTCTATTGCGCATAAAGCGGCATTGCAATACCAGTTGCCTACTGTGGGTGTTTTGGCACATGGGATGGATACCATCTACCCTTCGCAACATAAATCAATGGCGAAGGACATGTTGCTGAACGGGGGATTACTCACAGAATTCAGGCAAAACACCAAACCCGATAAACATAATTTTCCACGGCGTAACCGCATCGTCTCCGGGATTTGTGATGCCACTATTGTAGTAGAAACCGCTGCCAAAGGCGGGAGTATGATTACCGCTGAACTGACCTATAATTATAACCGGGAATTATTTGCAGTGCCAGGTAAATTGACAGACCCAAAAAGCAGTGGCTGCAATAAACTGATCCATCAGAATAAAGCACTGATGTTTACTTCAGTTGAACATTTTTTATTGGAAATGGGTTGGGATACTCCCCAAAAACCAAAGCCTGTAAAACAACCTGCCTTATTTACAGATTTGAATGAAGAAGAGAAAATAATTGTGGAACTGTTGGCGCAGCAACCCTTTGTCTGCATTGATGAACTCTACCTGAAAAGCGGATTAAGCAGTAGTTCCGTTGCAGCTGCTTTATTAAACCTGGAGATACAGAATTTGGTTTGCGGGTTACCGGGGAAAAGGTATCAGCTGGTGCGGGATTTATAAAGGCCACCCAAAATCCAGGGCAGCCTTTTATTAATACAGAACCAACACAACAAGAAATTTTCTACCGAAGGGTTACTCTTAAACCACCCTGTAACCATCTTCCGGGCATGGGTGTTCCCAGAAAATCATTATAAGAGGTATTGAACAGGTTATCTGCTTCGGCAAATGCGGTGAGTATATTTTTAATAATACATGCATCTGCTTTTACATTCATCACAAAATAATTACCGGTTACAGGAGCCAGTACAGCGGTTCCTGTCTGCGGGGTTCTTACTTTGTATATTCCATTCACACTTATTCCGTAAAACGGGGTTTGGTACTTTACAGAAAAATTAGCCAGGAATTTGGCAGCAGAGGATACATAGAGTGTAAGTGGCCCATTATTGCTCACCGCATCCAGCCATAATAAACCGGCGGTGGCAGAGAGGCTTTGCTTGTTAGCCAATGGTTGCATCACCTGCATATCCAGTTCTGCTCCGGAAGTAGTAACCTGCGACACATTTTTGGCCAGTAAATAATTACCGTTGGGTACCAGGTTTGACTGCCTTGGCATATCTGCATAAGGGGTAGCTGCCCAATCAATCAATCCATTACAAAACCGCTGAAATACACCCAATGAAATCTTTGCATGTTTATACACAAACCAATCGGCACCGGCTTCATAATTAAATGTTTTTTCGGGCGATAAATTCGGGTTACCGATTGATCCGCTGGTAACCAGTGGCTGGTTATAACTATTATACAATTCGGTAAAATCCGGGTTACGGAAAGTACTGCCCGCACTGGCCCTTAATTGTATTTTATTTTTCCGGTAACTCAGGTTAATCTGTGGCACCACTACCCAACCACTCACTTCCGTCCAGTCGAACCGCAGCGACCCATTCACAGATAGATGCGGGGTGATGGACTGCTGAATAATTCCAAAACCTGCTACCTGATTTACAGTATGCTGGCCGCGGTCATTCGAGTTAATATTCCTGCTGATATAATTCACCCCACCGGTCAGGCTGGTTTGTGTACTCACGGTATGCTGATACACGGCATCCAGCTGAAACAGGTTGGAGAAACTGGAATTGGCAGGGGACAGGCTGCTGAATTTATAATTGTCTTCCGTATTCTTAAATCCGGCTGCAACAGAAAACTGGTCCTTATTTTTCCGGTATACCAGGCTCACCTGGTTCCAGCATGTTTTTACCCTTTCCCTTGCGGTATCAAATACAAATGAGGTATAAAAATTCTGGGCAGCAAAGCGGCGGTCGTCATAAGAAGAACGCCAACCCAGGTTCCAGTTGCCGGCCTGTTTACTGGCAGAGGCAGACAATAAATGGTCGTGTATATAACCGGTAATCCCCCTTTCCTGCTGTCCATCTGCATTATTGGTTACCCCAGCAATCTGGAATACGGTGGTTTTGCCGGCAGACAAATGCTGAAAAGATCCATTGATCAATCCAAAATCTCCGGTACTGATTTGTGCTGCAGTCCCGCTTTGTTTTTTTGCATTTTTTGCAAATGCTTTGGTGGTAATATTAATAACCCCACCCACTGCATCAGATCCATATATGGCAGCAGAAGGTCCTTTTAATACTTCAATTTTATCTATTTCATCCGGACTAACAGGTATATACCCTGTAAAATGCCCGGTATTGGGATCGTTCAAACGCAATCCATCCAGTATCACCAGCACCTGCTGAAAGGTACCGCCCCGCATGGAAATATCACTCTGGGCACCCATGGCACCGCGGCTCTGGACTTCAATTCCGGGTATATAGCGCAGAAGCTCGTCTATGGACCGTACCGGCAATGCGGCAATATCTTTTCCGGTTAACACAAAAATATTCCTTCCGGTTTTAGAAGCATTTACTTCAGTTAATGTGCCCGTAACGGTAACAGGGTCCAGCGCAGTTTCCTTCTCCTGCCCAAATCCTTTTCCTATTAAATTACACAGTACTAAAGAAATAATGATTTTTTTCAAAACGGTTTTTTTGGTGAGCGGCAAAAATAGAGAATACATTCATTTTATACATATAATACATTATTGTATATATATTATTATTAAAGTTTTAAATGTATTTTATACACAGTAGTGCTGTTTTTTATTGCCCTTTTTTGCCGGTACCTGCCTGCTTTACGGTTATGCTGTAAGAACAGAAGCGCATCATTTCAAAAAAAACGCAGGTTTCCTTAAAAAGGCATTAAACTATTTTTTTAGTACAATAATTTATTTGATTCTTTCCTGCCCGTTTGGGCGCAATTGTTCCGCTCCTTATCTTTGCCCATGGCAACAATAAAATCTCCCCGCACTAAAAAAGAGACTTCCCGTTTATTTGGTGAAGGTTTAACCTTTGATGATGTTTTACTTATGCCTGCATATAGTCAGGTATTACCCAGAGAAACAGAAATACGCACACAGCTAACCAACGACCTTATTTTGAATGTACCCATGCTATCGGCTGCTATGGATACCGTTACAGAAGCTAACCTGGCTATTGCACTGGCCCGTGAAGGCGGACTGGGTATTCTGCATAAGAATATGAGTATTGAAAAGCAGGCAGAACAGGTACGTAAAGTGAAAAGAAGTGAAAGCGGAATGATTGTTGACCCGATTACCTTACGTGTGGATGCTACGATTGGGGATGCCCTGCAACTGATGAAAGAAAATAAAATTGGCGGGATTCCGATCGTGGACAAGGACCAGTATCTGGTGGGTATTTTAACCAATCGCGACCTGCGCTTTGAAACTTCCAATAAAAAAGGGAAAGTGAGTGAAGTGATGACTAAGGAAAACCTGATCACGGCACCTGAAGGGACTACCCTTAAAAAAGCAGAAACCATTCTCCGCAATTATAAAATTGAAAAATTACCTGTGGTGAGCAAACAGGGTAAACTGATAGGTTTGATTACCTATCGGGATATATTACAAATACGCAATTACCCCAATGCGGTAAAAGATTCTATCGGCCGCTTACTGGTAGGGGCTGCACTGGGTATTACAGGTGATCTGATAGAAAGAGCTGCTGCTTTACAGCAGGTGGGTGTGGATGTGGTTACTTTAGACAGTGCACATGGGCATCACCAGGGGGTAATCAATGCAGTGAAGCTTTTAAGAAAGAATTTCAAAAACTTACAGATTATTGCAGGTAATATCGGTACCGGGCCAGGGGCACTGGCATTGGCTGCAGCTGGGGCTAATGCTGTTAAAGTGGGTATCGGGCCGGGTTCTATCTGTACCACCCGTATTGTAGCTGGTGCCGGGGTACCCCAGTTAACCGCTATCATGGAAGCCAGTAATGCTTTAAAAAGCAAGGGTATTCCGGTAATTGCAGATGGGGGTATCCGTTATACAGGGGATATGGTGAAGGCCCTGGCTGCCGGCGCCAATACCGTAATGATGGGCTCTGTTTTTGCAGGGGTGGAAGAAAGCCCGGGTGAAACCATTATTTATGAAGGCAGAAAATTCAAGGAATACCGTGGTATGGGTAGCGTGGGTGCTATGAGCAAGGGCAGCAGCGACCGTTATTTTCAGGATGTGGAAGATGATATTAAAAAGTTTGTACCGGAAGGTATTGAAGGCCGTGTGGCCTATAAAGGCAACCTGAGTGAAATTGTGTACCAGTTTGTGGGTGGCTTAAGGGCTGGTATGGGTTATTGCGGGGCTAAAACCATTAAAGACCTGCAGCAATCTACTTTCATTAAAATTACCAATGCAGGTATGAAAGAAAGCCATGCACATGATGTGGAAGTAACCAAAGAATCTCCTAATTACAGCAGAAAATAATTAAAAGATTTGCTGCATAAATCCTAAAGAGGTGGTATCACAGGATACCGCCTCTTCTTTTTTTGCATTATCCATACTTACTAAACATTTATTTATTTGCTATTTATTTTAATCTGTTTTGCAACTGTTTAACCCTATTTCCGTTCATCAATCAATTGCTCTAAAATAAGGCATTCCGCAGTTTTTTGCGTATATTTAACCCTTTAAAACACCTGTTTAAAGATGAGAAAATATATCCTTTTTTTTGCTTTTTGTCTACTGGCTGCTGCCCTGCAGGCACAGTATAAAACCAGCAGTTACCTGTATGATGCAGCTGCGGTTCCGCGCGACCATCCGCTTGATTTTATCCGTATGAAACTGGATCTTTCGCTGGTACCGGAACAGGGATTGGTAAAAGGAAGGGTAACCCATTACTTTACACCTTTACGCCCCTCCGTTGCTTCTTTTTTCCTGGATGGAATTCAGATGAAAGTTTCTGAAATATGGCTGAACGGAAAACCGGTGGGATACCATACCGACAGTGCCGGTATTACCATTACCCCGGCTACCCCACTGGTATGGAATACGACTGATAGCCTGACGATACAGTATGAAGCCAGTCCAAGGCGGGGCCTCTATTTTATAGGATGGAATGATAAAACCAATCTGAGCAGAAGACAGGTATGGAGCCAGGGGGAAGGGATTGATAACCGTTGCTGGATACCTATGTATGATGAACGGAATGATAAATTACTGACCGAATTAAACGTAACTTTTGACAAAGACTATAAAGTACTGAGCAATGGTACGTTGAAAAGTAAGACCCTGAACAGTAATGGCACTATTACCTGGGATTATGCCATCAGCCATCCGCAGGCCCCATACCTGATTATGCTGGGTATTGGTAAATATGATATTAAAGAAACAAAATCGGCTTCCGGTGTTCCTTTACACCTGTATTATTATCCGGAATGGAAGAACCGGGTGGAACCTACTTTCCAGTACAGTGAAGCCATGTTTAATTTTATTGAAAAAGAAACCGGTCTGGCATACCCCTGGGAAAGCTATTCCCAGATACCGGTACAGGATTATATGTTTGGTGCCATGGAAAATACCACGGCTACCATTTTCGGGGATTTTTATATGGCAGATACCCGTGGTATTTTAGACCGCAACTATGTAGCTGTTAATGCACATGAACTGGCACACCAGTGGTTTGGGGATTATGTTACTGCCCGCAGTGATGCACACCAATGGTTACAGGAAAGCTTTGCCACTTATTACAATATGAATTTTGAAAGGGAAGCATTTGGTCAGGATTACTTTGACTGGTCACGCCGCGGTGCTCAAAATGCCTCCCTGGATGAATCTACACGTAACAAATTTGGCGTGGCACACAGTGAAGGGGGCGGTACGCGTATATACGGCAAGGGTGCTTTTATGCTGAATATGCTGAAATATGTGGTGGGTGGAAGGGAAGCGTATAACCATGCCATACAGTATTACCTATTAAAACATCCTTACCAGAATGTGGATACCCATGATTTACTGATTGCTTTTGAAGAGAGTACAGGAATGCAGCTGGACTGGTTCTGGGAGGAATGGTTTGTACGTGGTGGTGAACCGGAATACCAGGTAAGCTTACAGGATTTCGGGAATACCGCCCAGTTATTGGTGCAGCAGACCCAGGAATTGACTCCTGTTACGGGCTACAAAAATGGTTTGTATAAAATGCCGGTGAATATTGAAGTGGCTTATACCGATGGTAGTACTGATACCAAACAATATATGGTGGAAGAACAGTCGCAACTGATTCCGTTTGACCTGCCTGCACATAAAAAAATAGCGTTTGTTTTATTTGACCCGGGTAATGAGATCATGAAATCAGTGCATTTTTATAAACCCTATACCATGTTGCGTGCCCAGGCATTTAAAGCAGCTAACCTGCTGGACCGCTATGATGCAGTAGTGGCTATGCGGAGTACCGATATACAGCAAAGAAGGGCAGACCTGATACAGTTGTTTCACCAGGAGAAATTTTATGCCATTAAAAATGAAGTATTGTCTCAGTTAGCCAATGACGCAGATGCCAGTAGTATACAGTTGCTGAAAGAAGGATTGGCAGATGCTGATCCGGCAGTCAGAAAAGCGGCTTTGAAATATACCAATCCGGATGCAACCGGTTTATTGCCACAGGTGGAAGCATTGCTGACAGATTCCTCTTATGATATTATAGAAAGCAGTTTACAGAAATTGTATGATGCCCATCCTGAAAAAGCTGCCCTGTACCTGGCTACAACCAAAAATACAGAAGACAACCTGGGTAAAAATGTACTGGTAAAATGGCTGGAGATCTCCTATTACAGTACCGGTAAAAAACAGTATGCCGATCAGCTGGTAAGTTTAACCAGTACCGGGTATGAATTCCGTACCAGGGTAAATGCGATGAATGCCCTGAAACGCTGCGGTTACCTGAATGAAACATTGATTGCCAATATGATAGATGCGGTATTGAATCCGAATAACCGGTTAGGCGGTGTAGCGGCTGATATCTTAAAATATGAAGCAGCTGTGCCTAAAAACAAGAAAGCGATTAATAGTTATGTGGCCGGGCAACAGTGGTTGGACTGGCAAAAAAAGATATTGGACGCTTATAACTTTTAAAGCTGGGATTGTAATCTTTAAAAGTATTTATCATAAAAAGGGCTGCCCCAATTGTTTGAGGCAGCCCTTTCTGTTATTTTCAATTGCTCTGTTTTACTGCAGTGGAATCTTTTACAATTGGTTGTGCATCAAAAAGATTTCGTGAACAAGCCAATACTATTTCAAAATTGCTTCAATCCTGTCCAGCTCTTCCTTGTCAAAATGAGTATTTTTTAAACAGGCAATACTGTCCAGCAATTGTTCCGGCCTGCTGGCACCTATCAGAACACTGGTCACCCGTTTATCTTTTAATAACCAGGCCAATGCCATTTGTGCCAGGGATTGTCTGCGTTCAATGGCAATTACATTCAGTGCTTTAATTTGCTCTATTTTATCTGCTGTAATATCTTCTGCATTTAGGGAACCACCTCTGGAAGCTCTTGAACCTTCGGGTACCCCATTCAGATAACGGTTGGTGAGTAATCCCTGTGCCAGTGGTGAAAAAGGTATACAACCCACTCCATGTTCTTCCAGTACATCCAGCAGTCCTTCTTCTACCCAACGTACAAACATAGAATACTTGGGTTGGTGGATCAGGCAGGGGGTTCCCATCCTTTTTAATAATGTAATAGCTTCTGCTGCTTTATCAGCCGGGTAATTAGAGATCCCGGCATACAATGCTTTTCCCTGCCGTACAATCAGGTCCAAAGCCCCCATGGTTTCTTCCAGTGGGGTGAGCGGGTCAGGGCGGTGATGGTAAAATATATCCACATAGTCCAGTTGCATCCGTTTCAAACTCTGGTCCAGGCTGGATACCAGGTATTTCTTAGAACCCCAGTCGCCATATGGCCCATCCCACATGGTATACCCTGCTTTCGAAGAAATGATCAGCTCATCCCTGTGTGTACTAAAATCTTCTTTCAGCAGTTTGCCAAAATTGCTTTCTGCACTGCCGGGAGGAGGGCCATAATTATTAGCCAGATCAAAATGCGTAATACCCTGGTCAAATGCTGTATGGAGTATTTTACGGTAATTACTGCGTTCATTCACATCACCAAAATTCTGCCATAAGCCCAATGATAATGACGGTAACTGTATACCCGATTTACCGCACCTGCGGTATTGCATTTGCTGGTAGCGACCCTGATCTGCTGTATATGACATGCATTGGAATTTTATATGAAATTAGGGATAATTTATCCGCTTGCAGGATTCAGGGGTATTCATTTACCTTTACATGATTAAAAATTAATTTGTGAAACACCGGTCCGTTTATTGTCTTATTCTTTTATAAAAAAACGGGAATACAAATTTATCACTGCCTTAGTATCCGGACCTGAAAACTTTATTTTAAATACGTTTTTCTATGAATCAAAGAATTGTACTGAACAGCCGGCCAAACGGGCTACCCAATGCCGGTAATTTCAGGTTTGAAGAGTTGGAAATTCCGGCTATTAGTGATGGACAGGTTTTATTGAAAACCCTGTATGTTTCTGTAGACCCTTATTTAAGGGGCAGAATGAACGACAGTAAATCTTATATCCCCCCTTTTCAGGTTGACAAACCTTTGGAATCTGGAATTATTGCAGAAGTAGTGGAAAGTAAAAATAGTGATTTTGCAAAAGGGAGCTTTGTGCTGGGATCACTGGCCTGGCAGGAATACCAGGTTTCTTCCGGTAAAGGGCTCACTATTGTTAATGCGTCCATAGCTCCCCTTACCGTTTTTTTAGGGGCGATGGGCATGACAGGGCTTACTGCTTATTTTGGCTTAACAGAAATAGGAAAGCCTAAACCAGGAGAAACCCTGGTAGTATCCGGTGCTGCGGGTGCAGTAGGTACGATGGCTGGACAGATTGGCAAAATACTGGGATGCCATGTAGTAGGTATTGCGGGCAGCAATGAGAAAGTGGTATTAATTAAAAACAAGTTTGGGTATGATGAGGGCATTAATTATAAGATTACTTTAGACATGGAAGCTGCCATTGCTAAAGCCTGCCCCAATGGAGTGGATATTTATTTTGACAATGTAGGCGGACAAATTTCAGATGCGGTGATTGCCAATATCAACAAATATGCGCGCATTCCTTTATGTGGTGCTATATCCTTGTATAATGCTACTGAACCACCCTTGGGACCAAGGATTCAACCTGCACTGATTAAAAACAGTGCCCTGATGCAGGGATTTATCATTAGTAATTATGCAGCCAGATTTCCGGAAGCTATGGCGAAGTTAAGCCAATGGTTTACAGAAGGTAAAATACAATATACAGAAACCGTTGTGGAAGGTTTCCATAATATTCCATCTGCATTTATCGACCTGTTTAAAGGAAAGAATGAAGGCAAAATGATTGTAAAGATTTAGCCTCCCATTACATTACTTTATACATCCGGTAGGCGGAATTAATATAATCTGCCGGATCAAAAGTTTTATCAAAAGTATCTTTCAGGCTGTTCAGCCTTGTTTCCAGGGATGCCATTCTGGGGCCCAGGTCCTTATCTGTTTTATACTTACTGATCAGTTTATCATATTGTGCAACATGCAGATTCATTTCTGTAAGCAGTTCCCCATATTTCAGTTTTAAATCGCGGATACTGATTAACTCAAAATATAATTTTTCCTTCCAGTCCTTCGGATTCTCTTTTTTGATATTCAATACCAACTGTGAAGCTTTCTGCCGAAGGGATGTCAGGTAGATATATCTTTTATCGGCATCATTTTCCAGTGTAAACTGTTCATTAAACTGCTTCTCATCCACGTTAATCAGTTGCAGGTTATGCTTCAGGGATGCTCCGTATTGTTTCTGCAGATTTTCAAGAGCAAGGGTATAGGATTCCCAGTTGTTTTCTATTTTAGACCGGTCTGCCTCAAATAAACTAAGTGTAATGGTTAACTGAAACATTTTTTCGCTTTCATCTTTCAGCTCCCTGTGCCTTCTTGCAATAGTATTGATATAGTTAGACATGCCTGAAAACACTACCTGCGAAGCGCCGCTTGTTAATAATGATAAGGAACCTGCAGTTTGTGAAACTGACAGCATATTATCCAGTGTTTTAAGGTATATATCGTTGGCTTTATTCTTATCTATAAAATCCTTAAAACTTTTAAACCACTCCTGATAACCGGGATAGGTTACAGGATTGCCAACCTGACTCAATTCACTGAAAAAGTTACGTGTAGCATTAAAAAGGATCAGGGGTTTTATCTCCCTTTCCATGGATAATAAATTAATCAAAGCAGACTGGTCATTGGCCTGGTAAATATTCAGTTCATTTTCTTCAATGGCTTTCTGTTTGTCTTCTACCACCTGCACCCTTTCCAATAGTTTCTCTGCTTTTTCTTTCGCACTGGAGGCTGATAAAATCATACTGTCCAGCTTATCCACTTTTAAATCAATATGCCTGATGGTAGAATCAATGGCCGTGGTTTTACTGTTCAATCCGGCCTGAATATCATTCAGGATTTTATCTTTAATGGTACGCTCATACAATAAAGTATCTCCTGCATTCTGTGCAAAACTGACTATAACAAACACTAAAGCAGGAAAAAAAAGGTAAAGTTTCTTCATGAAATTATTTTAATCTGTTTATTAACAGGAGTCATCATTTGTGGTGTTACCAGAACGGGTATCATCACCTGGTGTTCTTTCAAAATCTGAAACATCATTTTCTAAACATCCAAATTTGATACCAAAACTTGTATCATCAAATAAAATACCAAAATATTATATTCCTTACCGGAAATTTGAAATGGGCAAATGCATGATTTAGAAAGGTTAACACACAAATAAAACAGGCCGGGAATAATCCCGGCCTGTTTTATTGCTTATAAATATCGTATTTACTTTGTCAGGTTTACTGATTGGATTGTACTACTTCATAAGCATCCATTCCATTCATAGAAATGGGCTGATAATAGACATTATTGTAAACCATGATATCCTGTCCATTTATCTGTTGTTCCTGAACACCTACCGGTAACTGATTAACGATAGCGCCAACCGGAGCTGGAACCACCTGATAATTTTGTCCGTTGTATATATAAAAGATACCCGCATAATAGTAATAGGTATCATTGCCAACCAAAGGTGTTTCATAACCATCTGGCAGGTAATTTACAGTAGCTCCTATTGGAGGCGCAACTACCATATACCTTCCGTTGGAAGGTAAATAATAACATCCGTTATCATAATAATACCATTGGCTTCCTATATAAAAACGGAAAGCATTGGCAGTAAGGTAAGGCAGGTAAAATCCAAAGGGATGCCAGCTTGGGCCCCAGTAAAATGGATGGTAAGGATGGTAATTATAAGGATGCAATCCCTGATAAGCACCGGTATGATACATATTTACACGTTCATTTTGACGAATATTAATATTCGCATGAACATCTATATTTTCCCTGACTGCAGGATGAAAATCATGATTACCAATATTCACTCCACCACCATTGATGGTTCTGTTATCATACCCTTGCACATTTCCATTACCACGGTCATTCCTGCCTTCAGGACTGGCATATCGGTTATCCACGTTATTATTCCTGTTTTCCTGAGGAACCGGTGTAACAGGCCTGTTACCACCTCCATTGTTCATATTCCTGTTTTCCTGCTGAACCGGTGCAGTAACCGGAGCTGCTTGTTTATTACCCCCATTATTTAGATTCCTGTTTTCCTGTTGAACTGGGGCAGCGTTTGTACGGGTTGGTTGTGCAGGAGCAGCAGAACGGTTATTGCCTGCATTAAAATTAGAATGATTAAATTTTTGTGCTGTCACTTCTTGTGAAGAGCAGATTCCAGCAAGCAATAAAAATCCGGTTGCTGCAGATAATACTATATGATTAGAGTGTTTCATAACAATAATTGATTGGTGTGCGTTATTTTTTTACTGGAATTATATGAACAGCAGCCAGCTTAATTTTCTTTGCCTGAGGCGCTGCATTAAATTCAAATACAGCATTCGGGATAACCGGGTTAATCTGCCAGTCTGTAAAATCTGCTTCAAACTGAGGATTACCTTCCCTGGCAGTATAAACGATTACTTCTTTCAGGGGTAATGAATAGGCATCATTTGAAATCCAGAACTGAAAAGATTTATCTTTAGCAATACCGGCAATATGAAAACATTCTTTCCCGTCCACTTTAGTTGTTCCCAGAAATACAAGTTCTTTTGATTCTGCAATCAGATCATCCACAAATGTGGGATAAAAGAAATCGGATAAAGGAAAATCTATTCCATAATTTTTATGAACAGAATCGATCATATTTATGATAGATAAAGGAGCACTGATCTGTGCATATTGATTTTTGTCTACAGAATAATAGGTAAGTACAGACCCGTTAAAATAAAAAGAACGGCTGCCTTTATCACCTTCTGAAATAGCCAGTAATTTATCCGGCCCATGCATGTACAGCTTTTCTTCATCAGAGTGTTTGATCAATCCCAGATGTTTGGTATGTACATCATAGATTGAACTGACCTTAACACTGCAGGAAGCAAGGTCTCCAATAACAGCACTCATCCTGTCCAGTATGGAAACTGCAACAGTGTCAATTTTACTGGTTTGTGCAGATACCTGGCTTACCAGTACACAAATAAGCATAAAAAAAACTAATTTCTTTTTCATTTTTCCACTTTTTAGGGTTTACCGGGCAATTCAGATGATTTTAAAAATGAAATTTGCGCCGTTGGTTAACAAAGGTATTAATAGCATATTTAATGCCAGTATTTATACAAATAATTTAATAGGGATAACGACCGATAACATTACCCGCCGGATAATAATTGGCTACCACAATGATGGCTCCATCCGGACAAATAGCAACCCCTACTCCCATTTCACGGGTATCTTTCCAGATCATCTGGGTATAATGGCCCGTTTCATGCCAGTCGTTCATATCTATAGCCCTGTACCGGTAGTCTTTTTTCTCTTCATACCAGGAAGTGCTGGCATCCAGCGGATGGTAAAAAGCAGCCGAGCTTCCCCAGAATATGTTTTCACCATACACATTGCCGTCTTCCCCGCAATCCGTCCGGTGTTTTATACTGCAATGATTGGAATAAGCCAGGTAATCTGCCCATTTCTGGGCATAGGCTGACAGTTTTGCATTCCAACTCAATGGCGGAACCCCTTTTTGCCTGCGTACCTGGTTATGATGGTCCAGTATCTTTTGGGCATCGGCTTTACTTATTTTACTTCCGGTGCTTTCCGTTAGCTGGCTTTTAAAAGAACTGGTAATCAAAAAAAGGAAAAGCATTAAAATGTTAATCTGCATAGGTTGTTGTTGAATTGTACTACCAATATCTCAGTTATAACAATTATTGTACCGATTCATTTTAGAATAAATAAAGTATGGGCTGTTAACAATATAAAAAAAGGAGTGATAAAAATCACCCCTTTTACTTAACACTTAACAAACATCTAACCTTCTACTCTATTATTTAACTATTAACAGTTTATTGATTCATTCCCTGCATAGCATCCTGAGAACCGGAGGAAGACATGTTCTTACGTTTAAACAGAGACACATCCATTTTTCCAAAGCGCCAGGTAAAATTTACCCTTACCATCTGCGGGTCACGCAGACGATCATAGTCCTGAACAAAGTATGCAGTGGCAGAATGCTGGTCAGACCATCTGGTTCTGAAAACATCATTCATAGATACACTGATTGTGGCTGCATCATTTTTCAGGAAACTTCTGCTGATGGCTGCATCCATACTCCAGAACTGTGCTACATATCCCTGTGAAGCACTTTGTGAAGCACCCATACCCGGAGGGCCATTCTGGCCGCTGCTACTGCTTACAGGCAGATTGGTCTTAGACTGGTAAGTACCGGTTAACTGCAGTTTAAATTTAGCTGGCAATTTAAAACTGGTATTCAGTTTTCCAAACCAGCTCCATAAATCTGGTTGTGAAGTAGTGGTAATATTGGAAGTATTGATTTTGGAATTGTAAATATTTACATTGGCGGTAATATCCCACCATTTTGTCAGACTAAACACACCAGTTACTTCAGCACCGGCAGTATAACTACTGTTTGCATTCTCCCAGGTATTGATCAGGGCAGATTTACCGGTCAGTGCACTGGTGGCTGTATCCAGGTAACGGGTAATTAAATGATTGGTTTGTTTGTAATATAATGAAGCCAGTAAAGTATTATTGCCTTTAATAGTTTTAAGATAGGAGAACTCCAGTGAGTTGGTAAACTCAGGCACCAGGTTGGGATTACCTCTGGTAATATTCAAACTGTCTGTATAATCGGTAAACGGAATCAGCTGAAAGAAATTAGGCCGGTTGATCCTGCGGGTATAACTCACCTGTAATTCCTGTCTGTTTGCTAATTTCTGGCTGAGGAATACAGAAGGGAATAAACTGATTGGATATTTATTGCTATAGGTTTCATTCAGATTAGTGAGCTCTCCTGTATAATTGGAACTTTCTGCACGTAAGCCTAATTTATACCCAAAATCTTTGATAGCGCTGGTAAAGGAGATATAACCTGCATACACATTATTGGTATTGGTATAATTGGAAGATGCAGAAGGGATGAGCGTATAATAACTTTCCCCAATGGAATCAATATAATTCTGCTGGTTATTGACCATATGCTGTGAATTAAAGCGTAGCCCTGTTTCCAGTTTTGTAGTACTACTAATCGGATTTACGTAATCTGTCTGGATGGTAATGAATTTATTGGTACCTGTTCCAATTACTTTCTGTAATTGAGTTCCATTGATACTGCTGCCCGGGCCATCTGCATAATAATCTGTTTGGTACAAAGAATTATTATTGTTTTTACCGGAGAAATAGTTCAGGTCGGCTGTCCAGTTTTCTCCTTCTTTCGGAAACAAATGTTTAATCCCAAACTGTACACCACTGGCATTAAAATCACGGGTACTGTTGGTAGCACGCTGACTGTAAGCAGAACTTGTTCTGTTCTGGAAAATACTGTCGGTAGTAATATCCAGCATCTGGGTAGGTGTCATTAATCCATGTACCCGGATACCTGTTAAAGAGACGGTGGTACGGTTGGTCATAAAATAATCCATTCCCACGCTTCCAAATAGAAAGCCTCCTCCATTTTTGTCTATATTGGTCTGGTGCACAACTGTTGGAGTGTCTGAGATATTATACCGATTAGTTGTACCGTTTGTAATGCCTTTATTTTCATTGTAAAAACAAGAAGCAGAAAAATTAAACTTATCCTGGCGCAGGTTAAAATTAGCCCCTGCATTCACTGCACCGTGACTGTCCACACCGGTACGCACATTACCATTATATCCGGTTTTCCTGTTCTTTTTTAAAACAATATTCAATATACCGGCACCTCCACCGGAAGCATCATATTTGGCAGAAGGATTGGTAATAATTTCCACACTCTCAATGGCATCTGCAGGAATCTGGTCGAGCGTTAAAGTAGTGGGCCTGCCATCAATATAAATCTGCGGAGTGGCATTACGCAGGGTAACATTACCATCAATATCCACATTTACAGATGGTACATTTTTCATTACATCCATAGCTGTTCCGCCTGCGTTTACAATGTC
>Ga0364880_10192_pt2 | contig 19866 bp, 6 predicted proteins | sample ExccelJu500001D3_5_FD_206927 | JGI IMG/M metagenome (GOLD analysis project Ga0364880, IMG submission 206927) | Enriched cells from Trout Bog Lake Hypolimnion, Wisconsin, USA - BchlTB.July30.5000.01.D3 | ecosystem: Environmental > Aquatic > Freshwater > Lake > Hypolimnion/Profundal zone | place... | reverse complement strand
GTAAACTGGGGTAGTGGCTCAAAATATCTACAGGTGCAAATTGATGAGGCCGGGGGCAACAATTTTACCGATATGGGTACGGCCCAGTTGCTAAGCGTTCCTTATGCTTTGTTCTCGGGTAACAGTATAGGTTCAAACGGACCTACGGGTGCAACGGGCGCCACGGGTGCTGCAGGTAGTAATGGTGCTGTTGGTGCGCAGGGTCCGCAGGGAGCACCGGGTCCAACAGGTCCGCAGGGCGTTGCAGGTAGCAACGGCGCGGTTGGTCTGCAAGGTCCACAGGGTGCTCCGGGTGCAACGGGTCCACAGGGTGCTGCAGGTGCACAGGGCCCTCAGGGCATACAGGGTACAGCAGGTGTAACCGGCGCCACCGGTGCCAGGGGCGCCACAGGTGCACAGGGTATACAAGGGGTAACCGGTGCAACGGGTTTACAAGGTAGCCAGGGTGTTGCGGGCGCAACGGGTGCAGCTGGTGTTGCAGGCGCCAACGGTGCAACCGGAGCTACGGGTGTAGCAGGTGCAACCGGCGCCACGGGTGCCCAGGGCATAGCAGGTGTTAATGGAAGTAATGGTGCAACCGGTGCACAAGGCATACAAGGTGTAACCGGGCCATCGGGTAATGATGGTGTTACGGGAGCTACGGGTGCTACCGGTAATGACGGGGCACAAGGACCCGCCGGCGCACAAGGTGTTACAGGTAATGACGGAGCCACGGGGGCTACCGGCGCCCAGGGCGCTACCGGCGTACAGGGTATACAAGGTATAACCGGCGCTACAGGTAATAACGGGAACGATGGAGCTGACGGCGCTACCGGCGCAACGGGACCTGCAGGGCCTACCGGTGCAGGCGCACAGGGCATACAGGGTGTAACCGGCGCTACGGGAAATGATGGTGGCACAGGAGCTACCGGACCGGCCGGGCCTACCGGTGCAGGCATACAGGGTGTAACCGGTGCAACCGGCTCAACCGGACCCCAGATTATTAATATACATGACAACGGAAACGGAACTACTACTTTATATTTTGATAACTCAACCACGCAGGTTGTGAATTCGCCGTGGATAGGACCGGCAGGACCTACCGGTGTAACGGGTAATGACGGCGGACAGGGCGTAGCAGGCGCCACCGGCGCAACGGGCCCCCAGATTATTAATATACATGACAACGGAAACGGAACTACTACTTTATACTTTGATAACTCAACCACGCAGATTGTGAATTCGCCGTGGATAGGGCCGCAGGGACCAACGGGTGCAACCGGTAATGACGGCGGACAGGGCGTAGCAGGTGCTACCGGCGCTACGGGTGCAACGGGCAACACCGGCGCACAAGGTAACCAGGGTATTGCCGGTGTTACAGGTGCTGTTGGTGCAACAGGTGCGCAAGGCGTGCAGGGTGTAGCAGGGGCCGTGGGTGCAACCGGTGCCCGTGGGGCCACGGGTTTTACCGGTGCCAATGGCGCAGCCGGTGTAACAGGAGCAACCGGTGCCACAGGGGTGCAGGGGCCACAGGGCTTACAGGGCCCGCAAGGCGTAACGGGTAATGACGGTGCTACAGGCCCGGCGGGACCAACCGGTTTGCCTGGTAATGACGGAGCCCAGGGCGTAACCGGTGCCACCGGTTTGCCTGGTAATGACGGCGCAGCAGGCGTAACCGGTGCCACCGGCGCTACGGGTAATGATGGAGCGGCTGGAGCCACAGGAGCCACGGGTAACGACGGCGCAGCAGGCCCAACGGGGGCCACCGGCGACCAGGGATTAGTTGGTCCTACCGGCGCACAGGGCGCTACCGGTATTACCGGTACCCCGGGTGCTACAGGTTTAATACCTAACGGAACGGCTACGGGCAATACTACTTACTGGGACGGAACACAGTGGGTAAACAACAGCAGCTTTATATATAATGACGGAACCAATGTTGCTGCCGGTAATGGCGCAGCGGCTACCAACGGTTCAATTGCTTTGGGCAGTAATGCCAATGCAAATGGTACAAATTCAATTGCCGTTGGGGCTAACTCCAGCGCACCGGCTAACGGGTCTTCGGCTTTTGCGGGCGGCACCGCGCAGGGTGTGCAATCGGTAGCTATGGGCCCTCAGTCTAATGCCGGCGGGCCTTCATCGCTGGCGGTGGGTAACAACTCAAGTTCGGCGGGCGAAGGCGCGGTAGCAGTAGGTTCGCTTAACTCGGCAGCAGGAACCAGTGCTGCATCATTTGGTGTTGAGTCGCGCGCCGAGGGCGATTACTCAACCGCAGCAGGTTATAATAGTGTTTCGGCGGGAACAAACTCGCTGGCGGTGGGCAACAACGCCACGGCCACCGGTAGCAATTCAAACTCGGTAGGATATCATACTACCGCCACCGGTAATAACTCAACAGCGCTGGGTACCTTTACTAATGCACCTTCGTTTGCTGAAACAGAACTGGGAACCAGCAACACCAACTACAGTCCGGCATCGGGCACCACCTGGGTGGGTACCGACCGCTTGTTGGGTGTAGGTAACGGACAATACCCTGCGCAAAGCGATGCCATGGTGATACTTAAAAACGGTAACACCGGTTTTGGAACCTCAACACCGGCGCATACGCTTGATGTTGCAGGTACATTAAATGTAAACGATACAGCTACCGGTGTTACACCGGCAGCGGGCGACAGTTCGGCACAGTTTGCTACTACCGCATTTGTTACTAATGCGATAGATAATTCGGTAAACAACGCCAACAGCAACTATATCAATAATGGCACTTCGCAACAACCTAATTCAAACTTTAATATCAGTGGAACAGGTATAGTAGCCGGACAAATGGGTGTAGGCACTGCTCCGAACGATGTGTTTGATGTATTGCCTGTTAACGGTAATGATGTTTTAGTGGGCGGGGGCAATGTAACCGGTAGTGAAGTTAAACTGACCAATTCGGGTACCACGCATTTTTCAATGTACAATAACGGTAACAACACTTTAACCTTTGCAAACACCAGCAACCTCTTTGAAACGAACCAGGCCGGCACTCCGTTAATGAATATAACCGGTTGGGGTAATGTGGGTATCGGAACTACTTCGCCGAATTACAAGCTGGATGTGGCTGGCGATGCAAGGTTCAACTCGGGCGGTGCTAATTATGTTTATGTTGGTAGCGGTGGCGGAGCTTATTATGGCGATGGCACAAACATGGTCATCCAAATGCCCGGTAACGGTAGTTTCTATATGGCTAATGTTGGTACAGATGGTACCCGGGTAGCCCAGTCAGACGGTTCTCTCAGAGTTGGCGGACCCGATCAAAGCTCTGCTAATTTATATGTATATGGCGGCAATGTTGGTATAGGAACCGGCAGCCCAAGCGCACAGCTTGACGCTACCGGAACTGTCCGTTTCGAAAATTATACCAATGGTCTTTTGTCGGTTGACGGCAATGGTAATTTGGGCGTAGCTACCGGTAGCAATTTATTTACCGCGGGTAATGGCTTAAGCTGGAACGGCACAACACTAAACAGTAACTGGACACTTTCAGGCAACAACATGTATAATAACAACCCGGGTGGTGTTGGTATTGGTACTTCAACCGGTAGTCATACTTTAGACGTATACGGCGGACAAGCAGTGATGGATTTGCAGGATAGCTATGGTGGTTTGCACGTGCAGGGTGTTAACGGCACCGAAGCCAGTATCGCTTTAGAGCCCGATAATGTGGGTTATGGCCAGGCCGGCGAGTGGATACTTTATACCAACGGCTCGCAATTAGGCAACCAGCAGGATTTTGCCATTTTCAACAGCGCCAGCGGTCGCCCGGTATTGAATATACAAGCGGCCAGCGGCAATGTGGGCATTGGTAATACAACGCCAACAGCTTTGTTAGATGTAGCGGGCACCGTGCGGTTTGATAATATCACCAACGGCTTTTTGCAGGTAGACGGTAGCGGTAATGTTTCGGCTACTTCATCCGTGGTAAACGGTACTACGAATCAGATAGATGTAAATAGTGGTGCGGTAAGTATTGACCCCGCATTTAGCGCCGCTGTAAAAGCGGAATTTGCAACCAGTGGCGGCGGTGTAATTACTTATGCAAACGGGGAACTTAGCTGGAGCAACCGGTTTATTGTAATGAACAATGGCAACGGTGCGCAGTTTAGCACCAATGGTTACTTTGATATTTATCAGCCCTCGCAGGGTACTTCCATAACCGGTGTTGGCGGCGCGGGCAATGTTACCGTTGATGGCGGAGGCATTGCGCTGGGCGGATGGCAGGCTTTGTATTATGTATTGCCTGTGGGCAGCAACAATTCATCGCAACCGGGTAATTTTATGGTGGCGCAATATAACGGCACACTTACCGTGCCCGAAAACTGGTTGTTGCTGGCCATGGTAAACGGCGATGATGGCTCGGTGCGCCTTGCCAGCGGCGTAACTTTGCAAAACGGCCAGAGTTATAATTCCAACACTGGCACTGCCCCGGCATCTGTTAGCGGAACTACCAACCAGATTGATGTTAGTACAAACGGTGCAGCTAATACAGTTGCTCTCGACCCTGCCTATGCGGCAGCCCTAAAAGCCCAGTATGCGTTAACCGGTGGCGGTAATATTACGCTTGACAACAGCGACAACCTAAGCTGGAGCAACCGGTTTATTGTTATCTGCAACGGCCATGGGTCGCAGTTTTCGCAAAACGGGTACTTTGATATTAATATGCCGGCGCAAAGCGCAACCATTACCGGTGTAAACGGCTCGGGCGACCAAACCGTTAATGCCAACGGTATACCGGTAGGCGGCTGGTCGGCGTTGTATTATATTCTACCCATAGGAAGCAGCAACGCTTCAATAGATGCAAATTTCAGAATAGTATATTACGGGGTTGGTTTTGTGGCACCTGAAAACTGGATTTTGCTGGCATTGAATAATCAGGATGACGGCACTGTGAAGCTGGGAACCGGTGTTACACTGCAACCAGGCCAAACCTGGTTAAACGGTGTTGGTACCGGGCAAGCGGGCGGCAATAATTTTGTAGCCAACGGAACCAGTCAGCAAAATGCCAATTTTAATATCAGCGGCACCGGCGCAGTAGGCGGCAACCTGGGTGTTGGCCTTAGTGACCCCCAGGCCAAACTTACTGTAATATCTGGCGGCACTGACCCGGGCGGTTATTCAAGCGGAAAAGCACTTTATGTTACTGCCCCCATGAATGATGGCAGAAACTACGACGGTGCTATTGAATTCAGACATGATAACAACAGCCAGGGTATTGGTTTTGGTTATAACACCATTTACGCCACCGGTTATAACAGCGACCAGGATTTGAACCTGATAGCCAAAGGAAATGCCAACCTAACGTTGCAGGCTTACGGCGGAGCCAATGGTAATGTGGGTATCAATACTTCAAACCCAACAGCTAAGCTTGATGTAAACGGAACCGTGCGCTTTGATAATTATACCAATGGTGTTTTATCGGTTGATGGAAACGGTTACTTAGGTATAGGCAGCGGAAGCAGCATTATAACTGCGGGCACAGGATTAAGCTATTCGGGTAACACTTTAAACAGTGTTTGGTCTAACAATGGCAACAGTATTTATAATAATAACGGGGGTGCCGTGGGTATAGGTACGCAAAGCCCGCAGGGTTTATTGCAGGTATTAAACGGACAGACGTATTTAAACTCAGCCGGCAACGGCGCCAACACAGGTTTTTACGGCGACCTTGTGCTGGGCGATAATAACTCATCGCGCGGTGGCTATGGAACTACTTACGGAGCCAACCTGATGTTGCAATCTAATTCGAAAAGCAGTATTGACGCTTTGGACCAAAGCAGCAGTGTGGGCCAGATATCGTACCAAAACCGGGTATGGACTATTGGTGAGGATGTAGGCTGGGGAACACAAACAATTAACCTGCCTAACCTGGCTAATAACGGTAACAAAATTATTCAAACCGATAACAACGGTAATCTTTCAGTTACATCGCTTGACCCTACAGTTGGATCGCTGGTGCAAAACGGAACTGCCGCCGGTAACACGCCTTATTGGGATGGAAGCAACTGGGTAAACAGTGCTAATATCTACAATGATAACGGCAACGTTGGTATTGGTACTAATAGCCCCGCTGCAAAACTTGATGTAAGCGGCAATGCTTATTTTGAAAACAGCGTGGGTATAGGTGCACAAAGCCCGCAGGGTTTATTGCAGGTATTAAACGGACAGACGTATTTAAACTCAGCCGGCAACGGTGCCAACACAGGTTTTTACGGCGACCTTGTGCTGGGCGATAATAACTCATCGCGCGGTGGCTATGGAACTACTTACGGAGCCAACCTGATGTTGCAATCTAATTCGAAAAGCAGTATTGACGCTTTGGACCAAAGCAGCAGTGTGGGCCAGATATCGTATCAAAACAGGGTATGGACTATTGGTGAAGACGTGGGCTGGGGAACGCAAACAATTAACCTGCCTAACCTGGCTAATAACGGTAACAAAATTATTCAAACCGATAACAACGGTAATCTTTCAGTTACAACAATCGATCCCTCTACGCTTACCGGTGGTGGCGGTTTATGGACCGCTACTAACGGCGGTGCCGATATATATAATGCCAACACCGGAAATGTTGGTGTGGGCACAACTACACCTAATGATAAATTCCAGGTGGCTAATGGTATGATACGATTAAATGACCGCGGAGTAAGGAATAACTTAACCATACCAAATTCATGCGGTGGTAACTGGGCTCCTTCAAACTTCGGAATAACCGGAGGTTCTGGTTACTGGCACTCGGGTATGTATGCTATGGATTACAGCGGTGGTTGTGGGGATGAGTGGTTTATAGCGGAAACCGACCGTGATGGAAGCGAGGCTTCAACCCTTGTTATTTCACAACAAAACGACGGTGGCCAGGACGATATAGCCCTGATGCCCGCCTACGGTGTAGGTATAGGCACTGCCAATCCGCAGGCTAATTTGGATGTGGTAGGTAGTATCAGGTTTGATAATTTTACAAATGGTTTGTTACAGGTTGATGCCAATGGTAATTTAAGTGTAGCAGGCAATGGTGGCAACGGCTTTATTCTGAATCAAACCAACCAGCAAAGCGGCGCCAACTTTAACATTGATGGAAGCGGCACCATTGGCGGAACGTTACAAATAGGTGCCACCGGTGGCATAGGTACTACACCATCGCCTTACGGCAGTATTCAACTGTATATGTCCAATAACGGTTATTATGGCGTGTTATTGGGTCAGCTTGGTACGGCGCCAAACTTAATGTTTGATGGCAGCGGTAACGGTGGTTACTGGTCAACGGCTACCGGTCAGTGGCAAACTTACTACACTGCCGGCACCCAGCATTACAATATCAACACAAGCAGCGACCTGGGAGCTAGCCTGGGCGTAAACGGAACCGGTTACTTTAGCGGCAACCTGGGCTTAAATATCAGCAGCCCTACCGAGCAATTAGATGTAAACGGAACCGGTTTGTTCCGCAACGGAAACAGCGCCGGGCAGTTTAGCAACAACCAGCTATTGTTTGGTTATGCCGGTAGTAACCAGTATGCACACGCTATTCAAACCCGTCACAATTCGGGAGCAAACAGCGATAATGATATTGATTTTTATGTATGGAACCCTTCTATCAGCTCAACTACCACCGCTAACCAACTGGTTATGTCGCTTGAAGGCTCGGGTAACGTAGGTATCGGCACCCCATATCCTTCGGTTAAGCTGGATATTGAGGCAGGTACCACTTCGCCGGCGTTCAGGCTGGTTGACGGCACGCAGCAAAACGGTTATGTGCTAACCAGCGATGGCAGCGGTAATGCAACATGGCAGGCGCCGGCCGCGGGCACTGCAGGTGTAACCGGGCCTACAGGTGCAACCGGCGCTACCGGCAGCACAGGTGCTACCGGTGCAACGGGTGCAACAGGTGTTGGTACTGCAGGTGCCACCGGTGCCACCGGAGCAACCGGTCCTGCCGGCTCGGGCGGAAGCACGCATGCGGTGGGTGATTACTACGGCGGGGGTGTTGTGTTTTGGGTTGACCCAACCGGCTCGCACGGTTTAATTTGCGCAATTAGCGACCAAAGCACCAGTGCATTGTGGTTTGCCGGTACACCTTCGAATACAGTTACCAATACCTTTGCTTTGGGAACAGGTACCTTTACCGGGGCAATTAATACTTCGGTTATTATCAGCACCAACGCTGTTTTATTCCCGAATGTGGCCACTACTTATGCGGCGCGTATTTGTAACGAATATTCGGTAACTGTAAGCACAGTAAACTACGGTGGCTGGTATTTGCCTTCGCAGTACGAGTTGCAGTTGATGTATAACAACATGAGTACCATTAACACCACTGCTACGGCTAACGGAGGAAGCAATTTTGCTTTGTCTAATTACTGGAGTTCAACCGAAGCAAGCAGTTATAATGCACAACAACTTAACTTTAGCAACAACATTGTAAGCGGTAATGCAAAAAACAGTACTTACCACGTGCGTGCGGTAAGAGCTTTCTAAAATTAAAGGACAGTTTGATTTCAGAAAAAGGTGCGACCCGGATGGCCGCACCTTTTTTATTATTGTAAAGAACGCTTTATTCAACTACCATTCTTTTGGTCAATATAGTTTTATCATCTGTTATCAGTGAATATAAATAAACACCCGCGCTCAAACCCTGCGTGCTGATGCTTACCTCGCCGGTCATATTAATCAAAGGGTAACTGCTTTGCTACCGGCCCAACATGTCATAAACCACAAGCTTTGCATTTTGCGAACCACCGGGTAAAGTATATTGAACCGTTGCCTGCTTACTGCATGGATTTGGATAGAGCAGGAGGGAAGCGCCGTTTTCGGTTACCGGTTCAATACCTGCAACACGGCTACAATTAAATTTGGCCACCGCTTAATGATAACTGGTTGCTACCTAATAAGCAGGTAGTGCTGTTGCCACCTGCACATAGGCATTGTTGAGGTTACCGTGCCTGGTAAAAAGGAATGGATTTACGATTTCTTTTTTCCAAACCGTGTTATTGGAGCATACAGCACCCTGTTAACGGGCCGTCCATCACGCATTGCTATTACGGCTATTGAAGACTGCGAAGTGGAAACCTATTTGTGGGCCGAATTTAAAGATCAATACAAAACCTCTTTAGGCGTCAACCAACTTGGCAGATTTATAAGCGAGCAGATTTTTTTGCTGCGGTCTAAACGTGAAATTGATTTCCTTTCAAAAAGTGCCGAGCAGCGATACCTTGAACTTATGCAATCGCAACCCGATTTGATTCTAAAAATTCCGGTTCACCGCATTGCCCGCTACTTGGGCATACACCCCGAAAGCCTCAGCCGCATCCGTAAAAAGATGAGTTCCTGAGTTTTAGTTGAGAGCAATTTTGGAAAGAGCAATTACCTGGTTTGACGGCTACGCGATGCCTAATGCGAGGCAAATCGTTTGACTGTCTTGTAGCCAGCTGGTACGGGGTCTGCTGCATTTGTAATGCGGGTAACAGCGTTCATTAGATAACCCATTTTATTCAAATTACAGCGTTTTATACAAACTATATTGTTTATATGAACTATACCGATTGTATAAATAATATGCCTTTTTTACACCACTATTGGATTAGTTGAGTTATATGAGTAATTTAGAAGATGAAAATCAGAATTGCTGCTATGAAACATAAAACCGATAACAGATGTGCCGCTGCTGAGGATTTGGGCGAAAGGATTATACTGAAGGGATAGGCGAAAATTCGAAGACCTATACATTTCTATACTTTCCTATACTTTTTTATACAACCTTATATATTATTTGTGAGGGGTGTGTATTTTATTCCCACATTGGCTAATTGTAATTTTCGTTCTTTGACATATTGGTTTATTGGCCAAAACCAGAACCCCCAACCAGGCGTGCCGTTTACCGGTAGCTACAATTTTCTGTTTCAGCAGTTGGGGTTAAGGATTGCGGCGGTATTTTATTAGCGACTGTTAACCCGAAACCCGAAGCTTTGTATAACAATATAAATTTAATTTTTCGGTTACCTTTAATCAACCCAAAAGCCAACTGCCCGATGCGCCCATATTTTCTTCTGGCTGCTTTTATAATGTTTACCTTATGCCTTGGGGCCCAAAACCTGGGCAAGGAACGCACTTCGGGTACCTACACATACATCTATCGGATTAGTGCACCGCAGGCCCAATCGCTGCTTAACCCCGGCCTATGCGCCAGCTCGTTTACGCAATTTGTTTCGCCACTATCAAACGCTTGTGTCGACTCTTTCTTAACTGATTCTACCTATAAAAAAGTGCTTCCCAAGGGTCATTATATTTTCATAAAGGCGGACAAAAAGGACCTGGTAGCCTGGTATTACTGCTCCACCGACCTTAGCGCCGAAGTTTTACCCGATTACGGTAAATCGAAGTTGCTGGTATATAACCCTGATGGCTCCCTGCTAAAAAAAGCTGACGTGCGGGTAGGAGGTAAGTCGCTTGCTTTTGATACGACTGCGCAGTCTTATTTGGTTAGGTACCGGGGCTTTAGCAAATTCATCAGCATCAAATCTCCTTCCGACACCCTGTTTTATAATATCAGCAATACAAAATACAAACGCAACTATGATGATGCCGGCGAGCGCTGGGAAAAAAGGTGGAGGAACATCGTGCGTCGGTTGAGAACAATTGGGTACAGGGCGGTATATGCATTCAAGCGCCTTGGCACAGCCAAAGTGCGCGGTTATATTGTTTTTAATAAGCCCAAATACCTGCCCGGCGATACCGTTAAATTAAAGGCATTTATAACCAACCACAGCGGCAAGCCCCTTAAAAGCCCCCTGAATGTAAAATTGCTGCAAGGATATTACTATGGCAGAAATACGCAGGACCGCGAATGGAGTACCATTTGCAAGAACCTAAGTCCTGTTACCCCGGGTGCTTATTTATACCAGTTTATCATTGCCGATACTTTTGAAATGGACAGACAGTACCAAATTGGCTTTAGCAGACATGGCAACCGGATTTTGCTTAACGATCACTTTAAAACCGAAGATTATTTATTAAAGGTTGACCGCTATACTGCTAAAACTGATAAAGAAGTGTACACTAAGCGCGATACTATTAAAATTGAAGTATCGGGTACTGATTTTAATGGCCTACCGGTTATGGATGGCAGCGTAAAGATTACCGGCCTAACCAACAACGTTAACCAATACAATGCGCCCCAGGTTTTTGTGCCCGATACGCTTTTTAAATTATCGGGCGAACTGAATAATTCGGGCAGGGCCTCGTTTGCGGTGCCGCTGACAAATTTCCCCAAAGCCAATATGCATGGTTATATCCGGCTTACGCTTTCTAACAGTAATAACGAAACATGGGACACCACGATTTACATCACCTATGTATCTTCCTCTCATCATCTAAAGGTTGAGCAGCGAGCCGACAGTATTATAGCCAATTATTTAGTGGATGGCGAGATGGCAGCCGCCGTTGGAAAAGTTGCCTTATATGGCTCGGCCGATACCAACATTATTGCAACCCAAAACATAAGGTACCCTTACATCTCCATAGTTGAACCTCAGATAAAGAGATATGTTTTTACTGTAAATAATGACAGCCTGAAGGAGGAGTTGCTCACAAGAGACAAGAGTGGCGTAAACTGCTACGCACAACGTACTGATTCAACCGCTGTTTTTTTTATTGTCAACAACAATAAAGTGCCTTTGCATTACTCCATATATCGCAATGCCGCCCGGGTTGCGGAAGGTGCTGCAATAGACTTGAACAAAACTATCCGCGACCGGAGCAATGCAGTTTACTCCATTGTAATCGGCTATGAATGGGCAGGCGAAAGCCAGGTAGAAAATTACCGCTGCGAGAAAATGAAAAATGCCCTCAACATAGAGGTTAATAGTAAAGACGAAATTTATCCGGGTCAGAAAGACACCTTTAATATTCGCGTAAAGGATTTTTATAACCGGCCGGTTAATAAGGCTAACCTTACGGCCTACAGCCTTAATGCGCAATTTAACAACGATATAACGGACCCTACTTTGCCCGGCTGGCACCGGTACCGGCGCATACACCGCAAAGTGTTTAAGGGTTACCTTACCCGACCGGCTTACACTGCTGAATTACCTTTGTATAAATATCCTGAATGGCAAAGGCGCATGCGTCTGGACTCACTGCCATATTACCAAATGATATTTCCTAAAGCACGGTTTGCCATTTACCTCGATACACTACCTTACAACCTTCCTCAGTTAGGCGTTTACATATATATAAACGGGCAACAGGTAAAAATATATTCCGTTCATATAGATAATAAACTGGTTTACACCGAACAAAACCAGCTTTCTACGCCTTATAGTTTCAATGCATCTGAAGGAACGCATGATATTAAGGTGCGGACCTACAACCGCGAATTCCAGTTTTCTAAAATCCGGACTTATGCGGGTTACAAACTTGAGCTGAGCTGCAACTATGATTCCCTGATTAAAATATTGCCAAAGCCGAACCGGAAAACCCGGTATTTGCCTGATGAGATAAGTGAATTGCGTGAGCACACAATTGCTATCAGTAAAAAGCAGAATTACTCGCAAAGCTTTTACCTGGCGCAGGGCAACCGGGTGTTTTCTTCCGCTGGAAGCTATTCCGAATATAAGGACCACATTATTGGGCCTATAAAACTGGACTCTGCTGTCTTCTGCGCAGGTAATGAATATTATGAACGGGGTGCTTCTCCTTTTAGTACCATTTTTTTACCTGAATCCGGTTACAGTTACCATTTTAGAAGTGGCAATACTATCCTCGAACCGTACGATGCTTATAAAAAGAAAATAAAGCTGCGCCAAAAGTTTGTTTACCTGGGCGAAAGCAAGTTTGGCGAACTGGCTATCTTTCCACCTAAGCCCGAGAAGATAGCCCCTCCGGAGCCCGAGAAATATTTCATAAATACTAAATCGTCGAAGAAGGTACCGGGTAAAGGCCGCTTGCTGCTTGATTTGGTTACTGATACCGATTTTGCGTACATCAATTTATACAGTGCCGATAACTGTTTAACTTTTTATGCTAAATCCCGGTCTGTTCGTTCCTATCGTACTTATTACAACCAGCGCTACTACCAGGTTAATGATGACTATTACGCTGAAATGGTGCCTGATGAAAACAGCTACCAGGAGATAAACGGCATTGCGCCCGGTAATTATACCATTATAGCTATTACCAAAACGGGTAACTATATAGTTTTGGGTAATACGGAAGTGCGTGCAGATGGTATTAATTTTTACCGGTGGAAACCACAGCGTTTTTTCAGACAGTTTAACTTTAAGCAATTAAACTCATACATGCCCGAAGAGTCTACTGAACATGCCATGGTACCGGTAGACACACTAACGCAGCAAAGTGGTATAGCAGGAAAAATTTACGATTTGCACGGTGATGCAGTTCCCTTTGCACAGGTTTATATTCTGAAAGAGGATAGTGTAATAGCTTCTTTGCGTGCCGATTTGTACGGCCGCTATTTTTATGGCACTGAGGATGAGGAGCCTTTGACCGTAAAGTCCGCAGCCCGGTTTTATGATTCAACCAGCGTAAAACAGGTGCACGTTAAAAAAGGTATGGTTACCGTTGTAAAACTCAGGTTAGACCGGTACCCGGATTTATCTGAAGCAGGCGAAGTAACTATTACTGCCTCCAAAGTGTCGCGTATATCCAGTGAATCGATGACCTCGGTATCAGTAGTATCCGGCGATTTTTTGTCCCGGCAGGCATTGGGTGTATCCATATCAAAATCACCCGGGGTTGCTATGAAAGAATTACAGGAGGTGGTAGTAACCAGTGCATCGAAGGGAGCCGGCAGGTATAATTATACTTTAACTGGTTTTGGCTCAGGTAATGGTGATAAAGCGCTCGCATTGTATTCTCCCGCGTTTGGTTACTCCGCAAATGCCGTCCCCGAAATGGCTGATACTACCGGAACGGAAGATTTAGCAGGCAGATATGCGGGTGCTAAATCGTTACGAAAAAATTTTAAGGATTATGGTTTCTGGCAGCCCAATATACTTACCGATAAAAACGGTAACGCCAGTTTCGATGTGGAGTATCCCGATAATCTTACTTCATGGAAAACCTATGTATTGGCGGTTAGCAACCGGCGGCAGTCGGGTATGCAGGAAACAACGGTGCGCTCGTTTAAAGACTTAACTGCTTCTCTATCTGCTCCTCAATTTTTGATTGAGAGCGACAGCGCTTCTGCAACGGGTAAGCTGTTTAATTATACTACTGGTGTATTTACAGGCACCAGTTACTATAGTGTTGATGGAACCCATGAACAAAGCGAAACTGTAACATTGAAAAATGGATACATCAAACAACTTCCTTTGCTGGCGCCCGGTAAAATTTCTGATGTAAGCGATACACTGCGTGTTAAATACAGGTTTACCCTCAACAACGGTTACGAAGATGGCGAGGAACGTATCGTGCCTGTTTTCAGAAAGGGGACCGTTGAAACCAAAGGTAATTTCTGGACTTTACCAAAAGACACGGTCTTCACCATTAAGCCCGCCGCGGGTATGGGTAGAATTACTGTACATGCCGAAAGTGATTTGCTGAAAGTGCTGTTGGATGAAACCAAAAAACTGAAAGACTACCCCTATTGGTGCACCGAACAAACAGCCTCAAAACTGATTGGTTTGTGCATGGAGCAAAAAATTGATTCGGCTTTGGGCGTTAAATTTAAAGGAAACAAAGAGGAAAGCGATTTAATTAATAAGCTGGTAAAGCTCCAAACATATAGTGGTGGATGGAGTTGGTGGCAGGGCACTCCTAATGTTTACCTTACCAACTATGTTTTAAGTGCGCTCAGAACGGCCCAGGGCCGGTATATAGAATACACAGTTAACAGCAATGCCAATGAGTTTTTAAGAGACTATTATCCAACGATGAGTACGGAGGAGAAGCTTTCAACGCTACAAACCCTTACCCTGAGCGAAGACCAGCGCGATTATGTGCACGATAATTTGTCGGGCATAAGGGTTGATTCTTTGACGATTGAACAAAAAATGCGCTACATGAAAATAGAGTTGCAGTGCGGAATTGACGATGGCAATTTGTGGCGCAAAATATTAGGCGAAAAGAAGAACACCGTGTTTGGCGGGGCTTTCTGGGGTAATGAAACTTACAACTTTGTTACTAATAGTATGTCGGCCACCCTAACCGCATACCAGATTGCCGGCCTAAAAAAGGACGAAGCGTTACAACAGCAAATTATTACCTATCTGCTAACCTGCCGCGACCACAATGGTTGGCGCAGCACTTTTGAAAGTGCCCAGATACTATCTACCATTTTACCCGATGTAGTGAAGCAACGCGGTCGTAATTTCGAACCACCCGTTTTACAGGTAGACGGAAAAAATATTAAGATCTATCCATATACGGCCACCTTAGAAAATGCGCAAGCCATGCAAATAAACAAGCAGGGCAGTTCGGCACTTTACCTTACGGCCTACCAGCGTTTTTTCAATGCCCACCCTGAAGCGGTGAGTGATTTGTACGAGGTAAAAGCAACTTTCATAAAAGGAGAACAACCGGTTGAGAAATTGAAAGCAGGAGAACTAACCGATTTACAGGTTACCGTAAACGCCAAAAAATATGGTGAATATGTCAGCATTGAAGTGCCCATTCCTGCCGGCTGTGCCTATGCCCGAAAGGATTTTCCATATGGTAATAACGAATTGCACCGGGAATACTTTAAAAATAAAGTGGTCATCTTTTGTGAAAAACTGCCGGTTGGTATTAGCACCTTTCATATTTTACTCGAACCCCGGTATACCGGTAGCTATACCATTAATCCTGCCCGTGCAGAGTTGATGTATTTCCCGGTTTTTTATGGCCGTAACGGAATGGAGAAGGTGAGGATAGAAGAATGATATTGCGGATTGTTAGCCCGCTATATTTTCGGTCAGCCAAGTTTTAAACACTTCTAAATCGTTATTCTTAAAAGCCGATACAGGTATAGGCGTGCGCCTGTTTTTGCTTGTTTCCAGGGTTATTACTTCCTTGCCGGTCATGGCTTTTGTAAAATCGCTCCACGGTATTGTTGCCTTTTTCCCTTCACTGAATATCAGAATATTTTGCCTGGTTATTCGCCACAAAAATTTTTTATCGGCGAACCGCTTAAAAGTTTTGTCGCCCCATTGCCGGGGAAGGTAAAACCGGGCAAACCATAAACCCAGCGGAACACCCAACAGCGGAAGGTAGTACCACAAATCATCCATATGGAAACCGTAAGTATAAATATTGTAGATAAGGTATATAACGATAACCACCCCTACCCATATAAAATTGCGGGGCTTTACTTTGTTATCGAACAGGTCGCGGTAACTTTCGCGGAACAATTCTTTGGTGTAAACAAATTCAATTTCTATCTGCTTTTTGTCATCCATGGAAAGCGAAGTAAAGCAAACTTTATAAACCTTTCTAAACGTGTACCTTATGTTGAGTAATATCCCGGCTGCATACTAAGAAATCCAAACATTCGTTAAATATTTATAATCACCCAAACGAGAGTGAGTCAGCAAAAGCGTATGAAAAATAATTCGACTTATTTCTTAACACTAAAACGAATTATTTATGAAACGCCTGCTCATAACACTCGTAGTACTTGCCTTTGCCAAAGTGGTAGATGCCCAGTTTTTTACCGGGCTTAATGGCAGTAAGTATGCCGGTATTACCACGGTTGATTTCAACCCCGCTATAGCGAATAGTCCGTTTATGGTTGATATTAATATTATTGGCGTAGGTGCCTCGGTAAACAACAATTACCTGGGGATTGAGCGCCGGGTGTTTTTTCATCCTTCATTATTTAGTAGCCCCGGTTTTCAGTATAACTACACGCAGCAAAGGCTTAATGGACACGATAAAAATGCTTACGCTGGCTCAACAGTGCAGGGGCCTTTATCATTCATGTTTTCGTTTGGCCCTAAAAAACACCGCAACCGTAACGCTATTGGCTTTAGTCATCACTTTAATACAACTACTAACATCGATCATGTAAATCAAACACTGGCGCAGGCGGCATACTATGGCTTTGGTTCGAATGCCGAGGCTGCAACTCACTTTTTGGGCGAGAATCTGACTGACGAAAAGTTGGGTATCAAGACCCTGGCCTGGAATGATTTTGGCATTACTTATTCGCGGGTGATATATGAAAAGGGCGACAATCTGTTTAAAGCAGGTGGCACATTAAAGTTGCTTGAACCTCTGGCCGGTGGTTATATATATTCCAATTATCTTAGTTATAAATGGCCTGAGTATGGCTCGCTCACTATTTCTAAAACCAGTGTAAATTATGCTTACTCACAGGGCATTATTACTTCATCCTCACAATATTCACCACAAAGTATTATGCAATCGGTGCCGGGTTATTTAAACAGTGTGGCCGGTTACCGAAACTCAACTCCATCGCTTGCTGCCGATATGGGTTTTGTATATGAATGGAATCCGTTTGAAAATAAAGACGTTATGGAAATGGATTGTGGCACAACTTCGGGTTACGTGCCGAAACCTTATAAACTGGCTGCCGGTGCTTCTATCATTGACTTTGGGGCCGTGAGGTTTAAAGAGGGAGTTAACAGTGGAAACTTTTATGCCAATATCCAAAACTGGAGTGTAGGCAATTTGCAGTTTCCTAATGGAGTGCAAAGCTTCAGCGACACCGTGGCATCGCGTTTTCAGTATACGCAAAATTATCGCGGCACCTTCACCGTTTGGCTGCCTACACGCTTCAACCTGTTTGTAGATTATAATATTGACCGTGGTTTTGGCGTAATTCTGTCGTCCACCATTTCACCCAATATGTCGCCTTACGGTAACATGGTTCACCAGGTAACGGTATTTACAGGTACTGCCAAATACGAGAACAAATGGTTTGGTGTTTATGTGCCGATATCATACGATGTGCTTGGAAATGTGGGGGTGGGCTTAACGCTTCGTGCCGGTCCGCTGATTATTGGTTCACAGGATGTACTGGGCTTTTTGCTGAAGAAATATATATATGATGAGGAGGTGCATGCGGCATTAAAAATTACAATTCCCTACCACAAGGTACATCATAAATACGACGTGCGGTTTAACAAGGAAACATAGTGTTTGAGGTGGTGCATAGTTTCCTTGAGTGGCCGGCGAATATAACCGGCCACTTGTTTTTGGGCCAAAGCTTCCATCCGCCGAATTTTAATATCTTGTTTCCAAAACCTAAACTATGCAATACCTTATTCTGTTTACTGCTATTGTTTGTAATGTGCTAACTAATATCGGCTTTAAATTTTCAGCCCTTAATGAGGGGCAACCCTTTAAATTTTGGGCGTACTTTGCCGGCGGCCTGGTGTTCGGGCTTATAAACTCCTATTTATTTACCGAAAGTTTAAAAACCATTCCGCTGGGTATTGTAAGTGCGGCTTTCTTCTCAATTACCATTATTGGTTTAACCCTGGTAGGGCATTTTATGTTTAAAGAAGCTTTTACCACCACTACTTTTATTGGAGGAAGTATGATATTGGCCGGGGTTGTTATCATTTTCTGGAAACAAGCTTAATTAGCGGTCAATGTCGGATATTGTTGGTGTGTTGAAACAAAACTTACGAAAGGTGTTGTTGCCTTTATCTTATCTCTTTTATTATAAGCTATTTCAGAAAAGGATAAGAGTAACGCGCGATGGCAAGCCACTTAAACCAGGTATCTCGGCCGTGGTAGCGGCACGCGATGAGGAATATACTATTGGTATGTGCCTGGAAAGTTTGGTTGAAATAGCCGATCAGGTTATTTGTATCGATAATGGCTCGACAGACAGTACCCTGCAGCAGATGTATGCTTTTAAAGAAAAATACGGTAACAAAATACAGGTCGATATTTTAGAAATGCCTGGTGCCTTATTGGGCGATTGCCGCGAAGCAGGTTTGAAGAACACCCAACATGAGTGGCATTTGCGTTGGGATGCCGACATGGTCTGCAAAACCTCGGGACCGGAAGATATGAGGGAACTGCGGAAAAAGGTTTTAAGCAACTCTCATCCCCGTGCTATACAGTTGCCTCGTACCAACCTGATGGGCGATTTTGAGCATACTTATCTGCGGACTGATTTAATTGTTGACCCCGGCGAGCCTATTTTAATCAGTTTTGGCAGAGATATTTTCTATAGAGAATATGGCAAGTTCGATGCTATCCGGGTGCCCTTCTATTACAGGCAGGAGAAGGAGATCAAGCGCTATTACTTCCATTTATCGGGTTTAAAATCGGCTAATAACCTGCTGCACCGCTGGTTTTACTTTGAATGGAGGGATGAGGTTAACAAACACAAGGATAAAGGGGAGACAGTTCCGGTTGAGGTAGAGGATTTTGCCCGGTTTAAAGAGGCCTTTGCGCTTGACCGTTTGGGAGCATCTGAGCCCATGTCTGTTAAATTTAGATTCCTGCGCCAGTTTGCAGGCGGGCTTATGCGGTATAATAAGGAAACCTATGGTGATTATCCCCAAATAGTTTCAGACAGGATAAAGGCAGGTGACAGCCGCTTTGAAGTAGTATACGAGGCCGGCAAACCTTATCTCCGCACAGATAAACTTGATTTGGATTTTTTAGCATATACGCCTTCGGTTGAAGATATTAGGTGGGATGTGGGTGCTTATTTTGAGCGCATGAAAAAGCTCTATAAGTGAGCACCGCCATTTACTGGTTATTACTTTTAACCGATTGCACCTGAAGAACAGGATTTTGGGTAAACGGGTTGCTTAATCCCAAACTGAAGCCGGGACCCCGAAAAAGGGAATTGAAAACAGATAACTTTTGTAAAAAACAAGGGCTTATCCTGAAAAAAATAAAACATTATTTGGGTAATTGCCGTTAACATAC
>Ga0364880_10342_pt1 | contig 20136 bp, 17 predicted proteins | sample ExccelJu500001D3_5_FD_206927 | JGI IMG/M metagenome (GOLD analysis project Ga0364880, IMG submission 206927) | Enriched cells from Trout Bog Lake Hypolimnion, Wisconsin, USA - BchlTB.July30.5000.01.D3 | ecosystem: Environmental > Aquatic > Freshwater > Lake > Hypolimnion/Profundal zone | place... | reverse complement strand
CAACCTGGGTGCTGCATCGGCAGGCGAAATTGAGAAGGTGATTAACGAGGTGCAAGCCACCGTAGAAAAAATGACCGGCATTAGACTTCATCCGGAAGTCAGAATTGTAGGTGTAGCATGAAAAAATTTGGCAAAGTGGCCGTGTTATTTGGAGGACGTTCGGCCGAGCGTGAAGTGTCCCTGAAGAGTGGTGGGCGGTTCTGTCGGCGTTGTTGCGCAGCGGGGTGGATGCCCATGGCTTTGATCCCTCTGTCCAGGATTTGCACACGCTTTTGGATGAGGGTTTCCAAAACGTGTTTATAGCGTTACACGGTCGTTACGGTGAGGATGGCACGGTACAAGGCGCGCTCGAGTTGATGGGTATTCCGTACACCGGGAGCGGCGTACTGGCCTCCGCGCTGGCAATGGATAAGTGGCGTACCAAGCTGGTATGGTACGCAGCCGGATTGCCGATTCCGGCTTATGAATTGCTGACGACAGACAGTGATTTTGATGCAGTTGTTGCACGATTGGGATTGCCGCTCTTTGTGAAACCTGCCAATGAAGGTTCCAGCGTGGGCATCAGCAAAGTGAAGCATGCCGGCGAATTACGCGCGGCTTATGAAGAAGCAGCCAAGCACGACAAGTTGGTCATTGTGGAAGCTTACATTGGTGGGGGAGAGTATACCGCTGGCATACTGGCTGGTCAGGCGTTGCCGGTGATCAAAATCGAGCCGGCTAATGAGTTTTACGATTATGAGGCGAAGTACCTGCGTGATGACACGCGCTATTTATGTCCCTGCGGGTTGAAACCCGAGCAGGAAGCTGAAATGCAGCATTTGGCGCAACAGGCGTTTGCCTTGATCGGGGGGGAAGGCTGGGGGCGCGTTGATTTTTTGATGAATGAAGCCGGCAAGCCCTATTTGCTGGAAATTAATACTTCGCCCGGTATGACGGATCCCAGTCTGGTGCCAATGGCGGCACGCCAGGCCGGTTTTAGTTTCGAGCAGCTGGTGCTGCGTGTTTTGGAGTTGACACATGTGGGATAACCCGCAGGCATTACGGCAATTGGCGAATTCGCTTCTTGGCGTCAGCTTGCTGTTATTGTTGTTTGGGATGGTGCATTACATGGTGCACATGCCCAATTTTTCGCTGAATGTAGTGCAGTTGACGGCACCGCCACAGCGTGTGGATCCTGCTTTGATCGGGGATATTGTGAGTAACGAATTGAGGGGGAATTTTTTTACCCTCGATATTGAGGATGTGCGCAAGGCATTCGAAAAATTGCCCTGGGTACGGAAAGTGAGTGTGCGCCGTCACTTTCCGTGGATACTGGAAGTTGAGATTGAAGAACATGAAGCCTTGGCGCATTGGAACAGCGACGAATTGGTGAACACGCACGGTGAAGTTTTTTCTGCAGAAAGCGAGCAGCGATTGCCCATGTTTATTGGCCAAGCCGATACGGCAGCCGAAATTAAGCAAATGTACAAGACATTTGGCGATCAACTCGCCCCGCTCAATCAGAAGGTTGTGCAAATTAGTTTGTCGCCCCGACGTGCATGGCAGTTGCGTTTGAATAATGGGATGGTGCTGGAGTTGGGGCGGGAACAGGCGCAGGAACGCCTGGCGCGTTTTGTGGCAATTTACCCAACCAGTCTTGCCACTTTGACACGCACGATTAATTACGTTGATTTACGTTATAAAAATGGTTTTGCAGCATACCTGCCCGGTGGAGTTTCAGGCAGCCAGGCGAAGCAAGGCTAGAAAAGAAATAAGGTATTGGAGATGGCAATGAGCAAGAACAGAGAAACGAAAAATTTGATAGTCGGTTTGGATATAGGAACGTCCAAGATCGTTGCAATAGTCGGCGAGATTAAACCCGAAGGAACACTTGAAGTGATTGGCGTGGGATTGCACGAATCTTCAGGTATGAAAAAGGGCATGGTTGTTAACATTGATGCAGCCGTCAGTGCAATTCAGCGTGCGCTGGGCGATGCTGAACTGATGGCCGATTGCAAAATTCGTGAAGTGTTTACGGGGATAGCCGGCAGCCACATCAAGAGTTCGAATGCCAATGGCATGGTCAAGATCAAGGACAAGGAAGTTTCTCAGGCAGACATTGATCGCGTCATAGAAACCGCCAGTTCTATCAGTTTACCCGGTGATCAACAGACTCTGCATATTCTGGAGCAGGAGTTCAGCATCGATGGTCAAGAGGGAATCAAAAAACCCCTGGGTATGAGTGGGATGCGTCTTGAAGTCGAAGTGCACATAGTCACCGGGGCGGTAGCGGCAGCGCAGAACATTATGAAGTGCGTACATCGCTGCGGTCTCGAAGTGAGCAAAATGATTTTGCAGCCGCTGGCTTCAAGCAAATCAGTTCTGGCGGATGACGAAAAGGATTTGGGAGTTTGTCTGGTGGACATTGGCGGCGGGACGACCGATGTGGCCATCTTTACCGGCGGCGCGATTCGTCACTCGGCAGTGATTCCCATTGCGGGCGACCAGATCACCAACGACATTGCGATGGCCTTGCGCACTCCCACCAAGGATGCTGAAGACATCAAGATCAAATACGGCTGCGCATTGCGTCAGCTTGCGGATGACACTCCTATTGAAGTTCCCGGTGTCGGGGAGCGCGGAACCCGCACTTTGTCTCGGCAAACTTTGGCGGAAGTCATCGAGCCGCGTGTCGAAGAATTGTATTCGCTGGTACAGGCAGAATTGCGCCGCAGCGGATTTGAAGATTTATTGTCCTCGGGGATTGTGATTACCGGCGGTAGTAGCGCGATGCAGGGTATGGTCGAACTGGGTGAAGAAATTTTTCATATGCCGGTCAGGCTGGGATTGCCACGTTACGTCGGAGGTTTGTCCGACGTGGTGAAATCACCGCGCTTTTCAACCGGCGTCGGTTTGCTGCTTTACGGGTTGGAGCAACACCAGCGTCATGAAGCCACACGCGCCAACTCGGGCTCTTTCAGTGATGTGATGGACAGGATGAAAGCATGGTTCCAGAATAATTTTTGATTTCAAGAAATAGGTAAAGCATTACTGAACAATTTGGTTTGTTATTGGGTATTTTAGTTTTGTAATTTTAATGAGGGAGAAAAGCGATGTTCGAAATTATGGATGCACAACTTCAGGATGCAGTCATTAAAGTAATCGGTGTGGGTGGTTGCGGCGGCAACGCGGTGGATCACATGATCGAGCAAGGTGTGCAGGGCGTGGAGTTTATCTCCATCAATACTGATGCTCAGGCGCTTAAACGCAATAAGGCACGTACCCAGCTTCAGATTGGTGCAACCATCACCAAAGGTCTGGGAGCGGGAGCCATTCCGGATGTCGGACGTGCAGCCGCTGAAGAAGATCGCGCACGCATTGCCGAAATAATTAGTGGAGCCAACATGGTGTTCATCACGGCAGGTATGGGCGGTGGAACCGGCACCGGTGCAGCACCTATTGTTGCCCAGGTTGCCAAGGAACTGGGTATTCTCACCGTGGCAGTGGTGACCAAGCCGTTTGCTCACGAAGGCAAGCGTATGCGCTTGGCCCAAATCGGAATCGAGGCACTGGTTGAACATGTCGATTCACTGATTATTGTTCCGAACGAAAAATTGATGACTGTGCTCGGCGAAGACACCACTTTGCTGGATGCGTTCCGTTCATCCAACAGTGTGTTGCAAGGTGCGGTGGCTGGCATTGCAGAAGTAATTAATGTTCCCGGGTTGGTGAACGTCGACTTCGCCGATGTCCGCACACTCATGTCTGAAAATGGCATGGCCATGATGGGGTCAGCTTCCGCAACCGGTCCGGATCGTGCAAAAACAGCCGCAGAGAAAGCCATGTCCAGTCCCTTGCTGGAAGATGTGAATCTGGCAGGTGCGCGCGGTGTGCTGGTCAACATCAGCTCCAACAGTAGTCTTACTCTGAAAGAATATCGTGAAGTGACCAACAGTGTGCAGTTTGCCGTTGAGGATGCCACGGTTATTGTGGGTTCGGTGTTTGATGACAGCATGGGCGAAGAGTTGCGCGTGACCATAGTGGCGACCGGACTGGGATCACCGGTGGAACGCAAACAATCCAAGCCAATGCTGGCGTATGAAGAAAGCAAACGCACCGGTACCCATGATGAGCCGATGTCCATGACCAACTATAAGGAACTGGAAATGCCAGCGGTAATTCGCACCGGCCGTCATCGTGAAGCTGCTGTCAGAGCTTTGGAAGGTTCGGGAATGGATATGCTGGATATTCCGTCATTCTTGCGCAAACAGGCAGATTAACCGACCCCACAATCCGGGTATGGTTTGGGTTGCTTTCGCAGCCATGGTAAACTTTACACCTGATTATGTTTGGTTGAGTTTGATGCAAAATGGTTAAACAGCGCACTTTAAAAAATCCTGTGCAAGTCACAGGGGTGGGGTTGCATACTGGCGAGCGTGTGGATTTGGCGCTTCGTCCGGCCCCTGCCAACAGTGGCATTGTGTTCCGGCGTACGGACTTGACACCGGTGGTTGAGATACGAGCCGAAGCACATGCTGTGAAAGACACGCGTTTGTCTACTTGTCTTGAAACGGATCAAGGCATACGGGTATCCACCATTGAGCATTTGATGTCGGCCTTTGCCGGATTGGGCGTGGACAATGCGATTGTCGAACTCAGTAGCGCGGAAGTGCCGATTATGGACGGAAGCGCGGGCACGTTTATCTTTCTGGTTCAATCAGCAGGAATCGCCGAGCAAGCTGCAGCGAAAAAATTCATCCGCGTCAAAAAAACGATTGATGTGAAAGACGGTGACAAGTGGGTGCGCTTTGATCCCTTTAATGGTTACAAGTTAGACTTTACCATCAATTTTGCCCACCCGGTATTTGCCACGACAAGACAAAATGTGACGATCGACTTGGGTGAGCATTCATACATCAAAGAGGTGAGCCGGGCTCGTACTTTTGGATTTATGCAGGAAGTGGAGGCATTGCGCGCACAAGGTTTGGCCTTGGGCGGCAATCTGGATAATGCCATTGTGATGGATGAATATCGTGTCATCAATCCTGATGGCCTCCGATTTGAAGATGAGTTTGTCAAGCATAAAGTACTGGATGCCATTGGCGATCTATATTTGCTCGGTCATCCTCTAATAGGCGCATTTTCGGGGTATAAGTCAGGTCATGCACTCAACAATGCTTTATTGCGTGCGATGCTGGCCGATGAAAGTGCCTGGGAGTTTGTCACCTTTGAAAAGGACGAAGAGGCTCCTGCATTTTTGCGGCTACAGTTGCAGGCTGCCTAGTCATTTGTGCCGGGTAAGTTGAATTTCTAGTAACACCTTTTGTCGTTCCAACCGCAAGGGAAATCCCATGCTCATCTTGCGTCTGTTATTTTTCCTGTCCGCATTCGCCATCATTCTGACGGGGGGGATGTATGTGTTCACTCAAAATCGCCGGTATCTTGGACTGGCCTGGCAAATCGCACGTTTCGTCGGATTTGTGGTGCTGATATTTGCAGTGCTCTTTGTGCTGGAAAGGTATGTGCTGATTGGCTGGGGAATTTTGCTGTAATTCAAGCCCGCTTAAGTCATCCGACACGTCACAAAATTTTACTTTGCAGGCACCATGGAATAACCGCGAGCAGGGTGCATCCATAGGGCGCTTGTATTTCTAAATGATTCGATATATATTTCGTATTATCTCGAAATAACGTTTCATTGTTCAGCGGCTGTCAACTTGGAAAAATATCAAACACCTGACATGGATGACATCATCAAGGCTTTGGCACACCCGGTACGGAGGGAAATACTGGGCTGGCTTAAAGATCCGCAAGCGTCCTTTCCCAGCCAGGTGCATTCGTTTGAGTTGGGTGTTTGCGCTGGAAAGATTTTTGAAAAAGCCAATCTATCACAGTCGACTATTTCATCCCACTTATCCACTTTGCAACGCGCCGGTCTGGTGACCACACAAAAAGTGGGGCAGTGGATTTTCTTTTCCCGCAATGAAGTTTTGATCAGCCGCTTTTTAGATCGAATCAAGAATGAACTTTAAATTAACCCTAAAAGAAAGGAACATCAATTGAGCAATCTGATTAATCCCCTGCAAGTCGGTGAATTAAACCTGCCCAACCGCGTTGTGATGGCGCCGCTGACCCGTTGTCGTGCCAGCGCGGGGCGGGTACCGAATGCCTTGATGGCCGAATACTATGTTCAGCGCGCCAGTGCCGGATTAATTTTGTCCGAGGCAACTTCAGTTTGCCCGCAAGGAGTGGGATATCCCGATACGCCCGGAATTTGGTCTGACGAACAAGTTGAAGGTTGGAAACTTGTCACCAAGGCGGTTCATGCTGCGGGGGGGCGAATCTTCCTGCAACTTTGGCATGTGGGGCGCGTTTCTCATCCAGCCTATCTTGATGGACAATTGCCTGTTGCTCCAAGTGCCATCGCTCCGAAAGGCCATGTCAGCCTGTTGCGCCCCCAGCAGGAATATGTGGTACCCCGTGCACTGGATACAGCAGAAATTCCAGCGGTGGTCGAGGCATATCGCAAGGGTGCACAAAATGCCAAAAAAGCCGGTTTCGACGGTGTTGAAATTCATGGAGCCAATGGTTATTTACTGGATCAATTCCTTCAAGACAGCACCAATAAGCGCACGGATGCCTACGGTGGTTCCATAGAAAATCGTGCACGCTTGATGCTGGAAGTGACCGATGCAGTTATTTCAGTTTGGGGTGCTGGTCGGGTCGGGATGCACTTGGCACCAAGAGGGGATGCTCATTCAATGGGGGATTCGAATCCTCTGGCAACATTCGGCTATGTCGCAGAACAGTTGGGCAAACGCGGCATCGCATTTATTTTTACCCGCGAATCTCTAGGGGAAATTCGTATCAGCCCCGAGTTGAAAAAGCGCTTTGGCGGAGTTCTGATCGCAAACGAGGGTTTCAATCGCGAAACAGCGCAACAGGTAATCGCTGCAGGCGAAGCCGATGCTGTTTCCTTTGGTAAAGATTTTATCGGTACGCCCGATTTGCCGCGACGCCTGCAACTCAATGTGGCACTGAACCCGTATCATCCGGAAACCTTCTACGGTTATGGTGTGCCTGACCCCAGAACGGGATATACCGACTATCCAAGTGTGGTTGCTGAAATCGGATAGCACGGGGTTTCCCGTGAAGTGACGGTCAGATGCAGTGGCCGTTACTACCCAAAAAAAGTATTGACTGAAGCATTAGGAGAAATTCATGTCGACACAATATTCGCGAATCGCAATCATTACCGGAGCCACCTCCGGCATCGGTGAAGCAACAGCAAGAAAGCTGATTGCGAGTGGCTATGGCGTGGTGGGAAATGGCCGCAATGCTGAAAAGTTAAGAGTTCTTGAACTAGAATTTAACGGGGCATTTTGTGGTGCCGCAGGGGATGCATCACAAAGCACCGTATTGGAAAGCCTATTTACCTCGGCTATCAAGCGCTTTGGCAAGGAGGCCGATATTGTGATCGCCAATGCCGGCCGGGGACTGGGTGGGTCGGTCAAAGATGCAGATCTGGACCAGTTCGAGGATATGTTCAAAGTCAACGTAACGGGCACCCTGCATCTATTGCAAAAAGCAGCACGGAAAATGACGGATGGAAAACAATCCAACTATCCAAAACGTGCGTTAGACATCGTGGTCATTGGATCGGTTGTAGGGCGAAATATTTCTCCATTCGGAGCCGTTTATAGTGCCTCCAAATTTGCAGTCCACGCGCTGGTGGAATCATTGCGACGCGAGATGGGGCCGAAAGGAATTCGAGTATCGCTGGTGGAACCCGGTGTTGTAATCAGCGGTTTTCAGGAGGCTGCGGGTTATGGCAGCGATCTGGTGCGGCACTTCGACGAAAAGTTTGGCCCGCTGCTGATAGGTGAGGATGTGGCCAACGCAATCCACTATATTGTCAGCCAACCGCCTCATGTGCATATCAGCGATATCGTGATTCGTCCTACACGGCAAGATTATCCCTGAGCTTGTGTTCCGTTTGTTTGATGGCGCGAACTGGCAGCCCTGAAATGTCGGCAAGCCTCGCTCACACGGAAAATTGATTATGTTGCGAACATTAAGCCGTCCCGACATTTTGATCACCACACTGGCGGCAGCCGGTATCATGATGATATCAATGGGAACGCGCCAGTCGATGGGGTTGTTTATCGGGCCGATTGCAGCTTCAACCGGAATTGGCATCACTTCGATCAGTTTGGCACTGGCTATCGGGCAGTTTAGCTGGGGGGCAATCCAGCCGATTGCAGGTGCAGTGTCGGACCGTTTTGGTCCTCGTTCGGTATTGACCGGAGGGATGGTATTGCTGGCTTTGGGTAGTGCGATCACACCCTTTATCAGCTCGGGTTTCGGGTTGATTATTTCGCTCGGACTGCTGTCTGCAATGGGCTCGGGAGTCGGCAGCTTTTCCGTGCTGTTTGGAACAGCAGCAAGTCGCTTACCCAGCGAGGCACGCGGTGCTGCGTCAGGGGTGATCAACGCAGGCGGTTCGTTTGGGCAATTCATTATTGCCCCGATCATGCAAAAATTGATCCAGTCAGTCGGATGGATGGGCGCCATATGGGCGATGGCAGCCATTGCACTTTCCGCATTGCCGCTGGTAAACAGGCTCACTCGTCCAATCGAGAACCCGATCAAACACACAGATCAAGATGTTGGTATATTCAAAACCATAGCGATTTCCATGAAGGATCGCAGTTATCTGTTCTTGCACGCGGGTTTTTTTACCTGCGGTTTTCATGTGGCTTTTCTGGTGACCCACTTGCCGGGTGAAGTGAATCTTTGCGGGCTTCAACCCTCGGTTGCAAGTTGGTCGATCGCGATCATTGGGTTATCCAATATATTCGGGAGCTTGTATGCCGGGTGGTGTACATCAAAATATCGCAGTAAATATATTCTGGCGATCATGTATGGTTCGCGCACATTGCTGATCGCCTGGTATTTATGGATGCCGCATACCGAACTGGTATTTTACATTTTTGCGGTGGGACTCGGCTTAACCTGGCTGGCCACCGTGCCCCCTACCGCGACCATTGTCGGTAAACTATTTGGTATCCGCTATCTGTCGACGCTGTTCGGACTCACCTTGCTGAGCCACCAGATAGGAGGATTCCTCGGCGCTTATCTGGGGGGCTTGGTTATTACCCGGTTTGGGGATTATGGATGGATGTGGTATGCGGATATGGCCTTGGCTGCCATGGCTGCGCTGATCAATCTGCCCATTCGCGAAGCACCTGTAGTTATGCCAATGACAGCGCACTGATTTTCATATTGATGAGGAGTTTAGATTGTGACGATCCAGCCATCCGGCTTTGCAAATGCCGTCAGTCCTGTTGCGGCACAGACGATCACCACTGACAGCCATTTACTGTTTTGTGGGGAAGTCAAAATACCTGCTGCCGATATAGAGTTTTCTGCCTATCTTGCACATCCCGAAAAAGGTGAGCAATTTCCCGTGATATTGGTGGTGCAGGAAATTTTTGGGGTCCATGAACACATCAAGGATGTATGCCGGCGGTTGGCTAAACTCGGTTATTTGGCAATTGCCCCGGACTTGTTTTCGCGTCATGAAGATGTCTCTTTAATGAAGGATATTCAGGAAATATTTGCCCGCGTGGTGAACTACGTTGCCGATGCGCAAGTGATTGCTGATCTGGACGCCACGGTTGATTATGTCAGCCAGCACGGCAAGGGAGATGCAAGTCGGATCGCCATCACTGGATTTTGCTGGGGAGGGCGGATAACTTGGTTGTATTGTGCCCACAACCCCCGTATTAAAGCAGGAGTGGCCTGGTATGGAAAACTGATGGGCCCGGTGAGTGAACTGCACCCGGTACATCCCTGCGATATTGCAGCTCAACTCAAGGTACCCGTGCTGGGGCTTTACGCGGGTAGTGACGCGGGAATTTCGCTTGAAAGTGTTGAGCAGATGCAAAACTCGCTGGCACAATCAGGCAGTAGTTCACATATTCATATTTACCCGGATGTGCCACATGCCTTTTTCGCAGACTACCGGCCCAGTTACCGCAAGGCTGAAGGTGAGGATGGCTGGAAGCGTTTACAGGACTGGCTGACACTTAATGGAATGAATACAAACTCTTAAATTAAACATAAGGAGCACATAATGAAACAGCGTGAATTGGGCCGTTCAGGCCTGAAAGTTTCTACCTTGGGGTTGGGATGTATGGGAATGTCGGAATTTTACGGTGGGCGAAATGAAGCGGGGTCGATTGCCACGATTCACCGAGCGTTGGAGCTGGGAGTGAATTTTTTGGATACCGCCGATATGTACGGTGTTGGAGCAAATGAACTCCTTGTGGGCTCTGCAATTCGCGGCAAACGCGATCAGGTCATATTGGCGACAAAATTTGGCAATATGCGTTCATCCGATGGCAAGTTTCTCGGAGTTAACGGCCAACCCGATTATGTGCGCCAGTGTTGCGAGGATAGCCTGAAGCGTCTGGGTGTGGAAGTGATCGATCTGTATTATCAACACCGTGTCGACCCGTATACACCGATCGAGGAAACGGTGGGTGCCATGGCCGAGCTGGTGCGGGAAGGGAAGGTACGATATCTGGGGTTGTCTGAGGCAGCGCCGCAGACTATTCGACGTGCACATGCAGTCCATCCGATTGCCGCGCTGCAAACCGAGTATTCTTTATGGAGCCGAGAACCCGAGGATGAAATCCTTGCTACCGTGCGCGAACTGGGATTAGGATTTGTGCCTTACAGTCCTTTGGGGCGAGGCTTCCTGACAGGAAAGATCAAGAAAATTGACGATCTTGAGGCTGACGATTACCGTCGCAACTCTCCCCGTTTCCAAGGCGAAAACTTCCAGAAAAATCTTGAACTGGTTCAAGAGATCGAAACAATGGCTCGTGATAAACACTGCACAGCGGCGCAACTTGCGCTGGCTTGGGTTCTGGCTCAAGGCGAGGACATCGTTCCGATTCCGGGTACCAAGCGAATTCCACTATTGGAAGAAAATATAAGCGCGTTGGCTGTCCAGCTTGACCGTGCAGATTTGGATCGAATCAATCAAATCCTGCCTCATGGGGCAGCATTGGGAACCCGTTATGCAGCGCCACAAATGCAGGCGTTAAATCGTTGAGATTAATTTCGTCAGCATTTCTCCCGGATTACGATATTTCGGCGAAAGGCTTATTAAAATCAATCCGATGTTGAACAAAACTCATTGGGAAAATTTTTTGTCCCCTGCACAATGCAGTTGGTCAATTTATTAAGAAGAACAAAATAATTATCGCTGTGTAGCTATAGAAGGACAGGAGTTTGCTGGTGCGTATTTATAGTGAAGTGTCGCCACCTGTAATGCGCCACAAACGGCCTTTTGCCTTGCTAACATGATTCTAGAGTAGTAGTCTGATAAAAAACGGAGGCTTATTGGTACCGAAGTGCTTAGGCTTTGCGATAACTCCGAGGTAGGAGACATCAAAATGAATCTACCCAAGATAAAACAGTTTTCCGATTGGATGCGCATGGGGTGGATTCTGGTACTCATAATGTTGATCCAAGGCTGTGGAACGTTTACATATCCATCCCCACAACCTGTCAGCGGGCCGCAGATAACCTCACTTGATCTATCAGGAATATCTTGTTTCAATTCAATTCGAGGTGCTACGCGTGGTCACATTGCATTCAGCCTTGATGGAACAGTCGATTTCTGCTTTACAAGTCCCCTCATGGGGTACTATAAAAATGAGAATTTAACTTATGGCATTCCATGCACTCATGGCGCTATAGGTGGGGTACGTGGTGATGCTTCAAGACTGGTGTTTGAGGTGTATGTCCGAGGCCATGAAGTAGATTTGGGGGTAAATCAAGCCATTGGTATGCTCGAAACGAAGGAGCGATCAACCACTGCAATGGCAATAGTGGAACCCAGAAAGTTTTTGGACATGCCGCCTGGCACCAATATCGATGGGAAATTGCGGTACAACGTCAATGGGGCGTGGCTGTCATTTGCTGAGGCTAGTTCATATTTTACACGCACTGCTTACATGATGGAATTTGACTTCGACCAAACCTGTAACCCGGACGCAAATTATCGGCTAACGATTACGGGTCTCACTGCTGAAGATCATGCGCTTATCGTGCCTCCGGTTGATTTCGTACCCTTTAGCGAAACTGTCCCTACTTTCGATTAATAACCAATTAACCTAAAAAATGGTTGTAGCAGAAATTGAATCCAACAGCCCCAGCGTATCTGCTGACAAGGGATGGAAACTTGTTGCGTAGTGCGGTAACCACAGTGGCAATGCCGCCTTGAGCCGTTTGCTGCACAGTTGGTCGGAGGCCATCCAGATCGTGCGCAGCGCTTCGATCAGCTCGGGTCTGTCGTAACGCGAAACCGGCCCCGGCTTGCCGACGGGCTTCTTGGTTCGCCTGCACGGTGCATTTAACAGCCGTAGTGCATATTTGCGGTGGTAGCCACAAACAGCACAAAACTCATTCAGAATTGCAGTCTTATTCCCTTTGCGTGCACGCCGATACCGTGCTCTTATCGCCTCAAGATAGGCGCGTCGTTCTGGTTTGCCCATGTCAGATTACCCGTGTTAATTTCGGTAACCTTTAACTTGAGGCGACGTATCACTCCACACACTACCTTCGGTAACATTTAATTTGAGTCAACTCGACCCATTCCGCAAATTGTCCTTTTTAAAATTTGTATGGCATAATGACAACAGTATGGGAAGGGGCGCAAGAAGGGGATACAAAGTTGCGCAAAAAACCTTTCCGGATAGATTTTTATGTAATTGAATACAAAGGTTTTATATCAAGTTTGGAGCAGTGGGGAATGTCCCGTCCACTCCGCCAGATTAAGGCGAACGAAAGTTCGCCTTTTTTCATTTTTGTTGCCTCTAGTGTTCATTTGCCTTAATTCATCTGCCATAATCCACTTTTAGAAAATTTCATCGGGTAGCTTGCTATGTTTGATTTTGTTAATGACAACAAAAAATGGGTACAAATTGTTTTGGCGGTAATCATTTTGCCGTTTGCATTTTGGGGCGTGGAGTCGTATCGCAATGCCGGCGCTGGGGGCGCGTTAGCTTCTGTGAACGGCGAAAAGATATCCCAGCAGGAATTTGATAATGCCTTGCGTCAGCAAGAAGGCAAGATGCGTGAAATGATGGGCGACAAATTTGACCCGTCAATTTTTGAAAAACCGGAAATCAAGCATTCAATTCTGGAAAATGTGGCTATCCAACATTTACTGACAGCGCAGGCGCGTACTTCCGGATTGTCAATAACCGATGAACAACTGGCTCAGGTTATCGGGGGTATCGAGGCTTTCCAAAAAGAGGGGAAGTTTGATAAGCAACGTTACGAAGCCTCGCTTCATAATCAGAATATGACGCCCTTGGTTTTTGAAGCGAAAGTGCAGCAAGAGTTAAGTCTGCGTCAATTGACGGACGGCTATGCCAATAATGGTTTCGCTTCAAACACGGTTGTGGACAACCTGATTCGGCTTAACGAACAACAGCGGGTTGTTAGTACATCCCTGATTTCGGCTGATTCTTTCCTTAAGCAAGTCAATCCTGATGATGCGTCAGTAAAAGCATACTACGATAAAAATACCTCAGAATTTCAAACGTCTGAACAGGCTCGTGTGGAGTATGCCATTCTCTCTGCCGATACTTTGTTGCCACAAGTAGTCGTGGAAGATGCCGAGATCCGGAAATATTATGATGAGCATCAACCGGAATTTGGTACGCAGGAACAGCGTCAAGTTTACCATATTTTGATTAAGGTGGCGGCCCAGGCGCCTGATGCGGAAAAGCAGGCAGCCAAGGCAAAGGCCGAACAAGTATTGCAGCAAGTCAAGCAATCACCTGGAAAATTCGAAGAGCTGGCCAAGCAATATTCGCAGGATCCGGGCTCTGCTGCCAAAGGGGGCGATCTTGGTTTGTTTGGCCGCGGCATGATGGTGAAACCGTTTGAGGATGCTGCTTTTCAACTTAAGATCGGTGAAATCAGCGGGTTGGTACAGTCTGATTTTGGATTTCATATAATCAAGGTGGTTTCAATAAGCCCCGCGAAAATGCAAGCGTTGAATGATGTAAAGACTGTGATTACACAGAAATTAAAATTACAAAAAGCGGGCGATAAATTCGCTGAGTTGGCCGAAAAATTCAGCAACATTGTGTATGAACAAAGTGACACACTCAAACCGGCGGCTGAATTGACCAAGGCGCCACTTCAGCAAAGTACTTGGCTGAATAAAGCTCAGGTTGCAGCACCGCCATGGACAGATAAAGCGTTACAGGCAATATTTTCAAAGGAAGTCTTGCAAGATAAGCGAAATAGCAGCGCTATTGAAATCGCTCCCAATACATTAATGGCAGTCAGGCTGCTTGAGTACAAGCCTGCCAGCACACGTCCTTTGAGCGAAGTCAGCAACAGCATCCGCCAGAAATTACAGCATCAGCAAGCAGTGGAACTGGCTATCAAACAAGGCAAGTCGGTCGTGGAACAATTGAAGCGTGGTGAAAAACCAACGTTGGTGTGGGAAGCTGCCAAATCTGTGACTCGGGCAGAAGCTGCCGGCCCTGGAGGGGAGTTGACCCGTCAAGTATTTCAGGCGGATACGTCCAAGCTGCCCGTTTATTTGGGAATGGAAAATCCACAGGGGGGATATTTACTCGTCAGAGTAGAGGCAGTCAAAGAAGCGCCTGCAGCGGATGATGCCAAGCGTGCACGCTATGCTCAGGAAATTCGTAAACTCACAGGCGACGAGTTGCTGCAGGCTTATATCTCTGATGCCAAAAATCATGCTGATATCAGCATTAAACCATTTGCAGCAGACGAGAAAAAATAATTCTGATTGCCAAGAATCAAGGTAAGCAGCACTATAATGTTTGAAGGATAGCGTGTCAGCTGAATTCGGGGAGTTTCTATAAACGGGTAACCTGAATCAGCTGCTCAAGTTCAATGACGAGCTGGTCAACCACAGTTGACCAATCTCCGATTGTGGTTTGCCGAAACAGTCGCATGACAGATGGATACCATGGGGAGTCCGGGCGCTTCATCAGCCAGCGCCAATCCGTTTTGTATTCGGGTAGCATAACCCAGCAAGGCTTTCCAAGAGCCCCGGTCAGATGCGCTATAGCTGTGTCAACGCAAATAATCAGATCCAGATGGGAAATGACTGCTGCCGTATCTGAGAAGTTGTGTAATTCGGGCCCCAAATCGAGTAATTTTAATCCTCCGGGGGGATTTGCTGATTCATTCCCCCCCGCTCCTTTTTGCAGGCTGACAAATGTGATGCCGGGTATTGCCCACAAAGGTGCCAATACCTCCAGTGAAGGCAGGGAGCGATCGGCATCATTTTCGAATAGCGCGCTCCCTTTCCAAACCAAACCCACACGAAACGTTTTATCAGGGAACCGGTTAGTCCATTTATCGATAAGGTCGGCTGATGCATGCAAATAGGGAATGCTAGCCGGGATGGAGTCGATACGCGTTTTGCAGTAGTAGGGAAGGCTAAGAAGTGAAGTCCAAAAATGGTAATTGGATTCAGGAAGCTTCTCGTCGAAAGAAATAACCGTATCCACGACTTCAAGTCCTTCAAACAAAGACTTTAGAGCCGGGTGACACACCAGCGTGATTGACTGGACGCCTTGATTTTTCAACACGGCTGCATAGCGGCAAAATTGGATTGCATCGCCGTGTCCTGCCACATAACTGATCACGATTGATTTGTTTAAAAGTGCTTCGCCATGCCAGCGTGGACAGGAGAAATGCGCTGCCAGAGCATCATCATAATTGCGAGATTCCAGGCAATACCACCCCTCTTCGAATCTACCTTGTCGCAATAGCAGGTAGCTCAAATTAAAGCGAGCGGTTGCATAAGATTCATCCAGAAAGAGGGCCGTTCGATAGCATTGTTCGGCCTCTTCTTCACGTTTAAGGCAGGCGAGAAGGACACCCATATTCGACCACACAACAGGAGAATGGGGCTTGAGCGAAATGGCTTGTTTGTAAGCAACTTCGGCTTCATTAAACTGCTTATTATTTGCGAGAAGAGCACCCAGATTGAGGTGGGATTCTGGAATCGACTGGTTCAGTTTGATGGACTGGCGATAGCATGTTTCTGCATCCGCTGTCCTGCCTTGACGGTCCAGTAGCAAACCCAGATTGGCATGAGCCTCGGCAAAGTCAGGGGCAATTTGTATTGCTTGTCTGAGGAATGCTTCAGCGCGGGTAACATCGCCGGAACCCATGCAACGGGTTCCCTCAAAAAAGACTGATTCAGCGTCCATATGTTAGGCAGAAAATAGTTGGCCCGGCAATTTGTCGGATACCTGATTATGATCCGATCCGGCAGATTTATTTTCCCACAAATTGCATTCTCATATTATTGCCATCGCAATTCTTTGTGGCAGTTCACGCAAGCTGGCGTAAAATGCGCGCTTCTTGTTTTTAGTTTAAACCATGACCATACGCACTCGTTTCGCCCCCAGCCCTACCGGATTTTTGCATATCGGCGGTGCCCGCACCGCGCTATTTTCCTGGGCCTATGCCCGCAAACACGGCGGTACCTTTATTCTGCGCATCGAAGATACCGATGTAGAACGCTCCACACCTGAAGCCGTACAAGCCATTCTGGATGGCATGGCATGGCTTGATCTTGCTTACGACGAAGGCCCGTTCTACCAGATGCAGCGCATGGAGCGCTACAAGACGGTGATCGGGCAAATGCTGGACGAAGGCACCGCCTACTATTGTTATACCTCTCCGGCAGAGTTGGAGGCAACACGTGAAGCTCAACGCGCTCGCGGCGAAAAACCGCGTTACGATGGCAGCTGGCGTCCGGCGCCTGGCAAGGTATTATCTGCCCCGCCTTCCGGTGTAAATCCGGTGGTACGCTTCAAAAATCCAGCCGAAGGCTCGGTGATGTGGAAGGATCTGGTGAAAGGGGTTGTCGAATTTGATAACGCTGAATTGGATGATCTGATCATCGCACGTGCCGACGGTACGCCAACCTATAATTTTTGCGTGGTGGTAGACGACTGGGATATGGCGATATCTCACGTGATACGCGGGGATGACCATGTTAATAACACCCCGCGCCAGATCAACATACTCAAGGCGCTCGGTGCAACGGTTCCCCAGTACGCCCATCTGTCGATGATTCTCGGTGATGACGGCACCAAGCTTTCCAAGCGTCATGGTGCAGTGAGCGTCATGCAATACGATGAAGACGGTTATCTGCCTGAAGCGGTGATCAATTATCTCGCGCGTTTGGGGTGGTCGCACGGAGACGAAGAATTATTCTCGGTTGAGCAATTTTGCTCATGGTTCGATCTTGACCACATTACTCCGTCCGCAGCTCAGTTCAACACGGAAAAACTCAATTGGGTCAACCAGCATTATTTGAAGCAAGCTGATAATGCCCGCCTTGCTGCCTTGCTGCGCCCGCGCCTTGAGGCACGGGGTGTCACCGTCAGTCAGGCTCCTGCGCTGGAATCTATTGTGGCGCTTTACAAAGAGCGCGTAGCGACGCTCAACGAGCTCGCTGATGAAGCCGAGGTATTTTATATTGACTTGCATCCGGCGAAAGAATTATTGGATGCGCAACTTTCTGCAGAAGCGATACCCGCGTTGCTTGAGTTGGCGGAACGCTTTAAGGAGGTGCCGTGGGAAATTCCTGCGGTGGCTGCGCTTATCAAAGAAATGATCACCAAGTATGGACTGAAAATGCCCAGACTGGCCATGCCGCTGCGAGTGATGCTGGTCGGCCAAACCCACACACCTTCGGTCGATGCGGTGGTCACTTTGTTCCCTCGTGAGACGGTATTGTCACGCATGATGCGCAATCTCACGTAACATTGCTTTACATTGTGACGATCGATCATTATAATGCGCCCTCTTTTTGGGGGTATAGCTCAGCTGGGAGAGCGCTTGCATGGCATGCAAGAGGTCAGCGGTTCGATCCCGCTTATCTCCACCATTAAAAAGAGTAGCACAAAGCCCTTTAGTCCCCATCGTCTAGAGGCCTAGGACACCGCCCTTTCACGGCGATAACACGAGTTCGAATCTCGTTGGGGACGCCACTAAATTCCGACTTACAGCTGGGATTTTGTAATGGATACAGCAGTCCAGACTTGTAAAGTCAAAAACTACTCTATCAATCAATCCGCGTAATATCTCTTTCAGATCGTCGCGGTCAATCTCGATAAGTTCTTCTGCGATACCTGTCAATATCGTTTTTACATCAGATTCTTCGATTTCTCGCAACGCCCTGGCTTGCTTTGTGGCGGTTTCTGCGGTTTCTATTCGGTGCATAATGTCTGTGCGTTCCTGCTCAAGCGATTCAATCTTGCGCAGCAGGGTGGCAGTGGCCGTTGTTTCGGCCAGCAGATTTGATAGTTTTTCAATTTTCGCATCAATGGCGCGAATTTCTTTTTGGGCAATTTCCAGTTCTGCGCCATTGTCGCTGCGTGATGCAGCTTTGCGGGCGGACTTTACCAGTGCCTTGCAGAAAGAGTCTGAGCGCAAATCATCTGTCACCCTCCCCAATATCGCACCATCCACACGCGCCGCTTTGACGCTTTTCTTTCCAAGTCGGTAGTATTCCCCGTCGCCGTGCAAGGCGCTACCGTCTGCCGCTGACAGCATGCCAGTCAGTAGATGCGTGGCGCGCGTCCTGTAGGTCTTTATCCTGCCCGATTCCAGTTTTTGCAGGATAGCCTCGGCCTCGGCATCGGAGATGAGCGCCTGGTGTGTGTCGCGCTGCATAAGCCACTCGGATCGAGGCCTGCGTTTGACGCCGCCCTTGTATCCGTTATCGGTCTTTTCGTTATGCACATTCCAGACAGTATGCCCGGCATAGGTAAGGGCATTCCATTCGATTCCGTTTAGGCTGGTGCGCGCTATATCCAGCCCCAACTTTTCGGCTAAGTGCGTGCCAGTCAATCCTTGGGCGCGGCCTTTCAGATAGGTTGCGATTTTTGGTGCATTATCATCTGTCACCAACTTGGACTTGGTGACAGGCTCGCCCTCACGGATAGCCCCGGTTGGGATGTATTCAAGCTGATAGCCGAACGGTGCGCGGCCACCTGCCCTAAACCCCTGCCGCACATTCTCAGCCATGCCGGCCAGTCCCTTTTCGCGTGACATAAAGCTGTGAACCTGATCCATTGCGTGCAACACGGCAGGGAGGATGATGCCGGTGATGCCATCGAGTTCCGGCGTTTTGGCAAACACAACTTCAATGCCGCGCTTACGACACTCATGCATGAAGCTGTGGGCGACGTACTGATTGCGGGCGAGGCGAGATGTGTCAACCATCAACACAACGTTCCATGGGCGCGATTTGTTGCTAATCTGCCGGATCAGGTTCTGGAAACCGGGGCGGTTCGCATCCTTGCCACTTTCCACGGCATCGGCAAATTCTTCAATTATGGTCAGGTTGCGGGACTTTGCCAGCGATTGAAGTTCTCGGCGCTGGGCGTCGATTGACACATCTGTTCTGTCTTTTGAGCTGCGCAGGTAAAAGGCGCAGCGCCGAGTGCTTTGATTGATTTCGCTCATGGATTTTTAGGAATAAAGGGGCGAACAACTCAGCCGCCAAGTTCGTGTCCGGTGTACCGATGATGCGAACTGTAATCTCGCGGGATTTTATAGTCAATTTATCGGACGGAGATTTCAGGTTCATAGGGGGCTAGGGCGTTCATACCCATTCGCCTTCACAATTTTGATTTCGTGCAAACCCACGCTTCACCACGTTGCGATACAACGCTGTGATATTGCCGATCGGTGAACGGATGTAAAAATGAGAGCTGGCATAGATGGGTGTGCTGTTGGTAAATGTACTGGAAGCATAGTCAGTTCTGCTCAGGAATGAAGGCAGATACTCAGCAATTTTGCTGAGTATCTGCACGAAATTTTAATTCCGATATCACCCAATGGATGAAGACTTGACCAAGAAGTTAGGGCAGCAAAGTAACTTAGCGAATCACTGCCCCGACGCCATCCAACACACCACAGCCAGCAATAAAAAGCGATAGCAATTCGCGGCAAATTCGCTGCGAATCAACAAGATTTTTTCGTCTTTTTTGCCGAATATATCCCTGTCATAAACGGGGGAAAAAATGTACGAAAAATATCTTCTCACCTGCG